>Ga0265297_10003528_pt1 | contig 27977 bp, 22 predicted proteins | sample Munlanlwell13791_FD_192502 | JGI IMG/M metagenome (GOLD analysis project Ga0265297, IMG submission 192502) | Leachate microbial communities from a municipal landfill in Southern Ontario, Canada - Leachate well 137-91 | ecosystem: Engineered > Solid waste > Landfill > Unclassified | place...
TATCATTCGCCTGTAATTGTTCAATGGCAGTCTGATTGGCCGTCAGTTTGTCAAACTGATGAATCATGGTTATCTTTTTAGCAAACTTGGTAATAAACAATGCTTCCTCTACAGCCGAATTACCTCCACCAATAACTGTTACCTCTTTGTCAACAAAGTATTTAGCATCACAGGTTGCACAATAGGAAATTCCTTTTCCTTTGTATTCGCTTTCACCCGGTGCATTCATCGTATTCGGAGTTGTTCCGGTGGCAATAATTATTTTCTTTGCCCTGATTGTTTCCAGTTGGTCAATAACAATTTCTTTCTTCAACAGATCGACTGAAGTAATATCTACTGCTACTTTAAAATCAATGCCGGTTTGTTTGGCTTGTTCACTCATGTAATGTGCCAGCATAAAGCCGGGTTGTGCTTCAGTAAATCCCGGATAGTTCGAAACCTGATGTGTAATGGCCATATAACCGCCCGGTAAAGCCGGATCAATTAATACGGTTTTTATTTTGGCTTGTCCCAGGTAAATTCCGGCTGTTAAACCAGCAGGTCCACCACCTAAAATAGCCACATCATATTCCGATACGGTTGTTTTTTGATTGGCTTTTATTACTTTAACTTCTTCAGGAGAAATCATAGAATCCAATCGTTCCTGAATTTCTGCTTTTTTGATGCCCCCACTGATTGTGGATGCCACCTGTTTTCCTTGATCAAAAAACAGTAAAGTAGGTGAGGAGCTTACGCCCAATTCAGTTGCCAGCTCACGGTTTTGTTGACGGAAAATTTTTAAAAATTTGATTTTCTTTCCGTAAAGTTCTGCCATGGCTTCAAATTTTGGAGCCAATGCTTCGCAAGGTGCACATTCCGAAGAATAAAAATCGACTACGACTTTGCCTCCCTGAAGTACTTCTTGTTCAAATTCTGCTGCATTAATTTCTTTCATAATGTAATGTTGTTTTTGTAATATAACAGTTGTTTCCTATATATGTTCATTTATTCATATGTTATTTTCTTAAAAAGGACAAATTTGAAACTTGTCCTCTAAAATAGCTTAATCAGTTAAATAATAAGCTGCACCCAATGAAAGTAATTCTTTTATGGGGCGGCAATCCGGTGAATTAACGTGCCCGTTTTTATATTTTGCTACCGAAGCACAACCTCCGCCACAGGCTAAAGCTACGTTGCAGGTTTTACATTCTTCAATGGTTGTAATATCACGATTTTGCCATTCGGAAATGGCTTTTTCATTTTTTGTCACCGTTGGATAGAAGGTACCCAATTCGTCTCCTTTGTTTCCAACTGTTGCGGTACATGAATATATGGTTCCTGTAAAATCGAAAGCCCATTCTGTTTTACAGGCGGGACAGGAGTCGAAAAGCGCGGTAGGCAATTCATTGTGTTCCGAAATGTATTTGGCAATAGAAAATGCAGGTTTGTAGAACTCGGCAATATAAGGATGTACTTTTAATAATTCGTACAAATGATTATATAAAGTTGCACGGTCATATAGCTTCTCTGGTGTGCTGTTACAAAAATGCAATTCGTAATTCCGACCGATTTGAGTTTTAAAATAGGGTGATTTGGTCCAGCCTCTGTCGATGGCAAAACGGGACAAATCGGGGAGATTGGATAAATTTTCTTTGTCCACCACCATCCGGAGATTGATATTGATTCCGGCTTCCAGGCAAGTATCCACGCCTTCAACAATTTTACTGAATGTGGGTTGTTTGCCTTTCATATACCGACGGGCATCATGAACTTCTTCCGTTCCATCCAGGGTGACCTGAATTTCACGAATGCTGGCTGTTTTTAGCAAGTCAATATAGGATAGCAAAGTATAACCGTTTGTCACAAAAGCAACATCGAGTTTGGCTTCGTTTGATTTATTTAAAAAATAAGCAATCAGCTTCCGTTGATTATCACCCGGTAAAAGCGGTTCTCCACCGAAAACGGTCACATATTTTGGACGGCCGGCAAATTCCACTTTCACATAATTAAAAAAGGCATCGATAATATCCGTGTTTAAAACCTGTTGAACAGGGTTATATCCTTCCTGATAACAATACGAACAGGCAAAATTACAGGAGTAATTCGGCACAAAAAACAATTGCGTCTCATCAGCTTCCCGTTTCTCTGTAAAATCGAGATAAGCCAGTTTAAAAGCCCTTTTTTCCTTTTCAGCATCAATCAGATAACCACGTTTGCTAAATTCACCGCTTGGATCAAGATTGTCTTTCAGCATCTTGACCTCATTTGGAGATATGATATCGGCAGATTTACTCAACGGATTGACAATAAAGAAATCTTCAGAGTCTTTTATAGGAGTGATAATATTGTGACTGGAATTACCCCTAACCCCTAAAGGGGAATTGGGATTCAGGTATTCGAATTGTTTTGAGTTATCAGACATAATTACAAATATTAAATTTTTCACAAAACCTCAAAAAGAACTTACATATCCTCCTTTAGGGGTTAGGGGTTCTCTTTGAGGTTATGGATTCATCAGTAGTTAGTCATGACAACCGGCTACGATTATCGAAACTTTTGCACAGCATTGTGCTACTTTCGACTCTGTGTTGTTGCCCGAACAGCAACTTTTCTTTACTACACTTTTCATAATTGTTTTTTTAGAATTAATAATGAAATATTTTTCAATTAGCAGTTTTTCAATTGCTTTTTGTTATTCTGGTTTATATCCTGAAATTGTCAGACTGGCAACTTCGGCACTGCCTTTTTCATAGGGTGCAGATTCTTCATAAATAATAATCTTTTTAAAACCAGCCACTTCCAACATAGTTAAATACTCGTCTTTGGTTACTGCACCGGCCCAGCATTCAGCTACGGCCACCGGATCATTGCGATATTCATCTGCAATAGGAGAGGTCGCATATATATCACTTACAACAAACCTTCCACCTGTTTTCAAAATCCGGTAAATTTCATTCCACACAGCCTGTTTATTAGCAGCATGATTGATCGTACAATTTGAAATGACTAAATTGACACTGTCACTTTCTAACGGTAAAGCTTCTAATTCAGCCTGAAGAATAGTTGCATTCTTCACTTCGAACTTTTCAATATTTGCCTTTGCTTTGACAATCATTCCTTCCGAAATATCTATACCATAAGCATGACCTGTTTCGCCCACCTCTTCTGCCAGTCGGATGACATCGTTTCCACGTCCGCTTCCCAAATCAACACAGACTTCTCCAACCTGAGGTTTTGCATGGTTGATAGCACCACCACAGGACAGGCAACAGCTTGTTTCGCTTAACTGCGTATATCGTTCGTTTATTGCTTCTGTAATCATTCTTCTTAATAAGGAATTATTTCTCCATTTGAATTACGCTGCAAAGGTAAAACAATATTTTTAAATTACAATAGTATCACTACTAAATTATTTTAGTAACACTAAAATAATTTTATTATCTTTGTACCGAATAATTTTTCAAATATACAAAAAATACTGATATCATGCTATTTAAAGACGAAATTTCATCCGAATTTGCTGATCAATTATTTCTTGACAGCGAGAAGGTTTTGAAATTTATTGCTGATATTAAATGGGAAAATGGTTTTGTGTGCCGAAAATGCGGTCATACGAACTACTGTGAAGGAAAATCAGCTTCATCGAGACGTTGTACCCGTTGTAAATCGGAAGAATCGGCGGTAGCTCATACTTTGTTTCACAACATTAAGTTCCCCGTAAATAAGGCCTTTTATATTGCATATAATATTTGTGTGCTGGGGAATGATTTTTCATCCTACAATTTTTCCGATCAGTTGGGTTTGAATCAAATGACCTGCTGGAAATTCAGAAAACGAATACAGAATTGTGTGCTTCAGATTGAGAATACCGAAAAAGTAAAAATTCAAACCATTTTAATGTCCGATTACAGATAGTTTTAATTATTTTTGGACCTAATTTTAAATACAGCCAAAATGAACTCAAAAATTTCGCTTAAATTGTTTCTTATGTGTGCTTCCTTTTTTTCTATCTTCAACTCAAATGCACAGGATTGGGCCAATTTGAAACGGTATCAGGATGAAAATGCAGCACTAGCAACCCCTGCCAAAAACGAAAACCGTGTCGTTTTTATGGGTAATTCCATTACGCAGGGCTGGAAAGAAACCCACCCTGATTTCTTCACGGTAAATCCTTTTATCGACCGTGGAATAAGCGGTCAGACAACTCCTCAAATGTTGCTTCGGTTTCGTCAGGATGTCATCGCTTTGCAACCAAAAGTCGTTGTAATTCTGGCTGGAACAAATGATATTGCCGGAAATACCGGTCCTTCGACGCTGGAAATGATTATGGATAACCTGTCATCGATGGCTGAAGTGGCTCAGGCTAATAAAATTAAAGTTATTTTATGTTCCGTATTACCGGCTTATGACTATCCGTGGAAAAAAGGAATGGAGCCCAACATTAAAATCCCGAAGCTGAACGAAATGATTAAAGCTTATTGCGAGAAAAAAGGATTTTTATACCTGGACTTTTTTTCAGCTATGGCAAACGATCAAAACGGTATGATTGCTGAATATACCCTGGATGGTGTTCACTGTACTTCCAAAGGATATGACGTGATGGAATCGTTGGTAAAACCGGCGATACAAGAAGTCTTGAAGAAAAAATAAAATTCCGCTAAACTATTCCTTTATGGTAAATTAAAAGATGCCTTTTACAGTTTGTAAAGGGCATTTTTCTTTTATTGTTTCGTTGCCGGTAATCAAGTACTGTCTCTATTTTGCCAAATCATATATATTTTGTATCTTTGCGCCCGTATTTTGTAAAGTTATCATAATGTCTAACCTACTAATTTATTAGTAATTAAAAAAAAATTTCAGAAATGGAAGAAAACAAAAATATCGCGGAAGAAGTAATTCCAACCACGGTAGAAGCAGTAAACGAAGAAACACAAGTTGTAGCTGAAGCACCTGTAGTAGAAACAGTGGTAGAAGAAGTTATTGAAGAAACTCCTGTTGTAACCGAAACACCTGCAGTTGAAGAAACTGTTGTTGAAGAAGCACCTGTAGTAGAAGCAGTGGTTGAAGAAGTTATTGTAGAAGCTCCTGTTGTAGCTGAAACACCTGCAGTTGAAGAAACTGTTGTTGAAGAAGCACCTGTAGTAGAAGCTGTTGTAGCTGAAACTCCTGCAGCAGAAGAAATTGTCATTGAAGAAGCTCCTACCGAAAGGGTAAAAGCTCCAAAACCGGTACCTACCGGTGATTTCGATTGGGATGCATATGAAAACGGCGATGTAATGACCGCTCAATCTAAAGCAGACCTGGAAAAAATTTACGACGACACGCTGAATGCCATTAAGGACAAAGAAGTCGTTGAAGGAACGGTAATTTTGATAAACAAACGTGAGGTAGTTGTCAATGTCGGCTACAAATCGGATGGCGTTGTGCCCATGAGCGAATTCCGCTACAATCCTGATTTGGCAGTTGGTGACAAAGTTGAAGTGTATATCGAAAGCCAGGAAGATAAAAAAGGACAATTGATCCTTTCTCATAAACAAGCCCGTGCAACCCGTTCATGGGATCGCGTTAACGCTGCACTTGAATCGCAGGAAATTGTAAAAGGTTTTGTAAAATGCCGTACCAAGGGTGGTATGATTGTAGATGTATTCGGAATCGAAGCTTTCCTTCCGGGATCTCAAATCGATGTGAAACCTATCCGCGATTACGATGTATTCGTAAACAAAACGATGGAATTCAAGGTGATCAAGATCAACCACGAATTCAAAAATGTTGTTGTTTCGCATAAAGCACTTATCGAAGCAGAACTTGAATTACAAAAGAAAGAAATTATCGGTAAACTTCAAAAAGGACAAGTTCTTGAAGGAACAGTTAAAAACATCACTTCATACGGTGTATTTATCGACCTTGGCGGCGTAGACGGTTTGATTCATATCACCGACCTTTCATGGGGTCGTGTTTCGCACCCTGAAGAAATTGTTCAACTGGATGCCAAACTCAACGTGGTTATTCTGGACTTCGATGATGAGAAAAAACGTATCGCTTTAGGTTTGAAACAACTTTCTGCACATCCATGGGATGCTTTGGATCCTAATTTGAAAGTAGGAGATAAGGTAAGCGGTAAAGTGGTCGTTATGGCCGATTACGGTGCATTTGTTGAAATCGCACAGGGTGTTGAAGGTTTGATTCACGTATCGGAAATGAGCTGGTCACAACATCTTCGTTCTGCTCAGGACTTCCTGAAAGTGGGTGACGAAGTTTCAACTGTTATCCTGACACTCGATCGTGAAGAACGCAAAATGTCATTGGGTATTAAACAATTGAAATCGGATCCATGGGAAAATATAGAAGAACGTTATGCGTTGGGAAGCAAACACACTGCTAAAGTTCGCAACTTCACCAATTTTGGTGTATTTGTTGAAATCGAAGAAGGTGTGGATGGTTTGATTCATATTTCAGATCTATCGTGGACCAAGAAAGTAAAACACCCATCTGAATTTACTCAAATTGGTGCAGAAATCGATGTTCAGGTTTTGGAAATTGACAAAGCAAACCGTCGTTTGAGCTTAGGCCACAAACAACTGGAGGAAAACCCATGGGATGTATTGGAAACAATGTTTACTGTTGACAGCATACATGAAGGTACTATTGTAGAAATGTTGGATAAGGGTGCTGTGATTTCATTGCCTTATGGTGTTGAAGGATTTGCTACTCCTAAACATTTGGTAAAAGAAGACGGATCGCAGGCTCAGGTTGATGAAAAATTATCGTTCAAGGTAATTGAATTCAACAAGGATGCAAAACGGATTATTCTTTCACACAGCCGTATTCACGAAGATGTGAAACGTGCCGAAAAAGGTGAAAGCACTATTACAGAAGCTCCGGTTAAAAAATCGGCTCCTAAACGTGCCAAGAAAGAAGATGCTCCGGTTTCGATTCCTACCTCAACAGTAGAAAAATCAACTTTGGGTGATATCCAGTCTTTATCCGATTTGAAAGATAAAATGGATCTTGCTGCTGAAAAAGCCGCTAAAAAAGAAAAGAAAGCTAAAGCTGCCGCTGAAGTAGAAGTTGAAGCACCTGCTGCCAAAGCTCCTAAAACACCGGTTGAAAAACCTGCTGAAACTCCGGCTGAACAAGCTGCTGACGAAGCAACCGAAGAAGCTGCCAAAGCATAATTCAAATCTTAATCTAAATAGAAAGAGGCTGTTCGATTCGAACAGCCTCTTTTGTGTAATATGGGACAGACAAGTACAATATCTGAACCACGATTTAGCAGTTTAAATAATTTAGCAGATATACAAAAAACGCTATTTTCCTGTCCATCTGATTCATTAAGGTTCAGACAATTTTTATCCCACACACCAGGACCAAACTTTACTCATTTAATAAGTATATCCGCCGGGACAGGGAAGGAATCTCCATAATTAACAAGCAAATAACCTTGAAATTCTTTATTTTTAGAAGTTGGCTTCAGTACCTTTTATTAATCATTTTTTTTAGAGCTGCTAAAGCTAACGAAATCGACGGATTAACTTTTGCCATACTGTTTCAAATGAGGGGTTCAAAAACATATCGTTCATCATAAGGGATTTCAAATTTTTGTAATAACCCTACGTATTCTTCTTTAAACGAACTTTTATGATGATGTGATTCCTGATTCTCAATATAATGATAAACCTTGTCGATGTGAGAGTGTGAATAGGAGAATGCCCCATAACCTTCCTGCCATTCGAAGCGATGAGCGGTTAATTGATGATCGTTAATGTACCTGGACGACTTAGCTTTTGCAACCTGCATCACATTCGAAATGGAAACCGAAGGTTTCAGTCCGAAAAAGCAATGGATATGATCTTCAACGCCATTCACTAAAATGGTTTTGCAGCCTGTTTCGTTGATAAGTTGCCCTATTACACCCATCAATTTCGATCGCCATGATTTCTCAATTATAGCATCCCTGTACTTCACTGCAAAGACTGCCTGTATGTATACCTGATGATATGTATTTGCCATATGATTTTTATTTGTATCGTCCCTATGGGACTCAGGTTGATTCTCTCCTTCTAACACAACGGGTTAAAACCACGTTGTTACAATATGTATCGTCCCTACGGGACTCAGGTTGTTTTTCTTCTTCTAACGCAACGGGTTAAAACCACGTTGTTATAAAATGTATCGTCCCTACGGGACTCAGGTTAATTCTCTCCTTCTAACACAACGGGTTAAAACCACGTTGTTACAAAATGATTTGTCCCTACGGGACTCAGGTTGATTCTCTCCTTCTAACACAACGGGTTAAAACCACGTTGTTACAAAATGTATCGTCCCTACGGGACTCGGGTCGTTTTTCTTCTTCTAACACAACGGGTTAAAACCACGTTGTTACAAAATGTATCGTCCCTACGGGACTCAGGTTGATTTTCTCCTTCTAAAACAACGGGCTAAAACCACGTTGTTACAAAATGATTTGTCCCTACGGGACTCAGGTTGTTTTTCTCCTTCTAACACAACGGGTTAAAACCACGTTGTTACAAAATGATTAGTCCCTACAGGACGCTGTTTGTGCATCGATGCTGCGTCGTAGTGCCGTAGGCACGGTTTTGTATTGTAAGGTCGTGGCTTTAGCCCGGCGTTAACAACAGTAATCAATCCAAAGAGTGCCGTAGGCACGAGGCATATGTTATACCAGTTTCCTTCGTCTTTACTGATATGCTCTTTAAATGAATAAATATTGCTGATTATCAATGGGATTTGCCTACTTGCAAGCAGGTTTTTGATCCTTTATAAAAAACACTTTAAACAACTATTACATCCAACAATCCTTTACTACCTGCATTATCAATATCCAAACTATAACGAGAATATCGTATTATATGCTGAATATCAACTCGAATGAATTTAACCTGACAAATATAGTGAAAGTTTTAAATATTGAAAGTAGCGGATCACCTCCCGATAGCTATCGGGACCTTATAATACAAAGGGTGGGATTAATTAAATCCCACCCACCAGTTCGACGCTTTGCTCATTTAATAAACATATCCGCTAGGACGGAATACTTCTTATCCTGCGTGGCTCCTTGTCCCCACTTTGCAGCGGATATATTGCCATTGTAACACACTGGCTTGCCATCCAACGCATCCTGGTAGTACAGTGTTTCGGAGAAACGGGCTATGCCAAACACCTAATGTGCCATCCTACGCTGAACCGAGCTACAAGCTATGCCGAATACCCCTGCGCAAACTACCCTACGACGAACTGAGTCAATAAGTATAATAAAACGATTTATATTCTCCATTTTTTTTTGTTAATGTAATGCGGAGTTCTCCTTTTACTTTTGTAATAGAGTCTCCAACATTAGCATATTTAAATGAATCATAATATAAATCAGCTAATACACTTATTTCTTGGTTCCCAGCTTTAATTGTGAAGCAAGATGAGTCATGATTTGGAATATCTTTATATTTTTTGACTATTACTCCCGCGTATTCATCCTGTATAATATTATCTTTATTTATTGTGTTACAAGAAAACACAAATAATACCATCAATAAAAAAATAAGTTTTGTATATTTCATAACTTTTATAATTGAGTAATTTAATAATAGGTTTTAATTAAAATACACGATAAGGAGCTAGGGTGTGACTATTGCTAGCACTACCGCTTACAGCGGTAGGTCCAATGCCAACATTTATACTGTTAATCTGCCATGTAGAACCATAGATGTTTTTGCCATTATTTGTTTATATATCTCCCGAATGAGAAACAGATACAGGCCCAATTCCTACTGATAACTGGTATCCATTACCCATCAAACTATTTGGTGAAATTGGATTTCTACCTTTATAAATGCCCCAAGATAGTCCTCCTGTTATTGAGAAATCCTGACCGTATCCAACTCTTGTAACTCCAACTAAGTAAAAACCATTATTTTTTAAATATACTAATGATAAATCTGCACCAACACCCGTCCTTCTGGATATACCCTTTAAACGAACAAATGGTGCTGCTTGTCGGTGGGATCTGTGATCCCACCTTTTGTATTCTTAGGATCTGCGATCCGTTCTTATGATCAAACAACCATTACATCCAATAAGCCTTTACCACCCGCATAATCAATAGCCGAACTATACCGATAATCCTCTGCCCGGTTTACGATTTCAGCTCTAATAGGATTCTGGTGAATATAGTTTAGCTTCTGATTGAAGTAATCATTGAAAAAGATAGATTGTGCATCATTCCCTTCTTGCCAAAACCGATAGTTCTTAATCTTTTTATCATTCTTACCAGCATATTCAAACCGATTCAGCATCCATTCCGAACGACTTTCAGTGATTTCTGTTTTTATTGTTTCGATTATCTTTTTACTAGTATACTTCTTGAAATCACGCCAAATGTCCGATACTTTATTCTCACTTGAACTACCTACAATAGCATGCAAATGATTACTCATCAATACTCACGCATAAATAATCAATCCCTTTTCTTTCTGGCAATACTGCAAGGAGTCAATTATTATATGTTTGTAAATGGGACGCGAAAATATATCTACCCAATCAACAACAGTATCAGTTACAAAATATACTTCTCCGGTTATACGATGCTGAATATCCATAGTAAAATGAATGATGTATTGCAAATGTAGTAATAAATATTAATATATTGAAAGTAGCGGATCACATCCCGATAGCTATCGGGACCTTATAATATAAAGGGTGGGATCACAGATCCCACCCACCAGTACTAAACTTTGCTCTTCTGATAAACATATCCGCTAGGACGGGCCACCAGTATCTAGCTTTGCTCATTTAATAAAAATATCCGCTTAGACAGGTTCTATTCCCTCGTATCGATCGGTTCTATTCCCTCGTATCGATCGGTTCTATTCCCCCGTATCGATAGGCTCTATACCCTCGTATCGATAGGCTCTATTCCCTCGTATCGACTTTCTGTATAGCCTCGTATCGATAGGTTCTATTCCCTCGTATCGACTTACTGTATAGCCTCGTATCGATTGATTGTATCCTGGGCTATACAGAAGTCAGTTTTTTAAACATTCAGTACGTAATCAAAAGTAAATGTACGTGATTCTTTGAGCAACTGTGCTGCACTTGAAAATTGAGTTGTCAAACTTAGTTTATAATCACCTTCCGCCAGTGTTGCAGGAACAATAAAACTAATTTTGGATGGATCATTTACTAAAATGGAAGTTATTGGAATCGTTATTACTTCGCTAGTCACCTGATTCGTCAGACTGATGCCAATGCCTGCATTGTCACCGACAATTTTAATTTTACTCCCGATCAGGTTTGCCCCACCTCCCGGGGTTAAGCGGCTATTTACTTCGCCTGAACTTACATCGGTTACCGAATTGATAATCGTACCAATCCCGGCCATACCACGTACATCCACGGAAGCAGCTTTTGCAGCACTGCGTAATTCAGCTGTAGGTGTTACACGAATGGTTAAACTGTGTTTGGTTGCATCCCATTTAGCATTATCGCCTATGAAAACACCGTTCACACCCATGCCATAATAACCCAATCCAAATAAAACGGAAGATCCGTTCACAATTTCTTCTTTCGCAATGTCTTTCAAAATATCCATGGTTGAACGCATGGATGTGGGGTTTAAATCACTACGCCGTGAAACGGCAATATTAATCAAATCATCTTCGGTCAATGATTTCCGGTTTACTACGCGACCGAAACGGTCATCTTTACGTTCGGTAAGTGTCAAATCATACAGTTCGACAGTTACACTGTTTTTTTCAGTTGTTGCCATTGTAATTGATTTTTAATATTAAAATTCGTGTTGATAATTGATAATAGAATGAATCGTTTAATTACTGTTTTACCGGAGGCTTATTAAATAATAGCGGTCTAACTGATCCGGTTTTATGAATAGTTGTACGGGAGTTACCGACATTTACACTTAATAATGAAAAAGAATTGAAGGGGAGCGAAAGGGATACTCTTTTTTCATAGCATACTTTTTTTGATTTATTGCTATGCAAATTAAAATAAAATAAATAGATAAGATTCAAAATCTTGAATATTTATTATATGGACAAGCCCCCAAAAGTGGTTTTGCAAAAAAATTGAATTACAGTCGTTTAAATGGGTTCAAAAAAGGGCTTATATGGACAAGGGTTTTTGACGGCAAAAAAGAGCCGAAAACAGTTAAAATTAATACGAAAATTATGTAGGTAACCGACTATATTGTCGGAATTTTGTATTTTGAGTTTTGAGCGCAGACGATACCGTTGTTTGGTAACGAATTCGATTTTTATATCTGGCAGGTTGGCTAGCATAGCGGGTTCGAAACCGGCCAGTAGCAGACAACATATGAGTATATCGTGTCCATTCTAACCGGAGAAGTAATTTAGGAGCCGTTTGGAAATATTGTTGTATTCAATTACCCATACAAGCAATCCATTCCGTCGTTTTGAATGTTTAATAACATACTTTGTCTGTTTTTAGGTGAAAAATAGAGGGTTTGATTATTTATATTGTAACAGCTATTGTATATAATTAATTTTATTTCTATTTTTGTCAACATAAAATCTGATAATCGTACACTACATTCCTGATCAAAGTTTTGAATATCAGTTTTTTTGATTTGTTGGTTATTATTTTAGTGTATTTGTGCTAAATATTACGTTTTTTGTGAAACAGGATGCGTGATAGGATAGAGAAGGAATGCACGAATGAAACAGGACGGAACCGAAAAGTCTTTAGAGTAGGGAAATAAACGTTGAGAAAATGAAAGCAAAATCAGTTTTAGGTCTGTTAGTTATTTGTTTTTCTTTATCCGTCTTTGCACAAGATGAAATTACTTCTCCTCCTCCGACTAAAGAACCCAACTTCTGGATCGGACCGAAATTCGGTCTCGATGTAAGTTCCACCACTAACGATATCAATGGAATAACCGACCAGTTGCAAAGCAATTATCAGGCAGGTATCTTGCTTCAATTCGGACGCACCCTTTATATCCAACCCGAGATTTATTATGCCTCGGTTAAAGTGGATGTTGCAGGATCCAACAATCCCAGTTCCTTTAACTCAATACGTATTCCACTAATGCTGGGATTGCGTTTTCTCGATTTGGGACTGTTCAGTCTTCATATAATGGGTGGCCCGGCATACACTTTACAACTTGATAATTCAGACAGACTTACCGGCAATAAAGCATTTTCGTGGCAAGTGGGTGCCGGTGTCGATGTGTTGGGCTTTATAACCGGAGATCTTCGTTATACCCTGATCGATAACATGTCTGTTGCCGATCAGGTTTCCCGTTTTACATCAAGTCCCACCAACCTTAATTTAACGGTGGGTTTAAAATTCAGATAATATACATCAATTTCGTCGTTGATTAATATTGTCTCATTCTTTCATAGTAGTTTTAGTTGGTCTTTATTGACATAATATATTTCGGAATATATAAATCAAAAAATTCAAATTCTATGAAAAAAATCACTTCGATTTTCGTTTCCCTGCTTTTTACCACCTCCTGTGTCCTTGCGCAGGGAGTTGTTCCTGAAACGCTGAAGAACGGACTTGTTCCTTCGACCTACAACCGGAATGCCCTGACGGTTATTGTACTGGATAATAACGGTAAATATATGCCCGACATAAAAAATGCCTGCGGCAGCCTGGTTATACCCGGGAAGTATGACGATAATGACCTGAATATCCGCTATCTCCCGGCAAGCTCAAACCCCGATCAGATTCTTCAGGCTATTGAGAATTATAAACTCCCCAACAAAATTCTGGCTAAGTGGTTTTCCCAACAACCCAACGGGGAATTCGACATGTCACTTATTGCTACCAGAGGTTTATACAATGCTACAGCGGGGGATATGAAAATAGCATCGGCTTCCAAAACCGGATTAAATAAAATAAAGGATGCAGGTAAGGCCCTGGTAAACAATAGTTATATTCAGGTACTCGATATCCGGAATGTGATGTCGATGCAGGAATATTATGACCAACAGGATGCTGCCAACCGAAAATCGGCTGCGGCTGCCGGAACGGTATTTAAACCCGTTGAAAGAACTCAAAACGGTTGGAAAGGGGATGTAGTGTCCTATTTGTATAAAATAAATCCGAACGCAGTAGATACGCTTTTTGATAAGATGTGGATTTACGAAGATGATAATGACGCTGTTCGCAACGAAAAGAAATATCTTTTCGAAAATGCAAGCTTCGGTTTTAGCTTTGTCATGACGGCAACCGCCGTTGCCGATGGAACCCAGTACAATCCGGGTCAGACCCTGGCACCAAAAGTACAGCTGACAAAGGAGCAGTTATTTGCTAAACTGCTCAATATGTCGTTGGATGTGACCTTACTTGCGCTTGAAACAAAATACGAACCATTCAGGGTAAAGACTTCGGTGTATGCCGTTCATCCGGTCAGAGCAAAAATAGGAACGAAAGAAGGTCTTTCTGTCGATCAGCGTTATTTTATCTTAGAAAATGAACAAAACAACAAGGGAGAAGTGGTTTCGAAACAAAAAGCTGTTGTCAGGGTATCTAAAGTTGCGGTTAACTCTGTTGTTGCCGGTACCGCATCGGTTGAACTTTCTAAATTTTATCAAACGGCAGGAAAACGGATAGAACCGGGTATGACGATGCAACAACGCAACGACTTCGGACTCGGCTTATCACTCGGAGGAGGGTCGCTGACCGGCGGAATGGGAGGCTTTTATATGAAGGCGGAAGAAAATTTAGCGGTTCTTACACGGCAGGTTGCAGGCCCTAAAAATCCGATAGGAGTCACACAATTAAAAATATTCGGTTCGTATGCTTTTGATGGAGGTAATTATAGTAATTATTATAGCGTTGGTGATTTTACGTTCGGCCGTTATCAGGTAGGACTGTCAAAAGGTTTTTATTTTATGCGGGCGTTTTCGCTTGCTCCGTTTTTAGCTTATGGTGTGGAGAAGGCAACATGGACCAACAGCAGTACGGATTATAATATAAGTACGGCATTTTTGAATATAGGTGCGTATGCAACCATTAATATCAGGCACAATATCCAACTGGTAGGAACTGCAAACTACTATATACTGGTTGGTAATGCTTATTCTGAAATCAAAAACAGCGATAATACAACCACCTCTACAGATTTAGGATTTATGTATGATGACTCTTACTCTGGTTTTGCAGGAAGGAGCGGACTTGCTATCGATTTAGGCTTGCGAATAGAACTTTAAACAGAATAGATTATGAAAAATAAATTTTTCATTGTAGCACTTTCACTGGTTACCCTGATAACTGTAAATGCCCAAAAACGCAGGGATTTGAAAGCCATGTACCACAGTCAGTACAGTTATGAAGTCTCCTGTCTTGGCGTCGGACAGGATGGTACGAAAGCCATTAAAGTATGGGGTTATGGGAAAAATGCCGAAGTGGCGGCTTTCAATGCTAAAAAAGATGCCGTTGCCGCCGTTATTTTCAGAGGTGTTCCCGGTGGAAATGGAGCTGCACCCACTCCGGCAATTGTTGGAATGGATGGATATGAGATGAATCCCGATTTTTTTGATGAGTTTTTCAAGGCAGGGGGTATGTACCTTAGTTTTATCAATCTTACCAATGATGGGGTTCCCAGCGGGGAAGACCGGATAAAAATGGAAAAAGGTTATAAAGTCGCTATTTGTGCTTCGGTTAATTACGATGCGCTTCGTAAGTATCTTGAAGAAAAAGGAATAGCCAAAAGACTGGATGCGGGATTCTGAAATTAATTCATAATTCATAATTCATAATTTTTCATTCAGAATTAAAATTAGAAAGGAATACCTGTAAAGTAAAAGTTTGGGTTAATGACTAACATAAATAAATATACATATATGAAAAAGTCGATTTTGTTTTTATTGCTGATTTTTGTAAGTGTGCTTTCCTATGGACAAGCAAAAAAACCAACTATCATGATTGTGCCCAGTGATAATTTTTGCATATCACAGGGCTATTTTACGACAATAAATATAAATGGTGCCGACCAGAAGATTCCTGATTATAAAAAAGCGTTTCAGGAAAACAGTCAGATAAGGATGGTTATCACTAAAATGGGCTCCATCATGTCCGATCGCGGATTTCCACTGAAAGACCTGGAACAAACCCTGAAAAGCATCGAAACCGAAGGGGCCGAATTAAGTATGCTTTCGTCCAAAAGTTCCGGTGCTGCCGTGAAGGAAACTCCTATCGATGTCTTGAAAAGAACTGCAAAAGCCGATATTATCATGGATCTTGACTATACCATCAAACGTCAGGGTCCGAATCAAATCATCACCTTTAACCTCCGTGGGCTGGATGCCTATACCAATAAACAGGTGGCGGCTGCTGCCGGTGTCGGTTCGCCTTCGTCCTTTGCCACCGCCGATTTATTGTTGGAAGAAGCCGTACTGAGTTATATGGATGGTTTTAACGGACAATTGCAAAAACATTTCGACGATATGTTCAAAAATGGTCGTGAGGTGATGGTAGTCGTACGGGTTTGGGGTAATTCCGATGTCGATCTGGAAACGGAATATACGGTTGATGGTGAAAAGGAGTCTTTAAGTACGCATATTGAAAACTGGATGAGCAAAAATACCGTTTCGGGACGCTTCTCTACGGTTGATGCCACCGAGAATGTACTTAAAATGGATCAGGTCCGCATTCCGATGATGTACACCAACAGCAGTGGCCGCGAAATTGCCATGGATACAAGGCGTTTCGTAACTAATCTGAATAAGTATTTGTCTTCCGCACCGTTTAATATCGAAACAAAGATATACCAGCGCGGATTGGGTGAGGCCTGGTTAATTATAGGGGAGAAATAGAATCATTTCCTGTTTATTCATTTAGCAATTACTAAAAACCATCAAAATGAAAAGATTTATAAAGTATTTAGTTGTTTTGTTTTTTGCTTTCAATTGTTTTTCTTCTGCGAACGCGCAGAATAATGAGGCTCAGAGTGATGATATGAAACGCATTGCCATAGCACCGACTCTTCCTGCCGAACTCAATATTTATCCATCTGCCTCACTCAATATATTACTTGGAAAAATGAAATCTATGGTTGGTTTAAATGGACTGAGTGCTGTTGAAGGTGGAAGTTTGTTTGTGATTTATCCGCAAATTTCAGTTCTTAAAAGCGATGTTACTGCTACAGCGCCACCTATGTTGTCATATCGTCTGGAAGTGGTTTTTAATATCGCCGATTTTTATACGGGGAATGTTTATGCTACCACTTCGCTGGAAATCGTAGGAGTTGGAAAAACACAGACTGTGGCCTATAATGCCGCTTTTCAGATGATAAATCCGCGCAATGGAAAGTTTAAGGTAATGATTGATAAAGCAAAAGATGAGATATTGGGATATTACAATTCACATTGCGATCTGGTGATTTCACATGCAAATAGTTTGGCTACGCAGCGAAAGTACAGTGAAGCGTTGGATTTGCTTAATTCCGTTCCGCCTGTTTGCCGGGAATGTTTCGATAAATCGAATCTGGCTGCATCAGAAATAGCTAAAAATATGCCGGTTATCATCCCTCAACCTTCAGTGGTGGACGATAACCCTAAAAATGAACCGGTAGTCGAAACCGGCGATTTGGTGGAATTGGGTCATAATATTTTTATCCGGTATAAAAGTGCCCGGCTTATTGGAGATATTACCCATGTTTACTTTGAACTGATTAGTAGGAATGAAGATGATTATGACCAGGAATTTCCCAGAATATATGATACTTTCATAATAAATGAAAAAGGGGAAGAACTGAGGATATCAAAATTAATTGTTGGGCTCAAGGAGAATAATTATTATCTGAAAGCCACTTTAATTCCTGAAGTAAATACTGAGTTGGTTTGTGAATTTCCCAAAGTAAAAGAAATCAAAATGTTGCGGTTCTTAATTAACGATAATTATTTCAGGTTTAAGAACATAATTATAACTAAATAATTTCTTCAATATGAAAAAACGGGAAATAATTTTAGGCTTACTTATCGGTTCGTTTGTTTTGGCAAATGCGCAAACTTCCGTCGTTGAAAAAAGCGGAAAGAAACCTGACTGGCCTTTTCAGTTGGAAAAAGGTTTTATCGTGGGAATAGGAAATGCGGAAACGATTCAACAGGCAAAAGAAAATGCCATGTTGAATGTAAAAGCACAAATTGTGACTTCGGTGGCTGATAATATTACGAGTTCATCCGAATTAAAGAATACTGAAATTACCAGTGATAATGTGGCAAAGTCCTTTCAGAGCTATTCGGACATCATTACGTCAAAATCAGGTAAACAGGATTATCTTGTTGGAGTATCCCAGGCAAATATCAGTGAAATTTATTGGGAGAAATCAGTGGATAAGAAAACCAAAACAATCAGTTATCAATATTACATAAAGTATCCTTTTAGCTCGTTTGATCTGATGAAACTGGTGGATGATTTCAAAGCAAAAGATCAGGAAATGACGGATGAATTACAAAAAGCCTTGGATCGGCTGGATAATTTTACTTCTACCGAAGATATTTACGAAAGCCAGTCCGTCTTAGCATCTCTTTATAAAGTCTTTATCGATCAGCGAAAAACGAAAGCGAAAGTGGGGCTGGAGCGATGTGTCCGGCTACTGGAATCGGTTCTGATTCAAAATGATGGCAGCACCCTGGGCATTGTCCGATACGGTCTGTACATTGATGGGAAAAGAGTGACATCGTCCGCTAAGCCTGTAATTTCTTCGGAGTGTGCCGTTATAGAAGATAAGAAATTCGGGGGCGAGGTTTGCGAATTGCGCTATCGTTATGATGAATGCTATGGTGATGGCGACAGTAAAATTAAAGTGAGCTATACCTTTGGAAATAAGAAAACCGACAAATTATTCTTTTTTGATATAAACGAAAATAAAGCGGATTTAAATTTGATCGGAACGATCAGGCTAGGTGAAGGTACGATTGAAGGTGAAGAAGTACTGAATGCCAAATGCAAAATTGAGATCAGTTCTAAGTTTGATAGTCCTGTAACTATAATCAATATTGTTTTTGAATGGAAACAATATGCAGTAGTCTGTGATATTCCGGTTAACGAAACGATTTCCGGTAAAGGTGTTCACGAACTTGAATTCAGCATTCCACGTTTGCCGGTACTTTCTGTTTCCACCGCGACACATCCCGAAAACAAACTGAATGGTTCAATCACATACAGTTCAGCTAGCGGTTCGCAAAAGAATAAAATAAGAATTTACCAGAAAGATTATGTAACCGCCTGGTGAAATCACCAGGGGAGTAAGCGTTTGAAAATCTCAACTTTTCTGAATTCCGAAACTTTGGAAAAGTTGAATTTCATGCCTGTATATTCCATTTACTTTTTTGTACTAAACTCCTGAAATATTAGCCCAAATGCCGAAAAAGTGTGCAAATCCTATTAAAATGCAATTAAAAATCAATTTTTATTTGAGGAAATGCATATAAATAGCTATAAACTATTGGTACAAACATCAAAAAAGAGTTACTTTTGCATTACCGTTTTTAAGGGTAATTACTCAATGACTTCTTTATGATGAAACCAATCATTCCTGCAATAGACAAGGAAATCCTTAAAAGGGAACTTACTCCTGAACTATTTCTGCGTCCAACCAATAAAGCACATAACGAGATATACGTTATTACGGCCCACAATGCACCTAATGTGATGCTTGAAATTGGTCGTCTACGGGAACTTTCTTTCCGTTCGGGAGGTGGTGGAACAGGAGAGGAGATTGATACCGATGTGTACGATTACATGGAGAAGCCCTATTATCAACTGATCGTTTGGGATCCGGTGGCTCTGGAGATTATTGGTGGATACCGCTACTTGCCGGGTACCGAAGTTGATTTGGATGAAGCCGGGCAACCTAAATTCGTGATGTCGCATTTGTTTACATTCAGCGAACAGTTTATCAAAGAATTCATTCCCTACACCATAGAACTGGGTCGGGCTTTTGTACAACCCGATTATCAAACATCCAAAATGGGTACAAAAAGCCTTTTTGCTCTGGATAATTTATGGGATGGTTTGGGGGCATTGATTCATTCGGTTAAAGATGCCCGTTATTTTATCGGAAAAGTGACTATTTACAACAATTATCCGCTTGTTGCACGCGAATTAATTTATGAATACATGTTCCGGTATTTTCCCGATCCCGATCAACTTATTACCCCGTTGAAAACAATCCATGTTAGTCCTAAAACGAAAGCACTGGCAAAGAAGCTATTCGTAGAAAAAGATTCATCCGGTAATTATAAAGCACTGCAGAAAGCTGTAAGAGAAGAAGGAGTTACCATTCCGTCCATGTTTCATGCCTATATTGGATTAACAGACACCATGCGGGTTTTCGGTTCTATATTCGATCCCGATTTTGGTTCCGTTTACGAAACGGGAATTATGATTACTATGGCCGATTTGTTAGAGACAAAGCAAAGACGTTATATTTTGCCCTATATTGAATATATGAAAAAGGTAATTGAAGAACGCAAGAAAGCGAAACTGGAGGCAAAAGAGAAGAAGCACGATCATAAACTAGCCCGAAAAGCAAAGAGAAAAACGAAAGATAAGGAAGGCAAATAAGTCACAAATGTAATTGTGAGCTTACCTTATTTTCAGATAATATTAAACGAGGCTGTCAAAATTAAATTTGACAGCCTCGCTTTTATTCACGTGTTTTTATCTACTGCATAATTGCCATCATTCAAAGCTATTTAATCACTTCTTTGGTCAATGCATCCCGTATCATTTTACGGATTTCGAGTTGTTTTGTGTCAATTTCCCTGCGTTGAACCGGACGGTAGAGATTGGCATATTTACATTTTCCCAGACTGATTTTCATATCACCGATGCTGCCTTTAACATCAACACCCAATTGCAAGGGCAAAGGACTATCTATAAGCGATATGTTATAATCGAAAGTCATATCCAGGTTGTGCCGACCACCAACAACCGCTTTATACTTATCCATAACTATCAGGAAAGGATAAACATCAACTTCGTTCTTGAAAATAGTAAATTCAGCCGATAAGCTATCAACTTTATTTTGTGTCTTTTTATTGAATCGTAGCTTTTTGGCAATCTCGGAGAATGTTTCACCATCCATTAACACCAGATCTTCTCCTTTGACTGATGAAACACCCCGTAGTGTCGATCTTTTCATGTTGTACATTGAATCCAGATAGGTTTCAACGGCAATATGAAATTCACCTTTCCCTCCAAACGATCGTAGCATAGGCATTATGGTATCGATATCGGGAATCATTTTCAGCAATTCGCTGATCTCCATATCTGTCATATGGAAATCGAGTCCAACAAACAAATGGTTTTTCCTTGGAGTGCGGTACATGGCTGTGAGTTGCATTTTGGCTGCTGAAGTTTTAAACCGCATGTCCTGTAACACCAGTAATCCATCTTTGACAAATAAATCGCCCAAAACATTTTGAGCGGAATCGTATCCCAAAAGTGCCCGGTTGATCTGTGCGTGCAATTTTAAATCCAATCCTTTGGGAACCATGTATGGACCTGAAGAAGTTTCAGCAGATTTCGTTGTTTCTTTTGTCACGGTTTTTGTCGCTGTTCCGGCTTCTGCAACTATTATCGAGTCTTGCGTTTCCACCCCGAAACCATTGGTCAGTTCCATTAAACGGTGAACATCGGTGGTGTTGGATGTGAAATTGAAATCGCCTTTCAACAACCCTTTGTCGTGCAGGTACTCGTTTACATTCCAAAGTTTACCGGTCAAGCTGAAATCGGAATTATCCACAATAAACTGGCTTTTTTTAATTGTGTATTCATCCGGCGTAAAATCGAACTGAATGGAAGGAATTTCGATATCGGCATTGAGTCCATTGGCTTTAATTTTTCCCTGCTCCATCGAAATGTATCCTGTGGGAATCCATTTCAACATCATGTTTTCTTCTTTATCGTTCTGTTTTATATTGGCTTTTACAATCATTTGTTTGGCATCGATACTTTGGGAACCCATACGGGCTGTTGTAGCTACACTAGTATAGTTCAGATCGAATACTGTCTGATCGGAATGCAGTTTGTCGCCTGACATCGCGAATTGTCCTTTGGGATAATTTATTTTTACCGACATTGTATCCATAGCAGCCACAAGTGATTGTACATCGAAGTCGCAGTTGATTGTTGGAACCGAAACCGTATCGCTGAAGTTGGCTTTCATTTGTAGTTTTCCCTTCGATTTTTCAAGATTTGCCGTCATATTGTCCATCGATGCCGACATTTGATCGAAATTGAAATCACAATTAATAGTATTCATTTGTTCGGTTCTTGTGATATCTGAAGTCTCTGCAAGCATATTCGCATTGAAAATGGTCGCAGCAATGCTGTTTCCTTTATGAACTATCATCCGATTACACCAAAGTCCGGCCTGTAAATACTTTGCCGATTTATTTTTGGTATTTGGCATGACCAGATCCAGTTTGGCTTTTTCGGAACTCATCGTCAGACTGTCATACTTCATAACCAGATTAGTCGCATCAAATTTTCCGGAGATATTCATTTTATCAAATGCAAAATTCATAGCATCGGATAACATAAAGCGGGCTTTCGCATTACCCGAAGCTGCACCACCCAGTTTTATAGCCATACCATCGGGAAGCATGGGTTCCAGTTCGGGCAGATTCAAATCCATCTTCATGTCCAGATCGAACAACATATCATCCGCCATGATGTAATCAACAAAGCCTTTAGCCTGTAAATTTGACTGACCGGTTTTCGCCTTTGCATCGTTGATAATCACTTTTGATGCCATTTCATCATTCAGATCAACTAATACATCAACATTTCCGGTTATTTCCCTTAACTTGTACGAGAATCCGGCATATTGGAATGTCCCTTTATCAACCTGCACATTCATATCGACCACCGGATAATGCGTCTGGTTGTAAATTCCGGTTACAGTTCCTTTTGTATTTACCAGACCGTCCATTTCCACACCTTCCAGCTTTGAACTGTATTTCGCAGGTACCATTTTCAGAAATGGTTTCAATTGATAATTTTCGGTGGTGAAACGCAAATCGCTGACCATATCACCATTATTCTGATTATTTTTTATTGTTCCATCAATGTTGGCAATTAAACCGTTTAATACAACTTTTGCTGAAGTCAGTGTAAGTAATTTCTTATTAAATTGATATTGTAGCGGAATATTCACTTTAGTAGCTGTCTTTTTAAAATACTCCGTGCTGTCCATTCTGAACGAAACTTCGGGTGAAGTCGCATCCAGCAATGCATTCAGGTTGTCACCTTTCATCTCAATACCCAGTTGTCCATCCACATTTTTGAGTTGTGCCTGCATGTCCGACGATAAATCGATATATGAGATTTGCGCATCCCGAAGCACTACTTTTTGAATATCGATCCGTGCAAAAGGATTTTTGAACGCGCTGGTATCCTTGATTGTCGTATCGGATTTATATACATCGTAATTTGCTTTGCCGGTTTTATCTACATAAAGATTTACAACTGAATGATTCAGTTGCAGGTCGTGCATAATAAGTTCATTGTTTTTCCAAAGTGCCCGGAGATCGAGGGCAGCATAAACAGTTTGTGAACTGAGTAAGGTATCCGATTGTGCTCTGGCGATCGGATTTATCAGTGCCAGATTGGTTATTTTAAGACTGAATTGAGGAAATGAACTGAAAAATGTCAGTTCAACACTCCCGATTTTTGATGGACAACTTATGTATTTATCAGCTTGCTGACGGACAATGGGTGTTAGTTTTGATGGTGTAAAGACTATCCAAACAATCACACTTATTGTTATCAAAAGCACTATGATTAATGCAGTCACCGCGATGGCCGCTGTTTTTAGGAACTTCTTCATCGGACGAAATAATTTTAAAATATCGAAATGAAATTAGGGTAAGCTAATTAACCTTGCTAAATGAATAGGTTTTACCGAAATCATCATTATATTCCAAAGTGGTAGAAGTCAGTTTAGTTACCGTATAGACTTTAGGAACACCTGCACCACCGGTTACCATAATGTGAATATGTGTCAGGGTTGCTTGCTCTAAAGTCCATGTAAATCCTTGTGCTTCTGCTTCAGTTACCTGATCAGCAGTATCCCAGGTGCCTCCGGTTCCATCACTATTGTATTTATAAAATACCGTACCCGAATTCCATTTCCCGGTTAGTAAAGTTTCGTCGAAGTTAGTTTCAATTGGAAGACATGATACGGCTACTGATGCTATCACTGCCAGGGCAAACGTATAATACATTAAGCGTTTCATAATCAATAATTTTAAGTGTATATTTATATTAGTTCACAAAGATAAATATTTCCTGATTAGTTACCAAACATAATTAAGTTATGATTTCCAACGGATTTAATAAACAATTGATTTGATTCCGATCAATTAATTACCTCCCCGGATTCTTTAATTCAGACTCAATAATATAAATGCAGTGCTATTTCAATAAAATAAACAGAACGCAGATTACCACCGACAGCTGAACCGGCAATCTACGTTCTGTTCCCAAAAAAAGCAATTTATATACTCTTTCTATTCGTATTAATTTTTATTTTTGGTCGTCTTCTGTTTCATCCTGTTTGTACCAGTTAATTCTTTTCGAGAAATACATGATAATCCCAAGTATAATAAACAACCCGATACTTCCGAAAAGCAAAGCCACGTCTTCCAACTGTAAAACTACATAAAGAAAAATGTATAGCACACTTAAAATCGTTGCCAGCATGCCTGTTTGAGTTCTGTTCTTAAAAATACTGTGTGCATAAAGACTTATTAAACCTATGGTTGCCACACTGGCAATCAGGTATGCCAGACCGAAATTAAGTTGCTCCGAAATTGATAAAAGCAGACTATAGAATAATATTAAAGCAATACCCACCAGCAGATATTGAATCGGGTGAATTTTCTTTTTAGTCAGAACTTCTACAAAGAAGAAGACTACAAATGTAAGCGCGATAAACATCAATGCATATTTCGCTGAACGCATATTTTGTTGATAATGATCAACCGTATCCACTAAATCCACACCAAACTTTGTGTCATTAAAATTGTCAACCTGGTTATCAATCCATGTTTCAGGTATTGAGCGGTTGAAATGCAGAATTTGCCAATTTGCCTTAAAACCTTTTTCCGTCATGCTGTGCGTGGGACTAAAACTTCCCGTAAAACCGGGAGCCTGCCATGCACCATTCATTTCTACCTTTGTTGTTTTACCCATGGGTATAAAATTCAGATTGCTGCTTCCATTGAGATGTAATGTACAATTGAATGATAATTCTTTATCGGCAATAAATAACTCCGCATGATTGGGCGTAATGACTAGTCCCTGCCCGATAGCATCTTGCCTGCTTCCACCGGCTTCGGCATTAAAATGTAAACCGTCCAATACAAAATCGATATTATTTGTAACACCCCTTAAATCGGTTATACCAATCCGGATCGTTGCTTCGTTCCAGAGTATCGAACTATAGGTCAGTTTTTGTGTGTCAATCTTTCCAAACTTGCCGCTGATTTGCAACTCACTTTTATACAGGATGGATTTGTAAATACCGATATGCCTTTCTTCCGGAAGTACTTTTGCATTCATATCCAATACTTCAGGCGTTATATTAAGGATATGCCTTTCTGTTTTGGTGACATTTTTTTCATCGGAATACGAATAAACGTACGGAACGGATAAAACCGGTCCGGTTATCGTCTGCGCATTGCTCCATTTTGAATTGATTTTTTCAATGGTTTCATTACTTCTCTGTTCCCGTTCCTGAATTAAATTCTGAATCATGCTTCCCGGAATAAGCAATATTAAGGTGAGAAAACCAATGATGATTGCTTTTACTGTAATTGACTGGCTGAATTTCTCAGCTCTTTTGATGATTGTTTCCATAAGTCGAATTGTTTTTGAAGATGTTTATTAATTTGAAAAATGTTTATTAATTGAAAGTACTTTGAAATACAAAGTAAAATTGCAAAAAAAATTATCTGATCAGATTCTCAAGTGCATTGAGATGCTCCCGAAAACTTTGACGTCCTAAAGCGGTAATCGTATATTTTGTATTGGGTTTACGGCCGATAAACTGTTTGCTACATTTTATATAATCAGACCCTTCCAAAGCTTTTAAATGACTTGCCAGATTTCCGTCGGTTAATTCCAGCAAGTCCTTAATCGTTCCGAAATCGGCCGATTCATTCACCATCAAAATAGACATGATTCCTAACCGGATCCTGCTTTCGAAGGCTTTGTTCAGATTTGCTATTATATTTGTCATTTCAAATCGTATTTTTTATACATGATTGCCCCATAAAATATATGGCAAACACCAAAGCCTATTGTCCAGAAAATGATTCCATGATATAAAAATATTAATGCGCCAATTCCAAGAATAATTTCAGTAATTCCTAAATAATGGATTTCGTCAATTGTATATTTTGAAGCATTAACGAGAGCTAATCCATAAAAAATTAAAGTAATAGCCGCAATGAATTCAATATTTCCGTTTAACAGTAAAATTATTGAAACTATGCCTCCAGTTGCCAATGGAATACTTAAGTTATAAATAATTCTTAAAGTAACTTTGTTGAATAATTTTTGTTTGCTCTTCTGTGCTTTTTTCCGGGAAAAATAAATTCCAAATCCAATTGAAAGAATTAAAATAATAAGTGCATCTGCAATTAATAGAATTTCTGCCTGATCGATATAGTGTGACAGAATAACAAAATAAGCAATTGCTGCTCCTATGGTGGCAGTAGTTCCAGCCATGATACCTGATAATCCACTTAAAGATAAAAACTTAGATGACTTTTCCATCATCTCCCGTATTGCTTTTAAATCTTCTAATTGCTTTTCCATTTTCTTTAAAATTATTAAAAGTACTTTGAATGGCAAAGTTAGTATGCAAAATCAGAAAAACAAAATTATTTATCACTTATTTTTGAAAAACTTTCAAATTTATTTGAAATTAGATTTTCAAATGCTGATTCTCAAGATTATCTCATTCATTTTCAATCCTATTGATTGAAATTAAAAAAAGTGCGAATCGACATTTATCAATTCGCACTTTCAATTGTCAATTGTCAATGAATAAATTGTAAATCTATTTCACGTCTTTTTTCAACTCATCGGGACTGCTCTTTGTATAGGAGTTTATCGGAGCAGCGGATTTTGTAAATAAATCATTTATTGTTTGTAATGGAACTGTCGTTTCGGGACGAAATTTTTCCGATTGCATATATTCAATAATGGATTTGTACAATTGTTCGGCAACGGGACGTTTTTCCAGATTATTACTTAAATCGATAGAAGTCATCATCAGTTTGCCTTTTCCTACATTGACTTCGAAAAGCATTCCTAATTTGCGGTTAATAAACCAAGTGTCAATGGGTTGCACAATGGGCTGAAATCCTTTGGGAAAATCGGTCAACAGCATGGTTTGTTCACGATTAACAAGTTCCCACCATTGCATGTTTCCCCAATTCTCAGTCACGAAATCTTTAAACACGGGATGATAATTGTTAATAAACACACCGGTGGTATGTGGAGGTCGCATTTTGAACCAGGAAGTATTCCAGAATACAGGACTGTAATATTGAACCACATCTTTTCCATACTGAATTTTTCCAGCTGCCAGTATCAGGACTTTACCTCCTTCATTCAAAACAGTAATCGCTTTATCATCCAGCTTATCGGTGATATAAATACCTTTTGTATTTACTTCCTGATTTGGTACCGGATAAACCCAAAAGTCCCAATCATTCACAAAATCGGTTCCATCAATGGCTATTTCAAGATTCAATTTTTTTGGAACTTTGTATTCGGATAAATCCAGTTTAACCTCACCCAAATCAAAATTATTTCCAACCGGAATATTTTTTACCGATAAAACACCTTCTTTCAACACCAACCCAAATTGATCCCGAATTCGCCACAACGTTTTTGCCTGTACCAGTGGTACCTTGCCGAAATGAGAAACTTCAATATTGGCAACGAATGTTTCATTATTCCGGTAA
>Ga0265297_10003529_pt1 | contig 27968 bp, 26 predicted proteins | sample Munlanlwell13791_FD_192502 | JGI IMG/M metagenome (GOLD analysis project Ga0265297, IMG submission 192502) | Leachate microbial communities from a municipal landfill in Southern Ontario, Canada - Leachate well 137-91 | ecosystem: Engineered > Solid waste > Landfill > Unclassified | place...
TGAAGCTTCCGAATTTGAGGGCGCCTGCGAAAACTGCGAGCTCTATGAAGTCGGACTGGAATTTCTGCATGCCGGAATAACGCCGCGCTTCTTTTTATAGCATAGCCTTGGCGCCTTTCCCAGTCTTGCTATCCGTCAAACGCGGCTTTCCATTGCCTTTGCAATTGGGCAAAGCCAAGGCTGGGGAGGATAAATAAAAAAATAAGAAAAAAGAAAAAATGGATTTAGGCTACCTTTTCCGCGACCGCGCAGGAGGACTTGACCGCTGTCACACGTATCTTGCAAGTCTCGCCCTGGGTGGTTCCCGGAACGAATATCACAAAGCCTTCCTTTTTGGCAATGCCGTCGCCCTTTGCCGCGACCGCCTCGATTGTGACATCGATTTCGTCGCCGACCTTAACAGGCTTGGGCGCATCGTTTCCGCCAAATCCGCCTCTTCCGAATCCCATCATCTCAACTCCGTTCTTTAGTTCATTCCTGTGGATTGCCGGCGCTACAAGAAGCTATTCGACCTTGCAGTCTTCAGACCTCAAGTAGAGCATGCATCCTTGATTGATAGATTTGCCCGACTAATTTATAAATTGGTGGGCGGGCGCACAACGCAGCGCTTTAGGCGGCGGCAGGCAGGAGGGCGCCGGAATGGGCAATATGGAAGGATATTTCCGACAGCGGGGCGGTGAGGATGAAATACGGCGCGGCCTTCCAGGCTTTCCCTTCTGAAACCCCAAGAAGCAGCGATGAGAGAAGGGCGTTTAGCAGAAGATACGCCTGGCAAGCCAGGGGAAGCGAGGCGATTGCGATGCCGGAAGGCTGGGCAGCCCCCTCTTCGCCGAAAAGCGAGGAGGCAGAGGAGAGGGCGGGCACAAGCGAAAGCGTGGAGCCGAGTATGAACGGCACGAGAAGGGCGGATGCCAGGATTATGGTGTAGCGCTGGATGGAAAGGACAGCCGAGCGCTCGCGCACCAGGGCGAAAAACGACGCGATGTCCTGCGCGGTCTCTCGGAAAGCGCTTGACATGTTCGCGCCGGTCTCATAGCATACGGTGAGCATGGAAAATGCGCGCTCTGAAAGCGGGGAAGGGCATTCGCGCGCGGCTGCGGCCATTGCGGATGAGAAGCCATCCCCTGCCCGGATGCGGCGCACTGCCAGGGAAAATGCATCCGAAAGCCTTCCGAAATCCCCGGATGCGAGGCGAGCGAGCATCTTTTCAAACGGCACCAGCCGGTGAAGCGATGCAGCGCCGTAAAGCGCATCCGGCAGGAACGATTCCGCCCGGGAAACCTCTGCGCCTGAAAGGAACTGGAGCAGGAAATATGCAGCCGGGGCGGCGCAAAGGAAAAATGCGCAAAGGATGGGCTGCCCTAAAAGAAGCGCGGAAAGCGCGAGGGGGACTGAGAAGAGGAATGCGAGCGTGAAAAGCCGCGTTGCGCCCATCCTGATTCCGCGGCGCGCAAGGTAATCGTCCGCCGCAGCCTGCCCGCCTTGCCGGCTGCCCAGGGAAGGCGGAAGAAGATGCCATGTTGCGGCAAGTATGCAAAGATTCAGCGCGGGAAAAAGAAGAAGGAATGCGGACCAGACCTGGAAGCCTGTGAGGGCGGACTGGGAAAGAAGCGGCGCAACCGCGGCATAAACGGAAAAGAATGATGGCACAAGGGCGGATGACGCTATGAACGCGATTGAGAGGAGGGAAAGCCTTCCCGAAAGCAGGCGCATCCCGGAAAGCTGCGATGAGGAAAGCTCCTCCGCCGTGCGCTTGAGCGATTCGGTCCTGGAGCCGGTTTCGTAAACCGTGGAGAGGAGCATCGCGCATCGCTTCACCTGGATTGAGCGGGTTTGCAAAAACGCGGAGGAAAGTGCTGACTGCATGGTTGCGCCCGAGCGCATTTCCTGGCACGCGAAAGAAAACTCGCGGGAAAGGGAGTAGCTGCCAAGGGCAATTTTGCCCATCGCCTTCTCGAAAGGTATTCCGACGTCTATGTAGACGGACAATTCGCGGAGAAGGAAGGGAAGCTCGGCTTCGCAGCGCAGGGTGCGCTTTTGAGCGGCAAGGCGCGGAAAGGAGAGGAGCAGGAGGAAAAGCAATGCCGAGAAAACCACGGCAAATGGAAGCGAGTCTGCCGCGTCCCCAAAAAAGGCGAGAAAGATGGGGAGCAAAAGCAGGAACCCCCCTACAGAAATGAAAAACGAGCCTGAAAGGTACTGCTGCGCGCTGGCGCCGGAGATTCCTGCCGATTCAAGCGATTTGCCGGTTTCCGACGCGGATTTCCCGCCGAAAACGCACCTGCCGAAAGAGGCCTTCGAAACGAGCCTGATTGCGGATTCGAACAGGTCCATGGTCACGCCCTCCTGCCTGCTTTCCCGAACATGAAGCCCTGTATCTTCCAGAATGAATCCTCGAAATTTGCCCGCCTGCCTTTTGCGCCTTCGGAAATGAAAGATTCGCGTTTTGAAAACTCGCCCTTCGCCTCGCGCAAGCTCATTCCGCCCGCCTCAGAAATCCTTTCAAGAAAGAGGGAAAGCCCCTTTTGCGAAAAACGCCTCCCGTCAAAAACGGTAATCGGGCAAAGGGCGTCCTTCCGGTCCATCAGCGAGATTTCAGCAAGCCTCCTTTTTTCCCCAAGGCTGCGGCGCGATGCGTCGTATGCGGACACCCTGCGCTGCACCACGAACAAATCCAATCCCTCCAAATCTGCATCAAGGCAGCCCATCATCCTCAGGCGCAGGAGCGCGTCGCGCGAGGATTGCGCATGGAATGTCGCATAGCATCCCTTGGCCTGCCCTGAGAGCGCCGACTCGGCAAACGCACGCGCCTCGCCTTGGGTGCGCACCTCGCCCACAGCCACCTTGTCCGGCCGCATGCGAAGCGAGTCGCGGACCAGGTCCACCATGCCAATGCCGCCCTCTTCAAAGGGGATCAGGCGCAGCTGGTGGGGATGCGGGACGGATATTTCCGGCGTTTCCTCTATCAGCAGCAGCCGCTCGGACGAGGGGACGAAAGAAAGAAGCGCGTTTAGGGTAGAAGTCTTCCCGCTTGCGGTGTTGCCGCAGAAAAGCACGGACAGGTCGGATTGCAAGGCAAGCGAAAGGAGCGAAAGCCCCTTTGCGCCCCAAGTCCCAAAGGAAAGGAGGTCGAACGGGGAAAGCGGGTCGCGGGTGAATTTCCTTATGGTTATTTCGCAGCCTGAGACAGGCGGCATGGTGGCATGCAGGCGCGAGCCGTCCTCAAGCATGGCATTGAGCCTTGGGTTTTGGGAAGTGAGCCGCCTTCCCAATCCCCGCCCCAATCGGTTGGCAAGGGACACGAAATACTCCGGGCTGTCTATTGAAACGTTTGTCCGTTTCCATCCTGCGCCCCGCACGAAAACGAATACCGGCCTGCCTAAGCCGATGACCGCTATTTCCTCAAGGGACGGGTCGGAAAGAAGCTTTTCCAAAAACCCTAAACCGAAAGTCTGGAGAAAAATAAGCTCCGAAAGATATGCCTGCTGCTCCTCATCCGCATCAATCCCCTGCTCGCGAAGGTGGCCTGAAAGAAGCCGCGCTATCTCTTCGCGGGCCTTTTGCCCGCTTTCCATCTCCAATCGCTGCGAAAGCGCGCGGAAGCGCTCGGCAACCGCCAAAATGACCTCCTTTTCACCGGCAGACAGCCTTGGAAGGTCGAGCCTGTAATCGGATTTCCAGTTTCCGACCGACCAGCCGAGACCCCCCATAAATGTCTCACCCGATTTCCCGCTTCCCGCCAGTTTTATGCGCCCATTTCCATCCTATCCTGTCCCCTGCGCGGATTCCCAGCCTGCGGCTTATTTGCGGGGGGAGCTCAAGGAGGAACTTGGCCCGCCTTTTGGGGCAGATAAGCGGCTTTCCAGGCGGTATCCTGAAGAACGCCTCAGCCACCTTGCCATCGCCTGAAAGGTAGATTGCGTCAAAAAGTCCGGGCACGAAGAACGAATGGATGGGGTAAATCCCCTCCTGGGAAAACACGAAGAGGATGGGCACGACCTTTCTCCGGAACATCAGCCCGCGCGTGCGGGACAGTTCATTGTCCGCTATCTCAAGCGGGATTCGCACCGATTTTTTCCTTGAGATGTTCGAAAGGGTGCATGCGGGGGAAGCGGAACGCGGATTTTTTCCAGCTGCTTTTTTTGAATCCATAAACCTACTTCCCGTATTTCCTTTTCCTTCTTGAGTAATCGGCAAGCGCGCGCGAGAACTCGCGCAGGCCAAAGTCAGGCCAAAGCTTTCTTGAGAAATAGTATTCGGAGTATGCCGACTGCCAGGGCATAAAGCCGCTGGTGCGCACCTCCCCCGAGGTCCTTATGACCAAGTCGGGCTCGGGAATGCCTGCGGTGTAAAGGAAATCCCCGAATTTTTTCTCGTCCATCCTTTTGGCGCCCGAAGAAAGCGCGCGGTTCACCGCATCGATGATTTCGTTCCGCCCCCCATATGCCAGAAGGAGGTTGAGCGAGTATTTCCTGTTTTTCGAAGTGTCCTTCTCGACTTTGAGCATTTTTTCCCTGACCTCTTGTGGGAACTCTGAAATCCTGCCGATGAAACGGACGCGCACCCCGTATTTCATGTAATCCTTCTCGAGGCCTTCTGAAAGCTTCTGGTTGAAAAGCGAGAAGAGCCCATCCACCTCCTTTTTGTCGCGCATGAAATTCTCGGTGGAAAAGCCCCACATGGAAAGGGTGCGTATCCTGCGCCTGCGGCACCATTTGAGAACGTTGCCTATGTTCTCTATGCCTTTCTCGTGCCCGTAAAGAAGCGGCTTTTTGTGGCGCCGTGCCCAGCGGCGGTTGCCGTCCGGGATTATGGCTATGTGCTTTGGCCTCATGGAACCACTCGGCAGCCGAAGCGGCCTGGCTGCGCTTTGCCCTGGCAGCCTCGCGCCTTAAGGCAGGATGCTTCCGGCGGCTTTTGCCTCCCGGAGGATAAAACAAAGACGAGATTTATTACTGTTGCGCTTTCCCGGGAAAGAGGCGCTTTTTGAGGGCTGCGTAGCGGGAATAGAAGCGCACAAGGGGCGTGGAGCGCGAGCCGCCGATTTTTCGCGGCGCTGAGATGAGCGACTTTGCACCCAGATAGGTTATGCCCGGAAATTCGGCGTAAGCCGCCCCCACTTCGGATGGATGGTGCGCGTCGCTTCCTGCAAGCTCTGCCTTGCCGTGCGCAATGGCAAACGAAAGCGCGCGCCCGTTCATGGATTTTTGCGGCACGCGCGCGTTGAACACCTCAATCGCGCCTATCGCCCCAAGCGACTTTTCAGGAACCTTTGACAGGTCGATTGCATGCCGCCCGAAATCATAAGGGTGAGCGGCGCAGCAGACCGCCCCCTGCCTTTTCACCTCTTTGAGCACCTGCCCAAGGGGCCCGGGCGAGATTTTCCTCTTCAGGAAATAAACAAGCAAATCCCCTTCATCGCACATCACTTCCTCGCCGATTATCACCTGAAGGGGAATCTCCTCTTCCCTTGCAATGTGCGCCGCTGAAAACGCGCCTTTTATCTCGTTGTGGTCGGTGATTGCGACCGCTGAGAGCCCCCTGTTCACTGCCGCCCGCAGGATGGCGCGCGGCTCGGAAAGGGAGTCCTTTGAAAAATGGGTGTGGATGTGCAAATCGGCCTTGAAATATGCTCCTTTCATCTTTTCCCGCCTTTGAATTTTGATGCGACTATTGATGCGTATGATGATATAATTGAGGGTGAGAGCATGCTCCCCCATTGGTCCATCTTCCCCTCGTTTGAGAGCAGGTCCTCGAAGAAAAGCGCCTTTGCCAGCAGTAGCGCAGGCTTTGGGGGCTGCCCGCCGTTCATGTTGAGGAGCGCCCTGAAATGGCTGTGGAGCGCCAAATCAAGCCCGAATCTCGCGCGCCATTCGCGCTCGTATTTTTCAGGCGAGGAAGAATATTTCCCTGCGAGAATGCCGCACTGCGAGCCGAAAAACACCCCGCCGCCGGTGGTCGCCTTCACCTGCCCCGCGGAATCTCCTGAAAGCAGCACGCTGATGCCGCCTTTTTCCATTGTATTGGAAACCGCGTGTGCGCTTTCCAATGCTGAAAAATTTCCGCGGAAATTTTTCATCGCCGTCTTTCTTCTGGCTTCCGAAGGAATTGCCGCCGCAAACTCGCGGGATGGCTTTGACCGCACGCCAAGCTTTGCGAGAAAATTTCGGTAATAGTGGAGCGGGTGGTGCTGTTGCGAAACGCCAATGCCGATTTCCGCCTCAGATTCGTTTTTCGGTATCGCCCAGCCGAAAAAGCCTGGAAACTCGCTGGAGGAGACGAAAATCTGCGCCTGGTGCGAATCCTCGCACGAATAGGGGAAATCGCCCTGCATTGCGTGGATAAAGTGCCTTATTTTCGGGAAGCCGAAAAAATCCGCGACTGAAGAGGCGGGCCCGTCCGCGCCGATTACGGTTTTGCTTTGGAAATTGCGCGTTACCCTTTTCCCAAGCTCAAGCGCCCCGCCTTCGCCTATAAAGCGCTCAGCTGCAAGGGAATCGAATTTTGCGCGGGAAACCAGGATTGCCTTTTCCTTCTTAGGGGTTATGGTGAATTCATGCCCGGAGCAGATTATCTTTGCGGATGTGATTTCGTTTATTGCCGCCTTTTTGTAGTCAACGTAGCTGCCCAGCGATTCCAGCCCGGAAAGCGAAATGAGCCCCGAGCACGCCTCAGGCTCGCCGATTTTCTTGTGCTCCTCTGAAAGAAGGACTTTGCCGCCTTGCTGGCAAGCCGAGATGCCGGCAAAAAGCCCGGCAGGCCCCCCGCCGATTATATGGGCGTCGAACATGGGAAGGTGAGTGTGGCACAGGTTTTTATAGATGAATGGGAGTAAACGACTGCCGTTTCCGGCCGCTTTTGCGGCTGTCTCCCCAAGCCAGTTGGGCTTGGGGTTTATCGTCTGGGAGGGCGAGTGGCGGCCCTAAGGGGTGATGCCATGTCTGCAATAGAGTTCAATCCGATATACTACACAACCATAATACTTGTTTCAGCATTATTGCCCGGCCTTGCGATAGGAATCCCGTTCCTTCGGAAGAGCGAGCTATCGAAGCTTGAAAAGCTCGTGCTGTGCTTTTTCATAGGAATGGTCGCAAGCCCCGCCCTGCTCATTTTCGAGAATATCGCCGGGCTCAAATACAGCCTGTTCCTCTCTTTCATGAACATCGTGGCGCTTACCTCTGCCGGGCTTTTCTACGGGCTTCGCGAGGGGGCGTTTTCATTCAAGATGCCAGAAATCAAGGCGGACATCGGCGACCCGATGGAGTTTGCGAAAAAGCATGCGGCCTCCGCGCTTCTTATCCTTGTGCTCTTCCTGTCATTCTGGCTGAGGATACAGACCTACAGCCCGATATACTCCGAGCTTGACCCGTATTTCTATATTTATGGCACAGGGCAGATAATCCGGCTTGGGGAGGTGCCGATGACCGACGACACCGCCTGGTGGCCGGAAATCAAGACTGCCGGGCATCGGCTGTATCCTTCGCTTAAGATGTACATGGAAGCGCAATGGTATTCGCTTTATACTGCAGGGGGGGAATACAACAATTACCTGCTCTATCTTACGGCAAACTGGCTGCCGCCGATATCGGCAGCATTGGCAGCATTCGGAATCTACCTTCTTTTTGCCCCGTATTTCGGGAAGAGATACGGGATTCTTGCCGCGTCCCTTCTGTGCTTCGCCCCAATAATGATATTCAAGATGTCGGCAGGGGTGAATGAGGCGGTCCCGTTCGGGATAGCGACCGTGATGCTGACTCTTGGAACTGCGGCATATGCATACAAAAAATCCGACCTGCGCGTCGCCTGCCTGTCCGCGCTCTCGCTTTTCGCATGCACGGTGGGCTCAAACTACGCGCCGGTCGTCACAATCCCGCTTGCAGGATTCATTGCGCTCCAATCGCTGGACTATTTCGCAAGGGGGGCCAGAAACGGCAAATTCGCGCAAATATCTGCAATAATTGCAAGCGGCATTGTGCTTGGCATGCTGGCGCACAAGATATTTGGATACGGCCTTGAAGGCTTAAGGCTGGCTGCGACAGGGGTGACGCTTGCCATGATTTGCGCAGCTTTGCTGGCATTTGCAGCAGGCAGCCAATCCGCATCCCGGATTACTGGGAAACAGAGGAAAGCCTTGCTTGTTGGGCTGGCAGCCCTTGCGCTGGCGGCCCTTCTGGTCAGCAACCCGATTGGCAACATGGCAAAAGGCATGGCGGGAGAGTACCTTGGAGTCACCGAATTCCAAGCTCCGCTTGACCGGACGATTGCCGAGCAGAACGAGGCCGGAGCTGATTTCGAAGGGGAAGCAGGCTTTCTTGCGCTCGTGCCTGCAAACCACAATGTGGCTGCGCCGGCTGGCCTGAAGGAAAACACGTTGAATGCGTTTTATGGCGCAATAGGCGTTGCCGCAGCGCCGTTCTCGATGGCATGCGACATGGCATTCGCAGCCTTAGACAAGCTGTTCAACCTATTGCTCGGGATGAACACTGTGACCGGGAACAAGTCCGACTCCCTCCTGTTCTTCTTCCTTGCAATCTGCACGGCAGGGCTTCTGGCCAACCATTTTGCACGCGGAAAAGATGATAGGGACGCCCCGTCAATCGCAATATTGATTCTTCTTTTGATCCTGCCGATAACATACATAGGGATAAACAAGATAAAATACTCCCTGTTCATAGGCATTACCGCTGCGATAGCCGCAACTGTGGCGATAGCCGAACTTGAGAAATTTGCGGTTTGGCTTGCGGCCAGGATGAAAGACGGCAAGAAATGGATTCCGGAAATAAGGCAGGCGTTTGCCGTGCTTATTGCCGTGCTTATCATCTGCCAAGCGTATCTGCCATTCGGCTACGCTCCGATGATACTTTCCAAGTCTTTTGAAACCCGGTACCAGGACAACCCGCAAGCCGTGATGCCCAGGCTGGCTGCGCTTTGCGAGGAGGTACGGTCCCGCGAAGGGGGCGTCGATGCCGAAATCTGCGCCGCGGGGTATGACGGGAACTTCTCAGACAGCATAAACGGCCAATACAACTACAAGATATGCCTGTTTTCCCAGCTCACAACGGATGAGATTTTCGCAAAAAGCGATGCCGCTTCCCAAGAGGCCGCAAACCTGGCAAGAGCAGGGGCGTCTTTCAGGTGCAACCGGCTTGCGGACTACTGGGTGGACAGCATGGAATGGGTCAACAGGAATCTCAACCGGTCAGACCGGCTTACTTCCTGGTGGGACTATGGCCATTGGACGAATTATCTTGGCGACAGGAAGACAGTCCTAAGGAATGAGCACTGGTCCAAGGGGATGATAGGCAGGGTTGCCCATGACTACATAATAGGCTCGACCCAGGACCTGATAGACTCCATGAACTATTTCGACAGCCAATATGCCCTCTTTGATGCCGAGCTTATCGGAAGCACAACGTTCGGGGGCAAATACGGAGCCCTCAACTACCTTGGCTGCGCCCATGAGGGCGAAACTTCTGTTGCCCAAGCGCCTGGCACATCGGATTGCGAGTTTTCGCACAGCCCGGAACGGCTGATAGTTCCCAAAACACAGCTTTCCTCAAACACCTGCATAATATCCGACAGCCAGCAGCGCAGTGGGATTTACGCCTATCGCGTCGGAAAGAACGGAATAGACCAGTCCAAACCAGATTATTGCGTTGGGGATATGACAATCGCATCGGGAGAGAAGATAACCGCCACCTACCTCCTTGACCAAAAGGATGAAAATGGCGACCTTGTCCTGTCTAAGGGGTTTGTCAGGACTGCGGAAAACGCGCAGGACTATTACCTTGTTGAGAAAGTATACAACGAAATGCCGGTCTGGCCGGATGGGAAGGGGGGCTTGGCAAGCTCGATGGAAGATGCGACCACGGACTTTTACAAGTCAAACCTGTACCGGGGTTTCGTTCTCGAAAACCTTCCGGGCTTTGACCTGGTGTACAAAAGCAAGAACGGCGAGGTGAAGATTTATAGGATGAAAGACGCGCTTTTCGTTGGCAACAAGGAAGGGCGGGTCGATGAAGCTGAAGCTGCAAGGGATTACTGACCGCCCTTTCTTTTCGCTTTTTGCGCCCTGTTCCCGTAAGCTGACGCGATTGTTGAAATTGATGCAAACGCGTCCTCCGGGGTTGCGCATAGCGTTGGCTTGCCGCCAATCATTCCTAAAAAGTCCGCTATTTCGGCTTTCCAGCTCCCGTCTTCGCCTTCAAACTTCCTTGTTTCAACATCAGGCGGGCCCATCTCCGGCTTCATCCTGTAAACAGTGAGCGTTTCCGTCCCGTAGCTACGCCCCAATCCATCCACATTCACCTGCGCGCGCTCGAAGAACAATTCGAACGAAAATAGATTCTTCCATTGGGTACAGCTTGCGTGCAGGAACGCGACCTGCCCTGCCTTGCTTTCAAGGACCAGAAAGCCGTTGTCCTCGGCAGGCGCATTCCAAAAGTAACTCTTGCAATTCGAATAAGCAAGCGGCATATTGGCGCCTGCGAAAAATCTTGACAGGTCTATTAGGTGGCTGCCCTGGTCTATTAGCTCGCCGCCGCCGGATATTTCTGGGTTGAAGCGCCATTCCTTTTCATAGCCGAGCCGGCCCCCATGCCCGTATCGCCCGCGCATGTAAAGGAGCTTGCCGTATTTTTTGGATTCGCAAATTTTCCTTGCCTCCAGAATCGCAGGATGGAAACGGTGGTTGAAGCCGACGCATACCTTCTTTCCGCTCTTTTCCATAGCATCGGCAATCGCCTTCACCTCGGCCGGGTTCCTGCCGGCTGGCTTCTCGACAAGCACGTGCTTGCCATGCGCAAGCGCGTCAACGGCTATTTTTGAAAGCGAGTCGTGGGTGGTCGATATAACCACCGCATTGATTGCGCTGTCCCGGGTGACCTCCTCCCAGCCGCCATGGGATGACGCGCCGTATTTTTTGGCAAGTTCGCCTGCACGCGCCGTATCCAGGTCTGCGACCGAAACGACGGTTTCGCCAAGGGAGGCGAGCGCGTCCGCCCTCTTGCCCCCGATAAGCCCTGCGCCGATTATCCCCCATTTCATAAAACCAACCCAAAATGCCTCAACTGCCCCCAACAACCATCCTTGACCTGATTCGCTCAAGAACAATCCTCCGCAGACTTTCCGGGAAAAAAAGCGAAACGAATTGCAGGAGGTTCACTGCCACGTCGCGGCAGTCCGCATGTATCCCCAAAAGCCTGGCGGCCCTGAGTTTCACGCGAAGAGACCCCCACCACAGCGGGAATTTGTATATCGAAGAGCCGCCACCGGAGTGCACGCGATATTTCACAAGAGGGGCCTGCAAGTTGTGGAATTTCGTGAGTGCAGCCATCCTTACCCAGAGGTCGAAGTCCTCAGGCATCTCGTCTGCGCGGAAAGCCCCCGCTTTCTTAACTATGGACGCGTAAGTCATGATGGAAGGGGATGGCACCGGATTGAATTGCGTCATGTGGCGGCGTATCTGCGCATCGCGCTCAAACACTTTCCGAACCCCTTTATTTCGCCCTTCAGAGTCAATCATCACCATGCTTGAGCCAACCGCGCCTATGCCTGGATTTGACTCGAGGAACCGCACCTGGGTTTCAAGCCTATTTGGCAGTGAAATGTCATCATAAGCATGGAAAGCGAGAAGCTTGCCCCTCGATTCCCTTATGCAGATGTTCCACGCGGTGACAATGCCCCGCAACTTTTCTCCAAGGGGGATTTTGCCGTAGTTCCGCTTTGCCTGGCCAAAAAACGACAGCCTGATTTTCCTTGAGCGCAATGACTGCTTTTCTGCAAATCCGCGCTGGCCTGAAACCACAAGGACGACCTCGAAATCCCTGAAGGTCTGCGAAAGTATGCTTGACAAGGCCTCTGAGAACTTGCTTCTTATCTCGGGGCTCCCGTCATCATAGAATGGGAGCAGCACGGAAACAAGTGGGTGTTTTGCAGCCATGTTATCGCCCGATTTTCCTCGCAGCCTCCAAAAGGCTCCTCGCAATGACATCCGGGCGCCGCCCCCCTTTGAAATATTTCCAAAGCTCTGGCTTGAATGCCCCGATGAACACTGTTTTGCACCCTGCGGCCCGGCCGGCTTTCATGTCGCTTATCCCGTCCCCGACCATATAGGAATGCTTGAGGTCTATCCCGTGCGCCTTGGCCATGGCAAAAAGCATGCCCGGTTTTGGCTTCCTGCAGGCGCATTTTTTCCGGAAAGCCCTAAGCTTTGCGCTTGGATGGTGCATGCAATAGCATTTTGCGTCAAGCCTTGCCCCTTCCTTCGCAAGAAGCGAGTCGAGCCTGCGGTCAATCGCCTTGAAATTTTTCACAGTCATGTTCCCCTTGGCAACACCCGGCTGGTTTGAGGCAAGGATGAGCAAAAAGCCCTTTTTTCCAAGCTTTGCAACCGCCTTTGCCGCCCCTGGGAGAAGAACAAACTGCGAGGGCAGAAAGGGGCTGTCCACCACCCCGTGATCCTCGTAGTAGACCAGCTTGTTTATCGTCCCGTCGCGGTCGAGAAAGACAGCGCGGCGAAGTTTTTTCCCCAAATTCGCACCCGATTATTTTGAGTTGGCAATCTTCTCCTTCAGGCAGAACGCAATGAGGTGGTGGAGCACCACATGGAACGCCTCCACCTGGGGGGTGCTGTTTGCAGGCACCACCACGCAGGCATCCGCCATCTGTTTCATGGCGCCACCGTCAAAGCCCGCAAAGCCGATTGCCTTGCCGCCGTTGTCCTTTGCGTATTGGAGCGCCTTGAGGAGATTCTGCGACCAGGCGCCCGCCTTGTCCTTGCCTGCGCCGCCATGCACGGAAAACGCCACAACCAGGTCGCCAGGCCGGAAATATGCCAGAAGCTGCTCGGTGTAGATGTTCTCCCAGCCATTGTCGTTTGTGAGCGCCGAGACCATTGGTATGTTGTCCACGAGCGCCATCGCGCGGAAGCGCTTCTTGCCATCGACCGAGATGCTTTTTGTCAGGTCGGCAGCCATGTGCGTCGCTGTCGAAGCCGAGCCGCCGTTGCCTATGAGGAACACAGTGTTGCCGTTTTTCCAGGCATCGAAGAGAAGCTCTACCGCCCTATCCACGTCTTCGAGGGGCATCTTGTCGATGACTTTTTTCGATTCCGAAAGAAAATCTTCGATGTACTTCCCGTTTTTCATAGCGTCCACCTCTTGAATCGCAACCGCCAGCAGCGCAATCAGGAATTGAAAATCGTCTTGCTCCCCTCGAAGTCGAACTTGAATGCGAATTCGGGCGCATTTTTCGCCTTCATGGCCTCGCGCAGCTTGCTTTTCCCGCTTGGGCAGTAGAACACTATAAACCCTCCGCCGCCAGCGCCTATCAGCTTGCCCCCTGTCGCCCCGTTCCGCATCCCGGTTTCATAAAGCCCGTCGATAGCGGGGTTGCTAATCTTGCCTGAAAGCTTCCGCTTTGCCATCCAGTGCTGATGGAACAGTGGCCCTATTGCATCGACATCGCCATCCTCAAGCGAGCTTATGATGTTGGCACCTATTTCCTTGATCTTGTGCAGGTTCTCGACAACGGCTGATTCGTCCTTCTTTGTGGCCTCGTTCTGGTCGGACAGCACGTCCGAGGCTGACCGCTGGAAGCCAGTGTAAAACATCAATAGGTTGTTTTCAAGCTGCTCGAATGAGCTTTCAGAAATTATTGGCGCTGAAACTGAAACCTTGCCCCCATTGTCTATGTCAAGCCGGGTCAGGCCGCCGAATGCCGCAATATACTGGTCCTGCTTGCCAATCGGCTCTTTTAGCACGTCCAGCTCGATATGGCATGCCTCTTCAGCCAGAACCTGCGGCGAGACGTGCTTGCGCTTGTATGCATAAAGGCAATTCAGGAGCCCGACGCAGTATGCGGACGATGAGCCAAGACCGGTGTTCCCAGGGGCATCAGCCATGGTGAAAATCTCTATCCCGCTCCTAATGTCGTTGAGCTTGAGCGCCTCGCGCACTATCGGGTGATCAATCTCTTCAGGCGCGCTTGCTATCTCGACTTTGCGGTAGACCGCCTTTATGCCCTTGTCAAAACTCCGGTTGACAATCACATAGACATACTTGTTTATGGCAACCGATAGCAAGGAGCCGCCGTATTTGGAATAGTACGATGGCAAGTCTGTCCCGCCGCCGCCAAGAGGCAGCCTAAGCGGGGTCCTTGAGATTATCATTGAATCATGCCTCCCTGGCCAGCAGACTCTCCTGCTCGAACTTTTTTAACCCTTCCTTCGAGCCGACTTCGAAATAGGGGGCGCGGGTCTTGAATGCCGCCAATTGTCCGCGGGAAATCAGGTCCCAAAATATCCGGTCGGTGGAGAAGTTTTCAAGGGGGTACCCCTGCAGCGCGGATTTTCTGAAAAACAGGAGGCCGTAGTCAAGGTAATCGAATGTTCCTGCCGGCTGGCCCTTCTGGTAGCGCGCAACCATCCCGCCTGATACTTCGCAGTTGTTTTCCGCAGTCCCGCTTTCCTGCCTAAGGACGGTCATGAGCGCATCTTTTTTTGATTCTGCGAAGGCGGAGTATACTGGCGCAAAAGGCTGCAGGAGGTATGAATCGCCGTAAATCAGGAAAAACTCCTCGGGCAGGAGGGGCAATGAGTTGATTATCGCACCCCCTGTCCCCAAAAGCTCTTTCTCGTGGCTCACTGTGACTCTGATGCCGTGCGTCTGGTGCGATTCGACATAGTCCTCTATCTTGTGCCCGAGGTACCCGGTGGAAATCACCGCGCAATCCACCCCGTTTCTTGACAAAAGCTCAAGCTGGTAGTCCAAAAACGGCCTGCCGCCTATCCGGATAAGGTTCTTCGGGGTATGGAGCGTGAAAGGGCGCATGCGCGTGCCCAACCCCCCTGCAAGGATGAGGCCGGTGAGTTTTTTGGCCATGGAACCAACAGCTAAAAGTGCTTTTTGTGCTTGTCTTCAATCGATTGGGACGCGAGCGCCTCTTCCGCAGCCCTGCGCACAGACTGCCGCGAGTTCAATGCCGGCTTCCAGCCTGTTGCGCGAAGTTTCCGGTTGTCCAGGAAGACAAAGGGCATGTCCCCTGTCCAGCCGCGCTCCCCCCCTGTGTGGGCGTATTCCACGTTTTTTAGGCCCATTGCCGCGCACACCTCGTCCGCGATGTCATCCACATAAACCCAATCGTCATTGCCGATGTTGTAGATGTTCGTCCTTCCATTGCCCGCCTTCACGCCTGCATCAATCCCTGCGAGGCAGTCGCTTATGTGGACCGAAGACTTCCTTTGCTTTCCGTTCCCGAGTATGGCGAGCTTTTTGGGATTGGCCTTAAGCTTCCTTATGAAGTCGCCCACAACCCCGTGGTTGTTGCCGGCTCCGAGGATGTTCACGAACCGGAAGACCCACGCCTGCATCCCGAAATCCTCGCAAAATGCCGAGACGTACGCCTCCGCTGCAAGCTTGGATGCCCCATAAAGCGAGGTGGGGCAAAGCGGCCCGTGCGTTTCCGGCGTCGGGAATACGCCAGGCTCGCCATAAACCGCGGATGACGAAGTGAACGCAATCTTTTTCACGTCGCAAAGGCGCATGGCCTCCAGAACCTTGTAGGTGGAAATGGCATTGTAGTCAAAGTCCAAAAAGGTGTTTTCCATCCCGCCCCTGATGTCCGCGTTTGCTGCAAGATGGTAGACGAATTCGTGCCCGGCCATCGCCTTTTTTACGCTTTCCAAGTCGCGCACGTCGCCTTTTACGAATGAAAACCCCTTCTTGCCAGGAAGTTTCGCGAGGTTTTCCAGCTTTCCAGTGTAAAGGCTGTCAAAAACAGTGACGTTGTGCCCTTCCAAGTGGAGCTTTGCGGCAAGCGCGCTTCCGATGAAGCCTGCCCCCCCAAAAATTATTGTTTTCATGTTCGACACCTTTATGCCTCCCTTTCACTGAAAAGCACGCCATCTATCCTTCGCAATGTATATAGCGAACCGCCTGCGGCTTGCTTGAGGCGGGCAAGGCTTTCAGGCCGGTCCCAAAGCACCGAGAGGACCTTGCCCGATATGTGCGAAGCCTCGCCGCTTGCAAGATACACCGAGAAGCCTGCGGCAAGCTCGGGCGAGGTGCCGCCTGTCTCTTTCTGTTTCAGGGAATCGTGATAGAACTTTCCGGCATTCTCCCCGGACAATATGACCTGGTCCATAAGCCGGGTATTCACAGGGCCTGGCGAAATGGCGTTTATTCGCACACCTGTGCCCTGAAGCTCGCTTGCCACCGCCTCAACGAATCCGCATATCGCGAATTTTGACGATATGTATGATGAGAAATTCGGCTTGATGCCCTTTCCCCCGACCCCTCCGCCAGCCATGGCGATTATGCACCCCCCGCCCTGTCTTTTCATTATGGGCAGGACGGCGCGCACGGCAAATGCGGTGCCGCACAGGTTTATCCTCACCGCCTGTTCCCATTCTGCCGCTCCGTTGCCTTCCAGCCTGCCGATTGGCCCGTAAACGCCAGCGCAGGCAACCAGGACATCGATGCGCCCGAATTTTTTCGCAATGCCCGCAAACGCGCTGTCCACCGCAGCATGGTCGCTCACGTCAAGCGCGAAGCCGAAGCAGTCTACCCCGCTTTCGCGAAGCTCGGCAGCAGCCTTGTCAACATCAGGCTTGGTGCGGGCGCAGATTGCCACTATATGCCCTGCCTTCCCGAATGCGGTTGCCATTGCCTTGCCTATGCCCTGGCTTCCGCCCGTCACAACCGCAACTTTCTTGACAGCCTCAGCCATAGGTAACCCCCACTCCAAAGTAACGCATTTCCTTGCCTATCTTTTCCGGCGAGAGCATGTTGCGCGCGTCGATTATCACGGGCTGCCTCATCCTGCGCCCAAGGGAGGGATAATCAAGCGACTTGAACTGCTCCCAGGCAGTGGTTATGACTATCGCATCCGCGCCATCAGCAGCCTCTTCAGGGGAGGCGCAGACTTGGACCTGCGGATGCGTCTCGATTTGGGACTTTATTGCAGGATCGTATGCGCGTACCTTCACCCCGGATTGCCCAAGCGAGCCTATCACATCAAGCGCAAGCGAGCGGCGCAATGTGTCTGTGCCGGGCTTGTATGTGAGCCCGAAGAAAGCCACTGTCTTCCCGGAAAGCGCGCCAAGCGCGGACAAAAGCCTCTGGCGGACATAGCCCATCCTTTCACGGTTGGAATTGAAAGCGGCATCAAGCAGAAGGGTGGGTATGCCCTTTTGCCCCCCTATTTCGCGCAATGCCTGGAGGTCGCGCGCCAGCGTGCCTCCTCCGAATCCAAGCCCGGGGGAGATTGGCGCGTACGGGCTTACCCGTTTTTCCTTCTTCAGCGCATCCATGACCGACACTGCGTTGGCGCCGGTCTTCTCGCAAAGATTGGAAATTTCGCCAGAAAACGATATCATCGTTGCAAGATAAGAATTCATCGCGTGCTTTACCATCTCTGCGCTTTCTAGATCCATGAAAATGCGCTCGCCTGACACCCCTTCAAACACATCCTCGAGCCGGCTGCGAAGCGAAGGGTCGGAAACTCCAAATACAATCCGCTCAGGTTTCATGAAAGCCTCGATTGCGCTGCCAAGCCGCAGGTTTTCCGGGGAGTAGCAAAAGCCGATTTTTTTCCCAGCACCTGAAATCTTCGCGTGCAGCCTCCGGCAGGTGCCGACCGGCACCTGGCTTGAGATTATGACCATCTGCCCGTCCCGCATATGTTGGATGGCGTTTTCCAGAGCATTCTCAACTGGCGACAGGTCCACCAAGTCATCTTTGTCAACCGGCGTGTCAAATGCAATGTAAATGATGCCCGAACGCCCAACCGCATCCTTAAAATCAGAGGAGAATTCCAAGGCGCCGCGCTTGGAGGCGTCTGACATTGCCTCTGCAAGCCCTGGCTCGAAAAGCGGGGGCTTGCCTGCTTTTAAGCCTTCAATAACTTTCAGGCTAGGATCGTAGCCAATCACGTGGTGTTTGCTAGCTAGGCAGGCGGCAGTCACGCAACCAAGGTGCCATAAGCCAATAACAGATATGTTGGACATGTCCTTTCCCGCCAAACCGCTAATACTCCCTGTCTTTGTCTTGATTCATAAAGATTATATGTGTTGGGCATAAGAATAACCTCGGAAGGTGTTTTCATGAAGATATTCGCAGATACTTCGAAGATAGACGACATTCGCGAGTTTGCATCCTGGGGGGTCATAGACGGGGTCACCACCAACCCGAAGATAATCGCAAGCGACGGCAATGACCTTGAGCCCACCATAAAAGAGATATGCAAAATCCAGCCCGGGCCCGTTTCAGTCGAAGTGACAACAAACGACTATGCCGGGATGGTGAAGGAAGCAGAGCATTATGCCTCATGGGCAAAGAACATCGTGATAAAGGTGCCCATCATCCCAAGCGGGCTTAAGGCCGTAAAGGCGCTTTCCGCAAAGGGGATAAAGACAAACGCCACCTGCGCGATGTCCTACAATCAGGCAATCCTGGCTGCAAAAGCGGGAGCCACTTACGTGTCGCTTTTCTACGGGAGGATTGGCGACCTTGGCTTTGACCCGTACATAGTCATCAAGGACACCGCGGACACGTATGCGAAAGGGGGCTGCAAGGCGGAGATAATCTCCGGCTCCATCCGCTCGCTCCTGGATGTGAACCGCTCCATGCAGGCAGGCGCGCACATCGTGACCGTGCCGCCCAAGTTCCTGCGCCAGATGGTCGACAACCCGATGACCACAAAGACGGTTGATGAATTCCTGGATGCCTGGAAAGGCGTTGGGAAGAAGTGACTCTGCCAGGGTCTCTTTTGCCAGGCGGGCTTAGCGGCCCTTTTTCTTGCGGATTATGTAATCCTCGCACTGCGCGTATTCCAAACCGGAATTGCCCATGGTAAAGAACAGGTCTTGGAGAAAACCGACCAGCGGATAGCCATGTATGTTGAGCGAGGTGTTGAGGGCCCCCCCGAATCCGCTCTTTTTCCGATAGCTCGCCAAAAGGCGATGGTACCGGGCATTGTGGCGCTTGGTCACCACGTTCGGGCGCATCGTCTTGTCCTTGCGGTGAAGGGCGGCCTTCATCTCAAGCTGCCCTTTTTTTGTGGAATCATAAGATGTAATCATGTAATATGGCGCAGCCTTGCCGCCGCCAAGCGCGTATTCGCCAAAGCTTGAATCGAGCATGGAGGGGGCAAAAGGCATCCAGAAATCGCGGGATTTGACCGCTTGGTTTATGACCTCCACTGTTTCGAGCCTGCTTGGGTCGCCGAGTATTGCCCTGTTCCCAAGGCTCCTGGCGCCCCATTCGCCCCTCCCGCAGAAACGCCCGACTATTTTCCCTTCAGATAGGAGCGAGGCCGCTTCGGCTTCCGCGTCCTTGTGCCTTGAAATTTCGTATTTCTTCCCTATATCCTGCCTTGAAAAATGCCCCTCAAGCTCGTCTTTTGAATATTCCTTGCCAAGGTAGGTGACCTCCCCGGAAAGCGCCTGCTCCCCTGCAGAGTCCATTGCAAGGAAAGCCGAGCCCAAGGCAAGCGATTCGTCGCCAGAGGAGGGCATGAAAAAACATTGCTCGATTTCATCAAGCTCCTGGATTTTCTTGTTGAGCTTGACGTTCATGAAAAGCCCGCCGCCAAAGACCACCTTTTTTATGCGGTATTTCCTGACGTTGTCAAGCACATACTTCGCCATCTTCTCCTCTACGAAATGCTGCAGCGCGAATGCCATGTTGTCGAACCGCTCGGTGTACATCCGCTCCTTGAGCACGTGGTTGGCAAAATCGACAGGGTTGGTGGTCTTGTGCTTCAAAACCACCTTTCCGCCATCGACCGAGGCGAGATCCTTGAATTTCCGTTCGTAAAGCTCCAGCCCGTACTTCTCAGAAGGATACGGCGCCAGCCCCATGATCTTGTATTCGTGCTCCATTATCATCATGCCCATGTAGGTGGTCATGGAGCCGTATATCATCGCGACCGAATCAAAGGCGTCCGTCTCATCCTTCCGGGCATATTTCCCGTTCTCGTAAATGCCGACGGTGCCGGATAGCGAATCGCCAAGCCCATCCTGGGTTATCACAAGCAAAGGCTCGTCCGTCTTCTGCAGGTTGAAGAACCCCAGTGGCGCGTATGCATGCGCGAGGTGATGGTGGGCGAATGATATTTGCGAATCCCGGAATCCGAACCTTTCCTTGAGGAGCTGCCTCATCATGCCCTGGCTTTTTCCCGCCCGCATTGCCGCCAGGCTGCGGTTTATCATGCTGTGCACCCGGTGGAAGCCGCGCACATGGCGCGTCAATGCGCAGAGAGCCGCATATTTGCGGCTTATGCGCCGGCTCTCGTCCATTGTCGGCGGCCGCTTCCAGTCAAGCGAATGCCCGTTTGAGAGATTGGAAAACGCAACGCAATCTATGTCCTGCGCCGATAGCCCGTATTCCCGCATTATGTATTCCAGGGAGTTTATTGGGAAACCGAACGTGTTCTTGATGTTGGTGAATTTTTCCTCGGATATGGCGCAGGCAAGCCTGTTATTAAGAACAAGGCAAGCCGTTGCGTTGTGCCCCACATAAATGCCAACCACGTTCATCCGACAACACCTAAAACGCATGATTAAGCTGATTTTCCGCCAAGCAGAATCGGTTGCACTTGCAACGTGTAGGTGTAATTAGATTTTTAATTGATTGCCATTCAATATGAGGCAGGGGAATTTCGATGATACGATGGTGCAATCCCATTTTGGACAAGGAAATGGCCGATGCTGCGGCATACTCGCTTCTGAACGAGAAGCTCATAATGGGCGAATCTGTTTTCAAGTTCGAGGAGGAGTTCGCAAGGTACTGCGGCACAAGCCACGCGATATCGGTATCCTCAGGCACAAACGCGCTGTTTTTCACGTTCCTTGCGCTTGGCATCAGGGGGAAGAGCATCGGCACCACCGCAAGCTCTTTCATAGCATCTGCAAACTCGATTGTGCAGGCGGGCGGAAAACCTGCGTTTTATGACATAAACGGGGATTACACCCTTGAGCCGGAAAACCTGCCGAAGGACGGCAGCCTCTCAGGCCTGCTGCCGGTCCATCTCTACGGGCATCCCTGCAGGATGGATGAAATTGCCGAATATGCCCAAAAAAGGGGGATTCCTGTTGTTGAGGACGCGTGCCAGGCGCATGGCGCGGTTTACCGCGGGAAACGGTGCGGAAGCATTGGAACCGCCGGCTGTTTCTCATTCTATTCCACGAAGAACCTCACAGTTGGCGGGGACGGCGGGATGATTACCACAAATGACGACAAGCTCGCAAGCGAAATCGAAAAGCTTCGCAACTGCGGCAGGAAGACTTTCTACGAGCATGACGTGATAGGCTATACTTCGCGGCTAAACACTGCGAACGCCGCGATAGGGCGCATACAGCTTAAGAGGCTGGACGCCTGGAACGGCAAGAGGCGCAGCCTTGCAGCGCAGTATTTCCGGAGCCTTGAAGGGCTGGGGATAGGGCTCCCCCCAAAGGAGACGGCGGATGTGAAGCCCGCATTCCACCTGTTTTCGATAAAGCACAAGGAAAGGGGCGCGCTCCAGGCGTACCTGAAAGGAAGGGGGATTGAGACCGGGACGAACTACCCTGTTTCCCTCCCTCTCCAGCCAGTATACCGCGAAATGCTCGGGCACAAGGAAGGGGATTTCCCGAAAAGCGAGGAGCTATCCGCGCAAGTGCTCTGCCTGCCGATGCATGTAAATCTCACTGAAGCAGATGTCAAGGAAGTATGCGATGCCATTGCGGAATTCAGGGCAGGGGGAACTGGGCGCGCGGCGGGAGTGCATGTCTGACTTCAACATTGCAGTTATTGGCGCAGGCTACTGGGGCCGCAAGCACGTTGACGAGCTTTCGAGGTCCAAGTCAGCCAGGCTGGTTGCCGTTTCGGACCTTCTTGAGGCAAACCGCAGGATATGCTCTGAAAATTTCGGGGTTGGGCGCACAGTTGAAGACTATCGGGAGATACTTGAAGATGGAAAAGTGGATGCCGTATCCATCTGCACTAACAACGAGCTTCACTACCAGGTTGCAAAGGAGGCGCTTCTTGCAGGGAAGCATGTGCTTGTCGAAAAGCCGCTCACCATGGATGCCGCCACATCCAGTGAGCTTGTCGGGCTTGCAAAAAAGAAAGGCAGGGTCCTTTGCGTGGGGCACCTATTCCGGTTCAACAACTCAGTCAGGAAGCTCCGCCAGATGCACCAGGATGGGTTTTTCGGCAGGCTATTTTTCATCAAGGTCCAGTGGACAAACCACAACGGGCCGGTTGCCGGAAGGACGGTGCTGGCAGACCTGGGGCCGCATGCGTTCGACATCCCCCATTTCATATGCGGCATGTGGCCGGAAAAAAGCTCTTACTTCGGCTCGCAGTTCCGCAGGGGCGAGCTTGAAGAGACCGCCTTCATCGAATCGGATTACGGAAACGGCATGTTCCTGTATAGCGAGCTTTCCTGGCTGCTCCCGGAGAAGAAACGCGAGATTTTCGTGGTCGGCGAGCGCGCATGCGCCAGGGCAGATGTGATTTCGCAGAAGGTGGTTGCGCAGGAGGTCATGAACGACGAGGCCAACCGGGAGGGCAAGCTCAAGGGCATCTTTGAAGTGCCGGTGGCCCAGAACAATGCGCTTTCAGAGGAGCTTGAAAGCTTTGTTTCGGACTGCAAGGCTGGCAACCCGTCGCCAATAAACTCCGGGGAAATCGGCCTTGCCGCAGTCCAATCGCTATTCTCGTGCAGAAAGGCCTAGTGCCATGAGGTGTCCATATGCCCGAATTCCAGAAGATAGTGAACTGCAAGATACATCCGACCGCAAAAATATACAATTTTGTGGACCTCTACGGCTGCACCATAGGGAAAAACACGAAAGTTGATTCCTTCACTTACATCGAAGGCGGGGTTGAAATAGGGGACGATTGCAAGATACGCACGCATGTTTTCATACCATCCGGGGTGAAAATAGGCAACAGGGTATTCATAGCTTCGGGTGTGAAATTCACCAACGACAAGCGGCCAAAGGTGTCAGGCGAATCCAAGCTTGAGGGCATAATTGTAGAGGATGACGTGTCGATTGGGGCTGGGGCGACCATACTTCCAGGGGTGCGGATTGGCAAAGGGGCGCTGATAGGCGGCGGGGCGATAGTTACAAAAGACGTCAGCCCGAACACGATTCTCTATACAAAGGCAATCAGCGTGGAAAAGAGAGAATGAGGGGAGGTTGCGCATGGAACGGATAACCCTGGTTGCGGTGTTTTACAACGAAGCGCCCCGGCTCGAAGGCTACTTCAAGAACATAGAAGGGATGTTCCATGAAATGGTGGTGGTCGACTGCGGAAGCACGGACGGCACCGCAAGGATATGCGAAAGGCACGGGGCAACCGTGATAAGAAGCAACCTCCGCTATTTCGAGAACAACATAGGGAAAGCCATCAAGGCAGCCAAAAACGAGTGGCTGTTCATACTCTCAGCGGACGAAAGGCTTCCGCCTGAAACAAAGGAGGAGGTGCTGTCCGCGCCTGGAAGCGGCAGGGCAGACGTTTACACCCTGCAAAGAATAGACTACCTTTTTTCCGGCTTTGCGAAAACGGGCAGGGTCGACGGGCCGTCCCAGCGGCTTTTCCGCAAAGGCTGCATTGAATTCCAAAAGGAGCCGCACTCCACCCCAAAAATCAAAGGCAGGGTGGCGCAGCTTAAGAATGTCTTTTACCATTATTCTTTCGAGAGCGTCTCATTCTACCTTGACAAGGTCAACCAGTATCTCGTGCATATGCCGGGGGAATTCAAGAAAGCGGGCAATGCCAAGAGGGTATCCATAGGCGAAAGGAACCTGCTGGTCGGGCTTCTTTTCGGCGCCCACGGAATCCGCCGGCTGCTGCTGTTCCCGGTTTTCCAGGTTGGCAACTTCCTGTTCAGGAAAAGGTTCATATTGGAAGGCATGAACGGGCTGCTGTACTCGCTTTTTTCAGGCATCCATGTGTTTTTGGAAGAGGCGATATACATGGACGAAAAGCGGCGAAAGGAGAAGGGGGCTGCGCTTGACTGGAGGCGCGAATATCCGGACAGGAAATGATGCGATGATACTTTACTTTGACAACTACATAACTGACGAGGCGCTCAATTCCGGCGCCCCTCCCTGGTCGGAAAGCGTGCGGAGCGGAAAAGCCGGGATATACCGGATGCCTGCCAAGCCCGAAATAGCGCTTTACGCCCTGGCAAGCTATGCTGAGATAAAATGGTCCGCGGTCGTAGTGAAGTACACCATAAGCGACCAGGGCAAGGCTGACTGGTTCGAACGGGAAGTGAAGGGCATTTTTCCGAAGGCGATAATCATCAGGGGCAGGAGCGACAGCGCCGAGAAATTCATGGATTCTGCGCGGCTTTTCCGCACCCTTGGGGATGAGTGGATATTCTATGCCGGCAACAGCGATTACCCTTTCATCGGGGCAGAGACGCATACAATCCATGCATGCCTTGAAAAGGCAGCCGAGCTTGGAAAGGCCAGCAAGTTCGTGTCAGTATACCTGGCGCCATCGGCATTCGGGCTTTCCCTTTCCGACCCGTCCTCGCTTGCGCATGACCCAAGATGGAAAAGGATCGGGGAAGACACGGACTGCGCATGGAGCGAAGTCAGAGGGGGCTATTTTGACGCAATCCAAATCGTGAATATAGGGCTGTTCGAGCGCTGGTTTTCAAGCCCGGCCCTCGGAAGAGCCAATGCAAGGGTTTTCAGGTCGGATTGCGTTGAGAATTTTGCGGATGTGCCGATGCAAACGGTGGTCGTGCCAAAACGCGATATCTGCTTCCATTTTGATGGGCTTTCCCACCTGGCAATACACGGATATGACTGCCCGGACTGCGCTTTCCCGCCGCTGTTCATCCCGCCCGGCTTTTTTGAGGGCAGGATAAGGGTGGCATATGGATATGGCGGATACCGAGAAGGATGGGTTAATGTGAACCCTCTTTCTGAGACATACAGCTTCATTGACGGGAAAGGGGCTGACTTGAAATGCACACTTGACCGGCTTCCTCTGTTCTGGCGAAAGCGGATATCTGAATTGGATGCCAATCCGGATGCTTCCCAGCCAAAACTCGAAGAGGCTTTCCGCAGGATAATGGAAAAACAGAGCGGCGCCTGGCGGGCCACCCCCGCCTCATCTGCAAAAAAGGCCGCTAAGAGGGCGGTCTGGCTTGCGACCAAGGCCCCGCTCGCATGGGCAAAACGGATTGGGGGGTGGGTGCGCAACCCGGACTCTCTGCGGAAGGTCCTAGACGAGCGCGACCGCGGGGCCGAAGGCAGGCTCAAATCAAGCGCGAAAAGGCTCATCTATTCCGCAATCACGCGCTTCAAGAAGAAATAGCTTCTCTTCCTCCGCGCCTGTGCAAACATTTTAATCAGAATGGCACACAATAATGCATCCGTGGGTGGTAATCTGCAGATTCCTGACAAAAGCAGCCCAAAATATGACATGCCTCCTGTTGCCTTAGCCTCGGGCAAGAAGCCGCAGCCATCCGTGCGCGTGGTCGTCGACATCGAAAGTGCAAAAATAGTCACCAAGCCATGGGGCAGGGAGATAATGCTCTCAGAGGGCAAGGACTACACGTTCAAGAAGATAGAGATAATGGCCGGGTTTGAGACATCGCTTCAGTGCCATGCGAAAAAAAGCGAGACCATCATGTTTTTGACAGGCAAGCCCCGCGTGGTGTTCGAGGACAGCAAGGGGAAGCTTTGCTACCAGGACATGCTGCCCGGCTCCATATTCGAAGTTCGCCCGCCTGCGGTGCATAGGGTGGTTGCCCTCACAGACATAACGTATGTGGAGGCCTCCACCCCGGATCCAAACGGGTTGGATGTCATCAGGCTTCGCGATTCATTCCAGAGGAAAGACGGGAGGTTGGAAGATGAATACAGATAGCCCATCTGCCGGGGCAAAGGGCAATTCGTGGTACAAGGCGTGCATACTTGCGGCAGGCAAGGGCTCGCGCATGGAGAACCTCACAAAGGACCTGCACAAGGGGCTTTTGCCTCTGGACAACAAGCCCATACTCTCGCACATAATCGAGGCTTTCCCGAAAGACGTGGAAATTGTGATGCCTGTAGGCTACAAAAAGGAGCTTATCAGGCAATATGTGTCAGTTGCGCACCCGGACAGGAAAATCACGCTTGTCGAGGTTGACAATTTCGAAGGTCCTGGGAGCGGCCCCGGCTATTCGATACTCAAATGCAAGGAGCACCTCCAGTGCCCGTTCGTGCTTGACTCGATTGACACGATAGTCATGGAGGACATCCCGCCGCCAGACCAGGACTGGTTCGGGATTGCCGAAATAGCTGCGAATGTCACCGAGCGCTACTGCACCGCGCGGCTGGAGGGCGACTTGGTGGTGCACCTGGACAACAAGGTGAAAAACGACAACCGCTACGCCTACATCGGGCTTGCAGGGATAAGGGATTACCGGCTTTTCTGGGAGAGCCTCACGAACAACAAGTACCTTGTGAAAAACGAGTACCAGGTGACAAACGGCTTCGCGGGGATTGTGAATCGGCGAAAGCTCCACGCGATACGCTTCAGCTGGCATGACACCGGCACCGAGCAGAACTACCTTGACACCGCGGGGAAATTCAGCAAGGGCTTCACCTCGCTTGAGAAAACAGACGAATGCATCTTTTTCGTGGACGGGCTTGTGATAAAGTACTTCAAGGACCCGATAATGGTGTCGAACCGCGTGGAGCGCACAAAAATACTGGAGGGGTTCTGCCCGAAAATAACCGCCGTGACTGAAAACTTCTATGCTTACCGGTTCGTCGAGGGCGTGCCCATGTCAAAAGTGCTCAACGACACGCTCTTCTCGGAGTTCCTGCAGTGGTCGGACTCGAATTTTTGGCAGAAGAAGACGCTTTCCGAGGGGCAGAAGAAGGAATTCAAGGCTGCATGCATCGACTTCTACAGGACCAAGACGCTCAAAAGGATAGAGTCGTTCTACAAAATAACGACAATCCGGGACCGGGAGGAGTCCATAAACGGCTACCGGGTCCCGAAGCTGTCAGACATACTCGCAAAGGTGGACTGGGAGAGCCTCACTAACGGCGTGCCGGTGAACTTCCACGGGGATTATTTCATCGAGAACATAATCTACCGCCCGGGCGCAAAGCAGGACGAGAGCAAATTCGTCCTGATTGACTGGCGCCAGAACTTCGGCGGCATAGTGGAATACGGCGACATATACTATGACCTTGCCAAGCTCAACCATGGGATAAAAATTTCCCATGAGATGATACGCAAGCGCATGTACGACGTCCAAATTGACGGGGAGGATGTTTCCATACAGTATGGAAACTACAACAACCTGGTGGACTGCCAGCTGCTCCTGCGCAACTTCGTGGAGATGAAAGGCTATGATTACAGGAAGGTGGAGGTTCTCACCGCGCTCATCTACCTTAACATCGCGGCATTGCACTCCCACCCCTACAACCTGCTTTTATATTACCTGGGGAAGCTTTACCTTTACCGCACACTGAAGAGTGATTAGATGGCTGAAATAGAGAATTTTGTGCTGGATGTTGACGGGGTGCTTGCCGCCACCCCCCTCTTTTACACGGCAGAGGGCAAGGCAATGAAGATATTCGGGCCTGACGACCATGACGCGCTCAACCTGCTCCGCGACAGGATGAGGATTGTTTTCATAACTGGAGACAAGCGCGGCTTCCCTATTTCCAAGCGCAGGATAGTGGACGAGATGGGCTTTGAGCTGTTCCAGGTTTCCACGCACGAGAGGGCGGAGTGGATTTCAAAGAACGTGGACCCGAAAAAAACGATATATATGGGCGACGGCATATTCGACATCCCTGTTTTCAAGGCGGTCTCCTACTCAATCTGCCCGGCAGACGGCTTTTACAAGACACGCGAGGCGGCCCATTTCGTTACAAAGACAAAGGGGGGAGACAGGGCGGTTGCAGAGGCGTGCCTGCACATCCTCCACAAGTTCTTCGGTGAAACCGAAAT
>Ga0265297_10003530_pt1 | contig 27966 bp, 31 predicted proteins | sample Munlanlwell13791_FD_192502 | JGI IMG/M metagenome (GOLD analysis project Ga0265297, IMG submission 192502) | Leachate microbial communities from a municipal landfill in Southern Ontario, Canada - Leachate well 137-91 | ecosystem: Engineered > Solid waste > Landfill > Unclassified | place...
GTACACGGTATCTAGCATGGCCCCGTCGCTAAGCGCGCAAATTGCCAGTGCCGCATACAGCGTGGTGTCAGTAAGCGGCACGGCCACCCGTGCCGTCGGCAGCGTGAGGTGAAGGCTGTTTCCCCAGCGGTTCCTACTGATAAGAGTCCAAATGCCCCCGATTTCGCGGTATGTGCTAATGATCCCGCCGCCGCCATCCTCTATCTGCTGCATATCCCATGAGGCACCATCATCCAGGCTGTAGAAGTGCTGAAAGGCCCAGCTAAAGGTCTCCGTGATCCGGATTTCCGTTTCACTGAGGTATTCCATCAGTTGTTCATAGTCGCCGTCCGTTGTCAGGATGTGTACCGTTGAACCCCAGCCGTTGATTGAGGGCCGCCCGATGTCGTTCTGGCCCACATTGTCAGCCCCCGCAGCAAGTTGTACAAGTGGTGTCCAGTTCTCACCCCCATCATCGCTGTAACTGTGCGCTAGGGTCTTGTCGGGGCGCCGATAGGCCAGATGAAGGCGCCCGCTGGGGGCCATCCAGTAGTCCACCTTGTATTCCGTAGCCCCATAGGCAGGCGAGGCCCCAGTGAATGTCATATCCCCGTGAAAGAGGTCGTAGATGCGATAGCAGTTACCCTTGTGACTGACGCCGACCAGGTTGCCATCCTGTTCATTGTACCACATCCATTTGATGCGATTCTCACTGTCATACGTGCCCGGCAATACTGCCCATGATGTGTAGCCATAGGCTGGCCCGCTATTGCCCTGGGTATACCAGTTGTCACCCGTCTCAAAGATGATGACAGTACGCTGATATGCACCATCATCTACCTGAAAGTGGGCGATGGGCTTATGTCCCAATGCCGCTGCGGGCAGGTAATAGCTGCCCCAGTAGTGACTGCCAAAGTGCAGTCGCAACACCATGCCAGAGTAGTCCCCCATGTAGATCAGCACGGCACGAAAGCTGTTCATAGGCCATACTCTCGCGTGATGGCGGTTACGGTCAGCCCCGCCCCCGCCGTGGTGCTACCCACCTGGGTGATATTGAAATCCAGCACGTCGCCGATGGCGAGGGATAGGGGGCTGATGCTTACCACCCCCCGGTTTGTGCCAGCCGCCACTGTCATTGTGGCGCGCACCGTGCCGTTTACCGTGAGGGCTACAATGAGATCGGCCCCCGCGGGTGCCGTCTTGGCATAGGCGGCAGCGCCGATAAGTTCCACGGACTCACCCTCAACGGGGAGTGATACTGAGGCCATTGCCATGCCCACGACAGCTATGCCTGGTCGCGTCAATACCCCACGATGGTACTGATACCCCCGCGCCTCGTTCGTGTCGGCGGTGGCGTCCTTGGCCGTGTCCACGGCCACGACGCGATAGGATGGCGCGCCCGCCCTTCCAGCCCCCGAGTCGTTGTACACCACTTCCACTATCACCGGCCTGTCGGGCACGTTCTTGAACATGCGATTCTCCGCCAGCACCGTCCTCGATGGGTCGCCCCATAGTCGCACCACTGCAAGGCCCGTCTCGCCCCCCTCCACGTGAGAGGTGCCGTCCCCCATCAGCGCAGGCATCCATTCTGACTTGGTCCGTTCCAGCGTGTCCAGCATGTCGTTGAACGCACCCGAGGTGGCAATCGGGTCGTCCTGCCCATCAAAGCCCACTTCCCCCGTCTGACTCCAAATCTCATAGTCCCCGGCCGGCTTCGTCTCGGGGATGGCCGTTATCTTCGCGCCAATCGTGCCGTTCTCGGCGTCCACCTCCAAGTCCATCTCCGTTACCCAGAAGGACTTGCCCGTCCACGAGTAGCCGCGCCAGGAGGGCGGGGCCAGCGTCACCTTGAAGTTCGCCGCTGGCGCAATGATGTCAAAGCAGGAATAGTTGCCGCACATCTCAAAGGCCACCGATTCCTCGCGGCGCGACTCCTCGACGTAGCGCATCATGGCGAGTTCGTAGCCCTGCGTATCCACCCCGCCACCGGTGCCCAGGATTTGCTGCCCTACGGTGAGTTGCGAACCCCTGAAGCCCCGAGAGTTGCCCGGCGCAATGTCCACACTCCAAGCGTTGTAGCCTGAACCGTTAGCAATCGTGCCTTCAATCCGCACAGCAGAGACCGCCTCCTTGATGCGCGGCTGAATCGTTGCCTTTCCCATGTCGGCGCTGGTGAACGTCACGTCCTGGTACAGTGCGTGACGCAGATCGGCCATCTCACCCATCACCGGCAACCAGTTGGGCCAGGAGAAGACGTGCAGCGCCCCCGTCTTGTCCGCCGCCCATTGCGCCTGGATGCGCTTGACGAAGGAGTCAAGTTGCGCCCCCAGATGCCCGCCAGGGAAGGTATGGCCCGCAAGGTAGTTGTTGTGATCGTCGGGCAGCAGCACATCCGCTATGCCGATCAGTGTGTAGTGCCACTGGATGAGATGATACAGCGCCTTGCGCACGGTGAGGCCGTTGACGCCCCCCTCCTCTGGCGGGCGAGGCGCAAAGTACACCCAATCGTTCACCGTGTCGTCCATTTGCGTCCAGTAGACATCAAAGTTGGCCGCCCGTTCTAGGTAGCGTTGCAGGCCGCGCAATACGGCGGACGCCGAGACGACCCCCTCTGCATCCTGCACCACCCGCGTGTCTTGCAGCCAGCCCTGAAGTTTGACGTTCTCCCGCCGCGTGATGGCCGCGTGCCCCATGGGAATGCTGCCCACCGCGTCGCCGAACCACTCCTCGGCAAACAACAGGCAGCGCGCGCTTTCGGGCAACGTCGTCAGCGAAAGGGTGTCGCCGAACAGTTCGATCTCCGCCTCCCAGCCGTGATTGGCGAGGGAACCCCCCAGTCGCCGCACGGTGAAGTCGGAGAGTGGCGCGTTCGGCCCCGTCCTGTCAAAGATGAACACGTAGCGAAACCCGGAAAACGTCAGCCCGTCCCTGTCCGTTACGGTGAGGCGCACCACCACTCCCTCGGGATGGGCGGCGTCATAGGTCACCACGGGCGCGGCCTCGCTAGAGTTCTCCGGCGTGCCCCCCTCGAACCACCAGGCATATGAGGCGATCCCCTGATTGTCCCAGCCCAGGCCCCCCGGCCCGCCATAGGGATTCGAGTCCGGCTGCACCTTGTATGATAGGGAACCGTCAAAGCGCACGACGGCCTCGCCCGTGTCGGCGTCACGGAATGCCGCCGCGTCACAGCCCATTATCGGCACCGGGTACTCGGCGCGACTGGCAACGGTGATGTCCCAATCCTTGTAGAAGGTCGCCGTGTCGCCATCGATGACGCTGCGATGGGGGCGCACCCACAATTCATGCCAGTCCGTGATGCTGGCATAGTCCCCCGCCTTCCATACGCAACTCATGTCGGCGCTGACCACCAGGTTGTTGCCGTCAAAGGAACGTACCCGACATTTGCCGTGTTCGTAGCCCCCCTCTGACGTGCCGATGTACACCGTCGCGTCGGGCAGAAAGTTCGTCACGTCAAAGCCCGGCTTATTGGCCCCGCCGGTGATGTTGATGGTAAAGTCCGTCTCCTTCTCGCCGCCCGTGTTGTAGCCCCTGTCGTTCGCCACCGTTCCCTGCCAGACGATGCGCGGCTGCTTCACGGCGAGGTATAGGCGCGCCCGATGCGGGTGCTGGGTCAGGGCGGCAAAGTCGCCGCGCATGGCGCCCACAGAGTCGCCCCCTGTCCCTGCGTCGGCAATGGCAATCTGCTTGTCTACGTGAATGACATCCACGCCCACCCCGGCGTCGCCGAGGACAAGCAGCTTGTCCACCAGCAGCGCCTCGGCGGCGCTGCCGCTATCGCCCGTCGTCTGCAACTGCATGGCCTCAACGCTATCGACGCCGGTGCCCGTATCGGCAATCGCTATCGGCCGGTCTACGGCAACGCTATCCGCGCCCGTGCCCGTATCGCTTATCTCCACCTCGCCATACTCGATGTACAACTGGGGCGCGGCGCTGGGCGAACCGTTGTAGGAGTGGGCGCGGCGCACGGTGAGTTCGTTGGCCGTGGAACCGTTGTCCTCAGCATAGATCACCAGGGCGTTCCCTGAGGCCCAGCCAGGGCGATCCACAATCTCCTGGATGACGCTTACCAGTGACGGGGATTGATAGATGTTGCCGTTCGTCCATGCCGGGATGGCGTTCCAGGCCACGGTGGCCGCGGTGCGCGCCGCCCCCTCAGCCTCGGCGTAGTTTGTCGGCGCGGCGGCGTCGTCGGCGTCAACGGCGCATAGGGTCGCATTCACCGTGTTCGCCGAACGAGTCTCCGCCGCGGTCAGGATGAGATAGGCCAGGCGGATGATGGCCCCGTTGGGGATGGTGACGTTCGTGAACCGCGCGTAGCCGTTGAAGCGCCCATAGGTGGCGTTGAAGTATCCACCCACGTAGAAGTAGCTACTCGTGGTGACAAAGGAACTGTCCCCCTCGGCCCAGTGGCCGTCGTCCCCACCAGCGCCGACTTGCAGCGTCAGGCTGGGCATGGTGTTAGCTCAGCGTGATCGTGCAAGTAATCGTCCACGCCTCGCCCTCCGCCTTGGTGCCCTTCGCCTCCACCTTGCGATTCAGGTTCTGGCCCGAGTCGTCGTTGGAGTTGCCCACGCTGAACTCGTTCCAGGCAAACTCGGCCTCGCCATCGTCAAAGACGCTGCGGAAGATGATGGACTGGTTTGATACCTGCGGATATGTGGCCTCCATCCCGGCCCACGCCTTGTTGCTGGCCGCCTGCAATCCCGTTTGCGCCGCTGAGGCAGCGGTGTTGGAATCCCCCACGCCGATGTAGGCGTTGGCGTTAGAGTAGACGGTGCCCGCCCCACCCATAGCCAATGTCAGCAGCAAGGTGATGCCCTCGTTCAGCAGGCAGTTTCCCTCGAACCTCTCAATGGCATAGGGCTGGGCCTCGCCAATGCGCCGCTTCTGAATCTCCCATACGGTATGATGTGTGCCGTAGTCGTTCATGTCAGGCTTCCTTCTTGGTGAATCCGTAGACCGGTTGTGGATAGGGCGAACCGTTGATGCGCGTGATGGTGCGCTGGCGGCGCTCCATCTTGCCGTTCTTCAGGGCCGTGGCGATGATGCGCCGCGCCGTGTCTACCGAGACGCCCCAATGACGCCCCCATTGCTCCGGAGTACGATAGTCCTCCCCCGGATCTGGTTGCGCCTCCTCGGCATTCAGGTCGGCCAGCAGTTCCTCAAGGCTGTAGGGTTCCTTCATCACCCCTCCGGGCGTTCGACGTGCGGCAGTGACAAGGGAAAGGCGCGCGTGCGCACGGTAAGCGTGTCTCCATCCGATTCCAGCACTGCATAGGCAATCTCGGGCAGGGTGTTTACGGCAACCCTGTAGGCGTAGTTATCCTTCAGCTTCCAGCCCGCCAACACGATGCTCCATCGTCCGTCCTTGCATATGGCAATGGTGCGATGGCGATGTGCGCGCACGGTGGCCCATACGTCAGGGGCCAGTAGGCCGTACTTGTTCAGCAGCTCCAGGCGCAACGTCATCAAGTCGCGCAGCGCTGCCGTGGCCTCATACATCGGGTTCAACGTGGCCCCGATGTGATGGGCGAAATGCACCACCAGCCCGCCCATGTCGTAGAACAACTCCGGCCAGGTGACTTCTCCCGTTGACGGGATGGGCGTGGCCCCCAACTCCTCAGCGATGGCGCTGACGTACTCGTCCCCCTTGCCGGTGTGCCATTCACTGCCGCGCACGACGTAGAAGCGCGCCGCCAGTTCTCTCAACGGGGCCAGCAACTCCACCGCCGCCGCCCTCTGATAGTCCATCCTGTCGGTGATGAGTCCCGCCCGCGGGTTGCAGCCGTCCACCAAGTCGCCCACCGTCACGATGGCGTCAATGTGTTCGTAGGCCAGCAACTCTTCTAACATCGTGTCCCAATGGCGGGCCAGCATCCGTTGCGGGCGGGAGAGTTGCCAGGCCCCGCCATCAGGAAGCGCTGCCCCCTCCGGCCAGAGAGAAACCGTCGAACCAACGTGCAAGTCGGCAATCGCCACCACGCGATGCACGGACATGATGCCGCCTTTCGTGGGTGTGCCCGAGGCCGCCTACTCCTCGGGTTCGTCCTGTTCCTCAAGCATCGTGAATCGGATCGTCACTGGCCCCCATCGTCCGCTGTATCGCGGCGTCATCGTGTCTCGCGGCGCGGGCCGATGCATGACGGCCTCGTATGGCGTGAAGACGCCATCGTCATCCGTGGTGCGAATGAGTACCCGCGCCGATTGCGCCGTGCCCACAAATTCCAGCAGCGCATCGAGTTGCGCCTGTTCCATCACGTCGAATACCCATTCCGTCTTCGGGTAGCCGTCGCCGTACACCGTGCCATCGGCGGCGGTGCGATAGACGCTGAATCGTTCGACCGCCTTGCCCCGTGGCGGCACACAGACACAGGAAGCCGTCAACTCCTCGACGTTCACCATCCCGGCCACGCCATCGCCCACGGCGCCAATCTCGTAGTCATACTTCGCCATCGGCCCCCCTTAGTGATACATGGGCGTGCGGCGACGCGCCGCCTGCCGTTCAAAGGCCTCATCCATGTCCTGCTTCCACGCCCGGCGAATCGTCGGCAAGTCCACGCCCGTCGCCCCGCGCAAGTCGATGTATGGTGCGTACGAGAAGGAGTCCCCGGCCAGGCGGGTGAAGGTGTCCTGCGACAGTTGGCCGTACTTGGACTCCAATAGCCGCGTCGTCGGGGCACTAACGACGAACTCACGCCCCCGTTCGCCCACGGCGTACAGTCCCGTATCGACATATCCACCCGAGGCCCTGGGCATGGCGATGCCTTGCATGAACTGGCTGAGATTCCAGCCAGTTAGAAAACTCTCGGCCATGCCGCGCGCCGGGCCGGGCAGGGCCTGCACCTGGGCCTGAATCTCGGCCATCTTCTGTAGAAAGTCCGCAATAGCCATGAACGGCGCCATGGCCTTGACGGCCGTCTGGTACATCATGGGCAATACCTGCATCTCTACCTGAGTGGCGAAGCGCATCAGCTTCGACAGCGCCTGCACCAAGGTATCATCCATGTCGTCCAGGGCGCGCTGCTTCTCGGCGGACAGTTCGACAATCTGATCCTCGATGGCTTGCTTGCGGCGCTGCTGTTCTAGGGCGAACGCCTCCTCAGCGCGCTGCTGTTGCAGATTGAAGTCCTCCTCCCGGCGGGCATTCTCTAGGCGAAACTGCTCGTCCATCTCCTGAAGGCGGCGGGCGCGATCATCGGCCCGCCGGGCGCGTTGCTGGGCCAAGTCCTCGCCGAGGTCCTCCCGCTGGCGACGGTAGCGGCGCATCTCCTTGACGATGCCGCGCACATCCCCCTCTTCCAGCAGGTCAATCAGCCGATCCCGATGATCCCGCTGGGCCTTGCGCAGGTTGTCGAGGTGCCGCCTTTCCTGTTCCGCCTCCTGGCGATTGGCCTCCTCATTCACCTTGGCAACCTGGCGGTTGTAGTCTTCCAGTCGCCGCGCGCCCTCGCGGGCATAGTCCTCATTGGCCTGGGTGAGTTGGCGCACCAAATCCTGTTCGGCTTGCAGGCGCCAGTCATTGTACGAGTCCACCATCTGCTGGCGGCGGGTGATAAAGTCGGCCTCGATTTCCTCGGCCTTCTGGGTGTAGTCATAGTAGGTTTGCGCAATCTCGGTTTGGGACTCATCGAGGCCGAGGCCCAGCCCTGGTTCATAGGGTGGCACGCGCGGGGGGCGCTTCAGCGGCAGAAAACCCTTCTGCGTGGCGCGTTCATATTCCAACTCTTCCTGAAAAGCGGCGCGCTGGGCGGGGGTGAATGCGAGGGAGGCCATGTACAACTCATGGGCGATGTACTCCATCACCCGCACAAGGTTTTCGCCAGCGAGTTGGAAACTTGGCGTGATGGCGTCAAAGTCCACTCCAAGGGCCTTGGCAATCAGTTCGCGCCCCTCGCGGTTGCGGGCGAAATATGCGGGCGCGTCCCCCAGGCGGGCCATGGCAAAGAGGCGGTTGAACTCCTGTTGTTGCGCTTCAGGGAATAGACTCATGCGCCGTTCCAGCGCCTCACGCTGCGGCTCCACCACGTTCTTGTCGTAAATCAGTGAGGCGGCAATGATGGCCGCGATAGGGGCAAGCGCCGCCGCAATCGCCGTCACTCCACCCAGGGAGGTGATGACGCCCGAAATGCCCGTCGCCCCAGCCGCCCCAGCCGCCCCAGCCCCCGCCGCCCTCATCGCCGCCTCACGGCCCGCGCCGGCAATGCTGGCCGTCGTGTAGAGTATGGAGAGGCTGCCCAGAGAGGCCAGCAGGCGGCCCACGACGAGTTCAAAGCCCACCAGGCCAATCATCATCTTGGCGAGAAATGGGTGCTGATCGAGAAACTCCGCCAGGCCCTCTACCAGCCCCATGAGGGATTCCAGGTTGGGCAGCAGGGCGTTGGTAAGCACCTCGCCCATCTCAATGAAGGCGTTCTCCCAGCGCCGCTTCAGCCTGTCGGCGCGATAGCTATCCGACTTCTCATACTCCTCCCACATCCCCGTCATGCGCGCGTGGGCGGATTCGAGGGAGAAGGGAACGCCCGTCCAATCCTCCATCATGCGCTGGAAGGTGATCGTCTCCGCGTCCACCACCCCTTCCATCACCTTGGTGTAGGCGCTGAGGACGTTCACCCCTTGCTTGCGGGCCTCAATCTGGTTCAGCACCAGCGTCGTCAGTGTCGGCAACTCGTTCGCCGTGGAGAGGGCGGCAAGCCGCTGGGCGCGTTCCGCTTGCGTCAGGTTCTCAGTGCGCGCCGCCAGCAGGTCGATATACTCGGGCAGGCCCATGAACTTGCCCTCGGGCATGACAATCTTGCGCCAGGCGTCGCCCGTGCTGCGCGTTAGCCCCAGAGACTTGTTCATCACCTGGTTGTACTGCGCTGACGGCTTCTGCATCTGAATAAGCATCTGCCGGAAGGCCCTACCGGCCATCGTGCCCTTGATGTTGGCGTCTGAGAGTAGGGCCAGGGCCGCCGCCGTCTCGTCGAAGGTGATGCCCATGCTGTGGGCGATGGGGCCTACCATCCTGAAAGCCTCGCCCAAGTCGTTCACGTTGGCGAATGACTTGGCGGCTACATAGTTGAGGGTTTCGGTGATGTGCGTTACGTCCGCCGTCGTCATGCCGTACTCATGCATGATTCCACCGACGGTATCGACGGTGCCCGCAAAGTCCACGTTGTTCAGGGCGGCAAGCTTCTGGATTTGCAGGGTATCACCCATCAGCTTGTCCAAGTCGCCCGCGTCCTCCACCACCGCGCCGATACCGGCGGCCCACAAGCGCAGGCCCTCGGCCACCTGTGAGGTGTCGAAGCGGCCCACGGCGACGCTGGTGTCCATGATCTCCTGGCGCAGCATGGGCTGAAGTTGCGTCTGCATCTCCATGGCCTGCCCGGCGCGCGTGGCGGCGTAGTCGAGTTCCAGGTACTTCTTCGTCATGATGGCGATGGCTGCCGCCTGGGCTGCGCCGTGAATCAGCATCGTGCGGCCAATGTTCTGCGCCCCATAGCCCAGGCTGCGGATGGGCCAGATTTCGCGCGAACGCTCCACCATCCCCGCCATGGCCGCTTCCCGGATGGGGTGCAACGGCATGGGCCGCTCTAGCTTCGCCATGGTCAGCTGTTCGCGTTCCAGGAGGTATTCTTGACGCGCCGTCTCCATCCCCATGTAGCGCGTGTAGTTCTGCGCCTGACGACGCTGTTCCTCTAACTGCCATATCTCCCGTTGACGGGATTCGGCGGCTAGGCGCTCCTGGGCCTCGGCATACACGCGCTGCTGAAGTTGGGCATCATAAAGCTGACGCCCAATCTGCTTCTGGCCCTCAACGCGCTGGTAGAGGGCGCGCAGTTCGGCGTTTGCCTGCGACTCGCTTACCGGTGCCCACCATGCCGTGCTACCGACCGCGCCGCCGCGCATGGCCTGTTGCGCGCCGCTGGCGCTGGCCGAGAGATTGGCAAACTGGCGGGCCAGTTCCCCGATGTCCCCGGCCAGCGCGCGGGCAGCCGCCGAGGACTGCTGCGTCGTCTTGGCAAAACCGCCCAAGGGGGCCATGAGGCGCTGCACGGATGTGGTGAGGGCGTCTACAGATTTGCCCAGGGCCTCAAGGGTTATCTCGCGGCTGGCCCCCGCCAGCGCCCTATCGAGTTGCTGGCGGATTTCTCGCGCCTTCTCGACGGCCCTGCCACCCTCGATGTCAAGCCGAAAGACGTAGGTTGTCGTGTAATCAGCCATCAGGGTTGGCCCAACTCTTCATCTTGGCGATGATGTGCCGCTCCGCTTCCTGGCCCACTTCTTGCCGTTGCCCCCCCACCGGTACCATGTCGCGCCCCGGCATCTCCTCGCCCCCCTCACTCAACCAGCGGAAGCGATCATCGAGGGTGGCAAAGCGAAAGCTGTAGTTCCCGGCCCCACCCGCCCGTTCCATCTGGTTTCCCGTGCGATGTGTCTCAAAGTAGCGCCCGGCGCCACCGCGAAACCAGACGTGTTCGTCCACATACATCTGTGCGCCGAGGTTGGGCACGGTGAGAGACTGCCTAAGCGCCCCACCACGTTCTAGGATGGGATCGGGGCCATAGCCCACCATGGCCCGCTCCCGAATCGTTGTCGCGCTGAGGGGCGGCCAGGCAGGGTCCCCCTCCATGGCAAAGATGCGCCCGACGCGCGCAGTGAAGGCGCCAAGCGCCATGTCCCATATCTCGTCAGCCACGATGTCCGCCAGCTGGCCCCAATAGTCCAGCACCCGTCGCATGTGGGCCTGCGATTCCTCGTCAGCCGTCACGATCAGGCGTATCACCGCGCCTCCCAATCCTCACCGGGTGCTCCACCATCTGCTTGATGTCGGGGTACACATGGCGCAACTTCAACAAGTCCTCAAGCAGGGCGGCGGGCACGTCCACCATGGGCACGCCCAACGTCTCCACCCAACGCCAGGCCCCCGTCCAGCCGTCCTTGTTCGCCTCCATCAGCTTGAAGATTTCCAACGCATACTCGGCGTCGTTCAGCAGCCAGTGTTCATCCCGAATGTCCGTCTCGTCTTGCAGAAGCCAGTCAATCAGTTCGCGGGTGATGCGTTCTTCTGCTCGACTGGCCCTATCTCCCCCCCCAGCGCATCGGGCATCCACTGCGGATTGAGGCGCATGACATCGGCCTCCCACAGCTGCACCAATGCGGCGGGATAGGTGTTGAATTCCTCTAGCGTCATGCCCTCCGTGATGCGATTGGGCTTCTCGGGATCGTTGTGTGTCACCCGTTCCAGGGTGACGCGGCAGCCCGCCCAGACGATCATCGTGTTCCAGCGGGCCACATGTTCCAGGTAGTCTGGGCTATTGGCCTCCTTGCCAATGCCCATCTTGCCCTGTTCGTGGCCGATGAGTATGGAACGGCGCATATCGTCGAGGGCGGTGGCCTGCCGCGTCTCGATAGTTACATCCCAGTTGGGATCAACGTATCGCGTTTCTGCCGTCAAGAGTTTCATGTGCCCCCCCTACCCGTCGCTTCTACAGGATGTACTCATACTGGATGGCGATCTTCGCCCCGTCAGCGGGCGGCGCGGCGAACGTCGCCACCCCCGACGCATTCACCGTCACTGCCGTGTCCACCCCATCCACGAAGCAGCGGATGGGGCTCGTCGTCAGCTCGTCGTAGATCACGCTGGTCGTCTTCGTCAGCGTGAACTCGTCCTCAGCGCCATCGCCCTCAAAGTAGTCCATCCAGAAGGGATAGCGCGTGTGGAAGATGACGAATGGGGCCTCGGTGCAGCCGTGGATGGCCTCGCTGAAGGTGCGGCCATACGGGTCCACGGACGAGTTGTTGGCGGCAACACTCCACACGAACTCGCCCACCGTGCTGCGTTCCATCGCCGAGGGCCGGGCGGAGGCGATGACGTTCAGCAGGAAGTATGTCTCCCAGATGGTGTTGCCGTAGTGACTGTAGCCAGTATCGGTGTCGGTGGCCTTGCGCGAACCCCATACGATCAACGGTTCCTCCTGCCCCACCTTGTCGGAACCGATGACGACGGCCCTCATGTTCCCTGAACCAAAGTCCTTGGTAGAGGTCATAAGCGTGATCAGGGCGATGTCGCTGATTTGCGTACGCAACTCGCCCGAGGGCACATCATCAGGGGCTTCCTGGAAGGTGTAGTAGACCCCGTCGTCGCCCGAGGCAGAGATGCGTTGCGGTTCGGCAGGGGTGATGGTGAGGGCGCGCGCCTTGAGGGCGCGCTGGCCCGCGTAGGCCGTGCCGACGGCGGTGCCCGCGGGAATCGCCATCAAGCCGTCCGAGTCGCGCAGCCCTACCTGCACAAATCGCAGGCCAATGCCTGTGCTCTTCTCATTGATAGCCATGATTGTTCTCCTTGCTAGTCCTCGTCCTCGTGGATCACGAGTACCGAGTAAGTGATAGCCTCAAAGTCCGCTGCGTATTCTGGTAGGGGCCGGTAGCCCGTGCGCCCTACGAAGCGCCAGTGAAGCAGGGCGAGTTTCTCGCCGCCGGCCGTTACCGCCGGAAGCGCGAAGTCATATGTCAGCGTGGTGCGCAGCAAATCGCGCGCCATACGCAGGTTGCGATAACCCCTATCCCTGTCGAACAGCCGCAAGATGACGTGTTGCGTTGATTCATCCCCGTCCCCTTCCTCGCCCGCGTCCTGGATAGATAGGGCGAGAATCACGGTATCCTCAGCCCCCGCCGCGCGCCGCGCCGCCTGCGCCTCGGCCAGGATGTCCACCGTCATGTCCCCCGCCTCAAGAATGTTCGTTGCCCCCCCCTGAATGGCGGCGCGTAGTGTGGCGGCACTATCATCGGTGGTAAGCCACTGTTGCAGGGCAGAGGCGGCGTCTGTGATGGCGAGTGTCATGGCTAGTTCCTCAGCGCCTCAGGGATGTGAAGCTGCAATCGCCAGTCATGGTGGTTGCCGCATGATGGACATTGCAGGCGCACGGTGATGGCGCCCTCTCCCTCGGCCATCCAGCCGACGATGGGCTTGCTATGGCCACAGACCGCGCAACGGAAGCCGGAGGCGGCGACGCGCACCATGGGATCATACTGGCCGAGATTACTGGCGTTCATCGAGATACACCTCCCACTTGTGCGGCGACTGGCGGGCCTGTAACACGGTATACTCGTTCGTCAGGCCCGAGTCCTCATGCGTCGCCGTGACGCGCATTCCCCTGGTAATCGTCTGCGTGTCGGCGGGCACCACCAGGACGGACACATAGCGCGCCACGAGATTTTCGCCGCGCATCGCGCCGCCAGGGGCCGTCTGGTCGTCGCGCGTCATTGCCGGAGAGACGCGGCCCGTGACAGTGAACGTCGTCTCGGCATCATCCGGCGTGCGCCCCTTCTGATAGAAGGTGACCGTCCAGGGATCGATGTCGATCCAGCGTTGCAGGTTGCGTTGCCGCGCCTCGTACTGTGCCATCAGGCCACCTCGGGACGAATCACCACCTTGAAGGCCCCCGAACGGGAGGGCACGGTGCGAATCACCGCGCCGCCACCCCACTGCAACTCGAACTCCGCCTGGTACGTCCCCGCCTCCGCCGTATCCGCCGCCGTCCAGGTGTAGCGCACGCGCCCGTTCTCAGCATCCACCACCGTCGCCAGGGCATCGACGATGGCGTTATCGGGGTCGCCCTCCGCGCCGCAGTGGAAGTACACGGTGGCGTCCGTCAGGTCGATGGCGGTGCCGTCGGCGTTCTGCAACGTCGTCGTCATCACCACCCCGGCATCATTCTGCGTCAGGTAGTATGTTGCCATCAGAGGCCCACCTGTGAACCCGTGGTGTCAAGTCTCACTTCACTACTGTCCTCATCCACGATGACGCCGATGCTGGCGGCGGCCTCTATCGTGCTGGCTGAGGCGTCCACTTCCGCCGTTAGGGGGTTCAGCATATAGGGAATCATGATGAGGGCGGCAAGCACCGTTGCCGCGCCCCTGTTCGTCCCGGCCAATTGCCGCAGGATGCCGAGAAAGACTGTGGCATCCACTTCCGCAGCTGCCATGCCCGTGAGGGCATACGCCATGCCAACGTTGCCGTTGAGGTCCGACTCGGTGGTGGCCCGCGCCACCAGCCCTGGCGCGGAGGATAGGCCAGCCCCCGTACCGCTGTCGCCCGCTATTGCCCCAGCGATAGGCCGATGCCGCCAGATGTCCCCCCACGCCGCACTGCCCGCTGCCGCCAGCGCAGCAAGCACGAGGGGTACGCAGAGCGTCCCGCTGGCCGTTCCCTGTCCTGCGGCCAACCCGGCTAGCGGGAGGGTACGGCCCATGGCACCCACCACGGCGGTGCCCCCTGCGCTTTCTCCCGTCAACGGGATGGCGCAGCTGAGGACGCCAGACATATCGCCGGCCCCCGCACCGAGGGCTGCAAGGCTGATAACAGCGGATGCCGCCGCACCGACACCACACGCTGCCCCCACCGCCCCTGTGAGAGGCATCATGAGAGTGAATATGCCTTGTGTGGCACTACTGCTCACACTCGTGGCGGCAAGTGAGTGGACAACGCGGGCGGTGGCATTGATGCTCATCGTGCCCACACTCACGGCCAGCAGCGCCGCGGTCTCAGATGGTGCGCCCGCCATGATGGAGGCCGCCACAATGAGGCCAGCAATTTCCACCTGCCGGCCCAGCCCGCCAGATGTGGCCGCCATCGCCCCCACGGCACCAGTGAGGGGCATGGCCCGCGATAGGGTTCCCGTGATGCTGCTGGGAGCATTTACTGGGGCCGCCAGCGGTATTGCCCTGGCAACTGCACCGCTTGCCCCGCTGCTGACGCTGATGGCCCCCTCTAGAGGGATGTCCTCGCCGCTTGTTACCGTTCCCGCACCAGCGATGCTTGCCGTTCCTGCCGTTACCGTTGCTGTACCACTGCGCGTTGTCTGCTGCCAGAGTACCTCGGCGACGACTTGGGCAACGCGAGCTTCTGGTTGTTGCGAACGCAATACTTCAGCAACGACTTGGGCAACGCGAGCTTCTTGTGCCATGGAGTTACGCCATGTCTGCCTCAATGCCTATCTTGAGGTCATCGAGGTCAGCCTTGCTCCAACTGCCACCAGCAGGGTCTGTCACGCGAAAGAAAAAATGGCAGTCGGCCGGAGTAAGGAACGACAGGTAGCCCGACTGCGCCTCATTCGCACCGTCCGATTGCAGGAGGCGGAGCTTGTCATCGAAGCTGGCATCCATCTTCAGGGCATATGCCCATACTGTAAGGCCAATGGGAGTTTTGCTCCCACCGTCATCATCCCAGGCGGCCAATTCATAAAGATCTCGTGCATCAGCGGTGGTACTTACATAGTCCGAGGTGGAGGCTGGCCGCTCATCCACCACAGCATAGTTGTCGCTACCCGTTGATGGCGTCCATTCCTTGGTTGCCGTGTCCGCGTTGATGATGAGTGGATCGATGCGCAAATCTCCCGGCCACCCGCCCTCACCAAAGACAAAATCGTCGCAGTAAAGGGAGCTGGCTTCTGGCCCAGTTGAGTTGATCATCATTCCTACCTGGTTAATGCTCCCTGCACCCGTGTTTCCGCTATAGTCAATATCCGCCATGCCATTAATGCGCGTCTGAACTGAGCCCTCTGCGGCGATTGTGACGCGAAGCTGGATGTGTTGCCAGGTGTTATTGACCAAGATCACCCCACCCGTAGCGACAGGACTCCCACTCACGTAGGCGTCCCAATGCCTACCGGCGTTGTAGCGGAGCTCAACCCGCGTGCTGCCATCGACCAACACATGAATACGCGCGTCGCCATCATCGAAGATGTGCCGTGCCCATACGGCGACATCTACCTGTGCTGATGGCGTGTCGCGGATCACGTAGAAGTAGGGTGACCGGAAGAAGTTATTCAGTTCCAGACAGTATGTACCCGTATGTCCCCCAGTAACGCAGTTCACGTTGGCACTATCAACCACGAACTTTCCGGGGCGCTTGGGGACATAGCCCATCTCCCACCCGCAGGCAAACTCTGGTATGAAGGCCATGTTTATGCCCCCTGTGGCTGCGTATAGGTCAGGGCAGTTACGTCCACAGCCATGCCAGTAAGAATCTCTACATTGTCTAGAATGAGGTTGGCGTTGGCCGTGTCCACAGACCCATCGAAGACGATAGTGCTACCATCTGATTGTAGCGCCCGAAACCATGTCGCCGTACCATCATCTAGGGCTGAATCCTCTGCGGTGATGGCGTTCGCTTCCGCCTCACCCCCCGAGGCATCACCAAATGCGGGTGTGCCAAAGCGCAATTCTGCCAAGAGCGTTTGATCACTCACGGCAGTATTCGCATCAGGGGGCTGCGTGCCGTTGTAGATGCGCAGATAGCCGCCATCAAGCAAATCGACAACGGCATCTGCCGCAGCGTTCACGGCGGTTGTGCTGAGTTGTGAGTTGAGTGCCATATCGTACCCCTATCAATCAAGGGTTATGTCCAGCGCCCCGATGGCGAAGCTCGCCGTGTCGCCCGAGCCAATGGCCTTGCTCACGGTGAGATCGGCCCAGGCCAGCAGGTTGCCCGCCTCATCCGCGTCAAAGATGCCGAAGGCCACCACCGTGCCCCAGTCGCCCGTCGCCGTGGGAAAGGTAATCGCCGTGCCGTTGGCCTTGGCCCCAGCGGCGGCGGCGGGCCAGTTCGTGTCATTGTTCGTCACCGCGACGCGTGCATAGCTGCCGCCCGATACCTCCGTGCCGCCGCCCGCGTCCGTCGGCGCGGCGGTGTAGAGACCCACGTAGAGCGTCGCCGGACGGGTATAGTCCGCGCCGCCAAACACGTGATCGAGCAGTTCGAGTTCCAAGTAATCGCTGAATGAACCCGCCATGATGAACCCTCCTTACGGCCCGACGACGATGGCCGAGCCGCCATACTTGCCAATGAGTCTGCCCCGTAGCCTGTCTATCGCCTGGCCGAGGTTCGTGCCCATGAAGTGACTGGTGACCCCCTCAGCCCCCTCCCGATAGTCTGGCGTCGCCGCCGCCTCGATCTGCGCCTTCGTCAGCAATTCGGCCACCGTCAAGTCCCTGATGATGTCCACATCCTCGTCGGGAATGGTATCATAGCCATCCTCTTCTTCATTCAGCGCGTGCCCCGTCCAGTACACTACCGTGACGGTGTCCCCTGACTGCACTGGCGTGGGGTTCAGAATGATCTCCTTCGTGCCCTCACGCCACTCCCAATCGCCGTTCAGCGCCGCGATGTGCGCCGACTCATTGATGTCGTCGATCACCCGATGTGATGTCAGCAGGTAGTGGCCGGGCTGCTTCAGCAGGTACAATATCTCACTGGATGCCTTCAGTTCGTTGTACACTTCGCCCGATGGGAACCATAGCACTGCCGCCACCCCCAGCACCGGATTCTCTACATCCAGCGTGTACGCCGCCTGATCGGCTATCGTGGTGAAGGTGGCGTCGATGGGCCGCGGGTTGTAGCGCGAATATTCACGCACCGCCGCCGCAATGCGCCTGTCCAGCACCGTCGTCGATACCGTTTCCAGGGTGTAGTTGTCGCGTACCGCCTGTCGGATGGCGCTGAGTTCCACTTAGCCCTTCCCTTCCGCCGCCAGCGCCGCCCGCCCCGGACGCCACACGGCGTCCAGGATGACGCCGTATCGCTTCTGCGCCGCCCGGCTTTCCCCCGTTACCTGTACTAGCACGTAGCGGTTTCCCTTGCCATAGTAGGTCGCCGTGCGCTCAAACTTGCCCAGCCTGTCCAACCATTCCAGCGTGCGCCACTGCTTCGCCCCATCCGAGTACAGCGCTGGGTAGTGGCAACTCGGCACGGCAAACCATGTTGGTGCCACGTTCACCATGTTCCGCACCAACAAGTCCAACTCAACGTAGCTTCTATCCTGCATGACGGCCACGCTGACACAGGCCCCCATTTTGGGCCATCCATCCAGCGCCGCAGGACACAAGTCGCGCAGCGGCACCTCACGCAAGCGCACGGGTACCTTGGCCCGCTTCAGGATGGCCTCGACCTCCTCGCGTCGCCCCGGCTCAACAATGCCGTACACCTCGTATCCCAGGCGAGTCAGGCCAATGGTGGCGATCCCCGCCCCCACGCCCACATCGAGGATCGGCGTGCCCAGCGGTACGTGCGCCCGGACTGCCTCGAAGAATGGGGCGTGGGCGCGAATCGTCAGCAGCGTGGCCCTCTCCCCCTTGGCCCGGCTGGCCCCCGCCTCCATCGGCTCCACATCGTCCAGGATGTCGATGAAGTGCTGGGCCGCCGCCGCCGCGCCGTGGTTAGCGATGAACCAGTCCGCCCCCGCCTTCCCCTTGGCGTATGCTTCCTCACGATGTTCCACCACCCAGCGCATGGCGTCGATGGCTTCGTCCATGATGGCGGGCCGCCACGTGCCCCCGAGGGGGCAGTTGCGCTCCTCCTTCCAGCCCACCGGCCAGTTGTAGCGGGCGTCGGCGATGTCGGCCAACCCGGTGTGATTGGTGAGGATCACCGGCAAGCCCGTCGCCATCGCCTCCCTCGGCGGCATCCCAAAGCCCTCGCCCTTGGAGAGAAACAGCATCGCGTCCGCCCGCAGCAGCCAGTCGCGTATCTTCTCGGGCGTCCAGTCTGGCCTTCCGGGCCGCCCCGTGTCGTGAATCACGATGCGTTCTGGTTCAGGGTTCGCCGGCAACTGCCCCGGCCCCCAGCCGAATACCCCGAAGCGCGTCTTGAACTCCAATCGCACCCAGGGATACTTCTCCTTCGGGAACGCCTTGCGGAAGGCATCTATCGTCTCCAACGGCGCCTTGCGGCCCGATAGCGTGCCGTAACTGACGAACGTAAAACCGTCCTTCACCTCCCGTTGACGGGAGACACAGTAGGTGGAATCGATGATGAGGGGCGCAACGCGGATGTCGCGCTTGAAGAAGCCGCCGAACACCTCCCGGCAGTAGTCCGAGGGCACCACCAGCATGTCGGCGTGCTCCACGCCGTGCCGCCACTCGGGGTGCACGTGCAGCGGGTCGTCCGCCTCATACATGGTGAAGCCGATGCGATATGCCGTGGGCAGCGTGGGAAAGAATGGTGGCGTTGCCATGCAGACCCCCACGCGCAGCGGCGCGGGCAACGGCTCCTCCAACAGGGGCCGCAGCCGAGGCGATATGGGCAAGTCCGCATCCGTGTGGCATGAACGGACGTGCACCCTCACCCCCGCCTCGCGCAGCGCCCAGATGTGATTCTCCGCCGCCGTGCCATAACCGTCACCAAAGCCCAGCAGGGACTGCCACAAGATGTGCGTGCCGTCCGGTTCCTGCCACCAGGCACCGGCATCGTCGGGCGCCACGCGCACGTCCACAATGCGCATGTTCCAGGCGGCCATCGCCGTGCCCAGTGATACCTGCTCGGGCACCTTCAGCCAGGTGTCAGGGGGCAGTCGTCTGCCCCCCAACACCTGGTTTTCTCCCGTCACATTGCGGATTTCCATTCCTTAGTGCCCCCCCAAGGAACCCACTTACTCGACGGCCGCTTCCTGGATGTTCACCTTGGCGAACATCTTGCCCTGCACCAGCTTGTCGCCGTTGCGAGTGCGCACGTTCTGCGTCCAGGAGTCGTTGTTCACCAGTCCGCCAGGCTGGTTCTCGTCGTCGTCGTAGGCGTTCATTGCCGCATACACGCGCTGCATGGGCGTCAGTGGGATGTACGGGCACCAGATATGCCCCGCGTGCAACATCCCCACCGGATAGTAGGACACGAAGGCCGCGTCCTCGTCGAGGTAAGTCGTCGAGTACACGTCCCACTTGCCCAGCTTCCCCTCAGACAGTACGCCAGACTGGATTGGCCCCTCAGACGAGTTGTCGGGGCTGGTGCGGAAGTAGTTGGACTTTTGCAGGTATGTCACCACGTTGGTGCCGCATACCATGTACTGAATCTCCCGGTGTCGCTCGTCACGAATCAGCTTGTTCGCGTCGAGGATGGCGTGATACAGCGTCTGGTAGTACTCGGTATGCGATACACCGGCGTAACTCTCTGGCTTCGTCCAACTCCATGTAGCCGTGCCAGCCGTGGCCCCCGCGTAGATGCGATTCAGCACATCCTCTTCGATCTCACGGAGGATTTCCTGCGCACAGGCGTCCATCAACTCGCGGGGCAAGTCAATGCCATGCACCCCGGCGATGTCCTCCTCGACATCCTGCGTCCAGGTGGCCGCCAGCATCTTCTTCACCGCCGTTACGCTGTCCTCAGTGAGTGTGCTCTTCAGCCGCTTGGGCACGGCGCCCTCGGAACTCACGGCATAGTCCGAGTCTGGCGTGGTGACGTTCGTGCTTGGCGATACGTCCTCGCGGTAGATGCTCCAGTAGAAAATCTTCATCGTGCCGCCCGATTGCGGCGGCATCGGCTGAAGGCCGGAGATGCGATTCATGAATAGCAGCGGAAACACGTCGCGCACGATGGGCAGAGAGATGCGCGCGGGCCAGGCTACGTCCCCACGGGTGGTGGCCTCAAAGAGGGCGTCCTCATAGCTCCTGCCCCGGCGGCGCGGGCTAACGGCCATCTGGTTCTCGAACAGCACGGCCATCATCGGCCACAACCGCGTGGGGATAGGGGTGAGCTTCTTGCCGTCGTACTCCCCCTCCCCGAGATACCAGGCCCAACGCTTGATGGCCGACTCCATCCAGTCGCGCTGATACTCGGCATACGTCTTGTAGTCACCGTCCCTCAGCTGCTCGATGGCCTCGCGCAGCAGCTTCGGATTCGCCTTGGGCTTCTCGCCGTTCACGATTACCTCTGTCATGGTAGTTGCCTCCTTGGCATTCAGCGCACCGAGACACGCAGTAGTTCTTTGACATCCTCATCCATGAGTTCGTCCGTCTCGATGGCGGCCTCTTCCAGCGCCCCGCCGTCGGGCGGGTCCTCGTCGTCATGGTCTTCAGTCGTCTTTTTCATCCCCTTGCCGCCGCCCGTCTCCGTGACGGCGTCGTTGAGTATGTCATTGCGCAATTCCGCCGCCCTCTCCGCCAGGGCGGCCTCGGGCACGTTCTCCTCGCGCAGCCTGGCCGCCACCAGGCGGGAGGTGTCGCCATGCGCCGCCTGGGCGACGGCCAACTCCCGCGTCAGGCGGGCCACCTCAGCCTCCAAGGCCCCCGTGTCGGGCGGCGCCTCAGCCTGTAGGGCCTCCACCTGTGCCTTGGCCGCATCGCGCTCCGCCAGAAGCGGGCCGATTTGCTCAGTGGTAAACTGATAAAGCAGGCCAGCGCAATGCGCCTTCAAGTCCTCCAAGGTCACGCTTTCCCAATCCATGTCAGCCTCCTTACCCTGCGGCTCCGCGTAGGGCGGGGCCTCCTCGAAGATGCGTTTTACCCCGGCACCCTCGATGCCGGGCCGTTCACAAAAGTCGATGCCCTCAATGCGCCCATCGGTAAGCCACATCACGTCCTCACCCTCAATACTCGCCGGCTTGGCCGAATAGGTGTAGGTGCGAATCGATGTGGGCTTGACGATCCCCTCCCGAATGAGCGTTTGCATGTCACGACCCTCAGACGTGGGCGCAATCATCGCCTTGTAGCGAATGGTGTTCCCCTCGCGGTACAGGGGTTCGGCAACACAGCCGACGGGGATGCCCTCGCCCCCGCCGAGAAAGTCTCCGGTGGCCTTGGAGTGGCGCGTGTACATCGTCACCGGGTTGCCCTCGGCCATCCACAGGTTCGTGTTCTCCATGCACAAGTCATTGAACTCGGCGCTGTAGAAGTAGCCATTGTGCGATAGCACGTTATCCACCAGGGCGGTGCCCTCGAAGAATAGCTTGCCGTCCTCTTCCTGTACCGACTCGATTTGAGGCCGATGGGCCTCGATGAGTAGCATCTTATCGCCCATAGCTGTTGACTCCTTCTTCCACTTGCCATTCACCTTCCTGTAGCCGTCCCTGCGCAGGGCCTTGTTCATCGCCGCGTAGGCGACGCGATATGCCTTGCCCTCATCGCCGCCGTACTGCTTCAGGGCGCTATTGAAGGCGGCAATGAAAATGTCAATGTACTTCTGCGGAATCCCCTTGCCCTTGAGGCGGGGCGGCACGGTGCCCTTCTGGAATGGCATGGCCCTTAGTCCAACCTGTCCTGCTTCTCGATCCACGCCCGGATGTAGGCCAAATCCGTCTCGATGCGCGACAGCTGTACCTTGGTTTCCGTGTCCGATAGCTGAAACGCCTCTACCTTGGCCTCCACCTTTTCCAGCCGCGCACAGGCGTCATCGAGGCGCTGCTGCAAACGGCCATACCCGAGGGCCATACTCGCCAGCAGCGCGAGGATGGTCACAATGGTACCTATGTTCTTGAGGGTGTTTCCCGAAATACTGTCAACCGGATGGGCGCTATTCGTCGTCGTTGTCGCCACCTCTCGGCACCTCCACGGGCTTTGCCAGAACCTCTTGCTGGGCCGAGACGGAGGGCGAGACTTTGAACAATGTCTGCCGAATCCAGTCGTTATTGAAGATGCCATTCTTGCGCAGCAGGTCGGCAGCCTTGGCGAGATTCAACTTGTTCAGGGCGTCGTCTGTCTCGTCTGTCGTACTCGGACTGGGCCATTCAACGGTACATGTCACCTTGCGGGGGTCCACGTCCTGTAGAATCAACTCCAATGAAATGACGTGCTGGATGAACTCACTCATCACCATCTGCACGCGCCGCACCTGACGGGCGAAACGGGCGTCCTCCCATTGCAGGGTGGCCTTCCCGTTCAAGTCCTTCTCAAGTGAAAGGTGCGCCCTCGGTACGCCGGTGGACATGACAAACTTGTCCCGCCAGTATTCCAGAGGGGCGATGTTCCAGAAGCCGGTATTGGATGTGTCCACCACGTCCACCTTGTTCAGCGCCGGTTGCCACGCACCGTCCCCCGTCTGGATGTATGATGTGGCTACGATCAAGTCCTTAGCCACCGTCAGCCGTTCGATTCCCTTGGTGTCCGTGGAGATGGCCCGCTTCTGGAATGACTTGGTAAACGCCTCGATGTAGCGCCGCGCCTCGACGGGGCTTTTGCCCGTCACGTCGAGTTGGAATAGCAGCCGGGCGAAGGCGCGAGTAAGCCAGTTGATAACCAGCGCCTCCTCCATGGCCCCCAACTTCTTGAATGGATAGCGCGCTGACAACAGTGCCGGCCGCCCATACTTCGACTCGCCGCTGCGATTCCAACGGAGATGCTGTATCTGCCAGGGGTAGAACCCGGCAATGAACTTGTTCGTCGATGGGTCGCGCTGCTCAAAGGCCCACTCGCCCTCTTTGCTGCCGCGCAGCAGCAGGCCCTGTGCGTCCTCGTTGCGGAACATCGTCTCTGGCGGCATATCCCATAGCCGCTCAATGCGCGGCCCGTCGCCCGTCACCACCTGCACGAAGCAGTCGCCGTACTTCAGCATCGCGCGGGCAAAGGGGTATGCCTTCTCCTGCAATAGCGTCCGCTCCACCAGGTTATTGATGATGGCCTGTATCGCCTTGGGCACGCGCGTGGGGCCATCATCGAAACGCAGGGTGAAGGAACGAAAGCGCCCACCAGGCGCGTTGACCGCGTTGTCCGCCAGGATGTCCAGTGCCCGTGCCCCCTCAGGCATCATCGTATCAATGTCGCGCATCTCGCGGTAGATTTGGATGCGATCCCGCGACAACTCGGTGTTGGCATCCCACACCGTCTCGAACGCCTCGGGGCCGACGCCCGTCACGGAGGTTTCCGAGGGCTCCTTGGGCGGCTGATAGGCGGGGGAGCCGTCCAGCCAGCGCGCCACCTTGTAGGCCATCCTGGAAATCGGGTTCCTCGGTTGCGGCATCCACGGGTTGTAAGTGCTCACGCCATCTCCGCGACAAATAGAAAAGGGCCGACGCGATGTGCGTCGGCCCCGAAGGCGGTTCTACACTATTCCCTTGCCCAACGTCCGTTGGGTATCGGGCGTGCTATGCGCTTGTTAGCCATTCGGCGGGTGAGGGCGTACACCCGCAGCGCGAGGGCTGTTGTCCCCGCCGGTTAGGCCCGAGACAGTGTTCACTCACTTACACTAGAGTTATAGCACTGTTCGGTCTCGCTGTCAAGCGCGACGGCGCCTCTTGCGTCCCCATCGATAGCGCTGCGGGAGGCGCCCGACCGCCAGCCCGATGAGGGCGCTGATTTCGGTGCCGTTCACCCCCTGTTGGAGCAGGTACCAGGCAAACGTGAGGCGAATGCGGTGCGGGTTGACGGGGCTATCAATGCCCGCCGCGCGCCCGGCCTGTCGAACGATGTATTGAATCTCCTGCATACTGATTGCCGCCCCACGATTGCTGACGATGAGTGCCCCCCCAGCGGCATCATGGCACAGTGCCGGACGGGCGGTGCGCAGGTAATCATCAAGCAGGGTGCGGGCGTAGGGGTAGATGGGCATGATCCGCCCCTTGATGGCGAGGGCCGCGCCATCATAGTCACCCAGTGATAGGGCGCACATCTCGCGGGATGTCATCCCTGTGGCCCATAGCAGGCACAACACGATGGCATCGCGCTTCTCCTGCGGGGTATTGCGTTGCGCCGGTTGCGCCAGTAGACGACCGAGTTCTTGTGGCGAGAGGGGGCCTAATGACTGTTTATTGAAATTTCGGCGTGGCAGTCGTTCCACCGGCAAGTCGATCCCGCGCCCATGCAGGTAGCGGGCGAAGGAGCGCAGCACGACGTAGGCGCGGCGGCGGCTGTGAGGACTGTAGCCATGCACGGCCAAGTAGGTAATGAGGCTGTCCAACTGCGGCGCCGCCACCTTGCGCCAGTCGGTAACGCCCATCGCCCTGATGCACATCTTTAGGGTAAAGTAATAGATGGCCCGCGTCTTGGGGGTAAACTGTGGGTTGGCGTCAAGGAAGGCGGTGACCAGGGCGTCCACCTCAATGATACTCCACCCGCCGCCCACAGGCGGCACACGTGCCCACAATGCGCTGTCCCGCCTCGGTTGGCGTGCGAATAACCCTAACCGTCGCCCCGCAATGGGGACAGGAGACGGACACGGCGATGATGCCGTCCTTCCTGTCCTGCGCCGGACTGCCCATGAGTTCCTCAATCGCTGCGGCGGCGGCGCGCAACACGTTGTACAGCTTGCGCAGCGGCACGTCGTCCGCCGCCTGGCGGGCGATCTCCTGCTTGGCTATCTCTTGGCGGATCAGGGTGCTAATGTCGTCGTCCATGCCCACCTCATTGGCGATGTGTGATGATCGGCGGGTGCTGTCATCACAGGATCGTCAGCACAAAGCGCAACCCGCGCAGCCAACGGGGCCGTCCCGTGATCGCCCATCAGCCGCGTGTGTTGCGCAGCAACCTCAAGTACCAGTGCAAGGATTCCCTGTTGATGGCGGCCATGGCGACCTCCTATGGGATGTCAGCGTCGGTGATGGGCTGCTTGACGTTACAGACGATACGGCAACCCTCGCTTTCGGCATCCCACGTTGGTACAACGCTAATCCTAACCTCCAGCCCCTCATCTATCGCTTGATGCAACAGCATGTTGAGTTCCTACACGGCATTGAACACGCAACGCACGGTATGCGCCCTCTCAGTCGTGCACAGTTCCTTCTAGGCGTTGCGAATGACGATTTCCTTTATCAGGGTGCATTCATATTTCTGAAACCGTGCGCCAGACGGAGAAACCATCGGCGTCGCCTCCATGTCAACGTGCAGGCCAAGGGCCGCCGCCCTCGCCATCGCCGCGTTCAGTTCCATTATGGTGCCGAATACATGCCGCGCCGCACTACGCATTTCCTCGTCTGGCTCTACTGCCATGGTGCTCCTTCTTGGATAGGAATGTCTACACTTCTTCCGGTCTGTCGCCCCTTTTGTCCAACCAGGCCATCACCACCACGTCGTGATATTGGCCGTTCTTCCATATCGCCTCTCGCAGTACCCCCTCGTGGATGAACCCGCAATTGGCGTACAGCTTGATGGCCCGCGTGTTCCAGGCAAAGGCACGCACCTCGATGCGATGCAGGCCGTGTTCCATGCGCAGCAATTCCTGCACCATGGCCCGCCCGTAGCCCTGCCCCTGGTGGGCCGGGGCCACGACGAACCCCGCCTCGGCGCTGTGATTGTGACTGTCGATGTGCGTCAACTGCATGTAGCCCACTGGCCCGCCGCGATGCATGGCTACCCATACGCGATGATCGCCCGCCGCCAGGTAACGGCGATACCAGGCCCGCTGCATCGTCTGCGTGATGGCCCCGTCCGGCGAGAACAGATAGTTGCCCACGGCCCGCCGAGTGACGCGCATGAATTCCAGGTGTTCCTCGCCCAAGGGCACCAACTGCAACTCACCAGCCCGCATTGATGGCCTCGATGATGCCTTGCACCTCATCGTCCGTCAGCAACACGTGCATCGGCAATGACAGCAGGGTATGGCCCAGGGCGTCGGCCTGAGGCGTCGGCCCCCGACAGCCACGATACATCGGAAACCAGTTGTTCGGCATGTAGTGCACCCCCGGCGCAATGTCCCGCGCCTTGAGATGGGCAATGAGGGCGTCGCGCCGCCGCACCTGAATGGCGTACAGGTGTTGCGCGCTGATCGTCTCGCCGTCCGACAGCGGCGGCTTGCGGATGATGTCGGCATGGCGCAGGCCCGCGTCATACATGCGGGCAATGGCCCGCCGCCGCCCATTGTCCACGGGCAACTGGGCCATCATTGCCAGCCCGATGGCCGCGGCGATGTCGTTCATATGATACTTGTAGCCCACCTCGGGCACATCGTATTCCCAAGCGTACTTGCCCACGTCATTCACCGTGCGGCTGTATGTGTCCTTATCAATCCCCAGCCAGCGCAGCCGCTTCAGGCGCCTGTAGTCAGCCTCATTCTGCACGGTTATCATGCCGCCATCGCCCACGGGCAGGTTCTTCACCGCATGGAAGCTGAACACGGCCAGGCCCCAGCAGCCGATGGGCCGCAGGCGATAGATGGAACCGCAGGCGTGGGCCGCGTCCTCAATGAGCGTCAGGCGGTGTTGCGCGGCGATGTCGTACAGCGCATCGAGTTCGCAGGGATAGCCGCCGTAGTGGACGCAGATGATGGCCCGCGTCCGGTCGCCGATTAGGCCCCTCACGCTGTCGGGATCGATGTTCGCCGTCTCGGGGTTCACATCGGCGAATACGGGCGTGGCCCCCTGATAGAGGATGACGTGATTCGTGGACACGAAGGTGAGGGGCGTGGTGATCACCTCGTCTCCCGGCCCAACGCCCGCCAGCACCATCGCCAGGTGCAGCCCCGCCGTCGCCGAGTTGACTGCCACGGCATACTTGGCCCCCACCATATCGGCGAAGGCGGCCTCAAACTCCGCCGTCTTTGGGCCGAGGCCGATCCAGCCCGAACGCAGCACATCGCCGACGGCGGCGATGGCCTTCTCCGTGATGCGCGGCCTGAAGAGTTGTGTCATGTTTCCTCCGGCTTGTGGGCGATGCATAGGCAATCGCCATCGGCCAGGTGCCCGCTACGTGTGGGGTGCGTTGTGCAGCGTTCCACGATAAACCCCGCCCCCTCTACGGCGCGCCTCAAGTGCCCTGGCGTAAAGAAGTTGCGATTCAGGTGCCCGTCCCCCTTGTCCGGGCTGCCCGCCAACCAATGCAGCCCCTCGCCAAAGCGCAGGCCATCGTCGCCCGCCAACCATAGGCGCAAGTAGCACTCGATGTTGGGGCAACGTATCTCCAATCGCCCCCCTGGTATCAGCACTCGTCGCCACTCCTTGAGGGCCGCCGCGAAGTGTTTGGGCGCCAGGTGCTCTATCATATGCCAGCTCATGATGGCCTCCACCGAGTTGCCCTCATAGGGCAAGTCGGCGGCGTCGGCGCGCACATCTGCCGTCACCTCGTAGGCGTCTACAGATACATACCCTGGCCGCCGATGTGGTCCTGAACCGATGTTCAGCCTAACCACCGCGCACCGCCCGGCAATCCTCGATCATGCGGGCCGCGCTCTTCTCAAAGGTCATGTCCCGTAGCACCCGCCGCCGCCCCGACTTGGCGATGCGCTCCCGCTCGTCGGCGTGTTCCAGATAGTAGGCGATCAGCGTCAGCAGGTTGTCCTCGTCGGTGTAC
>Ga0265297_10003531_pt1 | contig 27965 bp, 25 predicted proteins | sample Munlanlwell13791_FD_192502 | JGI IMG/M metagenome (GOLD analysis project Ga0265297, IMG submission 192502) | Leachate microbial communities from a municipal landfill in Southern Ontario, Canada - Leachate well 137-91 | ecosystem: Engineered > Solid waste > Landfill > Unclassified | place...
ATGCACCGATTCTGTGAAATTTACGGTCAAAATGTTTCTTCCGCCCAACGAAAAACCCATGGGTGAATGGAATACCATGCATATTATCAGTAAAAACAACAGCTTGAAAGTATTTGTAAACGGAGAATTACAGAATTACATTACCGGACTAACTGCAGGCAAAGGCTTTATTGGATTCCAAAACGAAGGTAAACCGATTGAATTCAGAAATCTGACAATTAAATAAAAAGACTGCAAACACAACAGAATGATATTTAAAGGAGCAATTTTCGATTTTAACGGAACTATTTTATGGGATACCGCCTTTCACGACAAGGCTTTTGATATATTTCTCGACAGACACAATGTACAACTCACTAAAAAGGAAAAACGGATAAAAATTCATGGAAAACCGAACCCCGATATTATACGTGGTATTTTCGGGAAGCAGTTGACCGATTCGGAAGTGAATGACTTTGCACAGGAAAAGGAACAAATTTACCGCGATCTTATTATCAATGACCTGCAATTTGCACCCGGAGCAGTAGATTTATTCAACTTTCTGAAGAAATCGGGAATTCCTTTTAGCATTGCCACTTCGGCCGATATTGAAAATGTGAGGTTTTACTTCGAACATATGCATCTCGACCGCTGGTTTAGCCTGGATAGTGTGACTTACAACGATGGCAACTTCCGGGGAAAACCCTTTCCCGATATTTTCAGGATTGCCGCTTCAAAACTGGGATTGGCACCACACGAAACGATTGTTTTTGAAGATTCCGTTGCCGGAATCATTGCTGCAGAAAAAGCGGATGCCGGAAAGATTTATATCGTAAATTCATATAACGATAATTACAGCCAATTTCCTCACGAAGTGATCAAACATTTCGATGCGGTGGACCGGAAACTGTTTGTTTAGCCTTACGATTTTAGCCGATTATTTCAGCAAGCGGTAAAAAGGAAGATAAATGGTCGGTTCAAAACCAAGTTTTTGCGCCAGATAATAGGAAGCGCGGTTTTCCAACCGACAGGCCCAGACCGGTTCGTAATTATTTTCAATACAATAATCGATCAACGCGGAACAAACAGCCATTGCAAAACCTTTTCCACGCGCTTCAGCTGCCGTTTCGATGCCAATTTCCAGTTTGTCGTCCAGAATAAAGGCCGAATAAGCCGTTGAGGCCACTTTGCCGTCATCCAACAGACTAAATCCGACACCTGAATCACCAAACTGTTCCGCATCCTTCCAGAAGAACCTGGGGACAACACTTCCCGGCATATTTTCAAAAATAACTGCATCCGTTCGGATGATTTTGCAATTATCCCGTTTAAATTCAGATTTAAAATCAAGGTATTTTTCCTTGTTGAATTTAAAATTCACGCGCGTATGCACTTCAATTTTGGTTGGATCATCGGTGCTATCCTCTGAATTGACAAGTTTATCACCAAACAACCCGATACATGTTTCGTTCCAGGCGGAGGGAAACACCTGCAACCATTCGTAGTTGGTACGGACGTTGAAAGTATTGAATGCATAATCGCGAAACTTTGCATTAAAAGTGTCGTTATCCGTTTTGCCAAACAGCAAGGACATACCATATGGATGACTGATGTAAAAAGTCTCCGGATGTTCCCTGCTATCCACATAAACTTTTCCATGAATTTGTTGCTCCAGTACGAAACGGGCAAACAAATTATTAAATGTCACTTCGTTGAATGCAGCCGTTGCCTTTTGATATTCATTTTTATTCAGTAGGATCATAATCTGAACTATATATTTCCTGGTTGAGTTTTATTTATCAGCAAAAATCGATTTGCTGTATATCGTTTCATAATAATCATAGAGTTTATCCATCAGTATTTCATTCAGGTAGTTGGTTTTTACTTTCGTGTTGGCAAACCGTTTAAAATATTTACCTGTAACACCATTCATTTCTTCCGATGTGGCCAGATAAATGCTTGGTTCAGCCCCTGATTTTTCGTCGATATACACGGTTACCAGCATTAAATTGATAAATACATCGTACCATTTATTGAATAGCATGATACCGGTGCGGACAACACCCGGATGAACGGCATTGACCGTAATTCCCTTTTCCTCTAATAGTCCGGCCAGTTTGAAACTGATTAAAAGTTGCGCGTACTTCGACACTGCATAGGCTTTCACCCAATGATAATTGTTTAGTTTTTCCACCGAGAAATTACCCATCTTGTAAATGTCGGAACTGAGGTTTATGATCCGGTTATCTTCTCCGGCGGGAAATAGCGGAAGAAGCATTTTTGTAAGCAGATAGGGACCTATGGAGTTAGTCTGGATCATTTTTTCAAATCCATCGGGAGTGATGACATATTCCTTTGTGGTAATACCCGCATTATTAATCAGAATATTGAGTTTCCCAAAGTTTTCCGAAAACAGTTTCCCGAAACGATGGATGGAATCAAATGAGGATAGATCGAGTTCGTAAACAAATACATTCGGATTAGCACTTTGAGCTTTAATTTCCGTACAGACAACTTCGGCCTGAACCAAATTCCGGCAAGCCATAACAACGGTATATTTTTTCAGCGCCAGAGCCAGTGCCGTTTCTTTTCCTATCCCACGATTGGCTCCGGTTATGATCGCAATTTTATTTATCATTTTGTTCTGCATTCATTATTTGCGGATAAACGTCCGGCAAGATGTTTTTGTTTAACGATAAATACGGTCATCGTTACTTCCAACCGGCAAAAGCTTGCATTTCATTTTTATTAAGCTTAGAGAATCTCAACAATTTAAATTCCATGCTTCAGCTTTCATTTGTCAATCGTTATTTCAAAATCCATTTTCGGTATAAAATGTTGTTTCTTCCAAAAATAAAGTCGTTTGTTGGCCGCCATTCCTGTTGAATCAGGAGCATATGAAAACGATTTGATTTTTAAATTCCTGTCGGTGGTTAGGGTATATACCGCCTTTTCCAACGGTTTCCCCCACGATTGAGTGGAAGTAATTATATATTTGTTTAAGGTTGATATTTTTTGACGATAAAAGATATTCACATCAACGGTGTCTTTCGATGGCAATGTAAAATGAAAGAGTACCGAATTCTCCAGCCGGTCAAACCGAATCTTTCTCCCCGTGCTTAAATTGACAATTCGAATGGAATCAATCGCAGCCGTTTTGTCTGCAAACGGGAATACGATTTGCTGACTGATATCCTTTTCGGCATCGTTATGAAAGGAATAAATGCCATTAATCACAAAATAACCGGCGTCAAGCGTAAAATCAATATGTTCCTCAAAAAAGGAAACATGATTTTGAGCCTGTAGATAGAATGACAGACTAACAAACAAAAGACAAAGGTACAAGCTGTGTTTTTTCATTCTCCGGCGATGATTATTTTTGCAGTTGCATAATTTTTATTATTCACAAAAAGTCGCAGGCTGTACATTCCATTGGCTGTATTTGCAGGCAGGTTTATCTTTCCTGTGTTTTCTGTAACCGGGAATTGTCCTATTTTCTGTCCGCTTAAACTGATCAGTTCGATGTAGCTGGTTGATGATTTGACTGGAATGGATATCTCATACTTAAATGCTAAATCTTTAATGGGATTGGGAGAAATACGTAACAGTGATTCTTCACTCATCTTCACTTTATCTATGCCATCAATTACATAGCTGATCAAATGAATATCTACATTCACCACAGTATCGGGCTGAATGGAAACATCAACAGGAATTATTTCTACATTAGACCATTTCGTTTTTGGTCGGTAATAAACGGAAAGATTTGAAATGTGATTTTTATATGAATATATTCTACTGGAATAACTTCCATCCGGAGTTGAATTGAAATGCAAATCATCCGTTCCGTAAAAAGTGTAATCATTTCCTGAAACCAACTGATTGTTTTTATCATAAATGTTTCCCTTAATGGTGCCACACATGCCAACTGTATCATTCTCCAATCCTATGGTTGGCGATTTATCAATACTATATTTAGTTGAGTATTGGAACCCTGAAATTCCAGCTAAGGTTTGACTTGTTCCGGGACTATAAAATTGTGCTGTTTTAAAATTTCCATATACAAGTGCCGGTTTGTGCATAGAAAAGTCAAATGAGTTATAGTAATAATGAAGTTTAAGACTATCACCCGCCAGATTAATAGTCAAATTGGACAATAAACTATCGTTCCTGACCAGTATAATATTGGAAATACCATCAAAAGTAAATCTTTTTAATTTTGAAATTCCTGTCGATGATTCGAGAAAAATACTATCGATTTGAATATTTGGGTTCAAATCAAAACCCTGAAGTTCAATTACCCAGTTACCATTTGATTCGAAAGCTAGTTCAGATATTGCTACGCTTGGTGCTACTATCGGATTTCCCTTTGAAATAGTAACACACGCGATAACGAAGATAAAAAGTAGAAGTTTTTTCATGACCGTAAAATTTATAAAGTTTCTTATTTCCTTTTATTCAATCAATTTACTTACTCCAATAACCAACAAATTGGCCAGGGTACTCAGGACAATAAAATATCCCACCGCTTTCAGGGATAAGTTCATTATCCGGCTACTTCGTGCTACAATCAGAAACAAAAGGAGGAGTACAATCAGCGGAACCAGGTATTGATGAATATTCAACATCGAAGAGATTTTTGCCTCATCCTGCAAACTCAGTCCGCCAAAAAGAAGGGAGAAAAAGCGTGTGAATGCGGCAAAAAACACGATAGAATAACTATAGATTGATTTTGTTTTTTGAGTAACGAACAAAAACAGCAAGGCCTGAATAATCGTAAAAGCCGGTCCTCCCATTGCCGACCAAAGCGCCTGGGAATCATTTATAAAATAACCGTTCCGCGGAGCAGCATTATTTAAACTATAAGTCATGCTGTTTCCAAAGACTTCGCCCACAGTCCAATGCCCAAACTCGTGGAAGAGATAGGTCAGAAATGCAAGCGGTATAAAAAAGAGGGCAACTTTCCAATTTATTTTACTCTCTTTTAAATCCTGTTTTATTCTTTCAATAACTGACTTTTTCATTTTTCGTAATTTCAAGTTTTTGTCACTTGATTTAGTTATTAGCAGTTAGGTTTTTTCTGTCAAAAAAGTTCCGGTGAATCTTTTCTGTTGTGTATAAATTGTTGTTCCAAGTAAATTCCACTCAACGACTCCAAGTACAGAGTAGCTGTATTTTTTTTTGTCACTAGTTTCATTTATTTCAATTGATATTGGGGTCCATTTTGTTCCTGCAATCAATCCGGCGTTTGAAGTATAAGCACTTTTTGGAACTATAGAATCATTTTTGTCTTTTCCGTAAAAAATCTCCAAATAGTAACTTGTCACTAAGTTGTTTTCCATCTCAATTCGTGGTAAATAAGGCATACTGAAAGTTAAGTTGTCCTCAGAAGTGTTATTCCATGTTTTTGTTTGATTTGAATTTGTTTTGCTAAAACTGTCTTTGTTTGCATTTCCGATAAATGATAGAAGTGTAAGTACAAAAAAGACAGTAACAATTAATCCCATTTTTTCTCGAACTAGTTTTGTCACTTTAATACAAATTGTCAGAAAGTAAATGATAAGTCCAATATTCAATAATCCCCAAATTAAGTATTTCATAGTCGATTTTTAAGTGTATCTTTTTTTTTTGTTTTTCATTTTTTAAACTTACTGCCTACTGAATGTGGTTATGGACATTTGGCGTCCCGTAAGCTAACAAGTATGCGGGAGCAAACTACCGTATTGGACCTCAGCCGCCAATGGACATAGGCTTGTATTAGGGCGCATATTTTAGTCGTTTATAATCGTTCTCGTTAATTTCGAAAACTCTCATCGGATACATATCCATTATTTTGTTAGAAATACTGTCGTCCATAAATTCATAATCGGAGACTCCAAATTTGTCTTTAGAGTATTCTTTCCGAACAGAATAATAAGCATTTCGGATATTAAAAATCACTTTTAAATAAGTTTCATAATTCAATTTGTTGTCAAAGAAAGCATAAATATTTAGTTCGTTTTTCTTTTCAGAAATTTTATCTTTTACTGTTTTAAATAATTGCTCAGAAGTAACATTTTTCCCATTTAACTCAATTTTGTCTTTTGTTATCTGACAAATTAGATTCTCGTAGTTGTTTTGTGGTATTGAGTCTAGAATTGATTGAGATTGAACAACTGGTGGAAGTCTTACATTAACTCCTTCTAATTGGTTTTCCTTGTTTAGAGTAATGTATGTAACGTAATAATTCTTTGATTCTATTAGTTGTGTTTTAATTTCTTGTAATTTAGATAAACTTAAATTTCTATCACAGTACATTAAAGTATAAATAATTTCAGAGTAAGAATGTGATTTAAATTGACTAGCTAAATCCCTTATGTTTACTTTCTCTCCATTAAAATAAGTATTTCCGGAAGAATCACAATAAATGGAATTTACTTTCTCAGTTTCTCTTATCTCCTCAGAATCCTGTTTGGGAATAATGATGTTTACCTTTTTCTTATAGTTAAAGTAGTCAAGTGAGTTTTTAAATTGTCCTTTTTCATAACTTCTCATTACAGAGTCATTATTTAGGTTGATAAATGATAAGATATTTCCAGTCAATATGAATTTACATTTTTGTATTTCTTTGTAGTTGTCTGTTATAAAAGTGTCCTTTTTGATAATAAAGATTTTTTCTTCGACAAGATACTTTCCCTCGTATACCTGAAAAGAATTTTCGGTATACTTAAATGTTTTCGGATTCCGGAAGTTGTCTTTTTCTATCCAGGTTCCAGTCAGTTGTTTTTTATTTTCGACACACGAAAAAAGTGTAGCAACTGCTAATAATATAAAAATTGACTTTTTCATTTTATCAAATTGTTTTGTTTTTTTAATATGCCCACTAAATCACATATATACGAACTCAAAAAAAATGCAAAGGGTAGTTCGTATATATTCCCAACATGTTATCCTACTTTTATTTTCCCCCCAAATATAAGGTTTATTCTTAATTAATAGAATTAACCGGATAAAATAACCGGACCGATTCTCCCGAACCAGCCCGGTTCCAACATAATTGTGATGAACCTAAAACAACGATCTGGAAATATTTTGTCAGGCAACTGATTCTACAGTCCGATTAGTGAAAAGAATGCCTTCGCTTCGGGTTTCCGTGTTACCTGCTTGCTTTTATTATTTTACCGGGTCCGGTTCGGCTGGGCCTTTTCCCTTCGGCAACAGGCCGCGGTAATTTTTACGCAATTCGTCCATGTTTTTGAAAAGCGTCAGAATATCATTGTTAGGGCTAAAGTTGGCGGCTTGCTCTATTACCGTACAAAATTCGTTGTACGAATTGCAAACGGTGCTCATCTGATTAGTAGCCGAAAGTTCGTGGGCCGCATCCTCTGCCAGACGTTGTTTAAAGAGTGTGTCGAATTGCATGTTACAGTTTTCAAATTCGGTGAGGAAACCATCCACGCCAATCACGGCTGCGGCGGCAGCTAAACCGGCATCGGCCCGGTAATTTTGCATCAGAGCGCTAATCAAACCGGAAGCAGAGTTCTGAGGATCGTTGACAATGTCCCACGATTTTTCAAAAAAGAAATTAAGTGTCTGAGCCGCTTTTTTCTTTGCTTCGTCGCGTCCCTTGAGATTCAGTTTCACGATGCGTTTAATTTCGGCCAAACGGTTTTTACGGTCGGTGTTCAACGCTTTAATCTGCAGGGTAAGTTCACTCCGGCGGGGATAGTTCACCATAGGTTCGAACTTTTCTTTATCTGCTATCAGTTGGTTGAGTATGGTCTTCGCCATATCGCTCAACGAATCTTTTACCGCTACAGCCAGATCAATAGTTGTAGTTACAAGTCCCAAAACGTTCCCTATAGTTAAACGGAGAACATACAAGCTAACAAATGAGAGTTTTTTCATACTTTTTTCATTTTAATTTATATTATGTTTCGAGAAAAACAATTTCATTCATTCTTTTTTTTCCTGACAGTTGCTTTGTTGCTTTGCGGGAACGCGAAAACTCTACCGCCTGAATCACTTGTTTTATTCATTCAGCTGAAATAAACTCCTTTCGACTTACCGAAATTTTCGGCGGGATAAAATGAATTCCTTTTGACTTACCGAAATTTTCGGCTGGATAAAATAAGTCCTTTTTGACTTACCGAAACTTTCGGTCGGATAAAATGTGTTTCTTTAGTCTTCCCGAAATTTTCGGTCGGATATATTAAGTTCCTTTTGTCTTCCCGAAATTTTCGGTCGGATGAAATAAGTTCTGTTTGTGTTACCGAAATTTTCGGCGGAAACAAGCTTCCGGTTAGGAATCGTTCCTGTTTCATAAAATTACGATATATTAGAAACTGATGGAAAACAAAATATTAAAGAACACTGTAAACTTTCAATTCGCAGGATTGTATTTAATAGATACATCCTCTATATGTTACGCATGCAAAATTAAAATATTGTTTTGAAATAACCAACTAATTATTCGGATATTTTTATGTAAAATTAAAATAAATTTTGGTCTGAAATAGAAATATTGCCCACAAGCCCTTTAGCAATGGTTTTCGGGACAAAGGGCAGGTTGTAAGATGATTAAGATTCTTCAGGTGAAGGAATAAAAAAATGCATGCAGGGAAAAAAGAGAGAAAAAAAGGAAAGAACAGGAGTTGATATTGTCCGGTTTATATATAAATATCCCGGTAATTGAAAAAATGACCGGGAAAAGATTTGTTCGCTGTATGTGTTAAACGGGTTCGATAACGAATAGGGTGGTTAATATAGAATACAAGTGACAGGATAAAAAGAATGCCGTATTATTCCATTACGAAAAAAAAAGAATAGAACGCGGATAAACGCAGGTGAAACAGATAAAAAACGGATTTAAATTTCACCTACGTGAAATGATTTTCAGACAGATGAGCGTCTATCATTTCTGCATGCATAAATAAAATCCGCATCTAAATCCGTATTCTTTCTTTTTAGCATTTTTCGGCTAAATCAGTGAGAATCCGCGTTCTATTCTTGAATTTTATATTACAGCAGATTGGACTTCCCATCCTAAACCTTATAGAACCATTAAATGATATGATGGGGTGTTTATGCGGGTTGTATATATCCTGTTCGAAGGAATTTTATCTATCCGCCGGGAATGATAAATGACTATGCCAATTCTTTTTTTAAAGTAAAACTAAAAGTGGTGCCTCTGTTTTTTTCGCTTTTTGCAAACAGAGTACCTCCGTTTCGCTCGGTAAATTCTTTACAGAGTATCAGGCCGAGTCCGCTGACTTCCTCTTTGTTGGTTCCCCTGAGATTCACGCCGGAATCAATAGAAAACAACTTGTTTAAATCGGTTTCATTCATTCCCAATCCATCATCTTTAATTGAAACTTCTATCAGTTTATTTTTTGTTTTTGCCTCAATTTCAATGACTCCATCCTTGTTCGAAAATTTAATGGCATTCGATAACAAATTAATAATGACAGTTTGCAACATCATTTCATCCGCATACACATAATAATTATTGTCAACGGTTGATTTAATCTCAATGTTTTTAGTTGCAGCAGTAGCTTTGCATTGTTCAATTTTTTTATCAATAATATCAGGTAGCAGCAGTTTTTCAGGATGAACAACCAAACCGCCCCATTGTGATTTTGACCAAAGCAATAAATCTTCTAATAACTGGTACAGATTCTCCGAGCTGTCATATAATCCGGTAAGGTAATACAATATTTCCTCATTCGTGTAACTTGAGTATTTGCTTGTCATTTGTTTTAGCAGCATTTTTAAAGCATAGGCCGGATTTCTCAGATCATGCCCTATGATAGCGAAAAATTTATCTTTAGCGGCATTTAATTCCGTTAGTTTCTCTTTCGATAATTTGAGTTCGATGTGGGTTCCTACCCGCGCCAGTAGCTCTCCTTTATTAAATGGCTTCGTAATATAGTCTACTGCACCCAGTTCGAAGCCATACATTATATTTTCGGAGTCAGTAACGGCGGTTAAAAAAATGATGGGAATATCTTTTGTGATCGAATTTGATTTGAGTATTTTACACACTTCGAAACCATCCATCTCCGGCATTTGAATGTCGAGCAGGATCAAATCGGGAGCTTGTTGGCTTATTGATTCCAGAGCATGTAATCCGGAAGATGAGACACTGACATTGTATCCTTTTTCATAAATAATGCTTCCCAATAATTGTAAATTCTGCGGATTATCATCCACGATTAAAATAGTTGCTTTTTTAGTTTTTGGCATGGCTTACTTATTTATAAATGCTGATAAATGATTTAATGTACCCGTAATATTGACGATATTAAATGACTGGATGGATGCCGAAAGTTGTGTACAGTAATCGGAAAGCTCAGGAATCTCCTTCTTTTTATTGTATGTTTCCAGTTTTACAACAAAATCCATTATCTCATCAATATTCAAAGTGTCAAGCAATTTTGAAATGGAAGGCATAAATGAATGCATCATCTCCTCTTTAAACGCGGGCGTAAGTTTTTTGGAATTTGTTTTATCTCTGATTTGTTCGGGGATCATATCGGGTTGCACAGCGGTCAGGGATGATGCCTCATAATCGAGGTATTTCATTAGTTTTTCGATTAAATCCTCTTTGTAAATAGGCTTAATCAAAAAATCATCCACCACCAGTCGAATCTGATCTTTTTGTTGTTTCATGCCCGAAGCGGTAAGTGCAATGATGGGGATATCTTTCAGCGTATCATCCGATTTAATATGATTAATCGCCGTGAAACCATCCATAACCGGCATTTGTATATCCATTAATATCAAATCGGGGCGTTGTTTACGGATGGCTGCCAAACATTCTTCCCCGTTTTCGGCTTCGATAATGGTTATGTTTAGTGATTCGAGATAACCTTTTACTACTTCACGGTTTGTAAGAATATCTTCAGTCAAGAGTAAAACAGGGTTCTTAAACCTGATCCCCGATAAGTGTTGATACCTTTCATTTTTATTTTCATCACATTGTAATGAACCTATTTCTACATTTATCAATGAGAAAGTGAAGACGGAACCTTTGTCAATTTCACTCTCTACTGTTATGGTTCCTCCCAATAACTCCACCAGTCGTCTGGTAATGCTTAATCCCAGACCTGTTCCGGCATAGCGGTTTTTGTCTTTTTTTGAAGCCTGAATAAACGGTTCAAAAATAGCTTCGAGTTGATTGGCAGGAACACCTATTCCGGTATCCTTAATAATGAATTGCAAATCAACCTTACTCCCTTCCGTATCTTTCGGGATAATACTGATCGAAACATCAACCGAACCTTTGTGGGTGAATTTAATGGCATTTCCAATTAAATTGAATAATATCTGCCTTAAATACCTTTCGTCGGTAATCAGGCTCAGGGGTATCGCATCGTTAATATTGACATTCAAAGACAATCCTTTTTCCAAAACCTTCATCATGAAAACCGTGTGAATCTCTTTGATTATATTGTTTAAGTTTACCGGTTGATAGTCAATAACCATTCTGCCTGCTTCTACTTTCGATAAATCGAGAATGTCGTTAATAAGATTGAGTAGCATTTTGCTGCTAAGGATAATGTTGTTCAGGTACTCAACAAAAACAGCCTGGCCGGCTAATTTATCTTTTAGGATCCCGGAAAAGCCGACAATAGAATTCAGGGGGGTGCGTATTTCGTGACTCATATTGGCCAGAAACTCACTCTTCAACCGGTTGGCATCCTCGGCCGTTGTTTTGGCCTTGATCAGTTCTTTATTTGTTTCTGAAATCAATATTGTTCTTTGCTCGACTTTAATTTCAAGTTCAGCATTCACTTTTTGAATTTCAGCTTCCACCCTGTTATTCATGATCGCTATGCTTGCTAAATCCGTAACCGACTTTAAAATTTCAAAATCATCAATTTCCGGTGTTCGGGGTTCACTGTAATAGATTGCAAAAGTCCCCAAAACCTTCTCATCGGAATCGATGATTGGTTTTGACCAGCAAGATCTCAGGTTAGCCTTCGTTGCCAATTCGCGAAATGGAATCCAGTTTGGATGCGTAAGAATATCTGCTGCAATTACCTGTTTTTTTAAATAGGCAGCGGCTCCGCAGGAACCTACGGTTTCGCCTGTTTCCAATCCATCAATGGCCTTGTTGTAAAATTCAGGTAAGCCCGGAGCAGCACCTACATGCAGATGTTTCCCTTCTTCATCCAACAACAGAATGGAACATATGGAATTTGTATTTTCAGCTTCCACCGATTTGACAATTAATTCAAGAATCGCCGGTAGCGGAGTTTTTCTGATAATGGATTCAAGTATTTCTTTTTGCTCACGTTTAAACTTTTCATTCCGTTTCCGCTCGCTGATATCCCTGACCATTCCTCTGAATCCTGACACCTGATCATTTTCCTGAATGATAACCGTTGAAATATCAAGAAATAAATCTATTCCATTGATCTGAACAAAATTCACTTCAAATCGGTCCGACGACTTTTTGTTTTCTATACGTGACCTGAATCTCTTGTTCACTTCAGCCAAATAGTCTTTATGTACAAATTCAAAGAAAGTATGACCTATTAAATCGGTTGATTTGCTGAATCCTAATATCTTTGCAAGCGCATCATTCGAAAATGTAATAATTCCCCGATGGTCAGTAATATAAAACCCATCGTTCACTTCATTTACAAGACTACGGTATTTATTCTCGCTTTCTTTCAGTTTTTCAATAACAAGTTTACGCCCGGTTATATCCTTGGCAATACCACCCATTTGAACAGCAGTCCCATTTTCATCATAAATCAACGACTTCCTGTCTAAAATCCAGACGACAGAACCATCGGGTCTGATAATTCGATACTCTATTTCAGTTTTTCCTTTTTCCTTTAATTCTTTTATGCTCCATTCAGCCAGATGCCTGTCATCCGGGTGAACCATTTCAATCCATAGATTTGGATTCGTGACAAACTGCTCTGATGTAACTCCATAAAGAATTTCGAATGTATCATTCAGTTCAATTGATCCAGATGCGTCCAACGACATATGCCATACAGCATCGTTTAATTCCGAAACCAGATGTTTAAAACGTTCAGTTGATTTATGCAGGTTTTTCTCTGCTTGTTTGCGGATAATCTTGTTGTCGTTCGATTCACAGGCATAAGAAATATCCATGGCCATTTCATCAAGCAGCTTAACTTCAGACTGATTAAAGAAAAATGATTGATCGGAGTAGATCATGATAGCAGCTATTGTTTTTCCAAATACGTTGATTGGAAAAGCTGCGGATGATTTGAATCCCTGTTTCAATGCCAGTTCACGCCAGGGAATCATCGCGGGATTATTGGAAATGTCGTTTGCCAGAAAATGGACTCCCGACCTCAGGACTTTTCCGGTGGGACCATTGCCTGAAATTTCATCGTTTAAATCGATATTGATGGTTTGAATATAATCATCTACAAACCCGTTTGATGCGAGGGGTACAACCTTATTCGACCTTTCATCAATCATTCCGATCCACACCATACGGAATTTTCCATCTTCAATAACGATACGGCATACCTCTTCGAAAAGTTTCTGATTGTCATCTATTCGTACAATGGCTTGATTGATATTACTCAGAACCGAGTACACACGATTTATTTTCTTAATCTCAACAACCGATTGAACTACTTCTTCCGTGCGATGTTGAACGCGGTCCTCAAGTTCACTGTTTAGCTTTCGTAATTCCGTTTCCGTTTTTCGTTTAAAGACCAAATACTTATTAATAAAAAAGAAAAGCAGAAATACAATCAGTAACTTAATAACAAGTGTTATGTTGAGTATAAATTGATTGTTTTTCATATTATCCACTTCTATTTCATCCCTTGCCTTCAAGATATGGTCTTCGGCTACAAAAATTCTGGAAGCAAGCAGACAAATACTGTCGGTAAGTATTTTCCTTTTATCAATAGCAGAGGATATATTCTTTAAACCGGATATTTTTTGTAGTTGCAAATCAGTTGAAATGTAATCAGCAGAATTAATTTTTTTCAGTACCAAGCGGTTAAGCGTATCATATGACAACATTAAACCGGGATGATTGATTGATGATTTAATCTGCAGGAGATGATTGGGAAGCTCTTTTTTAATCGTCGTGATAGACTCAAGATATTTAGGATCGTCACTGATAAGATAGCTGCTTGTGGAAACTTCCAATTCGACCATATTTGCAAGAATATGATTTAATTCATGATTTATTCTCTGTGTACGTCCTGCCAGTTGGCTTGTTTCGTACATGGCTTTGTTATTTGACGAAAAAAGAAGGAAAATAAATATTATGATTGTGGCTAATACGGAAAATGCCGAAATAATTTTTTGCTTAATGTTTAAACCCGGTAATTGTTTTTGATAAAATGAGGAAAGTATTCCCAAACTTAAAATAATAAATGTGATGGAAGTATTAAATGCCATTTTTGTCAGGTCAACCGGGCCTATTCCTGCAAGTCCCATGAGACCGGTCATGTAGCCTAATAATCCAAGTATACTGATTGTTAGTGAGAAATAGAGTAGAAATATTATCGTGAAATTTTTTCTGAACTTTTGAAAAGAGAAAATAATATATCCCAGGCCAATCACCGAAAAATTCAGAGCCGTATTCGGAGCCATTCTGCCCGGGTTTGATGTCCCTATGGCATTTGCGGTTTCCCTGATAAAAAATTCATCAATCCCGAAGTCCGTGCCCCAAAGATATTCACCTAACGAAAGCATTCCAAGCACAGCAATGAATAATCCGCAAATACGTATCAGTATTTTATAAACAGGAGACTCCTGCTTCATAAAAACCAATACCAGGCCTGAGAGTAAGAATGCTACAGCCGTATTTGCTTTCATCGTAACAGTATTGGATTGCAGACTTTTCAGTATTTCTATATCAAACAGCCAACCGATAAGAACCAGTAATCCTACAGTAGAAGTCAGTAGACCGGCAGCTATAATCAATGCTCTGTTTAATTTGGGGTTCATTAAATTTCGTATTAGAAAAAATTAATTACAATCTTATTTGTTTACGCAGGATTTTGAGAACTATTCGTGTAATCATAAGTCCTTTTCAACGATTTTGAATATATTCCGATACAAATCGCGATGAATAATATTGCCGTATTCATTGGCATTTTGAAGGATCCTGCAAGACCGGTTAATTCGATCATGCCGTTAGCATAACCAACCAAACAGATAATGCTTATGATTAAAGCAATAATGTATAAGATTAAAATAACCGGGCTCCTATCCATTTTTCTGAATGAGCGTGCAAAAAGGACAATCGCCAATAAAAGGAATGAAAAAGCTGTGTTTGGTGCCATATGAACGGGCCACAAAGTAGCCGTATCCGAAACTGGCATTCCGTAATTTAACCCGATGATATAGTACGACAACACGACGAGACCTACTGAAGCAATCAGCACAGTTATCAAACGCGATAGCATAATACCTATCCGAAAATCATCACTTTGCTGAAGAATCAGCGCTAAAGCCAACAATAGAAATGAGATATTGGAACTTAGTTTCATAGGTTCTGATACTTCTGCAAAAGTTTGAAGTAAATTATTATCCATCTGCCAGCCTATAAAACCTAAAAGAGCGGAAATAAGAGTCATTACTCCGATAATTACGATTAGCAATCCATTAAATTTTGTTTTCATGCTGTTTTATTTTAAAGAAGTTTCATCTTTTATTTATCCGGCTGTTATTTCGATACTTGAAATCTTCAAATTCAGGTTTATTATTTGTCTTCCGAATGTTCAGCTGACAAGAAGCCAAACTCCAAAACAGAATCACATGTATATTTTGAACTTAACATCCGGTTCTTTTCGAAAAACACATCTTGTGTATACTGATAACAATGCCTTTGAAAGTAACTTCAGCTTCAATCAAAGGCAATAGTTCAATTCTCAAAAAGCATTTGAATGCTTTTAGAATGCTATTTTTTATTTGTTTGTAAAAAGTTCCAATTAGCAACGATCTAATTCAACTATTGTTCAACATACAGTTCAACATCCGAAGATGTTCATTTCCCGGTTTCATATATCAAATGATATAATTTTTGTTCGTTGCAATTAAAACAACTCTCACTTTAAAATAATAACTATGTAAATATAAACAGAATATCTACATAAATACAAGGTGTTATTTATTATACATTATAATTATTGTTCACGTGTCACATTAATTGTTTTTATTTTGTAGCTAATCCGGTTATACGGATTCATTTTTTTCCAAATTGTTATTTATAACTCAAAAAAATAAAAGCCCCACCAAAAATGGTGAGACTTTAAGAGTCAAAAAGATTTACTGTTGTTTGTAATCCATCGGTTTTTTCGAATAAATTTCGGTTATTTCTGATTTTCTCTGAACTGTTATTAGATAGTAAACGGGACTCAATCAGTTGTCCAAAGCCGTTATTACGATCATTAGGTTTGTATATATCCGTATCAATCGATTGATAATTCAAAGGTTTTTTTCTTACCATGTATTTTACTCCTGCAGCACACGCTGTATATCGATATCTTTACCGTACAAAACCATAATATCGTCCTTCTCGAAAATAGTATTGGCGGTTATAACTCCCTGTACATTGGAAACATTGCGGGTGATACCGATAATGTTTTTCTCTTGTGTCTTCTTGATGGTGGTAAGCACGAGTACATTGTAGTTTTTTATCAGGGCTATTTGTTCCAGGGTCTTGCCGACAAATTTATCGGGTACAACGGCTTCGATAATGCTGAATCCTTTCGATAATTCAAAGGAATCGATTAAATGACTGTTGGTAAGTTTCTTTACCCACCGTTCGGCCGACTCTTGTTCGGGGCGCAAGATTTCATCTATTCCCATTGCTTCCAGAATGGTTTCGTGCAGAATGGAAATTGAGCGACTGATTAACCGGGGTACCTTCATCTTTTTCATCAACGCGGTTGTCATGATATTAGCCGCTATATCTTCGCCGATACATACCATGACCACGTCGGTATTCTTGAGCGGCAAACCGGTGACGGCCTGAGCATCCGAACTGTTTAAACAGATGGCATAGGATACTTTATCTTTCACGGCTTCCACTTTAAGCATGTCATTATCCACCCCGATCACTTCGTGACCTAAATTGGTGAGTTTTTCGGCTATCGATGCACCGAAATTTCCAAGACCGATGATTATGTACTTCATTTGTTTAAAATTTATATGTTAGTTGATCAAAACTTCTTCCGAAGGATAACGATATTCATGTTGAGCCAGTTTTCTGAACACGGCAATAAATATTGTCAACATACTTACCCGTCCGATAAACATGGTGATGATGATAATCAATTTACCCGGGTTGCTCAGGGTGGCTGTTATTCCCCTGCTTAAGCCAACAGTACCAAACGCGGAAACACATTCGAAACTGATATTCAGCAATCCCTTGTCCCGGTCGAACATGCTCACACCAAATATGGACAGAAAGATGACCAGTATGGAAAGCGTGATGATGGCAAAAGCCCTGTTGACCGATTTCTGTGCTATCTCGCGTTTGTACACTTCTATTTTCTCTTTGCCTTTGGCCATGTTTATGAAATTGAGTACGGCAATGGCCAGCGTGCTTGTTTTAATACCACCACCGGTAGAACCCGGTGAAGCACCGACCCACATAAGGAAAAGCACCAGCATAAGGGTTGGTACGGTCAGCGCTGAGGTATCAACGGTATTGAATCCTGCCGTACGCGTGGTGACCGAACCGAAAAAGGCCGTCACTATTTTACCCCAGGAACCGTGTTCGGCCAAGGTATGATCGTATTCAAAAATATAAAACAAAAGGGTTCCTCCAACCGTCAACAGGATCGATGTCACGAGAACAAGGCGCGTATTTACATTGATAATACGATGCATACGGATACGCTCGTGGCTTTCGGTAAAATTATAAAACAGATTCTTCAGGTTATTTTTGATATAACTCAACAGGTTGAAAACAATCGGGAAACCGATTCCGCCCAGGATAATCAGGAAGGCAATGATAATATGCAGCGGATAATTGAAGCGGTAAGCCGGTTCATAAAAACTGTTTTGCAGGGTGGAAAATCCAGCATTACAAAAACCCGATATGGAGTGGAAAACGGAAAAAAACAAACGATCGGTGAACGATGAAAGGATGGCCGTGTCGAGACTCATGAACACAAACAAAGCCCCGAAAGCTTCGATAATAAAAGTGATGATAATAATTCTTTTCAGCGTGCTGAATACTTCACCGATTTTCTCGGTATTGGTCATGGCGCTAAGCAACATTTGATTTTCGTACGAAGATCCGGCCTTGAAAAAGTAGCTGAAATAACTGGTAAAAGTCATGATACCGAGTCCGCCCAACTGGATAAGCATAAGAATGGTCATCTGTCCGAAGGGAGTGAAGAAACTTCCGGTATCGACTACTACCAAACCGGTAACACAAACCGCACTGGTGGAAGTAAACAAGGCATCTATGACTGATATGGAAGTATAGGTTGCCCTGGGCAGCAACAGCATCCCGGTACCAACCAGAATGATAAACAGGAAACTTAAAATGAATAACTGCGCCGGATTTAGGGTCATTCGCCTGAAATCAAACGAACTGGAGGCCAGTTCACGAATGAAAATCAGAATTAAAGCAAGGTATACCCAGATGCTGGCATTCAGGAAAAGTAAAAATGTAAAATTATTCTCGATGAGAAATTCAAGTTCAATGAAAATCAGTACCAGTATAAAGAGTACCAGCAGAAAATCGAAAGGCATCACATTGATTTTGGGACGGGTCTTTTTAAAGAAATAACGGAAACTGACCGATCCCACCCCAACAAACAAGGCAATGAGATAAATCAGTTGCAGAAACTTCTGTTCAACCGGCTTATGGTCAAACCCGAGATCAAAGACTACCGATAATATGGCTATAATGCTAATTATAAACGGTAGTTGTTTTATGATAATGATTTTTTTGTTCATTAATTTTTATTCAAATTAAAACGATACGGGTTTCAAATTAATTTGCAGTGAAACAAACATATATATCAGGCTGAGTTAAGTAATATGAACTAAATAATGTCGTACAATTTTCATTGTTGCACCCGATAGAATTCGGGATAGGGATAGGCTGAATTTATACATACGACATTATATTCTTACAAGCACTTCTCAGCCATTACGATTACAAATATAGTTGATTTTAAATGCATATCATTGAAAACAGGCATAACTAAATGCAAAAAGCCGGTTGAAATGTTTCAACCGGCTTTTACGACAGACTCTTTACTACTTGAAAACAGTCATTACAACCATTTCCTCCTTCGGAAATAAATCAATACCGCACCGGAGAAAACGAACATCAGCATGATGGATAAGGGGTAACCCCATTTCCAGTCCAGTTCGGGCAAATGTTTAAAGTTCATACCGTAAATACTCGCTATCAAGGTGGGTGGCATAAAGATTACCGATACCACGGTAAAGATTTTGATAATCTTGTTTTGTTGCAGGTTTACCAAACCAAGGAAGGTATCCTGCAAATAATCCAAGCGGTCGAAACCAAAACGGGTGTACTCGAACAATGAATTGATATCTTTAATAATCATGGACAGACGGGGCAGAAGTTCTTCGGGAAAGAAATTACATTTAAGCATGTTGGATACAACCCGTTGTTTGTCAATCAGGTTTTGGCGAATGATCATCACCTTTTCCTGTAAGTTCTTGATGCGAATCAAAATATCTTCATCCAGATCCTCCTCCGTGTTCAGCGTCTTACTTAAATTGGTAATCTGATCGGTGGCTTCCTCTATCATGTCGGCATCATATTCAACACGGGTTTCGAACAAAGCTACCATCACATGAAAACCGGTTGGATAATTGTTCGTATTGGCATATATTTTCTTGATAGTCTCGTTGAATGATTTTAATTCCACATTTCGCACCGAAACCAGAATCCCGTTTTTTATAATAAACGAAACCGCTTCCGATGTGTAATTATCTTGTAAAAAGTTAGAATTGGCAACAATGCTGTCGTCAGTCTGCATATAGCGCGAACTCATCTCGATTTCTTCAATCTCTTCATCTTCCTGGATATAGATTTTCAGAAAGTCTTCCAACTCATCCTCGATCTTTTCGGGAACATCGTTTAAGTCAATCCAGAGTAAATCTTTAATATCTAATTTTTTTAGCATATCAAGACTTTTGGATATTTTGATTTTCCCGTTTTCGTGGTAAAAGATTTTTAATTCTGACATGATATTTTTTCTTTTTAGTAGATTTATTTTATTTCAATATTAATAGATTCTGTTATTCCTTCTGCAAACCAATGTACCTTAAAAGAATGACGAAACTAACAAAGTGCCCGAAAGTCCGATTAAAATGATAATGGTGCCCCAACCTATAAAGTTTTGCCATGCCTTATTTACATACTTACCCATCACTTCTTTGTTATTCACAAGTAATATCATACAAACCAAAACCACCGGAAGCAACAGTCCGTTGGCCACCTGCGACCACAACGTGATAAGAATCAGCGGCGCGTTTGGAATTAAAATGATAGCCGCACCTATTAAAATAATAAAGGTAAATAACCAGTAAAACTGGGGTGCTTCTTTCCATTTCTTGTCAATACCTGCTTCGAATCCAAAAGCTTCGCACACATAAAATGCAGTAGCCACGGGTAATATGGTTGCTGAAAATATGGAAGCAATAAATAATCCGAAAGCAAAGGTAATGGATGCCAGATCACCGGCAATAGGCTTTAAAGCCATGGCGGCATCTTTTGCTTCATTGATGGAAACTCCGTTTATATGAAGCGTGGAAGCACAGGCAATAATAATAAAGAAAGCCACCACCACCGTAATCACGCTCCCGATCACTACATCCCACAAAGTATATTTATAATCGGTAATTTTCAGACCCTTTTCGATGACTGCCGATTGCATGTAAAACTGCATCCAGGGTGCAATGGTGGTTCCGATAATTCCGATAACGATAGCCAGGTATTGTTTGGTATAATGAATCTCCGGTTTAATCATGGCCTGTCCTATTTCATGCCAATGTGGTTTCCCCATAAAAGCCGAAACAACATAAACCAACAAAAATGCACTGAAAATAAGAAAAACCCGTTCGCTGAATTTATACGTTCCTTTCACTACCAGCCACCAGACCAAAGCAGCTGCAATGGGAACGCTGATATATTTACTCACATCAAATATCTGCAAACTACCGGCAACCCCTGCAAATTCAGTGGTTGTATTGCCAATGTCGGCTATCAGTAAACCGATAAAGATAAAAAACGTAATCTTAACTCCGGCATTTTCACGAATTAAATCGGCTAATCCTTTCCCGGATACAATTCCCATACGGGCATTCATTTCCTGAACAACCACTAATACGATAAACGCAGGAATCATAGTCCAAAGCAAATTATAACCATACATAGCTCCCGCAATGGAATAGGTAGTTATACCACCCGCATCGTTATCCACACTTCCGGTAATAATTCCCGGACCTAACACAGCCAGAAATAAAAGGAGATTCCTCCAGATGTTTTTTCTGCGTTTGGTGAATTCGCTGTATTTTATCAACGCCATGACCGGCCTCCTTTCTTCGTTTTGCCTTTGTACATCAGATCTTCAACGATATCGTCAATCACAACCATTCCCAACAGGGTGTTCCCCGGATCGGTCACCGGAATTGCCAGTAAATCGTATTTTGAAATAATTTCGGCCAGGGTATTTATCTTATCTTCATCAAAAACGCTGATTAAATGCGGATTCATAATTTCACCCAGAGTCATTGATGGTTCCGAAACCACCAAATTCCGGAGTGAAACCGTTGCAATCAGTTTTTCATCTTCATCGGTGATAAACAGGGAATAAATGGTATCGGCTTCCGGCTTTTGTATCCGGAGTTCATTCAATGTTTCTTCGATGGTCATGGTTTTACGGAACGACAGAAAATCGGTGGTCATGATACTTCCCACTTCCTGGTCTTCATATTCCAGTAACTCACGAACATCTTCCGAAGATTCTTTTTCCATTTCATTCAACAGCAATTCCACTTTATCATCTTCCAACTCGTCCAGCAAGTCGGCAACTTCATCGGCCGGCATTTTCTCCAGCAAATCGGCTGCTTTTCCAATCGACATGCTTTCGATCAGTTGGGCCTGTGCATAAGGTTCCATTTCTTCCAGCACATCGGCTGCTTTTTCTTCGTCGAGCGATTCGAAAACCTTGGTGCGTGAATGAGCACCCATTTCCTCGATAATATCAGCCAGATCCGAAGGATGCAGCCGTTGAAGTTTGCTGGATGTATGCGATAGTTTGATATTGAAGTTGGTGGTGTCAAATGCTTCCACATCGTCCCAAAGGATAAATTGAGTAGGCAGAGCCAAGCGGAATACGTGCAGCGTTTTGTTTACTATTGCGGCAACACCCAGACGGCGTAACAGTCCTTCGGTCCCAATATCAACAGCGATGACGAACGTGCCCGAAGCAATCGCCACTAACCGGATATCATTTACCCGGACCAGTTTTCGTCCATTTATATCTACAATTTGCCTGTCAAGGATATTCTTTGCCAATGGCAACCCGTTTTCAATTTCCTGTTTGCTTAAATCCTTTATCTGCTCACAGCTAAAGGAAATAATATTTTTTTTGTTTTCAATTTTGATATAGCGGTAATCCAAAATTCGAACATTTCCGTTTATCTTCGTTTTGAGTCCTACAATTTGAGGGCGAGGTGCTTCATTAAATACAATTCCGGTTTGAGTTGCATTTACAATGATATCGGTTACGCTGGATATTCGGGCTCCGTTTTGATTATTTATTCTGCAACCAATCACCTGACTGGCATAGAATGTGATTTGTGGTGTCATCTTAACCTCCTTTTTGTATACTGGTTTTGATAGACAAACTGTGAATTACTACAGAAAATCTTACAAAACAGGATGAGTTTTTTGAAAAAAATTAGCTCAAATCCATCCCAACATCATGCCGGGATATTCATCGATACAATCGATGGATGGATTAAGACGGGATAGGAGTTAGAAATTGCTCAACAGGAAAGTTGAAGCCGTGTTTGGATAGTATATTAAAATCCGGTAGCAAATTGAGTCTGCCACTGGTTCCGGGAAATGGTACCTTATTGTTTTTAATCAGAGTTTTCATATGTTTATCTCCATACTTTATGAATAGAGCTGACATACGAAAGTCTCTATTCAGGTTTACAATAATTCAGAATGATAGTCGTCCATAGTGGATGAAATGTTTTTTAGCGCAAAAAGTTTTTTAATTACGTAATTTCTATATATAGCTTAATGATTGTTTAAAGCCTTTTCGACCCGGTTGGTCAAATCAATAAATGCTGCTACGTCCAGTCGTTCGGGTCTTAAATCGAAAAGCGGATCGGCATACATCGGATGATCTTTTTCCACCAGAGGTTTCAGTGAATTACGCAATGTTTTGCGGCGTTGGTTGAAGGCTGTTTTCACCACGGTTTTGAAGAGTTGATCGTTACAATCGATTTGTGATACTTCGTTGCGCGTAAAGCGAATAACAGCCGATTTGACCTTCGGAGGAGGATCAAATACATGCTCGTGAACGGTGAAAAGATATTCGATTTTATAATAAGCCTGCATCAATACACTTAGTATGCCGTAAGTTTTACTGCCGGCAGGTGCCGCAATGCGTTCGGCGACTTCTTTTTGTATCATGCCGGCCAAACAGGGAATGAAATCCTTGTTTTCCAACATTTTAAAGAAAATCTGGCTCGAGATATTATAGGGGAAATTACCGATAACGCAGAATTTACCCGGAAAATAACTTTTCAGGTCCATTTTCAGAAAATCTGCTTCGATAACGTGTAAGTCGGGATAATGTTGGTGAAGATAAGTCACCGATTCGCCGTCGAGTTCAACGGCAGTAAGATCAATCAGTGGGTTTTGCAGCAGAAATTGAGTAAGAACACCCATTCCCGGGCCAATTTCAAGAACAGATGTGCGACCGTCGAGCGTTAAGCTCTCGGCTATACGACGTGCTACTTCCATGTCCTTCAGGAAGTGCTGCCCCAAGTATTTTTTGGCTTTTACTTGTGTCATAATATGTCGGGTCGTCGGGCATCTTTGAATTTGAAATTTGAATGGTTGTAAAATGAATAATCTTACAGGAGAAAAATTATTTGTTAAATTAAAGAAAATTACTTAATTGTAAATTGTAAATTACTTAATTGTAAATTCTTATATTGTATCTTTGCATTGTAAGACAAAAAAGCGTCTTTTTAAGGCGCACAAAAGTAACTATAATAGTTCGATTATCCTACTTTTTCGATTTTATTAACCGTAAAGTGAACTGATTTTTGCAGCAGTATGAGAAAATTATTAATAACCCTGGGCCGTTTAATTAGTTCGGTCATCGACTTCTTTTATCCACCATTCAAGAAATACGTATCGTTACAGTTCTTCCGTTATGGCGTTTCGGGGGTTGCTAATATGGCTTTCGATCTCACATTGTACTTTCTGGTTTATAATTTTGTTTTAAAACATCAAATGGTGCATCTTGGGTTTGTAACACTAAGTTCTCATATCGCTACCTTATTGATTGTTTTCCCCATATCGTCTTTTACCGGTTTTTTGCTTCAGAAATACGTTACTTTTACCAGTTCCGAATTGCGTGGGCACGTTCAACTGTTTCGTTATGCAATGGTTATAGGAGCTAATTTATTGATTAATTATTTGGGATTGAAAATATTGGTCGAAATAATTGGATTTTTCCCTACGCCTTCCAAAATGATAATAACGATTCTTACCACCATTTTCAGTTACTTTTCGCAGAAAAAATTTACGTTTAAACTCCAAAGTCACCAAAAAACAGAATAAGAAAACAAGTGGATGAATGACAATTCTCTTTTAATACAAAATGAAAAAAAACTCTCCGCAAAATTTCGAATGAGCGGGAGAACCTGGGGGTTATTGATTCTTATTCTTGCCTATTCTTTTCTCGCCTATAAACTAATCACATTTGATCAGTATAATGAATTACTGAGTCAATGGCAAAAATTACCGATTACGCAGTTTTGGTGGTTGGGATTTGTGTTTTTGCTAATGCCAATCAACTGGCTGTTAGAATCGATTAAATGGAGGTTATTAGTTTCAAAGATTCAGACGATTACAATTGCAGAAACAATAAAATCGGTACTGACCGGCATATCAACAGGGTTTATCACACCAAACAGAGTTGGCGAATTTGCAGGACGTATTTTATTTTTGAAACCCGAAAACCGGAAAGCAGGAGTAACCTTGAGTCTGGTAAATAGTCTGACTCAGAATATAATCATGGCATTGTGCGGAGTACCGGCAGCTATTCTTTTTTTCTCGATTAAGATTGGCAAATTTGAATCAAACTTATTTCTGTATTTAATATTTTTGATACCGGGAATTATAATTCTGGGATTGGCTTATTTCTATATTCCAACTTTTAGCAAAAGATTTAAATTCAGCAGATTTGCTTTAAAAGTTCACGAATTTACAGATTGTCTGTCCGATTTTAGCAAAACGGAATTATTTCGAATACTTCTTATTTCGCTGGTTCGATACGCTGTTTTTTGTGTTCAGTTTTTCCTAATGCTTAGGTTCTTTGGCATTGATCTAACATTTCCTGAAGCTGTTCTCGCAATACCAACGACTTATTTATTTGTAACTTTTACACCTTCGTTAGCCATTTCAGAAGCCGCCGTGCGCAGTTCGTATGCTGTATTATTTATAAGTGCATTTTCGGGTCAGGTGGCAAGCATTGCTTTAGCCGGAGTTAGTATTTGGTTTGTAAATTTTGTAATTCCCATGTTGATTGGATCGGTGTTGATACTAAGATCGAAAACACAATCAGCCGGTTGATTATTTACTGTAAAACAATGGCATAACAAAAGGTTTGGTTATCCACTTTCTGGAGAAGACATCAAATTCCCTGTCTGCTCCAACCATAAGTCCCCATTTATCATTAACCTTGAATTCAAACGAACCTCCGTAATAGGATTGAGGATATAACGCAGATACGAGCGGTATCACGGCGTTATTGATTCCTTTGGCAGAGTATTGACCGAATAAATTCATACTAATCCGGTCGGAAAGCACGAATTTGATGTTTCCATTCACACCTGCATCAGTTCTGAAGTTGTTGTAAATATTGTATTTTGTGGCGTATAATCCGCTGGAGAGAACCATAAATTCTCCAACTTTCCAGTTATAACCCGCTCCGAAAAAGGTCATACCACCTAAACCGATAAAGTTCGATTGAATACGCGATGTGTTAATCCAATTCCGGCTATTTAGGTTATATTGATTGTATAAATTTCCATCAGGAATAAAAGGAGAAGTAAAGGTGTTTTTTGTTATTGCAGGAAAATTTACCGGCCTGCTTTCAGGTTGCAGATCCATTAATCTCAGGCTATCACGGCCTGAACCGTAAAGAGTGGGAGTTGATAGCAGGAATGGATTTGAATGTCGGGGATTAGAATTATTAAATAAATGGTTGTCAAATGGCAAAGAATCATTATTCGTTTCCTTCTTATTTTGACTATAACCAAATCCGGTGTAAATTACGAATAATATAAGCAGTATTTTTTTCATAAGAAACAGCTGTATGTATTTATAAAAGTCCAACTGGTTATTAACAAAAACCTTGCCAGAGTTGTTAAATATGCATGGGATTTATTTCTTTTTCAATTCTAGTTCCACTTTTCCAAGGTACAATCCGCTTTTTCCCATTTGAGCAATAACAACCGGCTTTCCTGCGGCATTTTTTTCGATGGTATTGGTTAGCATGCTGTGTGAATGACCACCGATGATTACATCGATATTACGGGTTTTATGTGCCACCTGAAAATCGGTCTCAGCCCCCAAATGCGACAGACAAACAATCACATCGCATTTTTCTTTCTTTTTCAATAAGTTGGCGATTTCATTTGCTTTTTCAAAAGGATCTTCATAAATCAATCCTTTGTAATTGTTTTCCATTATCAGGCTTTTCGGATTAACATCAAGCGCCATGATGCCTATTTTCAGACCGTCCCGTTCAAGAATTATATAAGGTTTCACTAAACTACTTAGTGCAGTATTCTTTACATTGTAGTTGGAGCTTATAATTGGAAATCGGGCATTCTTCAAAATCACGGCCAGGGTATCAATTCCGTTATCAAATTCGTGATTCCCAATAGTAATAGCATCGTACTTCATTCGGTTCATGGCATCAACTTCCACCCGCCCGTTGTAAAAATTGAAGTAAGGAGTTCCCTGCGAAAAATCACCGGCATCGACCAAAATGACATTTTTTTCCTGCGAACGGATTTGATTGATTACTCCCATCCGACGGGCATAACCGCCCATATCGGATGTTTTTAAACTCGATTTTTCGGTAGGTTCCACCTGACTGTGCGTATCGTTGGTATGTAAAATAACCAGTTTTACGTTGCCACCGGCAAATATAAAAATTGGTGATAAGGTCAGTAAGAACAGAATAAGCAGTTGTTTATTTCTAGTTTTCATCCTTCAATTGTAAATTGTAAATTATTAAATTGTCAATCAATTTTAATACGTCCATCTAGTTTCGATTGAATTTTATTTCCTTTTTTGGTTTCCCCTTTAATATAATCGAGCAAAACCGTACGAATTTTGACACCCGTATTCACCCTTTTTTCATATTGCGCCAGTTGAACCATTTTGTCGTTGCCCCCTGCCAGGTAATCATTTGTCGCAATGCTGTAAATTTTTTCTTTATCCAGCGCTTTGCCATTAACCGTAATGTTCACTGCTTTCCCGTTTTGAATTTCCATCCGCAAACCCGAAACACCTTCACCGCCCATGCCGGCAAAATATTGCAACAAGTCATATAATTTATCTCCTTTAAGCCAAAGAACCACTAATTCGTTTTCGAAAGGCATTAATTCAAAAACTTTTCCGACAGTAATATTTCCTGCAGGAATTACCGTACGTAAACCACCCAGATTCACCACGGCGATATCTACTTTTTCGCTCAGGATTTCACTTGCAGCCTGACGGT
>Ga0265297_10003532_pt1 | contig 27962 bp, 17 predicted proteins | sample Munlanlwell13791_FD_192502 | JGI IMG/M metagenome (GOLD analysis project Ga0265297, IMG submission 192502) | Leachate microbial communities from a municipal landfill in Southern Ontario, Canada - Leachate well 137-91 | ecosystem: Engineered > Solid waste > Landfill > Unclassified | place...
CGCGGTGCCGCAGCTGGTGCACTTCCGACAACCCTCCTCGCGGATGTAGGTCGCCTGACCGCATGCCGGGCAAAGATCGGCCGCCGGTGCCTTCCTCGCCGCCTTCTTCGGTGCCGGCGCAGGTGCTGGCTCTGGTTCGGGCTCGGGTGCGCTGGCCTCTCCTCCCGGGTTCTGGAGCGAGCGCATCTGCTTGCAGATGCCTTCGAGGGCCTTGCCGACCGCATCTGGCAACGACTTGATCTTGTTCTTGCCGAACCCGACGCTGTCGCTGCCGCCGATCCCGTTGAGCTGCTCCGCCAACTCCGCCAACCGCTCCGTCGGCGACGTCACCGAAGGCAGGCGCAGGTTCATGCTGATCACGCGTCCAAGACCCTCCGCCAGGCTGGCGACATCCGAACCCGCCTTCCCCGAAGTCACGAAGACCTCGAGAGGCTCGAACTGGTTGTCGTAGGTGACGTTGACGTAACAGCTGCCCAGGGCAGTCATCTGTCGCGCGCTCAGGCTGGTCATGATCGGGTTCGAGCGCTTCCGCGGCTTCGGTTCCGGAACCTTCACTGGCACCGGAGCCGGCTCTTCCTTCTTCAGCATCAGCACCTGCTCGTCCCGGGAGCCGTCGCGGTAGATGGTCCCGCCCTTGCACCCGAGATCGTATAGAAGCATGTACAGCTCCTTCACCTGTTCGACGGTGTAGTCGTTGGGTGCATTGGTCGTCTTCGAGATCGAGCTGTCGACCCAGCGCTGCATCGCCGCCTGTGTGCGCACATGCTCTTCCGGAGACAGCTCCGCTGCGGTCACGAAGTAGTCTGGAAGCTCCTTCGTCTCCGGGTTCTTCTCCTTGTACTCGCGTACCAGGTCCACTTCGATCTCGGACATTCCGAGTCTGGACTTGCGGAAGTAGGTCCAGGAGAAGTACGGCTCGATGCCGGTACTGGTGTCGACCATGGTACCGGTGGTTCCTGTCGGCGCCACCGTGAGCAGGGTCACGTTACGCAACCCCTTGGCGGCTACGGTCGCGCGCACGCTCTCAGGCATGCCGGCCATGAATCCGGAAGCAAGCAGCTTCTCCGCGTCGAATGCGGAGAAAGCACCCTTTTCCTCGGCGTAGTCGGCGCTGGCTTCGTACGCGGATACGGCGATGTGCTTGCCGAGTTTGTCGACGAACTTCACGCACTCGTCGGAACCGTAGCGGATACCGACCTTGATGAGGAGCTCGGCGAGACCCATGATGCCGAGGCCGATGCGTCGTTCGCGCTGCTGTTGGACCTTGTTCTCGTCGATGAAGTACGGGGTGGCGTCGATGACGTTGTCCAGGAATCGGACAGCGTAACGGACTGTCTTTTCCAGCTCCTGCCACTGCACTTTGCCGCCGCGGACGTGTGCGGCGAGGTTGACGGCGCCCAAATTGCATACGCCAAATTCGGGGAGGAACTGCTCGCCGCACTGCCTGTTCCCTAACCACAGCTCTGCGTCGCCTCCGAGGCGCTCGACATTTTCACTGCCAACCACGATGCAGAAGTTGTGAAACTCGTCGACGGTGCCGTTGTACACGTCTTCGAAGCCGTCCAACTCGACTTTGACGACCTTGTGGTTGTAGACGGCTGCCTGTTCCTGTAGGTCCTTGTAACCTGCAGGGAGCCCTTTGCCTCCACCGAAGCGGCACGGGAATCCCTGCTCCCACATGTGTGCTTCGTACTCCTTCTTCATCGGTGTTCGGCCGAGTGCTTGCTCCAGCGCCTTGTACTGTTTGAGCATGTTGTCGAGCTTGGAGTCGGCTATTTCCTCGAAGGCCGTGTGCGTGCGTGCGACTGCATACTGCTTCCCGCACTCCACGGAGCAGCTGGAGACTTCACGACGGGCGTAGGGCATGATGAACATGCTTCCGCACACCTCGCAGATGCGCTCGACGTGCAGCTTGCCTTCGATGATGTGGGTGCGGTAACCTTGAGACAAAGCCAGGGCTTCGTTCTCCTCGTGGCGTACCGCACTCTTGAGGTTGGCCACAACGACGCCAGCGCGTTCGGCACCAAGTCGCAGAAGCTCGTTCACGCTTGTGGTGGTACAGCCAAGGCGCTCGAGCCGGAAGCTGGTGATATTGTGCAAGCCCAGGTTCTCACGGCCGTACTCGAACCACTCCTTCTTGGTCGGCTGGCGACCAAGCTGCCGCGCGAGCTCGCCGATGCAAGCGAGAAGTTCTGTGTCCGACACCTCCCGGCGGTAACGCCCATTGGCTTCGCCTGCTGTCGCCTTGGACATGTTGGCACTGTAGCGAGCCAAGCGCACAGGATCTTTTGTGATTTGCGCCATCGGGTTATTCTCACCGAGAAGCCGCTCAATGTGCTCATCGATATGATCGGAGGCTGGAAGCAGCTCAAGGTTTTCGAGGCGATTGTCAAGCGGGTCATGGTTCTTGTGATGTACGTGGTAGCCTTGTGGGATCTCCCCGTTGGCTTCCTTGTACATGAGTCTGTGTTCTGCAAACCAAGCAGCTCTCGTGCAGCTGTGCACGAAGCTGTACTTGTGCTCCTTTTCAATGTCCTTGCCGTAGACAGCCTTGTCGTACGTGCTGACGCCGCGGTGCCCGATCCAGAGGCTGTCGCCGCGTTTGAGCTTGCGGACTTCCTTCTCGGAGCCATCGCGCAGAATCATCTTGTGGTTGGCTGTGGTTCGGAACGTATGTCCACCTTCGACCGTGACCTTGTAGATCTGCTGCTGGTACCCGGTCAGACGCGGGTTACGCATGCGCCGCACAACCAAGCGTCCCTTGCGATCGATAGCATAGACGTCGACATCCTCTCCAGCTTCCGCCAGTTCCGCGATCGTGGCGGTTCCGCGGCCGTCAGCCAGTGCGACCTTGGTGTCGCCGGTCAGGCAGGGGTTGGTGCAGATGAGCTTGCTGAAGTAGTGAGAGTTCGACATCGTGTTCGCACGGTCGATGAAGAGGACACCAGGCTCCGCCGACGCCCAGGCGCTGTTGGCGATTTTGTCCCAGAGTTCGCGAGCCTTGACGGTCTTGTGCACGACCACGTCATAGCCCTTGGCACGCCAGGCGTGGATGTCTCCGCTCCAGTCGGTAGCGTAGGCGGGATGGCTTGTGTCCGGGAAGACAAGTTGCCAATCCTCGTCGTTCTTGACCGCGGACATGAACGCGTCTGAGACACCGACGGAGATATTGGCATTGACGATCTTGCCGGCTTCGCGCTTGGCGTCGATGAAAGAGAAGACATCAGGGTGCCAGTCGCTGAGCAGAAGCAAAAGGGCTCCGCGCCTCGAGCCGCCCTGCTCGATCAGCCCGGTAACGAAGCTGTACAGCCCACCCCAGGATACGGAACCGGAGCTGCGGCCGTTCACACCCTTGACGTAGGCGTGTTGCGGACGAAGGCTGGAGAGGTTGATGCCGACACCACCGCCGCGGCTCATGATCTCCATCATGTTCGTGAGGGTCTCGACGATACCCTTGCGGCTGTCCTTGGGGGAAGGGATCACGTAGCACTGCCCCGTGAGCAGGCCCGAGCCGATCGTGATCGTGTGCGTCTCCATTTCCACGCAGCAGAAGACTTCTTCGACGCGGTCGGTCTCGGTGACGGAGGTCACGCGGACGTACTGATTCTTGCTGTTCCGCGGGATGAGCTTACCCGCAAGATCCCTAGTGTGGACACGAGGCGCGTTGAAGTCAAGTCGTTCCCAAGGGTTCCCGCAGAACTCTCCAGATTGCAGCACAACCCACTCATGCTCTGCTGTGGCATGAACGATCTCACCGTTCTCGAACTCGATGCACCAGAGTCGCTGCGTGCCGTAGCTCTTGAACTCCGCGGGTCTGTAGACTCCGCCGGCCGACAGCACGTTATGCGTGCCTGTCAGTGTGCCGATCTCGACAACACCAGTGTCCAGGTGCACCAATGTCTCAGCGGCGAGGCAATTGAAGTACGTGAGCGCCTGCTCGGTACCGGCGGCGCTGAGGATGCGGCCGCCGGGAACGAAGCGCCAGTCGTCGAGGAGCCACTTGAACTTCTCCTTCCACTCCTCGCGCTTCTCCTCGGTCTCCATCGCCGCGATCCCGCCGGCGACGCGCGCCATTGTCTGCTCCGGCCAGGTCTCGAGAGGCTTGTCGACATCGTCCCAGTCCTGCGTGACCATGCTTCCATCCAGGAGTTTGATCCGGACCCGGGGTTTGTTCCCGGGGTTGTCGACGAGCTCTTCCACGGTTCCGACTTCGCGTTGTCGTGTCTTCTGGTTCACGCACACGACCACGGTGTCACCGGGAGCGAGTGTGTCCTTCTTCGTGTCTTTCAGGGCGTAGCGGTCGAGGAAGATCTTCAAACCGAAGTCGTTCAGCTGGTTGGACATGGAGTCTCCGTGAGGGATGGTGCTGCCTGATTTTGAGACAGCAGAGAACACAGGCGCGGTGTGCTTTCCGCTCCTGTTATTTACGAACCCAGGCGTCGAATTTGTCGGAATCCGACGCCTGGAATCTGGCGTTTTAGGCGCCGCTGTAGAGGGTATGCTGGTAGCGTGCGCGAAGGCTCGCCTGGAGGTTCCCGAGACTGCTTAGGACCTTCTGGTACGCCTCCGGGGCATGCTGCTGGATCGTGTCCAGCCAGTTCCGCAGCTTCAGCGGAACGATCTTCTTTTCCCGGAGATGCTGGAGAAGCTTCTCCGGTTCCGCGGTCAGGTAGGCATTGATGTTATCGATGCTGGAGCTGGCGGGCCGGCTCATGCTGTGGATCTGTTGGACCCGGTCCTCAAGTTTCTGAGCCAACAACCACAGCAGCTGCCTGGTGTAGGCACGGACCTCGACATCGGAGGTGCGATAACGCACCTTGTACTCGTCCGGATCCGGATACAGCGGCTTCATGTCTTGCGGCCGGAACCGCCCAATGCCTGTGAGGATGTCGCAAGCATGTGTGAGTTCGTGCACAAGCGTGGACTTGTAGGTGTTGAAGAAGTCGGAGGTTCTGGGGATGTAGCGGATACCGCCGATCTCGACGATCTCCTTCTCAGCTTTATCTGGGTTGACGCGAACCAAGGCACGCCCCTCACGCACAGCGACAGTGCCGCGACCCGCAATGTCGACGCCGACGCCGACGCGTACGCGCACAGGAATTCGAAGTTCCTTGTGCACAACACCGTCATGTGCTTCGAAGTTGTGCACGACCAGGACGAAGTCGGTTTTGTCCAGCTTCAGCCCACGGGGCGTGCACAAGTTCTCTTCGATTTGTCGGTCGATCTGTCTGGCGACGTCGTCGGACGCGTGCACCTTGGTGGTGGTGTTACGTGTTCGAGACGTCGCCATGGGGATCAGCCCTCTTTCGGATTTTCGGTGGCGTCTGCGGGCTCGGAGGCCTGGGAGGCCTGGGCCTCTGCAGCCGCGGTGGCCTCGGCAGGGATCGCGGCTTCGGCGGCCTCGACGAGCTTGTACTGGGCCTCGGCCTGCTCCGCGATCTCGACCACCAGGGTGTCAGGCAGGTCCTCGATCGTGGCGGCGTTGCCGAGCTTGCCGTCCCGGATCTTCTGCTGCAGCGCCTCGGCAAGGAGCGCGTCCTTGATCTTGGCGATGCCGTCGCGGCGCTTCTTCTCCGAAGCTTCCTTGGCGGCCAGGGCCTTGGCTTCGGCGGCCTTGCGTGCGGCTTCCTGCTCGGCCTTGTACGCGTCGAACTCCTTCTTCCAGGTCACGTAGTCCGCGGGAGGATTCTTCTCGTCGAACTCGGGGATTTCCTGCAGCGCGTCCAGGAAGGCACCCCAGTTCACCCAGAACTGGGACTCGCCCTTCAGGGTCCAGTCGAAGTTCTTGACGGCGTGGAGCACCAGCTCCTTCTCCTCGGCGCTGAGCACGAGGTAACGGGCGTCGAGGCGACCGTCGGCGAAGAGGGAGTCGTGGATGCGCTTGCGTAGGTTCCAGATCTCGAACAGCTTCGGCCCCTGGGTGATGGAGGCCAGAGCCATCTCGATGCCACGCAGGCCGGAGATGAAGACAGGCACGGTGCTGTCGGCGTTCTCGAGAACGGCGCGGGCCAGGGGAAGCGCGAAGAGGTAGGACTTGGACATGTTCATTTTCCTGGTTTGCTTGGTGTTTGTTTGGTGCGCACTACGCCGCCGAGACATCCGAGCCCTCGAACGCATTTCCAGCGTCCTTGGGTTGGCCGAACGTGGCCCGGTCTGCAGCAGTGCTAGGAGTTGCGCCGTAGCGCAAGGCTTCCATCCATTGCACGGTCTGGACTTCCGAGAACATGCAGGACTTGTAGGTGTTGACGAGCTCGTTCCAGGAGTTGTACCCGAGACTGGGTGTGGTCTTGGACACGAGCATGCTGAAGCTCATCGTGAATTCGGCTGGATTGTCCGCCGACATCGAGAACGTTATTCCGTCGGTGCTGATGCTTCCCTGCAGGAGAAGCTGCGGGAACGCCATCGTGGACATGCCGACAAGCACATCGTTTCCGCCGGTGGCGCTGTCGCCTTCGTAGGTGTTCAGCGCCTCTACGAGCGCGAGCATGGCGTACAGGTTCTGCACACCGATCGGTACGATCTTGTCGTACAGGCCGGCAACAGACACGGAGCCATTGCGCACGGCGTGGGACTGCCTGAACGCCGTGTTCCCTTTGGTGAGATCGCCGACCTGGCTGGCACTAGCGGGCATGACACCGGTGTACGAACGCGCGAGCATCAACTTCTCCGGCGTGGAGATGTCGAATGTGGGAATGATGTTGCCGGAGCTGATGTTGAAGTTGACCTGGAACTGGCTGTTGATGTTGTTCGTGCGCCGGCGCCGCCAGACATACACGAACTTGGCCGCGTACGTGGTCTCGTGCGCGACACGCAAGGGGATGTTGAAGTCGACGGCTTCAGGGTTGAGAGGGAGCGCGATGAACTTTCCGTTACGGAACCAGGATTCTGTGGTGATGATCCAGGGGTTGCGCTTCACGACAGCGCTGGCGTAGTCCATGCTCTTGGTAGCGATCATGCCGTGGTACCAGATAGGTTGCTCGTGTTCATCGCGATCGGCTGTGCACTCACGGACTTCGCCTGGACTTTGCTGGCGTACGTTGGGTCGATGTTGCTGAGGGCACTGGACACTGCACCGCTGAGGCCGTCGCGCACCTTACCTCGTTCTCCGTTCTGTGGATTCCCGAAGTACTTGTTGCCGAAACCTCGGATACTGTCTGCCCATGTCTTCGGCTGCGGAGGATCAGCCTGTTGGTCACCGCCAGTATCATCTGCGCATGTCCCTGCGGGTTGGCTGGAACCAAGGCCGCCGCGGCTGACATCAAGTGCATACTGGAAGTCATACTCCGACTTCGGAGAGTAGATGCACTTGTACGAGGCGAGTAACGCCTGTAGCTGGGAACCGCGCAGGTGCGGAACCGTATGCGTGACCACCAGGTTGAACGAGGTGTCGAAGTTGTTGTAGTTGTCGGCCGATTCCGACCATTGCAGTCCCGACTCCTCGAAGAAACCGTAGAAGATCAGACTCGGGAACACGAGGCTGTTCGTCGCCACGCGGATGCGATTGAGCTTGGTGTAGTGCTTGTCCCCGACACCGACGTCGGCAGCTTCCAAGATCATGGCCTCGTTCACCAGCGAGAACAACGCGTACAGGTTCTGTACACCGACAGGGATCTCGGGATTGCCTTTGTACAAACCCGGGACGCCGTTCGGCCTGGCCTTGCCGCCGTAGGTGGACGTGTAGCGACCGTAGAGGTTGTTGGAGTACTTGCGTGGAGGCAGGATCTCGGTTGTGCCCTGGCTGCGGTTACGGGTGTTGTCGACGTACTGTTGATTGAACAAAGGCTGGATGTTGCCGCTGTTGAACTTGAACGTCACGGAGAAGTAGTCGAAGTGCGTGTTCGCGCGCGGATCCCGACTACGGACGATCCGACGGCCGGCGTACATGGGAGCCTCTGAACCACGGAGCGGAAGGCGAACCTCCAGCGATTCCGGGTTCAGAGGCAGAATGATGCCACCGCAACCGACATTGTCCCAGACGTCGCACGAGATGACCCAGGCGTCGCTGCGGTCATCCTTTCCGTTGAAGTTCGGATCGTGCGAAACGATTTGGGCCATGTTCGGTTACGCCTGCTGGCTCGCGAGCTCAATCTGCTGGTTGCACATGTGCACAACACCGGCGTGGTTGCGAACTTCCGTGCGCAACCACTTCCAATCCGTCAGCGAGAACGTACGGGCGTTGTTCGCGATCTCGTCCTCGAAATCGTCGTCGGACGTGTTCTTGGCCAGGTACTCGCCGACGATGACACGGAGACGGTTGTTGATGTTGCCGTGCGGGTCAGCGGAGACTTCCTGCCGCGGCGCCCCCGGGATGACGTTCTCGTTGACCTGGGGCTTGACCGAGAAGGTGTCGGGAGGAAGATCGGAAGCGTCCTTGGAGAAGCGGGAGAGGTTGGACTTGGCCAGGCGGCGTTGCACGCTCGGGTTCTCCATGTACTCGAGAGCCGTGATCGGGTTCACAAGGATGACCGTGCGGTTGGCGATGGACTTGCCGAGACCTGTGCTCGCCTTCAGCTGCTTGTAGGTCCAGCGCACAGTCAGCTCGTACGGAAGATCGGTGTTCTCGATCTCGAGCGTCTGCGGCTTCTGCATGCCTTCGATGGGGATATCGATGACCTGGTAGGAGCCGACATTGGAGTTGTTGCGCACGAAGACCGGCAGCTCGTAACGAGCGAGGTAGTCCAGCGTGAGCAGGCGCGGGGTGTCAAGGATGGCGGCAGCGCGTTCGTACTTTTCGTCGCCGAGCTTTTCCTTGATGATGGCCTTGATGTCCTGGGAGGCAACGGGTGTTGCAGTTGTCATGATTCTGGTCCTTGTATGGGTTGGATGGATTCGTGAAGTTGCTGGATTGGTGAGTTGGGCCGTTGCCGACAAGTCGGGTTTCTATGAGTTACGGACCTGGGCGCGGACGCGCAGGATCGAGTAAATGCGCGAGCTCAATGCGGTTCTGTAGCGAGCACCGGTCAAAGACGCAAGCACGTCAGCGACCGTGTCTTTGGTGACATGCTTGTACAGGTACGGAGGGATCTTCTTGAAGCCGGCGTCTGCGAGCACAGGACCGTGCTCGTCTAGCGGAGCTGTGATGAGCATCGTCTTCTCCACCGCTGTGTATGAGAGTTGTACGCCGGTGCCGGCCGTGGCGAACGCAGACAAGAGCGATAGCGAAGCGGTCTGGTCAGGTGTGTTCGCACCGATGCAACGCGCGAGTGCGAACTTGAATGTTGGTTCGCTGAACAGCTCCAGGTTCTGCACCTGCAGGCCGCTGCGGATGATTCCGTCCACGAGGGCGTTGAACGCAGGTTCGGAGCCGACAACAGCGGACATGCACGCTGCCTGCTTCGACCAGCCGCGCAGGCTTGTAGGTGCACCAAGTTCGAGATTGGTGCGGTGCTGCGGGATGACAAGGGTGTAGCGGCCGTCCATCTCACCGAAGCCGACCATGTAACCGATGCTTTCGGCGTCGTTCTTGAGCACAGGCCCAGGCAGCACGCGCTCGGCTCCTTGTGGGAGACCTTCCGATGTGACACCTGTGCGCGCCTGCAGCTTCGCCATCACCTCGTCGCGGTACCGCGAGGCTGCTGTGTTCATGATCGCGGTGATGTTCTCGGTGGTGTCGTTGCGTGCGAATGCAGCCTTCGACACCTTCACGTAGACGTTGTACATACCCACGGACTTGACGAAGATGGGGTCGTACTTGCCTTCCCAGACCGCGTCGTAGACAGCATTTACGAGCTTGCTATCAGCGACAAGCACGCGGCCTTCGAGGAACTTCGCCAGGTTCGGATCGACACCGGAGTCCGCGGTTACGCGGAGCTCTTTGATGATGCGCTGACGCAGCTTCGCCTCGACGCCTGTGTGCCCGATACCCTCGCTCTCGCGTTCATTGCGGGATTCGATCTCCTCGACAGTAGCATCATCGACCTCAACAACAGCCATCTCCTCCGGCCGAATGCCATGTGTCGGCCATGGCTCGTAGGCGACGTGTGAACCAGCAATCTCCACGTCGACAGCGCGATCGTTCCACGGCTCCAGCTCGTAGAACTGGATGCGCACGTACTCAAGCTTTCCGTTGTGCTTCTGCGAGCGCAGGTACATGATCCCGAGACGGCGTTCGGCGTCGACGTACACGATCTTGTTCTCGAGGTCCTGGTTCTCGGAGAAGTAGACTTCGGCCGGGCACCCGAACGGGTGCGTAGTTCCAGGAACGCTGTCGTGGATCTGCTGCCGCAGATCGGTCTGCTTGTACACGCAGTTCCCTGGGTTCCGCTCCTGCATCTCCACGGAGTCGACGAGCTTGGCCAGGTACGAGTAACGCCAGGCCACGGACCTGCGGAGCTCGTACTGGTAGATCGCTTCATGCAGTTCCAGGAGGTCAACCTCGCGCTTGTCCTCACCGGCGCCGTAGCTGTAGTGCCGGAGATCGTTCTCGCCGATCAGACCTGTCTCCGGATGCGCGATCTCGGGATTGATGGTGATCTCCTCCATCCACTCCACGGAGTCGAAGTCGGAGCTGACCTTCTTGTTCACGTTCTCGCGGCTGATCAGTCGAGCCAGCTGCGCCGGTTCGAAAGAGCGCATGCACAGGACATTGTCCACGAACACGTGCTTCCTCTGCCCGATGCGGAAGGCACGCGCAATGACCTGGTCATAGTCTCCTGTCGTCCACGGGATCGTGGCCTTGATGATACGGGAGATCGACTGGCCGTTGATACCCTCACGGACGCTGTTCTCGACCATGCACATGATCGATGTCGACGTATCCTCGGGATCACAGAAAGCTTCCAGGCCTTCGCGGTGGCTGGCGTCGTAGTAACCGACGTTCTTGAAGCCGGCTTCCGTGAGCACACGCTGGAAGTGCTTCGCGATCAGCACACGGTCGCACACGATCGCGATCTTGCCTACGTGCTTGTCTTCAGGACCTTCCTGTTTCGACGGCGGGACGTAGTCGCCATGTGTCTCAGCGAAGTGGTCGCGACATAGCCGGACAACGACGTCGTCCTTCGGCCCCTTGAGCAGGGCGTCAGGGTCGAACTTCAACAGGCTCGAGACCTTGCGCAGGGCTTCCGAGAACACAGGGAAGCGTTCTGGTGCGGAGACCAAGGCGCGCAGTGCCTGCAGGCGCGCACCGACAGGAGACTTGACGATGTGTTCGGCTTCGGCCTTGCTGTCGCCGATCAGACCGTCAGTGTTCAGCGCCTTGAGTGCCTGCTCTTCCGCAAGCTCGTCTTCAGCGGAATCCAGGGCGTCGACTGCGGAGTCTCCGGACTCGTCGTTATCGACACGTGCTCGGCCGCCACCAAGCATCTCCGCGAACTCGGCCGGGAACTCCTTGTTCGTGGCTTCCCACAACGTCGAGTAGATCTTGAACAGTTCCGGAGTTGCGAGCTTGAAGTCGGCGAAATGGAAGCGCTCCGTCTTCCTCGGCATCTGGTACAGCCACTCTTCCCGGCGCATGGTGATCACACCGCGAGCAGCGATGTAGCGGCGTAGATCCTTGAGTGTGGCGTGGTTCCACTGGCCGTTCTCGGTCGTGTAACGCTTGCGGAAGTCGGCGACGCTACCCAGCAACGTCGGATTGATGAACTTGACCTGGTTGAACATGTCCTGCGGGTTCTTCGAAATGAAGGTACCCGTCATCAGGAACTTGTGCTGCACCCGGGACAAGGCCATACAGGCCTTGTGCGCGAAGCCACGGCCTTCGCCGTTGTTCTTGATCTTGTGGGACTCGTCCAGGATCACCATGTTCACGCCAGCACGCTGGCACAATGCCTCGGCGCGCGGGAACATGTACTCGTACTTGTACACACGCTCACCGAGATCGTTGGTACGGTACTCACCGGTATTGATCTTGACGTAGTCGGTGCTGATCCAACTGTAGCTGGCGACGATGATGGTGTTGTCCGGCGCCGCTGCGAGCTTGTCCATGATCTCGTTCTGCGTGAACACCTTGTTCATGCGCGAGTTCTTGCTGCGCAGTGTGATCACGTTCAAACGAGAACCGGCTTCGGGGTTCTTCGGATCCCGGCGTGTGAACTTCTTCGCCTCACGGTAGTAGTTCGTAACCAGCTGGTCCGGCATCACGATCAAAGCCCTGGGCTTGATTCCCTGGGAGCGCATGTGCTCGATCCAGTGGATGAACCACAGAATCGACAGCAGCGTCTTGCCGCCACCCATGTCCACGTCCCAGACGCCGGAGGGTGCTGTGACAGCCATGCCGAAAGCACGCACCTGGTGCGGCTGTGTCTTGAAGTACTCGGCGACGTTGTGCTCGTTCAGGTACTGCCCGAGTCCTGGTGTGCGGATGTCGAGCTTGGGGTTGTTGAGCTCGTGTTGGTGCTTCTCGACAGCGGCTTGTGCTGTAGCCAGCTTCGGGAACTCGTGCTCACCGACAGTGGCCAGGTGCAGCATCACCCGCATCTGAGGCAGCGCCATCTTCTGAGCCAACGCCGCGAGGTTGTCGTCATCGGTCTCGCCGACGAATGTGTAGCCCTTGACCAGGTCAACCGCTTTCTCTACAGCGTAGGCGCTGTAGTAACTGCGGACGAGGTTGTAGAGGATCCTGGAGCCGTTGTAGGATGTGCGCAGCATCTCCACGGAGACGTTCAGCTCCGACGGCACAGAACCGGTCTGGATCAGCGTCGGCTGTACGCCTTCGTCGTCTGCGAGCTTGTTCCAGGCCTCTAGATGCTCAAGAACAACACCCTCGATGTCGTCAACTTTTCCAGCCTCGAGCTTTGCCCGGGCGTCGATCAGCGTCTCAGACACCGCCGAGCGGTCAAGGACGACACTGCGCGTGTGCAGATCCACGAAGTCGTAGTCGTTCAGCGGTGCGGCGTCGTTGAACATGCGCACGCGCAGAGCACCACCGCCGGTGTAGTAGTGAATCATCTTGTTCACGAAGTCGGTGAACACGATGCGGCCGCCGTACTTGTGCAGAAGCGACAAGTCACCGATGTAGTCGCTGGTCAGCTCCAGCGGAAGCGTTCCGGCCACCTGGAAGTACTCGAACTCCGACCGTCTGTCGATAGGCTCGACGACGATGAAGTAACCAAGGCTGTTCTTGACCAGTTGCGCCTTCTGTTCCGGCGCTGTCTGCTGCCCACGCAGCGAGAACTCGCGGTGCTCGAGCATCGGATCGCCTGAGCGCACAAGGTTCATCAAGCAGCTGGTACCGAGGTCGTCGGCGTTGGTTTCTGTCACGTCGAAGGCGTCATAGGCCGCGGCCGAGATCTCCGCCAGGCGCATACCTACGAGACCCCAGTAACCGATGATGATTCGCGTCGACTGCTGTGTGCCTTCGGCGGTCTTGTGTTTGTACACACCAAAGTACAGCCCACTAGCGTAGCCGTTTTCGGCGTCGCCGACGCCACCAAGCAGATTCACCTTGCCCCAGCACTCGATCGGTACCTGCCACTCCAGGTGCTCGCCGCAGCTAGCGTTCAGATCACGCAAAGCTGTCTGCATCGCCGCCGAAATCACCTTCGTCGCGTCGACGCGGAAGCGCACAAGACCCATGCTGCGGAACAAGCGAAGCTTCACGTACTCGCTGGAGACGGTGTTGTCGGACGCGTCGATCGACGTCGTGTATGCGAAGTCAGAACCGAAGTCAATACCGACGTGCTCGGAGGTGTCGTAGGTCTGCGGCTCCTTACCGATACTGAATCCCAAACCAACACCGGCGTCGCTATTGAAGAATGCGGCTGTCGGAGCACCTGCACCAAACTTCTTCGTCGACCAGGCTTTGTTACTTGGATTGACGATAGCGCGACGTAGCGCCGAGCGCACACGTGCAGGTGTTGCGTTCTTCACGTTCTTGCCGGCTAGACCGTTCGGCAGCATACCGATGCGGTCCTGGAGTTGCTGTAGCCAGCCGATCTCTTCCGGACGCATGACGTGGGATTCGACGTACTTGCGAACAGAGTCCTTGAACGCCAAGGAAATGTTGTGTGCGTCCAGCTTCGCCTTGTCCATGCGTGCGGTCATCGTCTGCTGCAGCAGCTTGACCTTGTCCATCTCCATCTTTGTCGTGCGTGCGGCCGCTGCTTGCTCAGCACGGAGCTTGCGCTTCCGGGAGTTGGTGACGCGATCGAGAGCACGACGCTGCTGATCTTGCTTCCGCTGCCTGCGGAGCAGTTCCTGCTGGTCGTGCTCGGACATACGCGAAACCGGCGCCTGAGGAGATCGGGCGCCGGCGTAAATGCCGATGTTTTGCATGATGTTCATCCTGATCTCAGCTGTTATTTACGAAGTCGTACGCGGCGATGGCCTTTCTGAAGGCGTCCATGTTCTTGAAGTCAGTGCCGAAGTCTTCGTTGACTATTTCGAGGAACGTGCGTGGCTGGATGCCCAGCAGTTCCGCACGTTCCTCGTACACGTCCTGCTTGTTGCGTGCGTGTGCAAGCCACAGCGGTTCCTTGATGTCCCCTTCGACACAGATCGTCTCCAACTCGTCGATGAGCTGAAGACGTGTTTCGGTCGTGTACTTGAGCAGGTCGTCTTCGGTGAAGCTGGTCAGGATGGCGACAGCCTCCTGCTGTGACTTCACCGGTGCGAAGATCGCGTTGTTGCCGTAGCGACTCATCGTTGATCCAACCCGAGAGAACGGTCGAGGTCGGCGTCGGAGACCTCGGGACGATAGGGGCTGTGTAGCTGCAGCTGCGAGTCCTTCATCGCGGCGGCGCCAGCAGCCGCGATCTGCGGTGAGACGTCCTGGTTGACGACGATGATCGCGTGCACTTCCGGGGAGAAGTAACGACGGCGATCAGCCATCGACATCATCCAGTACATGTCCTTGTCCTTCGGGATCACATACAGGATTCCATTCTCCTGCTCGAGGTTGTAGTAGCCGAACGGGATGTAGCTGATCCAGCTCCTGTCGACGTAGTGCAGCGGCTTGAGGATGAACAGACCCGAACACGGTGTCGACTTCGTGACTTCCTTCTGGAAGCCGCACAGCCAAAACTCCTCCTCGTTCGGAGCCTGGCCTTTGTAGTCGGAGCTGACGACCCCGTGCTTGCCGAGCGTCTTCGTGATCAGACGGTTCTTGGAAAAAGGACGTTCGGTGTTCGCGTGGAACTTGACCAACGTCAACGTTTCCTGGATTCTTTTGTTCTCCTCAAGCATTGGATGTGCTCCTGTATTTGCTGATTTGGATGGGTTACAATGCCGTAGCTGACGACGCCGGTAGTGTCGTCACAGCAACCCTGTAGATTCTTGCACCGGCTCCGGAACCAAGGGAGAGATTCATCTCCAGCGCCTGTACCTGCCAGGGCACAAAGCGCGAGCGCGCGAACGGAAGCAGCAACCGCGAACGCGAAAGCGAGCCGGACAGGCCAGCTCCTGCTACAGCGGTTTCGATTGCTACACCGTCATCTTCATCGACACGTGTCCACGACAACGACGCCTGCGCTGTCAAGGCCATGTCCACCAGCAGACTCTGCGGGGACTCGTCTTGAACCGGAACAAGTAGGCGGACTTTGTACTCCTTGCGCGCAACGGCTGTCGATGTGAGCACAAGGCAGCCGAAGCGATCGACCACGGCAGACAGCTCCGCGTCAGCAACGACACGTGACTGCAGTGTGTACGCGTCGAAGTCACCGAGGACTTTTGCTGCGGCTGCTTTGGGAGCTGCGACGAACATGTCCGTCGTGTAGGCCAGGCTGCCACCTGGGTAACTGATCCAGCCGAGAACGACGTAGTCCTCAAGCTGATTCGGAACGATGGCTCCTGTCAGCAGCGTCAGCTCAGGTTGCGTGAACAAACCCGGATTGATGCGCAGCACCAACGTGAACACAGCACCAGATGTTGTGACCTGCGGCGCGGCAATGTCCGCGGCACGCTCGGTGTCGACGTACACGCCGCTGGGGAAGATCGCTTCGAACCTGGAAATCGTGATCACACCGTTCTCGACAGAGACGTCGGGAACCGAGAGCAGGCCTTTCGGCTTTCCGGCGGAGATGACTGCGTTCAGCAAGACGTGCGTCGACGATGTCGCACCGGCGAGAAAGCTGGCTTTCATCAGACCATCTCCATGAAGTAATCGCCGGAGGCTGTGTCCGGGCGTAGGAAGTAGGCAGCAAACCCTTTGCAGCGGCCGCTGATGACCAAGGAGATCGAGCTCCACGCCAGGGCGTCGAAGCCGGCGAACAGACTGCCGGTGCTGTCACCTGCGACAGGGCGGAGGATCCCCTCCACGCTTCTGCCGGCCTTGTTCGTGCACACGACACGCACAGAGCCGATGCTGTTTGTGGGCTCGGCGCCGTACAACGTGACCAGAAGGCGCAGAGGCGAGGCGGGATTCACACGCATCGGGATCGAACGTGACCGGTAGCACCGGCGTACCCGACTGGAACTGGCGAGGGAGGCACGGATAACCGGCGTGTCCAGGTACCCGAGCCCGTCCCAGATCGAGTCCGTTGCGTTCAGGATTGTCGGCTGTGTGAAGTCTTCCACTGCGACAAGCTGTGCTCGGCTGCCGGTACCTAGCACGTCGTCAGCGCCCGGGACGATCTCAGCTGCCTGGTGCAGACTGCTGTAGCCGTACACGCCGTCACGCACGGTCGGCAGGATACGGCGACAGTCACGCACGCGCTGCATGGACTCACCGTCCCAGAACCCAGTGAGCAGCCGGCAAACGCGGGCGTTGGTGTAGTCCGTGCGCGCGAGCACCAAGAACGTCGCGTCACCGACGTCCGTGGTGGCGTAATCACCTGTCGACAGGACCGACACGCTCGAGACTGAGGAGAAGACCTGCTCGGTGTAGTGCACTTGCTGATCTTCTTCAACATCCGCAGGTACGATAGCCGAGGCGTAGTTCGTGTTATCGAAGTACACAGATTCACTGATCGGCGTACCGTCCGCAGAAGCACCGATGATTTCGAATCCGCAGATGCTTGACGGCAGCGAAGGAAGACCACTCAGACCGATGCCGACTTGCCCCGGAACAGGCAGCGTCGCGGAGACGTCAAGCACAGCTCCAACACTCGCGGACACGCCACGCGTGGCCATGAGAACAGAAGGATCGGCGTAGACTTGCCCGGAAGCCGTGAACTTGAACGTCACTTCCCTGGGAACGCTTCCGTACTTGCGCACAGGCACCGCACTGAGGAGTGCTATCGTCTTCGGTTTGCCTTCGGTGATGACGATGTCGGAAGTGTCGATCCCGTTGAAGCTGACGACGTTCTCGGTTACAGCAGCCGGCGACAGCGACGTGGTCTTGCTGTACCAGATCGTGAGTGTTTCAGGGTTTGTATCCGTCACAAGCACACAGAGCTTCGTGCCGGGGATGTAGTCGATGGCGATTTCGTCGCCATCTTGGTTCTTGGCGCAGAAGATCGTGTTCGGGTACGCGGAGAGCTCGACGTAGCGAGCGCCGAGGGATGTGAACCAGCTCGTTTCCGTGGCGAGTCCGGAGTTGTCACGCTTGATGCCGGACGCGAGGAATGTGTCGTAGCACATGTACCCTGGTACACCAGGCACGGAGCGGTTGGCGCTCATGATCATGCCAGACGTCGTCAGCTGCTCGTAGATGCCGAGAGGGCCAACAGCAAGGTCGCTGAGGCCAAGACCGTGGACATTGGTCTCGGTTACGGCCCCGGTACCGACGGCGTTCCGGTGGCGGACGTCAGCCGGCGAGAACCACGGCCTGTTCCAGTAGTAGCCGTTGGCTTGGTCCGTGTACAGAACCGGTTCCTCGGATGTCGCCCACTGAACAACACACATGACCACAGAGTTCTCAAGAACGTCAGCGGTTGTGATCGTAGGGTCCAGATACTCAGCTTTCGTCAGAGACACCAGCTCGACTTTGGCGACACGTCCAACAGAGGTAGCGACACCATCGACGCTGTACCCGATCTCCTCGGAGTCGACTTCAGAGTAGCGAAGCAAGACCAAGGATTCGGCGCCGTCAACAAGACCGGCTAGGTCCACGGTCTGCGGCTCTACGAGCTCCAGAATCTCACCATTGGGTGTCACGGCAATGCCTGTGCCTACAGTGACCCTCATCTTCGAGTCCACGGAGAACGCCGGCCACAACGGCCGCACGGCACCGTCAACGCGGTACTGTGGATCTTCGCTGTCGACGATGCCGTAACTACCGCCGCCGAGGATCTTGGTCCGTCTGCGCATCTCCTGGCGCAAGAACTCAAGGTGCATGCGCAGATTGTCTGCGCTAAGCACACCGAAGTCGCAGTTCAGGTACGCAAGCGAGCCACTCATCAGGAAGGCTCACCTGCTGGAAGCATATCAATAGCCGGGCCTGCTGGTGTAACCGCAGGTGTTGCTTTTGGCGTGTCGGACCCAGCAGGTCCCGGCATCAAGAGTTCACTCTTCTTGTTAACGCGATCGCGTATGATTTGTACAGGCTTTGTCGAGAACACGTACGCCAGTTGCACCCAAATCATGCTTTCGAGGGTGTCGGGGACGTCAATACCAAGCCACCCCCAGTGGTAGCAACCGATGCCAAGGAGGATGCTGCACCAGAGCTTGCCGAAGCTGAAGTCGGACTTGGTCTTGTAGAACGGGTAGATTGTTCGCTCAGCAAAAGCAGTTGCGTATTTCCAAAAACGACTCTGGAAAACGCGCTGCGCCGCCTCGGAGTCAATGGCGGACTGGACGACTTGTAGTGCTGGATTGGTCATGTTCTACCTCAACAGGAGTTGAGGCGTTACAGGAGTCAGTCCAGCATGAGCACCACATCTACAGCCGCGTCCGAAGACCCAAGCGAAAAGTCGCGCACACGTAGCTTAGCTGTTCTAGGCTCAGTTGTGGTGAATACGTAGGTGGTTGTGGTAACAACGCTCGGTTCAAAGCCGTCAGCAAAAGCCGCAGTCTTAAGCACTACCGGCGTGACTCCGGTAGTTAAGTGCAGCGGTCCTGTGTACAGCTCTGACGCTTCTGTAGGGTCAGTGCCGTCAAGAGTGTACCTGACGCTGGCTGAAGCCAGAACGCACGACACAGTGACGTCGATAGCAGCACCATACACACCAGGTGACGGAACCACAACAGGAGCAGGAGCAACGAACGTGTACGTCTCTTGTGTTGTTGAGCTTGCGCTCCCTGAGAGGAAGGCTTTTGCGCGCACTACCGCATTGCTTACTAGATCAGTAGGAGCTTCACGAACAAGGCGCAAATTGAAGGCAAAGTTATCTACACCTTCAGTACCGAGCATAGTCGCATCGTAGCGCTCTGCTGAGAAAAACGGCGCACCAAGTGATCCGTAGTAGTAAACGCTGCCTGGATCACTACCAAGCGCCAAGAATAAAGCGAACTGCTCGCTTCTGTAAGCCCAGGCTCCGTTAGGGTCAACGCAGCCTCCGCTCAGTGCATTAAACCCCGCCGAGTCACGCAGACCTAGCGCAGCGTCACCTGCGGAGTATCTTAGGATGAAAAGATCCTGAAGCACAAGCACATCGCTTGTGAAGTCTGGAATTCTCCAGCCATCAGCTAAAGCACCTGCCAAGGCTAGTGCTTGTCCGTCAAGCCTTGTATAGTAGGCACCAAAGCCGTCATCTGTTTCCGCGTCGTTCCAGAAGCGGCCGAGTGCCTCTGTGACGTATGTCGCATTCACAGCAGTCCATTGCTTTCCGTCATCCAGTACAACAGCCGGTGTACTGACACCAAGCACAGTTTCAACAGACGCAGAGCCGACAGCTATCGGTTGGACTTGCGGCCCCACCGTAACTGCTCCTGTGTAAAGTGCTGACGACACCGTTGGTTCGGTACCGTCAAGAGTGTACCTGATCTCAGCACCTGCCGTGGAACACACCATAGTGACTGCGACTTCTGAGCTTACAGACATCCCTGATGGTGTCAACACAGGAGCCGCGACTTCGACAGGAGGGTCGTCAGCGTCAACGTCGCCTGTGTCGATGATCACTTCCGCCTGCTCTTGTGTTAAGCTGGAACGGAACGACATAGGACCCCATGTCGTACCAGCACGACCGGCGCCTACAAGCAACTTTATCTGATTGTTAGAAACAACAAGTTCATGCGAAGCTTCTACAACAATATCTCCAGTCTGTACGTCAAACACCTTAAGCATGAGCGTACTGTTGATTTTCCCGAAGAGGAGCCTGTAGCTTTGGTTAGGTGTGAACTTAGCGATAGCTGCTTGCTGCACCGAACCATTGTTCCACGTGAGTACGATGTCATGCACATAACCTGCGTAGTCGTTCTCAAACAAAATACCGAACTGCTGCGAATCAACATCTAGGTCGTAGAAGTTTGTTGCTGTGGAGTCAGCGTCGATAAAGTAAACCAGGGCGTCGTCAGGCGTACTCACTACAACTTCTACGACAAATATGTCAATAACTGGGGTACCGAGCTTCAGAATAGGATTGTCCTGCACGACATAAAGCGTTTGATTGCCTGGAAGAGAAAGCCAACTAGGTTGATCGACCAACCAGTTATTCAAGTTAGTCCAGGTCTCAACGAAATTTGCTCGTAGCGTGTACTGCTCGTACAGTAAGTCACTGTCGGCATAGTCCGTAGCGACAGCTACGCACTTAAGGTCAGTGACGCCCTCTCCAATAGAGATCGGAGAAGTGTATAGAGTCGATGCTGTTGTAGGATAAGAGCCATCAAGCGTGTAGTAGATAGAGGCACCAGCTGTAGCACACCACAACGTAATTGGTGTACCTGGTGTGAACCAGGCAGACGTAGGTGAGGCAACAGGAGTAGCACACAGGAACCTGTACGTAATCGACGCAACATCGCTGTCAGGTAACCCAGACTTTGTAGCAAGCAGACGAACAACAATAGGAGTGGTTGCTGGCCCGAGCCAGAAGAGCCCTTCAGTCACAGGTGAGCTTGCCGTCGGTGTCGAACCGTCTGTGGTATAGTAGATGGTAGCGAACGGTGTCGGACACAGAGGCATTACCTGTACTGGTTCGTTATACACACCACCCACGGGATCCGTGAATGGTAGCAGCACCGCGCCTGCGTAGCCAAGCTCTCCTCCGGCCAGCATGTCATCCAAATCTGTCGATGACAGGCTGTCGATAACGCTGATCGTACCGATTTCGAAGAAACCTGTACCGCCAACATTACTACCTATCTGATTGTGCAGTAGTGGATCAGCAGCAGGCACCCATCCGGATCGGATTTGTTCGCCTCCAGGCGTCACCACATGCATTGCGATTTCGCTTGAGCTTTCCGTCAGTACACGTTTCAAGTACGTCACTCGATACTTGCCGCTGTACTCAGCGGCACGTCCGTCAAACTCACCATCAAAAATAGCGTTACCTGTTGTGACTTCGTAGCCTTGTTCGTACGAAGACCAACCGAATTGCATGGAACCTGACGTGTATCTTAGCGCAGGCACTAAGTCGGTACCACCGTAGTTCAAAACCAAGAACGTGATGTTAGCGGCATTTTGTGTGGCCAGGTCAAATGAAAGCGCGTAGTTTCCGTTGTAGTTCTGACCGTAGAAACTACCGTAAGTAGAGCCATCGACATCTTTGCTGATGATAGAACCGCCAGGCAGGCGACAGAAACCGCCAACAAACCCAGGGGAACCATTACTGATTGCATACGGAAGCGAGTATCCGCTTAGTTCATAGTCAAATGCTTCGAGATACTGGGCCATCTTGGATCCGTCTGTTGTGTTACGGAGTCTTGACTCCGCACCTGAATTCAGCTTTGTACATGTCCGAGAACGCGATTGTCTTCTCGGCTTTGCTCAAGAGAACGGTGTCGCCGTTGTGGTGAAGGACAGCCGCAATCTCGAAGGTGGACCTGTTTCCGATGACGTAGGCGCCTGTGCGCTTGGCCAGGATTTGGAACCCGAGCGCACCAAGCTCAAGATCTGTCTCCGTACTTGATAGTGCTGATTCCAGTATTTTCGGCCAGACGTCCGTTTCCATACCCACAAGAACAAGCTTCGCGGATCCTGGCCGGATTGTGAGCGTCACCAGGCGTTCTGTGGAGCGCGCGCGTACTACGTTCAAAGCCGCGAACGCTGTTGGGTGCTGTAGGTCGACGTCAAAGACAGCAGAGAAGCACGACTGCCACGAGAAACCTCGTTTGCGCGCCACCAACGGAACGGCATCGTAAGCTGTACGCAAAACCGTCTCGAAGTCTTCCGGGTACTCAGCAGCGACCTGACTGGTGAGACGCACAAGACCGTCATCTTCCGCACCAGCGTCCACATGGAAGGCTGTTGCGACATACGCAGGATCGACAGGTGCTGTGGTACTTGCCGCCCAAAACGGCTTGATCGAGGCGCCTGCTACCGAGATGAGACGTTCCAAAGCCACGTTACACCTCGAAATCGTCGACCAGCACCCGGTCGATGTCTAGGTTTGGTTCCTGGAACGGATCCGCGATCGGAATCGCTGAGTACGGGTACTTAGCACTCTCGAGACCGTTGAGCTGGTACAACGAGAACGACTCCAGCGGCCAGAACGCACGCACACTGACGCTGTCCACGGCGGTCTCGATAGCCAGGTAGAACACAGCACCGGTCTTGTCCATGGACAGCCGCGTCGGTGTCAATTCAACAATGTCTGTGTCCGTAGCGGCGTCGTAGCGAAAGGCCGGTGACGTCCTGGTGTTGTTGAACTGCGTGTGCTTGCGCTTGAACACGAGGCGCAAGGCCCCGCCGATCACTTCCGTTGTGGCCTTGCACGAGATCATGAACGCGAGGTTGCCTGTCACGGCAATAGGAAGACTCCAGTACGCAGCGGAGATATCATCGGTGTTCTCGGCAACAGGAATCTGCTGGCGTAACGGGTAGCGATATCCGGATGCCGGATCCAGGCGTAGCGGACGATGGAAGTCCTCGGAGAATAGCTTAAGCATCTCGTAGGGCCAGTCTGAACATCAGCGCGTCTCCTTGGATGTCCGCAGTCCGGTTCAGTGTGGTTGGTGTGAGTACGCGAGCATCGTGAACACGAAGCACACGCTCGCGATCGAGAACAGCCTCAGCCACACGTGTACGAGAAGAGTTCCTGGATAGAGCCTGGGTGATGAACACGATCTTCGCTGTACCTGTGTTCGAACTCGAGGATAGCACGATCCCATTCACGGTTGCGTACACCGCTTTTGTTGTTTGCATCTGCAGTGCGTTTCCGAACTCTGCGGTCTCGGCGACATTGCACTCGCTGAGTGTTATCGTGTCCGCTACTGCGACACCGTTCGGATCCACACCCTGGATGCGCAGTTCCGCCTGAAACTGTGTGCTGACGTCGTAGTCGGTTGCATTGAGCATGTTTGCTACAACCGCAGCATCGACAGCAACTTCGTACGCGTGTGTTCCCGACACCATAGGAATATCGGCGAGGCGCTTGTACTTCGTGTTTTCAGCACCTTGGGACAAGTCCCCGGTGACGTAGATACGCAGCGTCGTCCCCTCTGGAATTTCCTGGAACGGCTGCAGAATCTCAAGCCCGGCACCTATCAGGTCCTGTGGGCTTGAGGAGTAGCTGGCGCCTCCAGCGAACTGGGACACGCTGAACTTCGAGGACAACTCCGTACCGGCGACGCTGACGCTGTATGCGTTACCTGGTGTACCAGCTGCTGTTGCGGAGAGCACCAAAAGGTTTCCGGAAGCCGAAGCCGTCGCCTTCTCCGCGAACAAAGCGTCAGCAGCAAGGGCGGCTGCCAGGCTGGCGAGACAAGATTGCGTGTCGACACCGGAGAAATCGACGCCGTGGGTCTTGATGACGGCTGGATTCCCAGAACCGAACTGCAGCGTCACCGAGTCTCCTGGTGTGGTTGGTGCGTTCAGGCGGATGGAAGCTGTCGCAGCGATACCGGCAGGTGCCTTGCGTGTGCCGACGACTTCCAGGTAGCCTCGCTGAAACCGGCGGCTCTCGAAGGCCGCGGTTTCGAACACGTACGAAGCACCGGGCACGTAAGCACGTGCCTCCAAGTACAGGTAGCCGTTGATGATGTTGTAGTAACCGGAACGGACGAGACGACCATCACGCAGTAGACGACCGGGAGTGTCGCCAACAAGGGAAAGATAGCTGCCAAAGCCTGTCGGCATGAACATCAAGTTCGATGTTACGGCTGGTGTGACCAGTGTGTACATGAACCTGTACTTGCCAACAACATCTTTCGAAACAGCACGCATGCGTCCGCTCGGTGGCGGAACAGGTCCGTCAAGACCGGCACCTACAACAGCGAAGCCGAGCTGTGACGGTTCCGACAGCGTTAACGGGAACGAGGCCTGCACGTTCTTCGAAGCCGACGGCTTGACGTAGCCGACAACATCCGGAACCGTGCGGTAGTTCCCTTCCGCGTCGACAACGACGTCAACATTCAAGGCCAGGCCCTTGTACTTGGAGAAGTCGACGGCTCCATCCGCAGGTGTTACCAGAACACCATCACTCACACACACGGCCTCGTCAGTTCCTTTGAATCTTGTGATCGTGCCTGCGTCTCCACCTTGGATCTCGATGTCTGTGACACGGAAGAACGACAGCAGAAAGGTTTCCGGATCTGTCAGGCCGAAGTTGAGAATGTTCGTTCCAGGCTCCCAGGAGAAGTCGATGTCGACACCGTCCTTGATCACTTTCGGCCGCGCGACCGGATACGCGCTCATGGCGTAGTAGAATAGACCTGGTGGTACGTATTTTCCAGTTGGCGATTGCTGTGCTTGCCCAACGACAACCATGCTCACGAGCTTTCCCGGAACACCGTAGATGTTGCCGGCAGGTAGCGCCAGGAATCCGATGTTGTGTATCTGCCGAAGCAAGGACATGCCGTTCGCTGCGACCTGGTCTATGCCGATACCGTGTGCATTCGTTGGTGTGGGCGCATAGCGTGTCCGCACACGGTGGCTGCTGTCTGTTACACCGGCAGTAGGCCTGTTCTCGGGATAGCTCAGGTTGGTCAAATCGACTTCGTCAAGTTCCGCAGAACGACGAAGCACAGCGACGACAATACCAGACTCACCGCGCTCGGTGAGGCCGGCGCGGTCGACGACGGCGACGGAGAAAGAGGGATCCGTCAGAACCACGACGTCTTCTCCGTACTCGGAGACAGCCTTGGTTTCGACGGTGTTGCTGTAGAGGACGACGTACATAACCGGCTCATCAGGCCAGATCAAGTCATCGATTGTTCCTGTGACTTCGCCGACTTGGCCGGCTGGTGTCACGAAGAGACCTGGAGCTACACCAAGCTTCCCGGTCTCGGGGTCCACCTCGACCTTGATGTTCTCCGGTGACACGAATTCGTTGCTGGTGCTGATGATGCCGTAGCCGGAAGCCAAGGCGATGTCCAGGAACTTCGAGAGCGAGGTGTTGATCGAATCGAGCTGGTCCTGCAGGTTTGCCGAGGAGAACGGTGTCACAGGATGATCCCTCCGCAGGAAATGGCCATGGTGTCTCCGTCGGCGTTCACAGCAAGCTGGTCTGACACCTGTGGAAGCAAAGGCTTGAGCAGCAAGCTTCCGCCAGCCCAGACATCGTCACCTGCAGTGGGAACGACGTAGCTGTACCGCAACGACGAAATACCGTCGCGCATGGGGTTTGTGCGGATTGTGAAAGGACCGATCGTGCGCATGCGCAGGACGATAACTGTGCCTGTGAGCGTGCGGCGCACAAGCTGTGCCGTTCCAGGTGTGAGCTGAATCGTCTCAATAGCGCCGTCGACGTCCACGAACAGTGTCGCCGACGCAGTAACCGAGAATAGAAGATCGATGTGTACGGGAGCCTCGAGAGGAAGTACAACACCACACCCCCACCGCTCCTGCTCCGGCGTGCACACAAGCTCGTCTTCGGAACGGATACTTGAGCTACCGTGCTGGTGCTTGAGCAGACCCAAGCCGCCGGCTCGTACTGGTACGCTGCAGAGGACAGCGTTCCTTGTCTTCATCTCCGCTTTCTCGCCGTCGAGGCCGACGGACAAGGAGATGTTCTCCTTGCCGGTCCCGAAGATCTTGCCGCCGATGATGTCAGCCAGGTACGGACCCGAAAGCGCAGGCAGCGGAATCTCTTCGCTCTCGTAGGCGAGGCCAGCGCGTACATGTGCTGTACCTTCACGCAGAGGAGCAAGCGGAGTTGTTATCTCGAGCAGGTACCGCAAGCGATTGTTGAACTGGAACACGACAGCAGCTGAAACAATCTTGGCGGTATCGGTCAAGTACATGATCGAATTCGGGCGCTCCACAGTAGCCAGTACGTCACCCGGAGCCAGGATCTCGCTGGAATCGACCAGGATCTTGTGCGCGTCCACATCCGTTCCTTGTACGATCTCCACAGGGAACGACGAGAGTTCCACAGACGTCCCTGGTGCGTAGACATCGGCAAGTGGTGTGGTCAGGTTGTAGGTTGTCCGGTTGCCTACCGCTCCGGTGCTGCGGGTGCACGAGAACGTCTGGACATGTTCGCGACGATCGAGCAGGAGCACTGAACCGTCTGGAACGTCGCCGAGGACGGTCTCGGTGATGATCTCGGATGTTCCGATGCTTCCGATAACCGCCAGGGACTCGCTGAGTCGTGTGCGTAGACTCGCCGGCTCCGACCCGAGCGCCGTGGCCATGCGCACACGACCGGAGAGGGCCTTGTCCAAGGCGACGATCTTACCATGGAAGCAGACGTTCGTCGGCATCCTTCCTGGGATCTGGCCAAGGACAAGGTCGGTCGCGGCACGCATCAAGCAGACACCATGGCGGAAGCGATCGAGTTGACGACGCGGGTGTAGTCGGCAGCGTTCGACCGAGCCTTCTTGAGGATGGCCTGCACAGCCTGGTTGACCGTGGGCTGGTTGGAGCTGCGTCCGATCACCTGCTCGTAGATCTTGCGCACCTGGGCCTTCTTCAGGCACAGAGCGTTGAACTCGGAGTCGGAGATACCGAAGCGACGAAGATCACGCTCCTGCAGGATCTTGATGAGCTCTTCCGGATCCGAAGACGTCTTCTGCGTGCTTTCGGTTACTGCGCCTGGCACCGCAGGAGATTCCGTGACTTCAGGAAGCATTGCGACACTCTCATCCTCGTCGAACGTGGCGATCTGCATATCCGCGAACGGATTCGCTTCCGTCGGTGTCGACTTTGTGAACGTCTCCATCTCCACTTCCGGGAGATCAATGACGTCAGGAATCTTCTTGGCCTCAGCCATGGCGGCTGCACCCTCCGAGTCCAGCGGTGGCTGCTTGTCCGGAGCGTACGTCGGATCAAAGACGAACGGAATCTGCGGAGCCTGATGCACGACGCGCACAGGTGCTCCTGCGCGTACTGGCCGGCCGCCGAGGATGAGGACATTCTGCCCAGCGAACACACCGTCACGAACAGTGCCGTTTCCGTAGGGGTCGTTGAGGTGTATTTCGACTCCACCACGTGTGTGCTTGATCATAATTTGCTCCTTGTCAGTACGCGAGGATGATGCGTTGGATGAGGGTTTTGCGCAGGTGCTTCGTGGACACAGGCATGCGCACACGTGCGAAGACGTAGTGCTTCCCGACTTCTTCAGGAAATATGGACTGGTGCACGACAGCGATGACGACAAGCTCACCGTACACGAACGAGCCGTCCGTTACACGAGCAACCAGCGAGCGGCTGCGTGGATCAGGAACTTCTTTCGAAGACCAGTCGCTGTAGCCCGACAGCGGGTACACTTGATCCAACACTCCGTCAGGTTCCGTGCCAGGTGCAAAGGATGTTGCGGACCAACCTGTGCCGGTCACGGACACGGAGTATCCAGACACGACACCGAAAAGCTGTGCGTACACACGAACCGTCGAACCGTCGACGACGGCGAATGTGGCGCTGTTGAACGTAGCCGATGCCCGTAGTGCTGAAGCGATAGCGGCCGCTGTGTCTGCTGTTGTGGCGCCTGAGTCAAAGTCTGCACCTTCGGTCACAGTCACAGCACCAAGCGGTGTTGTCACGGTCACGGAGCCGGCATTGATGGTCCCTGTCACAGTGATCGTGCTCGAGCCTCGGCTGCCTTCGCTCCATCCCAGGAACGGCTTCGTCGGATCCCAGAAGATGTAGCCACCACGGCCGATGGCGAACCCGG
>Ga0265297_10003533_pt1 | contig 27962 bp, 25 predicted proteins | sample Munlanlwell13791_FD_192502 | JGI IMG/M metagenome (GOLD analysis project Ga0265297, IMG submission 192502) | Leachate microbial communities from a municipal landfill in Southern Ontario, Canada - Leachate well 137-91 | ecosystem: Engineered > Solid waste > Landfill > Unclassified | place...
TCAGCCGCGCGCTTTTCATCGAAAACAGTGACTTCATGGAGACGCCCCCGCCGAAGTATTTCCGGCTGCGTCCCGGCGGCGAGGTGCGGTTGAAATACGCCTACATCATCAAGTGCGACGAGGTGGTGAAGGACGCCAGTGGCAACGTCATCGAGCTGCGTTGCACCGCCGACCTCGGCAGCAAGACCGGCGGCCAGACCGCCAACCGCAAGGTCAAGGGAACCATTCATTGGGTCAGCGCCGCGCATGCGTTCGAGGCGGAAGTGCGGCTCTACGACCGTTTGTTCACGGTGCCGGAGCCGGACGCCGACGGCAACTTCAAGGCGCACCTGAACCCGCACAGCCTCGAAGTGTTGACCGCGAAGTTGGAGCCGTCGCTGGCGAAGGCATCCAACGATGAGCGATACCAGTTTGAGCGGCTCGGTTACTTCGCGCTGGATTCCGACACACAGGCCGGCAAGCTGGTCTTCAATCGCACCATCACGCTCCGGGACACTTGGGCGAAGCAACAACAGAAGGCGTAAGTCTTTCAGCGGGAAACAGGGCTGGTTGTCTTCCGGGCACAGCAACTTGTTGTGTGCAGCTTCGAAGAGTGAGAAAGAGCGTCCTTCACTCTTTCTGCGCCCAAAGAATTCGTCCAACACCAACACTGACCTGAATCAGCAGGATGCCTTGTCGTCGGAAACGTGGACTGGCTCGATGTGCCAGATGTCGCGGCAGTATTCGCGGATGGCGCGGTCGGAAGAGAACTTGCCCATGCGCGCGACATTGAGGATGGACATGCGCGTCCACTGCTCCGTATCGCGATAAGCGCGGGCAACATCCTCCTGCCGCTCGATGTAGGACGGATAGTCGGCGAAGACCAGATACTCGTCGCGTTCAAGCAGGGAGCGGATAAAGGGCTGGAAAAGCTCCTTGTCGCCACCGGAGAACGCGCCAGAGCCGATGACATCAAGCGCGTCGCGCAGCTCGGCGTTCTGCTGATAGATTTCCCACGGCCGGTAACCGGCAGCTTTGCGCTCACGGACCTCCTCCGCGGTAAGGCCGAAGAGGAAGAAGTTTTCCGCGCCGACTTCCTCACGAATCTCGACGTTGGCGCCATCGAGCGTGCCGATGGTAAGCGCGCCGTTAAGGGCGAACTTCATGTTGCCGGTGCCGGAAGCCTCGGTGCCGGCCATCGAGATTTGCTCGGAGAGGTCGGCGGCGGGATAGATGCGGTGGGCGTTCTTGACGTTGAAGTCCGGGCAGAAGACGACGCGGAGGCGGTCGCGTGTGTCAGGGTCGGCGTTGACGACGGCGGCGACGGAATTGATGAGCTTGATGATCAGCTTGGCCATGAAGTAACCCGGCGCGGCCTTGCCGCCGAAGATGACGGTGCGGGGCGTGAAATCGAGGCGCGGGTTGTTCTTGAGCCGGCGGTAGTGAGTGACGACGCGCAGGAGGTTCAGTTGCTGGCGTTTGTATTCATGGAAACGCTTCACCTGGATGTCGAACAGCGTCGCAGGCTCCACTTCGACGCCCGTGGCTTTCAGCAATGCAGCCGCGAGTCGTTCCTTGTTGGCGTGCTTGACCTGCCGCCATTCCTCGCGGAAGCCGGCGTCAGCGGCGAGCGGCTCCAGCTTGCGAAGTTCGTCGAGGTCTTTCAGCCAGCGGTCGCCGATGCGGCGGGTGATGAGCGCGGTGAGGCCGGGGTTGGCGAGCGCCATGAATCGCCGCGGCGTGACGCCGTTGGTCTTGTTGGAGAATTTCTCCGGCCAGAGATCATGGAAATCGCGTAGCACGGTCTGCTTGAGCAGTTCAGTGTGGAGGGCGGCGACGCCGTTGATGGCGTGGCTGCCGACGCAGGCGAGGTTCGCCATGCGCACGTATTTGTCGCCGGCCTCGTCAATGATCGAAAGCCGCTGCACTTTGCCGTCGTCGCCGGGGAACTTCACGCGGACCCCGTCGAGGAAGCGGCGGTTGATCTCGTAGATGATCTCCAAATGCCGCGGCAGGACGCTTGCGAAGAGAGGCAGCGGCCATTTCTCCAGCGCCTCGGACATGAGCGTGTGGTTGGTGTAGGCAAACATGCGGCGCGTGATGTTCCACGCGCGGTCCCAATCCATACCGTCCACGTCCACGAGGAGGCGCATCAGTTCGGCAATGGCCAGCGAGGGATGTGTGTCGTTGAGTTGGGCGGTGAATTCTTCGTGGAGCTGGTCGAGCGGCGTCCGGTGCTGGCGATAGATGCGGATGATGTCCTGCAACGTGCAGGAGACAAGGAAGTATTGCTGTTCCAACCGCAACTGTTTGCCGGCGGCGGACACGTCGTTCGGATAAAGAACCTTGGTAATGTTCTCCGAGACGACCTTCTCGTTCACCGCGCGGTAGTAGTCGCCGACGTTGAACGCCTGGAAGTCGAACGAGTTGTGCGCCTCGGCCTTCCAGAGGCGGAGCATGTTCACCGTCCGCACGCCGTAGCCTTGGATGAGCGTGTCGCACGGCGTGCCCATCACAATCCGGTTGGGCACCCAGCGGACGCGGTAGTTGCCGGCCTCATCCTGATACGGCTCCGTGTGCCCGCCGAGCTTTACCTCGAACGCAATTTCCGGCCGGACAATCTCCCACGGATAGCCGAGCCGCAGCCAGCGGTCGCCCGTCTCCACCTGCCAGCCGTCGCGAATTTCCTGGTCGAAGATGCCGAACTCGTAACGAATACCGTAACCGATCGCGGCGATCTCCAGCGTCGCAAGGGACTCCATATAACATGCGGCGAGCCGGCCGAGGCCGCCGTTGCCGAGACCCGGCTCCTCCTCGTGCTCGATCAATTCGTCGAGATCCTGGCCGAGGCCGCGCACCGCCTGCCTCGCCTGTTCGGTGATGCCGAGGCGGAGAAGGTTGCCGCCCAACTGCGGACCGATCAGGAATTCCGCCGAGAGATAGATGACGCTGCGGGGGGCGCGCTGGAAGTAGGTTTCAGCGGAACTGACCCAGTTACGAACGATCCGGTCGCGCACGGCGTAGGCGAGGGCAAGGTAGTAATCGTTCTTCGTGGCAACCTCGGGAAACTTCCCGGCCATGCAAAAGAGTTTCTCAAGGATATCGCGCCGGAGCTGGTTGGCGGCGTCCATCGCCACATCCGCCGCGCGAACGCCTTCACCAGCCTTGTCAGAATTCGTCGTGCGAGTCTTCATTTTATTGCTGCCGATGCTACCACTTCAATCTGTGATGCTGGAAACAAAAACCCACTGAATGGGACGAGTCTCCCCATGAGCCCGGTTCACTCCAAATCGGACGGCAGGCGAATCTGAAAGCTCGTTCCACTCGTCGGGGCCTACACGCCGAGCAACTGCTCAACGAGCGGAACCAGGTGACTGGCGACGGCGTCACGCGTGGTCACCATGTCGGCTCCGACCGCGCGCGCTTCTTCCAGCGACGGCTCGTTCGCGCCGTCGCCAAACGCCAGCACCAGCGTGTGCCTCAACTCCGCGTCACTCTTCAACTTCTTCAGGACAGACACCGTGTCGCGATTGCGCAGATCGAGGTCGAGAATAACAAACATCGGACGTTGTTCGCGCGCAGTCGCCAGCAACTCGCCTGGATCGCGCAAGTGCGAAACGCGGTATCGCGACTGACACAAATCGTTGGTCATGCGCGAGAGCAACACCACGTTTTCGCTGATCAGGATGGCAGTCGGTTCCATAAATCTCCGCGGTTGCGACGCCGGTCACGGCGAGGCGGCCTGACGGTGCGCGTTCCCCTCCACGTGGGTCCAGTGGCCGTCCCAGTGCGGGTCGAGGCCGAGGTCTTTGATCACCTGCAAGTCCTTCTTCGGGTCCTGGCCGGCTGTGGTGAGGTAGTTGCCGATCATCGTGGCAGATGCGCCGACCAGGAACATCAGCGGCTGCAGGTCGCGCAGGTTTGCCTCGCGGCCACCCGCGACCATGATCTCCTTGCGCGGCAGGATGAACCGATAGACAGCGATGGTCTTGAGAATCTCCATCGGCGGCAGCGGTGTCAGATGCTCAAATGGCGTGCCCTGGATCGGGTTCAGGAAATTCATCGGCACGATGTCCACGTCGAGATCCTTCAACGCAAACGCCATCTCGACGCGGTGCCGGCGCGTCTCGCCCATGCCGAAAATGCCGCCGCAGCAGACGCGGATGCCCGCGTTTTTCAGATACCGGACCGTCTGCACGCGCTCGTCGTAGGTGTGCGTGGTGCAGATGTTCGGGAAATGATCCCGCGCGGTTTCGAGGTTGTGGTTGTAGCAGACAACGCCTGCCGCCTTGAGCCGGTCGGCCACGCGTTGGTTGGGAATGATGCCGAGCGAAGCGTCCGCGCGCACCGTGCCGCTGCGGGCGATTTGCTCGATGCTCGCGCACACTTCGTCGAGGATCGGGCCTTCCTTCAGCCCGCGCCATGCCGTCACCACGCTCAACGCCTGCGCGCTGTTCGCGCGCGCCTCGGCGGCGGCCTTGAGCAGGGCATCGCGGTCCACGAACGAATAGCGCGGCGATTCCGTCGCGTTCGCGGCCGACTGGGCGCAGAACTTGCAGTCCTCCGGACACGCGCCGGCCTTGGCGTTGATGATGGAGCAGAGGTGGACCTTGTTGCCCTTGAACTTCTCGCGGATGCGATTGGCCCGCGCGAACAGATCATGGAGGTCGGCGCCGATGTTGGTTTCCATGAGCTGCGCGGCCTCGTCAAAAGAGAGTTCGCCGCCGTCGAGCACGCGGCGGCTGACGGCGTCCAGCAAGTTTTGAAAATCCGGTTGCGTCTCCATGACGATGCGCGAAGCGTAGCGCAAGCCCCCAACCCGTGCAAGCGGCCTTGACGAAAACCGCACGCGACAGATATTGTGCCACTTTAAATCGCAACACTGTTTGGAGACATCATGGCAGCCAAAAATGTAGAAGACCTTTCCGAACGCGCGCGCTCCCTTTACAAGCGCGCCAGCGAAGCGGCTCAGCACCAAAACTACGACTACTCAATCGAACTGCTGATCCAGATTCTGGAGCTTGAGCCGGCGTTCTTGGACGGCCGAAAGCTGCTGCGCAGCATTCAAATGCGCCAGTTCCAGGGCCAGAACATCGTGAGCCGCAAGATGGCCGCCATGAAGGCGGTAACCGAGGCGATGAAAGCGCAGGTATCGCTGAAGAAAAGCCCGCCCCTTGCGCTGGTCGAAGCGGAGAAAGCCCTCAACATTGATCCGTCCAACGCGACGGCGCTGGGCGCGGCCGCGGAGGCGGCAGAAACGATGGAGTTGCCGGAGACGGCGGCGTTTCTGCTGGAATCAGTGGTGCAGCACAAGCCCAGCGATGTGAAGGCGCTGAAGCGGCTGGGCGCGCTCTATGCGCGCATCGGCGAGAACGACAAGGCTTACAAGGCTTACGAGAGGGTCATCAAGCTCGATCCCGCGGATGCCGAGGCGTTCAAAGCGATGAAGGACGCCACCGCCGAGGGCGCGCTGAAAAAAGGCGGTTGGAACGAGGAGGGCACCTATCGCGACAAGATGAAGGACAAGGAGGAGGCCAAGGCCATCGAGCAGCAAAGCCGCGTGGTCAAGAGCGAGGAGATGGTGGCCAACCTCATCAACGAAACCTACGAGAAGCTCGCCCAGGACCCGAAAAACCTGGCCCTGGCGCGGCAACTGGCCCGCCTCTATGCCCAGAACAACGAATTTGAAAACGCGCTGGGCCTGTTCGACCAGATCCTTCAACTACAGGGCAGCGATCCGGCGCTGGAAAAGGAAATTACCGACACGCGCTTGAAGCGGCTCGGAGTGGAGATTTCCAAGAAGGAGGTCGAGCTGCAACAGACGCCCGACAACGAAGCGTTGAAACAGGAATTGGCCAAGGCGACCCAGGAACGCGACGACTTCCTGTTTGAGGAATGCGAGAAGCGCGTCCAGAAGTATCCGAACGATCTCGGCTTCCGTTACGAACTGGGCCAGCTTTATTTCCAGCGCGATAATACCAAGGGCGCGATCCAGCAGTTCCAGCTCGCGATCAAGAACCCGCAGTTGCGCGTCAGCGTGTTGAACTACCTCGGCCAGTGCTTCCTGAAACAGAAGCTGATGGACATCGCCATCCGGCAATTCGCGACGGCCGAGAGCGAAATCCCGACCATGGACGACACGAAGAAGGAAGTGCTCTACAATCTCGGTGTCGCCTATGAAATGAAGGGTGACAAGGTGAAATCCGGCGAGTGCTATCAGAAGGTGTACGAGGTGGACATGAACTACCGTGATGTCGCCAAGCGGCTCGGTCTCGAATAAATCCGCTGCGCCGCCGGCAAGGACCGGCGGAGGTTTCCAAACAAAAAAGCGCAGAGGGTGAACCACTCACGCCTCTGCGCTTTTTGTTTAGATCGGGTGTCTACCTGTTGAGCCGATTAGGGAGTCTTTTTCTTCGTCGTCGTCTTCGCTCCGGCGCCGGCTTTCGATGTGGTGGACTTGCTTCCGGGCGCCACTCGCACTGGGCCGCTTCTCGGACTCTCGAACCGCTTCTTCATGTCGGCAATGTAGATTTCCCACTTCTGAACAAGCTGTTGGTACTCGGCGTCACGCTGTTTCCACTGCGCATTGTTCTGTTGCAGTTGATCGTTGGAGGCCTGCAACGCCTTCATTTGCTGTTGGTCGGCTCGCATCTTGTTTTGCAGCGTGCGGTTGGTCTTCTCCAGATCATCCTGCTTGGTTGCCCACACGCGCCAGACGCCAATGTTGAGCAACAATGCGCCGACAACGATCATCGGAATCTCGTGCTTCCACGCCTCGCCCGTGCTCAACCGCCGCGCGATCACCACCAACACGACGATCAAACCCGTGACGGCCAGAATCCAGCCAAACATGGAACCGGACGAGCCACCCGCTTCAGCTCCGGCGCCGCCGCCTTGGGCCAGAACAGACGCGGCGCTTGAGGCCAGAAAAAGTCCATACATCATCATGCGTTTCATATTCATTCCTTATCGTTTCAGCAAAACAAACTCCACCGCAGGCACATCTCGCGGTAAAATGGCAAACTCCAAGCGGGGAAAATAGCGTCCACGGGTTGCTTGAGCAAGACTTTTGACACCCCCCTTGCCGCAACCGCCCGGTTCATGCCGAATCCCGTTCCGAGGCAAAACAAGAGGAGTATCCCATCTCATCCCATGAATTTGACCACGCCGAAGTCGTTTTTGCATTCACTTCGCCGCGGGTATCGCTACAATGGAACCGGGTTATGATTTCAACGCGCACATGGTCCGAGTCCTGGTTCCTCCACTTGATTCTATTGGGGGTGGCAGCGGCGCTTGCCTGGTGGCATCCGGTGGCGGGTGGGGTGGGATTGTTGTTGGTGGCATTCAACATCAACTTCTTCCGCGATCCAGAACGGCAGGTTCCCGCCGACCCGCGCGCCATCGTTTCGCCGGCGGACGGGAAGGTGGTGGATGTCTGCGCGGCGCGCGAGGAGAAGTTTCTCGGCGGCGAGGCAAAGAGGGTGGGTATTTTCCTCAACGTCTTCGACGTGCATGTGAACCGGGCGCCGATCGGTGGCGAGGTGAAGTTCTCGGAGCATGTGCCGGGAAAGTTTCTCAACGCCCTGCGCGCGGAATCGGCCTTTCAGAACGAGCACCAGATTCTCGGCTTGCAGGACGGCGAGTTTCGCGTCACCGTTCGTCTCATCGCGGGCACCATTGCGCGGCGAATTTGCATGTGGACGAAGCCGGGCACGCGCGTTGGGCGCGGCGAACGGATCGGAATGATCCGCTACGGTTCGCGCGCGGAGATCTACGTGCCGGCAAGCTGCGAGATTGCGGTGAAGCCGGGCGACCGAGTGAAAGGAGGATCGAGCATCCTTGGCTACCGGAAGTGACAAGCCACCGGGCATGAACCCGGAGAGCGCGGATTTCGGGAAGATTTATTTCCTCCCGAACCTGTTCACGGCAGGCAATCTGTTGTGCGGCTTTTTCGCGCTGACGTGGATTTTTAAATACCAGGCCGCGCCCAACATCCACTTCATCCACAACGCGCTCTGGCTCATCCTCGGCGCGTTCGCGTGCGATTTTCTCGACGGCCGCGTGGCACGGCTCGGCGGGAAAGAGTCGGCGTTCGGCCGCGAGTTCGATTCGCTGGCGGATCTGGTGAGCTTCGGTGTGGCGCCGGCGTTCATGGTCTATCGGATCGTGCTGGAGGAGTTTCCCCGCACAGGCTGGATGGTGGCGGCGGTGTATCTGGCGTGCGGCGCGCTGCGGCTGGCGCGATTCAACATCCTCTGTATCCGTGGCGCCTCGTCCAACGAGTTTGTTGGTTTTCCGATTCCGTCGGCGGCGGCAATGGTCGTGAGCGTGACGATGTTCATGATCTGGCTGCAAGAGCAGGACATCATCACGCCAGTCGGCACGCCGGAACATCCGCTGGGGCCGTGGCGCTACGCGTTGCCGGCGCTGATGCTCCTGCTGTCGGCCATGATGGTCAGCACGGTGAAGTATCCCACCTTCAAACACGTGGACTGGACCATGCGCAAGTCGCTGGCAACGTTCGTGGCAGCACTGGTGGTGTTGTTCCTCGGCTGCACATGGCCACAGGTGACGCTGGCGGCGCTGTTTGTGTTATACCTCATCTACGGCATGGTGCGGCCGTGGGTTTCCAAACGGCTGCGACAGGAAATCGAAATCGAAGAAAACGAATCCGACGTGTCGTGAACGCCACCACCAACTTCATCGCACCTGTGCTCGCCGGCTTGGTCAGCGGCTTCCTGGTTTCCATCCCTGTGGGGCCGGTGAATGTCACGGTCATGAGTGAGGCGCTGACGCGTGGATTCCTGCGGCCATTCTTGATCGGGGTGGGCGCGGTGACAGCGGAAGCGATCTACTGCGGGTTGGCGCTGGCCGGATTTCAATCGGTGCTGTCGCTGCCGACCGTCAGCACAGTGATGGCGTTGGTGAGTTTTCTGGTCGTGACCGTGCTGGGTCTCAAATACCTCCTGACGCACGATCGTTTCGGAGAGAACACCTCCCTGCGCGTGGAACAGGAACTGGAGACGAAGCTGCATCTGCATCGCGGCTACTGGCTCGGCTTTGGCATGACGCTCGGCAATCCGTTTATCCTGCTCGTGTGGAGCATGCTGGCGGCAGTGTTGTTTGCGCGCGGCTGGGTGCAATCCGGCGGCTTCAGCCAACTCGCGCTGGTCGGCGGCATGATGGGCGGTGGCACGCTGTGGTTCCTGGTGCTCGCTTGGGCCACGTCGCGCGGGCATCAGCGCGTCTCGCCGCGGATGTTGCGCCTGCTGACGCGCGTGTCAGGCGCTTTCCTGCTGGCAGCCGGCTGCATGCTGGGCGCCAAACTCGTGCAAGCGGTATCCTTCTCGGATTTGTTCCGTCCTTTTCACTGAAGCTGATGAGAACGTTCCGATTCACCATCGCGTTGTTGGTATCCGCCACATTTTGCTTCACCGCCGAGCCCACCCAACCCGCAAAACCGAAAGGTCCACCGAAGTTCCAGAAGCCGTCCGGCGTCGAGTTGATTCACGACGTTGAGATCGGCAAAGGAGGCGACCGGGTCTTGCACGCTGAGATCGCCCGGCCGGAGAAACCACCCGGAAAACCCATGCCAGCGGTGCTGTGGATCCATGGCGGCGGTTGGTCCGGCGGCTCGCATCGGGGCAATGGTGCGTTGTGGCTCGCCACCCAAGGCTACTTTACCGCCAGCATCGAATACCGCCTCAGCGGCGAAGCGAAATGGCCCGCGCAGATCGAGGACTGCAAACTCGGTGTGCGCTGGCTGCGCGCCAACGCCGCGAAATACAACGTGGACCCGAACCGCATCGGTTGCTGGGGCTCCAGCGCCGGCGGACACTTGGTGGCTTGTCTCGGCACAATGGACGATGCAAGGTTTGAGGGCTGCGGCGGCTACGAAGGCGTCAGCAGTCGCGTGCAAGCCGTCGTGGATTATTGCGGGCCTGCCGACATGACCCAAGGCAGCGCGGGCATCCAGGGCGCGAAGGACGACAACGACTCCAAGGCGCTGCTCGGTTTGTTCGGCAAGCCTTTCAAGAAGAAGCCGGAAACGTGGCGAGACGGCAGCCCGATCGTTTATGTCAAGACGGGCAACCCGCCGTTCCTCATCGTCCACGGCGACGCCGACGGGACGGTGCCCTTTGTCCAGTCCGAGCGGCTCGAAACTGCGCTGAGGAAAGCCGGCGTGCCGGTCCAGTTGCTCCGCGTCAAAGGCGGCGGCCATAATATGATGGCGGCCAAAGACGCTCCTCCCGCCGAGCCGGACCCGCAATCCATTCGCGCTGTCGTCACAGCCTTCTTCGACAAACATCTTAAGCAGTGACAAGGCAGCGGAGCGGCAAGGTTGGAGGCATTCTGAGAGACCCGGCCTTGCTGCAAATTCTGTTTGGCATGTGAGACAATTTCGCGGAGACGAATCTCGCGTCAAATAAACATCGAACAACCTGCCGACGGCAAAGTATAAGCAAAAACCATGTGGCACCAGAACTACACCGCCGTTGGCGGCAACCTGTGGCTCTCGACGGCGGTGGCGGCACTGCCCATCCTTCTCTTGTTCTACCTCATTGGCGTGCGGCGGCTCGCGGCGTGGAAATCCGCGCTGGTGGCGCTGGCGACGGCCTTTGTCATCGCCTGCTTCGCCTTCGGCACGCCGGTAACGGTGGCGGTTGCGGCGGCGCTTTACGGCGCGGCGTTCGGATTGTTCCCCATCTGCTGGATCGTGCTGGCGGGCATATTCCTCTACCGGCTCACAGTGGAAAGCGGGCAGTTTGAGGTCATCAAGGACTCCATCGCGCACCTCACGGACGACAAACGGCTGCACGTGTTGCTGATCGCGTTTGCGTTCGGCGCGTTTGTGGAAGGCGCGGCGGGCTTCGGCGCGCCGGTGGCCATCGCGGGCGCGATGCTGGCGGGTGTCGGCGTGTCGGCGTTCGAAGCGGCGGCGCTCTGCCTGCTGGCCAACACCGCACCGGTGGCGTTCGGATCCATCGGCATCCCGATCATCACGCTGGCGGGCCTGACTGGTCTGCCGTTGGACCAGGTGAGCGCGAGCGTCGGCCGCATTTCGCCGATCCTGTCGCTGATCATTCCGTTGTATCTGATGGTGGTGTTCGCGGGCTGGCGCAAAGCGCGCGGCGTGCTGCCAGCCATTGCCGCAGTCAGCATCGCGTTCGCCGGCACACAGTTCGTCGTCGCAAATTTCCACGGCCCTTACCTGACGGACATCCTTGCGTCGCTGGCCGCGGTGATCGCGTGTGTGGTGCTGCTCCAGTTCTGGAAACCGGCCGATGATTACTTCCACGAGGACGCGACGCCGGCACAGCATCGTGCTCACAGCACCGGCGCAGTCTTGAAGGCGTGGATGCCTTACCTGCTGCTGGTGGTCTTTGTGCTGCTGTGGGGCTTTGATCCGATTCGCGTGCGGTTGGAGACCGTGACGTTGCGGTTGGACGTGCCATTTCTCCACAACCACGTGATGCGAATGCCGCCGGCGATGAAAGAAATAACGGCGACACCGGCGGTGTTCAAATTCGACTGGCTCGCAGCGGCGGGCACGGGCTGCATGTTCGCCGCGATTCTTGGCGGACTGGCGATCGGAATGCGGCCGCGCCAGATGGCGCGGGTCTTTGCCGCCACGATGCGCCAGCTCGCGTTGCCGGTGCTGACGATCGCGTCGGTGCTCGGCTTCGCGTTTCTGATGAACTATTCCGGCATGACGGTGACGCTGGGACTGGCGTTTGCGGCGACGGGCTGGTTCTTCCCGTTCTTCAGCGCGTTCCTGGGCTGGCTCGGCGTGTTTGTGACTGGCAGCGACACGTCAGCCAATGCGCTCTTCGGCAATCTGCAGGTGGTCACGGCGCAGAAACTCGGCCTGAATCCACTGTTGACCGCCGCCACCAACTCCGCCGCCGGTGTCATGGGCAAGATGATCTCACTCCAAAGCATCGCCGTCGCCGTCGCGGCCACCGGCATGCCGCAGTCAGACGAGAGCAAGCTCTTCCGTTGGACCCTCAAGCATAGCCTGCTGTTGACAGCGCTCATCGGCCTTATCGCGATGGTTTTCGCGCACCTCACCCCGTGGGTGATCCCCGTGATTTCCGGGAAATGAAATCCGAATGTGCGGCTTGACTCCGACAGGCGCAGGATTTATCACTCGACGCAACCAACCAAGGAACCACATGGATATCAATGTCAACTCCACCAACCGCAGACAGTTTCTGAAGACCTCAAGCGCAGCCGTCGTCACCACCGCGATGGCGGCGCCGTTCATCCTTTCCAGCGAGGCCCGCGCGGCGGGCACCAGCGAGAAACTCAAGATCGGCTTCATTGGCTGCGGCGGACGCGGCTCCGGCGCCGCCAAGCAAGCGCTCAAAGCCGACAGCAATGTCGAGCTTTACGCGATGGCCGACGTTTTTCCGGAGAAGATCACCAACAGCCTGGAGCAGTTGAAGAAGATCGCGCCGGAGCAGATCAACTGTCCGCCCGAGCGGCAGTTCATCGGGCTGGACGCCTATAAGAAGGTCATCGCGAGCGGTGTGGATGTGGTATTGCTGACGACCCCGCCGGGATTCCGGCCGCAGCAGTTCAAGGCCGCTGTCGAGGCGGGCAAGCACGTGTTCCTGGAGAAGCCGATGGCCACCGACGCGCCTGGCGTGCGGTCGGTGCTCGAATCGGTGAAGCTCGCCAAGCAGAAGAAGCTCGCCGTGGTCGCCGGCTTTTGCTGGCGCTACGATTACGCGCGGCGCGAGTTTTTCAAGCGCATCCTCGGCGGCGCGATCGGCGACCTGCGCGCACTCTACGGTTGCTACTGGTCCGGGCCGGTGAAACCCATGTCCGCTTCCGAAACGCGCCCCGCGGGCATGAGCGACGTCGAGTGGCAGTTGCGCCACTGGTATAACTTCGTCTGGACCTGCGGCGACGGTCTCGTGGAACAAGGCTGCCACACGCTCGACAAGATTCTCTGGGCGATGAAGGACGAGCCGCCGCAGAAGTGTGTCGCCGTGGGTGGCCGGCAGGTCTCCAATCCCGGCGGCAACATTTACGATCACATCGAAGTCAACTACGTCTGGCCCAACGGCGTGCGCGCGTTCTTCGGCCACCGCCAGTTGCCCAAGAGCTACAATAAAGTCGCCGACTACATCATGGGAACCAAGGGCGTCGGCACGATCGGCGAAGGCCCCCAGCCAGAGATCACCGGCGAGACCAAGTGGGCCTTTAGCGGCGACAAGAACGACATGTATCAGACCGAACACGACGAGTTCTTCGCCTCGATCCGCAAGGGCGAGCCGATTAACGACGGCGAGCGCATGGCCACCAGCACCATGTCCTCCATCATGGGCCGCATGGCTGCCTACACCGGTCAGGAGATTACCTGGGAGAAAGCCCTCAACTCCGAAGAGCGCCTCGTGCCCGAAGTGCTCGACTGGAAGCAGGAACTCCCCGTCGCCCCGATGGCCGTGCCGGGAACCACGAAGTTTTTCTAAACACCGAGTTGCAGCCAATAAATCGCAGAGCGGAACGTGAAACGTGACGTAAGAGTTGCGTTTCACGTTTCGTTCACAATCGATCGGTCAATACAGCCTAATTCAAGAGCAATTTTTGTGTAGCCGAACTGAAGCTCCAGACCCTAGACTGTCGACATTGAATGTTATGAAATCATCTTATCTCTCCATCGGAACCCTGTCCCTGGCGCTCATCTTTGCCGGCTGCGGCCAGCAGGCTGAACAAGCCAAGCCAGCGGAGCAACCCAAGAAGGCCGAGCAGGCGGCGCCCGCCGCACCCGCAGCCGCCGCCAAAACGGTGGATTTCGTCAAGGACATCCAGCCGATCATCGAGGAACAGTGTCTCGTCTGCCATCGCGCAGGCCATGCGGCCGGCGACGTGCAGCTCGACACCAAGGCCGCCGCGCTCAAGCCCAGCGGCACAGGCAATTGCATCATCCCCGGCAATCCGGGCAAGAGCACGTTCTACACGACGGCGGTATTGCCGGCCGACGATGAAGGTTTGATGCCGCCTTCGAAGAAGGGTGGCCCCATGTCGAAGGATAAGATCGCGCTGATCAAGCTCTGGATCGAACAAGGCGCTGCCTGGCCTGATGGCGTGGTCTGCAAGATGAAGGCGAAAGCGGAGGTCGACCCCGCCGCCGAAAAGGCGTTGGAGACGACGACAGCCATCCATAAGAACATCGTGGCGAAGCTCGACGTGAAGGACGCGGCGCAAATGAAGGAATACAGCGTCATGATTCCCGGCTCGGACGTGTCCTTCTCGATGGTGCCGATTCCTGCCGGCGAGTTCACGATGGGCAGCCCCGACGGCGAAGCCGGTCACAAGCCGGAAGAAGGACCGCAACATCAGGTCAAGATCAGCCCGTTCTGGATGGGCAAGCATTTGGTCACATGGAACGAATACGAACTCTTCATGTTGCCGGAGGAGGAGAAGAAGACCCGTTCCGCGCACAAGACCGACGCCGAGGCCGACAAGGTGGCCGACGCCATCGCGCGGCCTTCCCAGCCTTACGTGGACATGACGTTCGGCATGGGCCGCGACGGATTCCCGGCGATCAGCATGACGCAGCACGGGGCGTCGCAGTATTGCAAGTGGCTCAGCGCCAAGACCGGCCAGTATTATCGGCTGCCGACGGAGGCGGAATGGGAGTATGCCTGCCGCGCCGGAACGAAGACCGCGTATTTCTTCGGCGATGACGCGTCGAAGCTCGGCGATTACGCGTGGTTCGCCAAGAACAGCGGCGGCGCCAGCAAGAAGATCGGCCTGAAGAAGGCGAACCCGTGGGGCCTTTTCGACATGCACGGCCTGCTCTGGCAGTGGACGCTCGACCAGCAACAGCCCTACACCAAGGATGCCCAGACCGATCCGTGGGTGAAGCCCTCCAAACCTTATCCGCACGCCACCCGCGGCGGTTCGTGGCAGAACGAGCCGGATCGTCTCCGTGCCGCGGCGCGCTACGGTTCCGATCCATCGTGGAAGGTGCAGGATCCGCAGTTGCCCAAGAGCATCTGGTATCACACCGACGCGCAGTTTGTCGGCTTCCGCATCGTTCGTCCGCTCGCCGTGCCGGCGCCAGAAGTGGTGCACGGCTACTGGCACAGCGGCGTCGAAAAGGGCGACTAGAGCCCTGCTGGCAACTACGGTTTCTCGTAGAACTTCGCGAAGCCCGGCGACTCAAAGGTTTCGACCTTGTCGCCGGGCTTCTGCGTAATAAGCACTTCCGCGCCGGGCGTTGACGTGATCATTTCCATGCCCGCCTTCGGTCCCAACACGCCAACGCACGTGGACAAGCCGTCGGCAGTGATTCCGTCGGGTGCGATGACCACCACCTGGCGATGGTCGGTCAAACCGATACCGGTGCGGGGGTCGACGATGTGAGAATAGTGTTTGCCGCCGATCTCCAGGAACTGGAAGAAGTCGCCCGACGTTGACAGTGCCATGCGAGAGAGCAACACGTAGCGCGTCTTTTCCTCCGTTGTATCAGGCGAATTGAGCGTCGGAATGGCGATGCGCCAGCCGGCTTTGCCAGGCGGGGGATCGCTCATAGTCATGTTCCCGCCGCCAACCACCAACGCGCTGGCGATGCCGCGCCCGCGCAACACCGTGACCGCCTCGCTGACAGCATAACCTTTGGCAATGGCGCCGAGGTCGAGCCGCATCTTCGGCACGAGCAGCTTCGCGGTGTGGCGCTCTGGATCGAGTTGGATGTTCTTGTAGCCGACGGCTTTCATTGTCTCGGCAAGTGCCGACGGGTCCGGCAACCGATGCTCGCGCCGTGCTTTGCGCCACAGCCAGACGCACGGGCCAACCGTCACATCGAACGCGCCATCGCTTCGCTTGGAAAACTCCTGCGCCCGCGACAGCACGAACCACAGCCGTTCGCTCAACGGCACCGCCTGCCCGCTGCCCGAGGTGCGCGAGAGCCGGCTCAGTTCGCTGTCCGGCTCGTAGTCACTCATGATGGTGTTGATCTCCTTGATCCGCCGGAACGCGGCGTTGGCCGCTTCCTCAGCCGTCTTCTCATCCGCCGCATACAACACGATCTGGAATCGCATCCCCATCTGTGGCCGGGAGAACTCGTAACGTTCCAACGCCAGCGCCGCCGTCGGCGCAGCGCACAACAGCACGAGAAGCAGACCTGAAAAACTGGCTTGTTTCATGAGCGACTTTAGTTTCGACTTCCGGCGTTGTGCTGCAAGAGCGAAATCGCCACCGCAGCAAAAAACAGGAGAACATGTCATGGCTATTCGATTCGGCGGCCCGATCTTTTTGAAATCCAAGGATCCCGTGGAACTGGCGCGCGAACACCGCCGGATGGGCTATCGTGCGGCGTATTGCCCGAGGCCGGCGTTCGACGATCCGAGTTGCGACAATCTCAAAAAGGTCGCCGAGGCGTTTGCGAAAGAGGACATCGTCATCGCCGAGGTCGGCGCGTGGTGCAACGCCATGCATCCCGACACAGCGACGCGTGAGAAGAACATCAACCTTATCATCGGACGGCTCGATCTGGCCGACCGGCTCGGCGCGCTCTGCGCGGTGGACTACTCCGGCTCGTTCAGCCCGGACCATCCAGCCGGGCCGCATCCCGATGACCTGACCGAGAAGGCGTTCGACCTCGTCGTCGCCAACACGCGGCGGATTATTGACACCGTCAAGCCGAAGCGGGCGAAGTTCTGCCTGGAGATGATGCAGTGGGCGTGGCCCGACTCGCCCGACGCCTATCTCAGGATCATCAAGGCCGTGGACCGGCCGGCGTTTGGCGTGCATCTGGACGCGGCCAACATCATCAACTGCCCGCGCGCCTACTACGACACCGCCGCCGTCATCAACGACTGCATCCGCAAGCTCGGTCCGCACATCGTCAGCGCGCATGCGAAGGACGTGACGATGACGCCGGAGATGCTGGTGACGCTGCGCGAGACACGGGCGGGCACCGGCCGGCTCGACTATCGGGCGTACCTGAAAGGTCTCGCCGCGCTGCCGCAGGAGGTGCCGTTGATGCTGGAACATTTGAAGACGGCGGAGGAATACACCGCGGCGGCAGAACACATCCGTGGCGTTGCAAAAGAGTGCGGCGTGACGTTGTGAGCGGTGTATGACAGACTTCCAAGCCCGTTGTGAAACGAACGTGGACACCCGTTCTGCCACACATCCGCGGCGTTCGCGATGTGGCGCGGCGTGGTCAGCAAGCCGGTGACGGTCTTACGACCCGGTCGAGACCGAGATTTGGATGACAGCCCCGTCGTCCTGTTTGGCGGCAACCACCGAGCACTGGCGGCCTGCCTTGTTGGCCGTGACCATGCTCGTGTCTCCCATGTTCATGGTGGTGCCAATCTCCCATCCCTGGCTCTTCAACTGATCCTGATAGAACTTGCCGGCATCAGTAAAAGAGGCGGTCACGTGGAGGTGCACGATAAGTTGCTTGCCTTGTGAGGCGGCCATTTTCACGACGGCGCCTTTGTAGATGGGCACGTCCTTCGGAAAGTCGTCGGGCAAGGCGACTCCCTTGTCACCGGTCGCCATCTTGAGCTTGCCTTCCTTGGTGGTCACCTCGTAGGTGGCCTGGCCGCTTTTCTCCTCGACCTTCACTTTGCCGTCTTTGGTTTCGTAAGTGGAACTCTTGCCGCAGCCAAACGAAAGCGCGACCAGAGCGATCAGAGTCATGACCATTTTCTGTGACATAAGGCGGTCTCCATGTTGAGTGGTTCAGATTGACTGCCGGTAACCTACACGCAAGGGTCGCCATGAGCCAATGGATTTGATGCAGGCAGGCCGGGGTTGCCCTGCGCCAGCCGTCGCCCGGCCATTCTTCGTTCTTCACTCGCCAGCGTTCTCCCGCTAGGCTGTGGTCGTGCTTTTAACGGACCGCTATATCCTTCGGGAATTCCTGACGGCGTTCGGCTACTGCCTGCTGGCGTTTGTGCTGATGCAGGTGGTGTTCGATATGTTTCAGTCGCTGCGTGAGTTTCTTGATTATGGCTCCTCGACGCTGACGATCATCCTGTATTATCTCCTGATCCTGCCGGGCGCGGTTGCCTCGACGTTGCCCGCGGCGATTTTCTTCGGACTGGTCTTCGCGCTCGTCACCATGGCCAAAAACAACGAGTTGACGGCCATGCGCGCTGCGGGCCAGAGCCTGCTGCGGAGCAGCGTGGGAGTGCTCTTGGTTGCGCTGGGGATGGGCATTGGCCTGTTCTTGATCAACGAAGTGCTCGTGCCGACGTCCGCCGAGCGGGCCTCGGAATTGCTGGAGCAGCAGAAAACCCTCTCGAGGGTCGGCCGCGGCTCGGTCAGCGAGGCAGACGCCTACACGATGCGCAACCTCACCTACGTGAACAACCGTGAGGAACGCAAATGGTTGTTCCGCGCTTTCAACACCAAGACGCTGTCCGCCGAGAACGTGGACCTTCACTGCCAGCCGCGCGGCCAGCCGGAGCAGGCCATCAACGCCGGCTTCGCCTACTGGGTGGGCGACCATTGGCTGTTCCAGGACGTGAAGGTCATCACCTACCCGGCGAACAACATGCAGGGCGGCGGCATCATCCAGAAGTTTCATCCGCGGTGGGAGGATCCGGCGATCAACGACCTGCCGGAAGACATCATGCTCTTCTCCAAGAAAGAGCCGGAGTTCATGACCATTCGCCAGGTGCGCCGCTACCTGGAGTTGCACCCGAAAGAGGAATTGTCCAAGTTCCGCGTCAGCCTTCAGCTGCGCTATGCGGCTCCCTGGTCGTGTGTCGTTGCGTGCCTGATGGCCTTGCCGCTCGGCGCGGGCACAAGCCGGCGCAGCGCGCTCACGGGCGTCGCTTCGGCCATGGGGCGCCTCCTGCTTTATTTCGTCCTTTATTATCTCGGTGTGAAGTTGGGAAACCACGGCAGACTCGACCCGATCGTCGCGGTCTGGATGGCCGACGGCGTCTTCACGGTCATCGGCGCGTTCATGGTGTGGCGCACCCGATGACGATGGGAGAAGAACCCTCTCGCCATCGGTTGACTTTGGAGCACCCGTCAGATTTAACTGATGCTGGATTTGCGACCGACGCGCCGGTGATGAACACCGGCCAACTGTCGGGAAGAAACCAAACATCGTGGAGATTTCGCTTATGAACCGTCGCTCTTTTCTGAAGAACGCCCTCGTCGGCGCGGGCGCGCTCGCCTTGCCCGGATTCGCGTTGCCTTCGCTGGCCGCCGGGCATGCTCGAAAACCGGCCGTCCTCAGGCTTTGCAGCCAGGAAGGCCGCATTCCCGGCAAAACCCTGAAGGAGAAAGTCGCCAACCTCCAAAAGTATGGCTGCGTCGGCATCGAGTTTGGAGGCAATCCGGCCAACCGCCTCGCGGAAATCAAGGACACACTCAAAGGCACCGGCATCAAGGTCGCCGCGCTTTGCTGGGGTTCGCAGAAGGGAGACCTCGTCTCGCTCGATCTGGAGAAACGCAAGGGCGGCATCGAGGCCATCAAGTCCGCCCTCAACACCGCCGCCGAACTGGAGTCCAACGGCGTCATCTTCGTTCCCTGCTTTCACAAGCAGAGCGACCTCAAACCGGAGGAACTCGACAAGATCTTGTTCGATATCCTGCCCGCCATCGGCGACTATGCGAAGAAGGTCGGCAGCCGCGTCCTGTTGGAACCGCTCACCAAGAAGGAGACCTTCTACATCAACCGGCTCGAACAAGCCGTCGCCATCTGCAACAAGCTCAACAACAAGGGCATTTGCATGATGGGTGACTTCTACCACATGTCACTGGAGGAGACGGACCAGACGCAGGCGTTCGTCACCGCCGGCAAATGGCTGCACCACGTCCACATTGCCACGCGCGACCATCGCATCCTGCCCGCCCAGGAACCGCACAGCTTTGTCGAAGGCTTCAAGGGTTTGAAGCAGATCGGCTATCAGGACTTTTGCAGCCTTGAGTGCGGCTGCAAGAAAGGCACCAACCCCGAAGAGGAAGTGCCGAAAGCATTCGACTGCCTCCGCAAGCAGTGGGACGAGGCGAAGATCTGAGGAACTCGCCCCTCGTGCTGACGCCGTGCAACGGCCGCAGGATCAGATTTTCTCATCGCCGCGCGCGATCTTCTGGAAGCGCGGGCGGTTGACGATGCGGATGACGTTGCCGCGGTAGGTGAGAATACGGTGTTCCGCCAGCCGGCGCAGCAGCCGCGAGAGCGTCTCTTTCGTCGTGCCGAGAATCTGCGCCAGCATCGTCTTGCTGACACCAACCTTGATCGGCTGGCCCGGCTCGATGGCCAGGCTCAGGACGTAGCTCGCGAACCGCGCTGGCACATCCTTCATCGTCAGATCGGTCAGCGCATCGCGCATGCGGGCCAGCCACTTCACCAACGTGCCCATAATCCTGAAACTCAGCCGCGGATCGCGCGTCAGCAGTTGCTTGAAGCCGTTCTTGTCGATCGCCACCACGGTCGTGGGCGATGTCAGCGCCTCGGCTGACGCCGGATACGCCTCCATGAACATCGCGGCCTCCGCAAACGCCTCGCCCGCCGGCACGACATGAAAGACCCGCTCCCGACCGTCCGGCCCGACGCGATAGACCTTTGCCGAACCGGTCACGACAAGGAAAAACCCGCGCGACGGCTCGCCCTCGTTGAAGATGATCTGACCCTTGCGGTATTCCTTCGAGCTGGCGATCCGTTGCACCGCGTCCAAATCTGCGCCTTCCAAGTCCGAGAACAACCGGCAGCTTCGCAGCAGATAGGTGAGGTTCATGGTTGGCCGCACCGTTTAGCACGAAGTCCGCGTCACGAGAATCAAATTCGATGCCTTCACCCCGCGCTGGACAAGGGCGTGTTTCAAGCGATAGTAACGCCGCGTCAACCCAATCGAGTAAATGAATGAATCAGGCATCGCCTAACGATAACGAACTACGGCTGCTGTTCTGGGAAACGACGGCCGGCTGCAATCTGGAGTGTATCCATTGCCGCCGCCTCGACGTCGCCCGGCAGCTCATGCAGAACGACATGCAGACCGGGCAGGCGCTCCAGTTCGTTCGTGATCTGGCAAGCTTCGCCAAACCCATTCTCGTGCTCTCCGGCGGTGAGCCGCTGTTCCGACCCGACATTTTCCAGATCGCCACCGAGGCGAGGGACCTCGGCCTGCCCGTGGCGCTGGCCACCAACGGCACGCTCATCGACGAGTGCATGGCCAGGCGCATCGTGGACGCGGGCATCCGGCGCGTCTCCATCAGCATTGACGGCGCGGACGAGACAACCCACGACGATTTCCGCCGCCAGCCCGGCTCGCTCGCCGCGGCGCTGCGCGGTTTCCGGAACCTCAAGCGCCTCGGCATGAGCATGCAGATCAACTGCACGATCACCCGCCACAACATCCATCAAATCGAAACGCTTTACGCCACGGCGCTGGAACTCGGCGCGGACGCATTGCATCTATTCATGCTCGTCCCCGTGGGCTGCGGCGTGCAGATCGCCGAGTCGAACATGCTGCCCGCGGCGGAATACGAGCGCGTCCTGAACTGGCTTTACGACAAAAGCCGGCTCCGCCAGATGCACGTGAAGGCCACGTGCGCGCCGCATTACTTCCGCGTCGTCCGCCAGCGCGCCGTCGCCGATGGCATCCGTGTCGAACCGGGCCACGGTCACGACAAGCCGCGCCACGACATGGCCGCGATGACCAAAGGCTGTCTCGCCGGCAGTTCCATCTGCTTTGTGTCGCACACGGGCGAGGTCTTTCCGTGCGGCTACCTGCCGTTGAGCGCCGGCAACGTCACCCGGCGGCCCATCCGCGAGATTTGGGAGAAATCGGAATTGTTTGCCAAGCTGCGCGACCCGGACCAGCTCGAAGGCAAGTGCGGCTGCTGCGAGTTCAAACGCATCTGTCTCGGCTGCCGCGCCCGCGCCTACCACGCCGACGGCAACTACATGTCCGAGGAACCCTTCTGCGTTTACCAACCGAAGAAGTTGCGCGATGAGAAGCCATCCGTGGGTTGAGATGGATTCGCTGCCATGCACACTGTAGAATTCCGCGCTGTCGAGATCATCAACCACGCAACGGAGACATGACATGTACTCGAGCCGAATGAACCGCCGCCAGTTCCTCCACCGCACCGCCACAATCGCCAGCGCCGCCTTGTTGCCGCCATCGTTGCTTCACGCGGCGGACGCAGCCAAGCGCACTGCGACCGACCAGGTCGCGCTCGGCAGGACCGGACTCAAGATCAGCCGGCTCGGTTTCGGCGCAGGCTCCAACGGCGGAAACGTCCAGCGCAACCTCGGCCAGGAGACGTTCAACAAACTCATCCGTTACGCCCACGAGCGCGGCATCACCTACATTGACAGCGCGCAGAACTACAAGACGTTCGAGTGGGTCGGCGACGCCATCAAGGGCCTGCCACGCGAGAAGGTTTTCCTCCAGTCCAAGATTCCCGGCAAGCCGGAGGACGTGCTCGCGGCCATTGACAAGCACCGCAAGGTCTATAACACGGATTACATCGACTCCATGCTCATCCACTGCATGGTCAAGCGCGGCTGGACGGACGACTGGAAACGCATCATGGACGGCTTCGACGAGGCCAAATCGCGCAAATGGATCCGCGCCAAGGGTGTCTCCTGCCACAGCCTGCCCGCGCTCAAGGCCGGCGCCGAGTGCGACTGGACCGATGTGCATCTGGTCCGCGTCAACCCGCAGGGCCACGTCGTGGACACGATGGAGGAGAAGTGGAACGCCACGAGCGACGCCACCCGCGTCGGCCCGGTGATGACGGAAATCAAGAAGATGCACGCCAAGGGCCACGGCGTCATCGGCATGAAGATCATCGGCAACGGCGACTTCACCAACGCCGAGGATCGCGAGAAGTCCATCCGCTTCGCCATGTCCCAGCCGGAAATCCACGCTGTCGTCATCGGTTTCAAGAACACCGCTGAAATTGACGAAGCCATCGAGCGGATCAATCGCGCACTGGCGGCGGCGTAGCCACCACTGTCCTTCCTTCTCAGGATTGCAGCCACGCACCCCGGAGGAAGAGTGCGATATTGTGTCGGCGCAGGCAACTGCGACGTGCGCAGGGGGGCTTCTCGCTCGCCAACCGTTTTTCTGAAACTTTATTCCTGTCCGCCGTGTCATGTACTACGATGAGCACGAACAGGTTCTGGCCAGATTATGACCGACCCGCAAAAGTTTGAGGTGTTTATGCGGAACCACCAAGACATGGTTTTCGCAACGGCGGTGCGGTTGCTCGGCAACACAGCCGACGCGGAGGACATCGCGCAGGCGGTTTTCCTGAAGGCTTACGAGCGATTTGCGGAAATCGGCAACAGCCCGACCGTCGGCGGCTGGTTGCGGACTGTGGCGACGAACCTGTGCCTCAACCATCTCTCGCGTTACCGCCGCCGTTGGCGGTTGTTCTCGGAGATGCAGACGCCGGATGAGGAAGAGGCCGGCGACTATTCCGAGTCGCTCGCAGCACCAGAAGCGACGCCGGTCGCGCGGCGCGAGGAGCTTGAAGAGGCGCTGCGCCAGCTCCCCAACGCCCAACGCGTGCCGCTGGTGCTGTTTCACTTCGAGCGCATGAGCTATGACGAGATCGCTTCGCGGTTGCGCGCGTCGGTCGGCAAGGTGAAGACCGACATTCACCGCGGCCGGCTGGCGTTGAAGCGGAAACTGGAGTTTGTCAGACCATGAACCCGGAACAGGATTTGGAAAAGTGGACGGACCGTGAACTGCGGCCGCTGCCGGCGCCGCGCGCGCCGGAGACACTCGCGCCGCGCGTGATGGCGGCGATCGCGGCGCGCGCCGCGCTGCCGTGGTATCGGCAAACGTGGTTCGAGTGGTCCCGGGGTTGGCAGGCGGCATCGGCGGTGGTGGCGGCTTCGCTGCTGGCGGCGTGGGTGTTTGTACCGTGGCAGACGTTGCCCGGCGCAGAGTCACTCGCGGACATCGGCGGCCAGCTCAATGCCTTTCTCACAAGCGCCGGCGACGCGCTCGACCGCGCGACGCGGATTGCGTTGCCACTGTGGAACGCGTTGGTGCGGCAATTCTTGATCTACGCAACGGCTGTCGCTGCGATGCTCGTGAGCGCTGTCATCGCGCTCGGCGGCGCCGCCAGACAAATCATACTGAAGGAAACCCAACCATGATGAAGCACAGGCTCCAACCTTTCTCGCTGGCCGCGCTCGCTGCGGCGGTTCTTGCCTCCATTGCGTTTGCAGCAGACCCGGGAACCCACCGGCCCGCAACCACCAACGGTCCAGCGCCGGTCACAATCTGCATCGAGTTCGGCGACAAGAAAGGGCACAAGTCAGCCAGGAAGTTCTCCAACACCGGCGACGTCGCCGTGGTGGGTGAGAACTTCGAGCTGAAGGAAGGCAAGACGTCACGCGAGGTCGTCGTCGTAGGCGGCAATGCCACCATCGCTGGCAAGGTGCGAGGCGACGTTGCCGTGGTATTGGGATCGTTGACGCTGGCGCCCACGGCCGTCATCGAAGGCCAACAGGTTGTGGTCGTGGGCGGCACGCTGCACGCCGCGTCAAACACCGTGGTCCGCGGCGACGTGATCGTGGTGGGAGGACGGATCGAAGCAGAACCGGGGTTCAAGGCAGACGGCGAACAGCACGTGATCGGCTGGCCTGACCTGACGCCGGAATGGCTCAAGGACTGGATCAACAAAGGTCTGTTGCGCGGCGCGCTGTTGCCACCGTCGACGCTGGCAAGCTGGATCTTCGTGGCGGTGGCGCTTCTGTTCAACATTCTGTTGAGCCTTCTTTTTCCGCGGCCGCTGCAGGCATGCACTGACGTCGTTCGCGAGAAACCGGTTCAATCATTCCTTCTTGGCTTGTTGCTGCTGGCGGCATTTGGGCCTCTCTGTCTCCTGCTGGTGATCTCCTGCATCGGCATCCCCGTGGTTCCGTTCATGGTTTTTGCGGCATTGATGGCGATGGTGTTTGGATTCATCGCGGTCTACCGGTGCGTCGGCCAGCGGCTCGGGCAATTCGGGGACAAATCCCGGCTGGAGCAACCATTGCTGGCGCTGGGGGTCGGCACGCTGGTTCTCAACCTGGCCTACATGCTGCCGGTGGCTGGATTCATCGTGTGGGGATTAGTGATGATGCTTGGCTTCGGCGCGGCGTGGCTGGCGTTGTTTGGCCGCACGAAACGACAGGCGCCCCCCTTGGCCCCTGCGGGAGTTCCGCCATTCGTTGTTCCTCAGCCAGTCGCAACTGCCGTCCCACCGGTGGCGGCTTCGAGCGCCGTTCCGTCAACTCCGCCCGCCGCGCCTCCGCTGGAGCTGACATCGCTGCCTCGCCCGGGTTTCTGGATGCGCATTGGCGCGGCGTTGTTGGATTGCATCGTGATTTCACTGGTGATCTCGCCGTGCGGGATGCAACACAACGATGTGTTGAACGACACATGGCCAACACTGTTGCTGTTGGTTTACCTGATCGCGTTGTGGACATGGCGCGGCACGACCATCGGCAACATCGTCTTCGGAATGAAGATCGTGCGCACGGACGGCCAGCCGCTGACGCTGGGCGTAGCGATAGTGCGCGCGCTGGCCAGTCTCTTGTCGCTGGCGGTGATCGGCCTCGGCTTCTTCTGGATCGCCTGGGACCGGGAAAAACAGGCGTGGCACGACAAGATCGCCGGCACGTTGGTGGTGCGAATGCCGAAGGGCGTATCGCTGATCTGATGGGACGCGGTGTTTTCGGGAAACTTGGAGAGAATATTAATGAGCACACATTACATGATCGGAGGCGACGGCCGGCAATACGGGCCGGTGTCGGTGGAGCAGGTCCGGCAGTGGGTTGCGGAAGGCCGCGCGACGCCGCAGACGCTTTTGCGCATCGAAGGCGGCGAGTGGAAGCCGCTGGCTACATTCCCCGAGTTTGCCGGTGTCGCAGCCAGTCCGCCGCCAGTGATGGTCGGAGCGATCCATCCAGCCTACGCGCAATGTAAGTCAAAAATCGCAGCGGGCGTGCTCGGCATCTTTCTTGGCGGATTGGGCGTCCACCGTTTCTACCTCGGCTACGTTGCCATCGGCGTCGTCCAGATTCTGGTGACTTTCCTGACGTGTGGGGTGGGCCAGATTTGGGGATTCATCGAGGGCATCTGTATCCTGGCCGGCGCAGCCATCACGACCGACGCCGAAGGCCGGCCATTGCGGGATTGACCGCGGGCTTTTCGGACGAAAAATCCCGCCGTTGGACGCCGGGCAAGGACACCCGCCGTTGACTTTCCGCCGAACTGTGGTTTGTTGCGGCACACCGTTACGAATGAGGACGGTGCTGGGTAGTTCAAACTGAAATAGTTATTGGAGGCTAAACACAATGAGCGAAGGTTGTTGCGAACAAGTGGTAAAGGTTGGCGCGGAGGTCCCGGATTTTGAAATGGAGACTTATGATCCGGCGGAGGGCGACTTTGGCAAGATCTCGCTGGCGGAACTGAAGAAGTCGAAGAAGTGGACGATCCTGGTGTTCTACCCGGCGGACTTCACGTTCGTCTGCCCGACGGAGCTGGCCGATCTCGCCGACAAATACGCGGCGCTGAAGAAGCTCGGCGCGGAGGTCATCTCGGTCTCGACCGACACGAAGTTCTCGCATCTGGCTTGGAGAAACTCCGAGAAGCTGATGGAGAACGTCCAATACCCGATGGGTGCCGACCCGACGGGCAAGGTGTCGAAGCTGTTCGGCGTATATGACTGTGGCTCCGGCCTCGCGTTGCGCGGCACGTTCATCATCAGCCCGGAAGGCAAGCTTGCGTCGGCTGAGGTGAATTTCTACAACTGCGGCCGCAACATGGACGAGTTGGCGCGCAAGATGGAGGCGAACGCTTACCTCCAGAAGCATCCCGACGAGGCGTGCCCGGCGAAATGGAAGGGCGGCGCCAAGACACTCACGCCATCCGCCGCGATGGTCGGCCATGTTTACGAGGCGCTGCACGGCAAGTAAACCGGCGGCCTCAAAAACAGCCCGCTGAACACGCCAAGGAATGCGGGAACAGCGGAAGCTGAAGTGGTTTGCACAGCGGCACAGGTGATCTCGCCTGTGCCGCTGTTGCTTGTTGGAGAACGCAGGCGAGGTTCCCGCTTCGGTTCTTCTACTCCGGCAGCGGTTTGCCCTTGGTTTCCGGGCAGAACCAGATGAACACCATGCCGATGATATACACCAGGCTCACCATGCCGCAAAGATTGGCCCAACCGGCGGCGGTCTCGATGTTGAGCACAAAGCCGGTGATGATCGTGCCGATGGCGGCGACCAAGCGTGCGATGTTGTAGGCGAACCCCTGGCCCGTCGCGCGGCAACGCGTGGGGAACAGCTCCGGCAGATATAGCGGCAGCCAGCCGTAGAAGCTCGCCGTGGTGCCGCCCACAATCGTCACCCAGAACAGAAAATAGTTGCCGTATTCGATGTCGGCGCGGAACAGGTATTGGCAGGACACCAACGACAGCGTCGAGAACACAAAGTAAGACATGCGGCGCGAAGTCAGTTGGGCCAGCCACGCCGCCAGCAGCGTGGCGACGATCGCGCCCGCGCCGCAGCAGATCACACAGAGCGCGCGAGCGGCCGGCTCCGGGGTGAGCTTGGAAACCCAGTTGGGAATCATCTGCACCGAACCCCATGTGCCCAGCAAAACGAGCGCTCCGAGGATCGTGCCCAGGATCGTCATGCGCGCGACGCCCGGCTCGAAGATGTCGCTGATCCTGTTCTTCCGCGTCGCCGTGGCGGCGCTGTGCTGCCAGCGTTTGGACTCCGGCACGAAGAATTGGATGAACAACGTCAACAGCGCCGGCGTCGCGCCGAGGAACATCAGCAACCGCCAGCCACTGTGGTCCAGCAACGACTTTGTAATGTTCTCCGGCACATTGAGGGCCTTCAAGATACCGCCCAAATCGCCAATGACCTGCGCCAGGCCCAGGCCCATCAGGCCCGTGAGCACGAAGCCTGTGTTCGACGCCACGCCGATGAATCCCGCCAGCGTCGGCCGTGAAGCCGCCGGCCAGACCTCCATGATAAG
>Ga0265297_10003534_pt1 | contig 27960 bp, 22 predicted proteins | sample Munlanlwell13791_FD_192502 | JGI IMG/M metagenome (GOLD analysis project Ga0265297, IMG submission 192502) | Leachate microbial communities from a municipal landfill in Southern Ontario, Canada - Leachate well 137-91 | ecosystem: Engineered > Solid waste > Landfill > Unclassified | place...
TTTAAACTTTATTTCAAATCATTTCAATGTGGCTGCTGCATCCGGAATTGATCTTACATCCGATGCCATAAGTTTTTGCCAGAAACATTATTCTCTTGAAAATGTTAAATATTGTATGGGTGATGCGCATCAGTTACCTTTTGACAATGAGAGTTTTGATGTTGTAATTAATGTGGAGTCTTCTCACAGGTATAAAAAAATAGTCAAGTTTATCAGTGAGGTTAAAAGAGTACTGAAACCTGAAGGCTTTTTTTTATTGACTGATTTTCGTACCCCTGAGGCATATGTTATGCTTAAAAAATTATTGGATGAGGGTGGCTTCGACCTCATTCTTGAAAAGGATATTACGCCCAATGTTTTATCCGCTTTAATGAAAGATGATGGAAGAAAAAGAGATCTGGTCAATAAACTGATTCCACCATATTTAAAAAGCATAACCTTAAGCTTTGTCGGAGCTATTGGTTCTAAAACATTTTTAAAATTTTCTGAAGGCGAATTTGTGTATTATAATTTTATTTTGCGAAAACGATAACACATAGGTTCCTCTATTCAATTATTTGATAATTATTTTGAGCTTATATTTGCCGCTTTTATAATAATCATAAAAGTAAATGAGTAACATAAAAAATAAATCAATCAGTCCTTACGGGATTGAGTTCCCGATACCAGGCAAGGAAGATGATGCAGTTGAATTTCGAAGACTTGAAAAACTGGTAAATAATGCCCGTGCCAATCAAATGGAGATAGTTGTTGTTTTAGGTGTAGGATTTGTGGGGGCAGTAATGGCCTCAATCGTTGCAGATACAACAGATCCGGAGGGCAAACCGACAAAATTTGTTATAGGGTGTGATCTGCCATTGCCCTCTTCGTTCTGGAAAATTCCGATGATAAATTCCGGTAAACCTCCAGTTAAGGCAGAGGACCCGGAGGTGGATGAGATTATTGCCAGAACTGTACTGGATAAAAAAACCTTGACTGCCACATGGAATAATGATTGTTTGAAACTTGCAGATGTGGTTGTAGTTGATGTTCAATGCGATTTTTATAAAGAAGAATTGGGAAACATGCGCAGCGGATTGACAGATATGGAAGCACTGGAAGATGCTATTGTAACCATTGGCTCTAAAATTCCTGCACATTGTCTGACATTAATCGAAACAACCGTTGCTCCTGGTACAACTGAGCTGGTTGCATGGCCCATTTTAAAAAAGGAATTCAAACGAAGGAATATCAAAAGTGTACCTTTGCTTGCTCATAGTTTTGAGCGTGTTATGCCGGGCCGGCAATATGTGTCAAGTATTCGTGACTTTTGGCGGGTTTGTTCAGGATGCAATGTGGAAGCCAAAATTCGCGTGGAGAAATTTTTACAGGATGTCATAAATACGGAAGATTACCCCCTCACTATCATGGACAGACCCATTGAATCGGAAACGACTAAAATTGTTGAAAATTCATACAGGGCGAGCATATTGGCTTTTATGAATGAATGGAGTCTTTTTGCTGAAAAAAATGGGGTTGATTTGGTCAAAGTTTACAAAGCCATAAAGATGAGACCGACACATTCCAATATTATGTTTCCGGGACCTGGAGTCGGAGGATATTGCCTGCCGAAAGACGGTGGATTGGCCTACTGGTCGTATAAACATATCCTTGGGTTTACAGATGGGGATGATGTATTTAAAATAACCCCTGAAGCAATTGATATTAACGATACCAGAGCATTGCATGTTGCTGAAATAACGAGAGATGCACTTAGAAATATTGATATTCATATTGCAGGCTCTGATATACTGATTTGCGGTGCAAGTTATCGTCAGGATGTTGGTGATACCAGATACAGTGGTAGTGAACTGGTGGTACGCAGAATAAAAGAATTGGGTGCCGACATTCGTGTTCATGATCCCTATGTTGAAAATTGGATAGAGCTTGAAGATCAGGACAATATAAAGCTTTCATGGAAACGCTTTTTTCGTAAACAGGAAGGACTTGAAAAAGTGATCGTACAAAAAGATCTCCGAAAAGCTTTGAAGGATGTTGAGGCAGTGATTTTTGCTGTACCGCATCAGGCATACCTGGAGCTGAAGCCTGAAGATGTTGTTGCCTGGGCAGGCCAACCCTTGGCTGTTATTGATTGCTTCGGGATTCTGGATGATATGAAAATTAAAAGATATTTCGAATTGGGTTGTGAGGTGAAAGGATTGGGACGCGGGCATGTCCAACACATAAAAAAAGAGGTCTTAAGGAAGTAAGATAGTCTTAACTTTGTACCTTATAGTAAACATTCACCGAAGTGATCTATTGGTAAATAAATCAGCATGGCCAAACTTAAAACAATTTATGTCTGTCAGTCCTGCGCTTCAACTTATCTGAAATGGCAAGGGAGATGTGGCAATTGCGGAGAGTGGAATACTATTGTTGAGGAAGTTGAAATTGATAAGAAAGAAACTCTAAATGATGCATTTATCTCAGGAAATGTTCTGATTGAAAGTCTGGATAATTATTCTTCACTTGAACTTATCCGTATGGAATTGCCTGATAGTGAAATAAATCGCATTATTGGAGGAGGGCTGGTACAGGGTTCTGTCGTGCTGATTGGAGGTGAACCGGGAATCGGAAAGTCCACTTTACTGCTGCAATTGGCTTTAGGATTTAAAGATAAAAAGGTAGTATATGTTTCTGGCGAAGAAAGTATAGGCCAGATAAAGCTTAGGGCTAAAAGACTTGGTTTGGTAAATAAAAATTGTCATCTTCTGGCAGAAACAAACCTTGAATTAATTATGCGGACTTTCGAGATGCTTGTTCCTGAATTTATCATAATAGATTCAATTCAGACTCTCCATACAGCCCAAATTGATAATTCTGCAGGAAGTGTCAGCCAGATTAGAGAATGTGCTTCCGCATTAATTCATTATGCCAAACAAAAAAATGTTCCGGTATTTCTTGTCGGACATATTACAAAAGAAGGCTATATTGCCGGTCCTAAGATATTGGAACACATGGTGGATACTGTTATGTATTTTGAAGGCGACAGGAATTATGATTACAGGCTTTTGCGGACTATTAAAAACCGATTTGGGTCCGTGTCGGATATCGGAATTTATGAAATGCATGAAAATGGTTTGATGGAAGTTAAGAATCCATCGGACATACTTCTGGCACATCGTGACCTGGACCTGAGTGGCATAGCGGTTGCCGCTTCCGTTGAAGGAATAAGACCCATGCTGATTGAAGTTCAGGCTTTGGTATCCCCAACCTATTATGGAACCCCGCAAAGAAATGCAACCGGATTCGAAAGCAGACGGTTATCTATGCTTCTTGCTGTTATTGAAAAAAGATGTGGAATCAAGATTAATGCTCAGGATATCTTTATTAATATTGCAGGGGGTATAAAACCGGAGGATCCATCCATTGATATGGGTGTTATTTCTGCCTTGATTTCATCCTACTATGACAATCCAATTAAAGGAAATTTTTGTTTTGCAGGTGAAGTTGGACTTTCCGGAGAAATAAGAGCGGTAAGCCAGTTGGACAAAAGAATAATGGAGGCCGAAAAACTCGGGTTTGAAAAAATATTTGTCTCTTCTTACAATAAATCAAATACAAATAAATATAAATCAATTGGAATTAGTAAAGTAAGCAGCGTTAAAGAATTGATCTCTCAGTTATTTAAATAATATGCCTTTAACAATTGCAGTAATATTTCTCACGTCTTTATCCTTATCGGATTCTGTCTATAGTGCAATGCCGGAAACAAAAGTGGAAGTTTCTTTATCAAAGATTTTCTATGACAGCTTTCAGCTGCAAACAGGCAATTACCCTGAAGAAAGAAGGACTTCATTCGAAGGTAAGGAAAGATTTACAGATGTCCGCAACAATACCGTTTTATTTTTTATCCTGATTTTTTTATTGAGCATCATATTGTTTATTGTTATTTCAAGCCCCGAATATACCAAAGATGTTTTTTTATCGGTTTTTACTTTTCGATATTTTTTGAATGTTTTCCATAAGAAAAAATATACATTATTAATTAATAATGTGCTTTTAGACATCACATTTTTAGTTGTTATATTTTTATTTGTCTTCATTAATTCGAATACTTTGTTTTTTGAGATAGTAATTGAAAAAGCTGTTTTGATAATAATGGCATCTTATGCAGTTATTTTAGTCGCTTTATATATTTTCTATCACATTTTTTTCGGGAATGATTTCCATAACCTCCATGTTCGTAACACATTAATCCATAATAGAATATCGGCTATTATGATCACCCCATTATTGTTTATTTCTTTTTATCTGGACTCTGAATTTCGTTTTGCTACGCTTGATATAATTGCAATAATTTTGTTGTTAACCTTTGTTTGGAGAACGATAAGAATTTTCCGCTTATTAAAAAATACTTCAAATTTTAATTCAATTTATATTCTTTTGTATCTTTGCGTCTTTGAAATAAGCCCTTATTTAATAATTTATAAGGAATTTGGTTATTTTCTATCTTTAAAATTTTGAGAATTGAAAATTAAAAATATCTTAATATCACAGCCTGAGCCAAAAGACGAAAAGTCACCTTTTCAGGATCTTTCTGACAAATACAATGTTAAATTAACATACAGAAAGTTTATTAAAGTTGAACAAATTAGTGCGATGGACTTTCTTAAGGAAAGAATACGAATTTTGGATTATTCTGCAGTGATTATGACAAGTCGTACTGCAATAGAAAATTTTTTCAGGATTTGTAAAGAAACAAGGGTTGAAGTGCCTAGCAAACTCAATTTCTTTTGCAGCAGCGAAGCTTATGCTTTGTACCTTCAAAAATTTACAACCTACAGAAAAAGAAAAATATTTTTCCCCAAAACAAAAGATAAGAATATTAAAGACTTGATACTTAAGCATAGGAATAATAAATTCTTTTTCCCTTGTTCGAATATTTCGAATAGTGATTTACCGGAGTTCCTGGTAGAAAATAATATCAAATATAAAATGGGTATTTTGTACAAGACCATTTCAAGTGATCTTACAGACCTGGAATTAAATAATTATGATATTATTGCTTTTTTCAGTCCTGCAGGTATTAAATCTCTTCAGGAAAATTTTCCTGAATTTAAACAAAATGATATACGGATAGCAGCATTCGGTGAAAATACCATGAAAGCCGTAAAAGATGCGGGATACCGACTGGATATTATGGCACCTTCACCCCAGGCTCCTTCCATGAAAATGGCTTTGGAGCATTACATAAAGAATTTTAATAAATAATTCTTTTTAATCAAAAAAATTACTTAAATTGCCCTGTTTTTCAGCTATTGAAAAATAGCGCTCACAAGGTAATTTGATTGATGGTATGAAAAATAACAAATACATATTACTTGCCGTTTTATTGACGGTTTTACTTTTCGGAAGATCGGATTCTCTTTTCGCCCAACAAGATCCGTTGTACACGCACTATATGTTTAATAAAATGATCTATAATCCTGCTTATGCCGGGACAAACAGGCAGTTTATGTGTGCTACTTTCTTACTGCATAATCAGTGGACCGGATTTGAAGGCACTCAGGGAGAATTTTCAGGAATTGCTCCGCAGACTCAAACATTCAGTTTCAATGCCCCGATTCCAAGTGCCAATCCCAACAGCCTTTTCAGTGGTTTGGGCTTGGTTATCATAAATGATAAACTGGGATATGATTTTACAACAGTTGCAAATTTAGTCTTCTCCCTGAAAAAACATTTTTCATTTGGAACACTGCAGCTTGGCGTAAACGGAGGAATGATTCAAAGAGGAATTAATAATACCTCTTGGCGCTATCCCGACAGTCCGGATGATCCAAAAGTTCCTTCAGGAGAGTATAATGCCATGATCCCGGATTTGGGAACAGGCCTTTACCTTTTTGCACCCGATAAATATTATATTGGTTTTTCTGCTCAGCACTTGCTCGGAGGTCAGTTTAAATGGGGTGGAACTCAAAATACCCTCGTTAAAGTATTCTATCTGACCGCAGGTTATAATTTTGCGCTGCCCACAAATCCGGATATTGAATTTCAACCTTCTTTCTTATTTAAAATTGATCCTTCAAAAACACAGTTTGATATTAATACAAACATCGTTTATAAGCAAAGATTTTGGGGTGGTTTGCAATACAGGCAAGGTGATGCAGTATCTGCCCTGCTTGGCATGCGATTGACTGACCAATTGAAATTTGGCTATTCATTTGACCTTACAACAACCGAATTACTCAAATACAGTAACGGTACTCATGAAATCTTTATCAGCTATTGCTTTACGATAAAAACAAAGGAAAGAGTTATTATTCCAAATATTATTTGGACACCAAGATATCTTTAAACAATATTTTCTTGTTAAATTTGTTAATAACTTGTGAATAAGCGTGCATCTGATTTCATATAATTAAAATAAAAATTAATATTTTTCGTTGTTATTTTGGTTGATAATAAAAATGTTTTAACTTTGCTCAATGATTAATTATCAATATCATGAGATTTAAATCTAATTTAAGGCTAATTGCCTTTGGGTTCATCGGATTTTCATTGGTATTCCAAAGTTGTAGTCTGAATAATTCCAAAGGACAGCTTGTTGGTGTTCAGGGAAGGATGATATGGAATCATCCTCAGCCTTATGGCACCGTAAACATACCAACTGGTACTTTTCATATGGGTCAAAGTGATGAAGACATCGTATATGCTCTGACTTCAAGACCCATGCAAGTTACCGTGCAATCATTCTTTATGGATGATACAGAAATTACCAATAACGAATACAGGCAGTTTGTTCATTGGGTTCGCGATTCTATTGCACGTAAAATGATTGGGGATCTCTATATGCTTGAAAATGCCAACGGTGATGAATATATTAATTGGAAAGAACGTTTGGATTACCTTGACCCTGAAGTTCGCGAAAATATTTCTGAAATGTTTTATTCAGGAGAAGACGTTTATGAAGGCGAATTATTTGAATTTGATATCAGAAAATTTATTTATGAATATGAATCTTTTGATCTGAATGAAGCTGCAAAAAGACAATATTACGAAGATACAAAAAAAGGGAATGCTCCTTCCCGTTCAAAATTTAAAAAGGTAGAACGCGTTTGGGTTTATCCTGATACTCTTTGCTGGATTAGAGATTTCACTTACTCCTTTAATGAACCAATGACTCAACTTTACTTTTTCCATCCAGCCTATGACGATTATCCCGTTGTTGGTGTCAATTGGAAACAAGCAGTGGCTTTTACCTATTGGAGAACAAAATATTGGAATGACTATTTTAAGTACATTGAAATGCCGAAAGTCAATCCTTTCCGCTTACCCAACGAAGCTGAATGGGAATATGCTTCCCGTGGAGGCCGGGCATTCAGTCCATATCCCTGGGGTGGTCCATATTTAAGAAACAGTAAAGGATGTTTTCTGGCCAATTTCAAACCGCTTCGTGGAAATTATTCAGAAGACGGAGGTTTTTATCCGGTTAGGGTAACTTCTTATTTTCCTAACGATTATGGTCTTTATTGTATGGCAGGAAATGTCGCTGAATGGACAGCAAATGCATATTCTGAAGGGATAAATGCGGTAATTGATGACATGAATCCCGTTTATTTTTATAATGTGAATGACGAACAAGATAACGCTACTCTTAAAAGAAAATCAATCCGCGGAGGTTCTTTCAAAGATGTTGGATATTGGTTGCAAAATGGTACCAGATCTTATGAGTATCAGGATACATGTAAAGCCTATATTGGTTTTCGTTGTGTAATGACTTATATGGGAAGGTCAATTAACGATAAAAATTCAAATTATTAATACTTTTCAAACAAATTTAAATTTACATTAATATGGCAAAAGCAAAAGATCCAAAAAAATCAGGAAATTTTCTTGAAAGTAAGCAGTTTAAATCCTTTATGGCAAAATTGTATGGTTGGGGCGCAGCAGTTGTAATTGTTGGAGCGCTGTTTAAAATTCAACACTGGCCGGGAGCTGGATTAATGCTTACGCTCGGTTTGTCTACAGAAGCCCTCATATTTTTCGTTTCAGCTTTCGATAAACAAAAAGAAATTCATTGGGAAAGAGTTTACCCCGAACTCGCATTAGAGGAAGAAGAATCTTCTGATAAGGAACAAAAACACGAAGCAAAAAGTATTTCAGGAGAAATTGAGCGTATGCTTGAAGAAGCCAGAATTGAAAAAACTATGGTTCAAAAGCTGGGTGACGGAATGAATAAATTTGCCACTACCTTGGATGGATTCCGTGAAATTTCCAATGCTACCGCTGCAACCAACGATTACACGGACAGGGTAAAAACTGCCGCTGAAAATCTCGATAAAGCCAATCATGCCTATAGTAAATCCGCTGAGGCAATGACAACTTTGTCCGAGTCATCAGGATCGGCAAAAGAGTATTTCTACCAGATTCAGCAAGCTGCAAAAAATTTATCAGCCCTCAACTCCATGTACGAAGTTGAAATCAGCCAGCAATCCAGGCAAAAAGATGTCCTCAGCCAGTATCATGAAAAGCTGGGTTCTGTTTTGGGTGCTTTATCAGATGTGGGTTCCCTTTCTGTTGAACTTAAGGAAGGTTTTGCTAAACTGAATGATAATTTGTCATCATTGAACAATGTTTATGGCAATATGCTTTCAGCAATGAGAAGGTAAGAATAGAATTGGAATATTTTAATTAACATTTAAAATTATAAAATATGTCAGTAGGTCAAACAAATCCGTTGCGCCAGCAAATGATCAATATGATGTACCTGGTGCTTACGGCCCTGCTTGCCATGAATGTTTCTGCCGAAATTTTAAAAGCTTTTCATACAGTTAACGTGGGGATGTCCAAATCAATTGAACTCATTGATGCAAAGCAAGGTCAGACCATGGATCAGTTTGCTAAATTAATGCAATCTTCTCCGGGTGCTGTCAAGGATTTTGCGGAAAAAGCACGTCAGGTTAATGATATTTGTGATAAGCTTTATGATGAGGTTGAGGTCTTCAGAAAACAAATCATTGATGAAACAGGTGGAATGGAGATGAAAAACGGTGAAGAACACATGAAAAATGATAAAGACCTTGAAGTTGTTCCCCGTCTTTTTATTAACGAAGGCAATGGTGATAAATTGGAAAAACGTATCAATGGTACCAGAGAAGATTTAATAAAAATCGTTAAAGGGGTGAAGGAAATTGATATGGACCATATTCTTCCAAGTATAACCCTGAAAGTTGACAAACCCTTATCCGGCAAAACATGGGCAGTAGAAAGTTTTTATATGGTGCCTTCCATTGCAGGCGTTACTTTATTAACAAAAATCCAGCAGGATATCAGAACCACGCAAGCCAATATTAATGATGCTCTGCTTGCATCCATTGGGAAGGAGGATTTTAAATTCGATAAACTTATCCCCGTTATTAGTGTGACGACAGGAAAAAGTGCTGTTGCAGTGGGAGAAAAATACGAGGCCGATATATTATTGGCTGCCTACGATTCAAAACAGCAACCACGAATTTTCCTTGGTGGCAAAGAACTGGAAGTGAAGGATGGTAAGGCCACCTTTGTGGGAAGTACCGCCAGCCAAATGTCATTTGATCAACAGGGTGAAATTGTTGTTGTCAATAAATCCACTGGTACCGAAACGAAATATCCCTTCCGTCTTGCCTATGACGTTTTCAATGCTCCGGCTATTATTTCACCGACAAAAATGAACGTGATATACACCAACCTTGATAATCCCATCTCGATTTCAGTACCTGGCTTCAGACCTACGGATATTAGTGCTACGATCAATGGAGGTGCTACACTTACGCCTGTTGCCGGAAAGCCCGGTGATTATATTGCAAAGCTTCCTGATTCAAAAAATCGTCCCCGGGAAGTTGAAATTGGTGTTTCTGTAAAATTGCCTGGAGGTGGAAGCAAATTCGTTGGAAAACAAATGTTCCGTATAAAAAAGGTACCTAATCCAAACCCATATTTTGGTTCAAAACAATCAGGAGAAGTTAGTCCCGGTGAAGCCCGTATTGTCAATTTTATCTCTGTTCGTTTGGAGGATTTTCCATTCGACCTGACCTACAGGGTTACAAAATTCACCTTTATTTTCCAGCCTGCACGTGGTCAAGCACAAGCAATCAATGGAACTGGACCAAACCTGACACAGCAAATGAAAGCATTGTTGGCAAATCCTGCAAAAGACGATAAAATTATTATTGTGGAAGTATTTGCTGAAGCTCCCGGAATACCAAATAAACAGTTGCCAGGAGCTATTGTATTAACAGTAAAATAATTTATTATGATCAGCATGAAGTATTTCGGGCGATTTTTAGTCTTGGTGGTCTCTTTTTCCTTGTTTAGCGGAATTTTTACCTTAAAAGCCCAAGGAAATTATGGCGACTTCACCTATGATAAGAATGCCATCAGGGAAAGAAAAGTGATTGCTTATCCGCCTCTTCGGGAAGCGGATGTGATGTTTATGTGGCGTGTATATCGTGTAATCGATACACGTGAAAAGATGAATGTTATCATGAAATGGCCGCGTAATCCTTTATACAAGATTATCTATGATGCGGTTACTTTAGGATATGGAAGTGCGCCCATACCTGCCTATAGAGATGACTCATTAATTGGTGTTTATACGGCTGAAGAAGTTTTTGGCAGGGGTGGTACTGTTGAAGTCATTGAATATGCACCCGACCCGAATTATCCTGATGATCTTATTGATTCTACAATTGTAAATCCTTTCCGACCATCCGATATCGTTCGGTACAGAATTTTGGAGGACTGGATCTTTGATAAACAACGATCTATGTTTTTTCCGAGGATCATTGCCATTGCCCCTCTTTTTCAATATATCAGAGCGGGAGTTGATCTTGGCGAACAGGAACTTTTTTGGGTAAAATGGGAAGACTTCCAGAAAATTCTAGTAAATCAGGAAATTTTTAACCGGCATAATGATGCCCTCCGACTTTCCTATCTTGATTTTTTTGAATTAAGATATTTCACCAGTTATGTCACCCGGGAATCAAACGCATTTGATTACGCCATTAAGGATTTTGAGGAATTCAAAGAACCCATGAATGCCCTACTTGAATCTGAACGAATTAAAGAAAGGTTATTTGATTGGGAACACGACTTATGGGAGTGGTAATTAATGGAACTTTCGAAACAATAAAAGGGGGCATAAAGCTCCCTTTTTTATTTTATAAGGGTTTGATTCCGGTCGGCACCTGTGCTGATCATCCAGATTTCCTTGCCTAGTTTTGTTTCAATATATCGAAGGTAAGCTTTTAATTCAGACGGAAGTTTTTCATAAGTATCAATGCCGGAAATCTTTTCTTTCCAACCGGGGAACTGTCTATAAAAGGGTAATGAGTCTTCTTTATGATCGGCATAAGATATTTCGTTGTCAGAGGAATCAACGTATTTTGTACAAATACTTATAGTATCCAGACACGATAGTACATCAGATTTTGTAATAATCAGTTTGTTAACTCCATTAATAATGATTGCATATTGAAGAGCCACTAAATCTAACCAACCACATCTGCGTTCCCTGCCTGTTGTTGATCCATATTCAAACCCTTCTTTCATTAGTAATTGGCCTATCTCATTGTTTTGTTCGGTGATAAAAGGCCCTTCTCCAACCCGAGTGGTATAAGCTTTAAAAACCCCGTAAATATGCTTGATTTTGGTTGGAGGAATTCCAAGGCCTGTGCATGCTCCGGCAGATATGGTGGTAGATGAAGTTACATAAGGATAGGTGCCATAATTTATATCCAGCAAGGTGCCTTGAGCACCTTCAGCTAATATTTTAACTCCTTTTGTTAATTGATCATTAAGATACTGTTCAGTATTAATAATTTTTAAACTGCTGATAAAATCAATCGCTTCAAACCATTTAGATTCTTCTTCTTCAATCTGAATTCTGCGTTCTTCATTAAGCAAATTAAAATGTATTTGTTTGATCCTTTTGTAATCATCTTTGAAATTCTTATTGAAGATGTCCCCAAGCCGCAGCCCTACACGTGCTATTTTATCCTGGTAGGAGGGACCGATTCCTTTCAGGGTGGAACCGATTTTTTTATTTCCCTTATGTTCTTCATAAATGGAATCTAACATACGGTGAGATGGAAGAATGAGATGAGCATTCCTTGATATAATTATCCGGTTGTCAATATTGATATTTTCTGCACAAACCATATCAATCTCTTTCTTTAAAATAACCGGATCTATGACCATTCCACTGCCAAGTACATTTAATGAATTTGGGTGAATGATTCCGGAGGGTAATGTGTGAAAAACATATTTCTTCCCTTGGATAACCAAAGTATGACCAGCATTAGGCCCACCCTGAAATCGTGCAATTATATCATAGGAAGGGCAAAGAATGTCAATAATTTTTCCTTTTCCTTCGTCACCCCATTGTAAACCGACAAGTATGTCAACAGACATGATTTTTGTTTAATGTTTAATATAATAATTAATTAAGGTATAGATTATTTATTGGCTATACCGTATATGGTGAAAGAATAATGGCTAACTTCTATGCCATATTGCTCGCCAATGCTTTCCACAATTTCACTGATTCTTTCGTCATGAAATTCAGTAACTTCATGATTTTCAAGATTTATAATGTGGTCGTGTTTCTTTGATCCATAAGCTTTTTCATAGGAGCCTGCTTTATTGCCAAAACTATGTTTTACAATCAAGCCACATTCAAGTAAAAGGTCAATGGTATTGTAAATGGTTGCACGGCTTATATGATAATTTTTATTTTTGAGAATCAGATATAAAGTCTCTACCTCAAAATGATCATCAATCGAATAGATTTCATAAAGAATGTCGTACCTGCCCTGCGTTTTACGATAACTTTGTTTTTTCAAATAATTTGTAAAAATATTTTTTACTTCATCGTAAATGTCTTTTCTCAGCTTTTTCATTTTAGACAAATTTTAAGCTTCAAAATTATGGTAATAATCTTAAAAAAACAATTTTAATTAAACTATTTCTAATCAATTGACTCGTCAACATGAAAGCGTGTAACAGTTTCAATACCATCAACTTCTTTTATTTTTTCAATTAAATGGTCGAGATGTTCCGTATTGTAAATGTTGACGACAAGGGATCCTTCAAAGGCTCCATCTTTTGAAGAGGCATTGATCATCCTCATGTTAACCTCAAATTGTTCTGATATTATTTTTGTGATTGAACTTAAAATGCCTAAATTATCAATACCCCTGAACCTGATACCTACCGGGAAGTACTCTTCATTTTTAGTAACTTTTTTTTGCCATGAAGCTTTGATGATACGATATCCATAATTTGACATCAGCTTGATCCCAACAGGGCAATTGGTTCTGTGGATCAGGATACCTTCTCCAACAGTGATATATCCGAATATTTCGTCACCAGGAATGGGATTGCAACATTTTGCCAAGTGCAAATCTGTCTCTGTTTCACCGTCTCCAAGAATAATAATTTCTGTTTTTCTTTCAGAAATATCCGTTTTTTTATTGGAGGAAGATTTAAGAGTATCACCGATTTTCAGTAGTTTAAAAGCATGATTAATATCGGAAATACTGATTCGGTTTATTCCCACATTGTAATAAAATTCAAAACTTGAAGGAAGTTGGAAGTATTCAATCAATTTGTCAATATCCAGATTTTTATCCTGTGAATTTATCAGTTTAAGTTTCGTTGAAATAAGTTCTTTCCCTTTGTTTGCTTTTTCTTTTCGCTCATTTTTCAAAGATTGTTTAATTCTTGATTTGGCTTTAGCAGTTATCACATAATCTAACCAATCGGGTTTTGGTTTTTGTTTATTTGAGGTTATTATCTCAACCTGATCTCCTGTTTTTAATACCTGACTTAAAGGCACCAATTTGTTATTAACTTTTGCACCTATACATTTTAATCCAATATGAGTATGAATATCGAAAGCAAAATCCAGGGCGGTGGCACCCATGGGCAATACTTTTAATTCACCCTGTGGGGTAAAAATGTACACTTCACGGGAAAAGAGGTTCATTTTGAATTCATCGAAAAATTCTGTGGCTGTTCCGTCCTGAGCTCTCAGCATTTCACCAACGGATTTTATCCATTCGTCAAGATTTGTATCCCCTTTATCATCTCTTTCCTTGTATTTCCAATGGGCTGCGTATCCTTTTTCAGCAATATCATCCATTCTCCGGGATCTAATCTGAACCTCCACCCATTTTCCACTATAACTCATTACTGTAGTGTGAAGAGATTCATATCCGTTTACTTTTGGTGTTGACAGCCAGTCACGCAAGCGTTCGGGATTGGGTTTGTAAAAGTCGGTAATAATTGAATATATCCGCCAGCAATCTGTTTTTTCATCGGCAGAATTCTCGATAATTATGCGTACTGCAAACAGGTCAAATATTTGATTGAAGTCAATATTCCTTGTTTTCATCTTTTTGTAAATGGAATAGGCCGATTTATAACGGGCTAAGACTTCATATTTTAAACCAGCTTTATCTAATTGCTGCTGAATAGGTTTCATGAACGATTTAACAAATCGGTTCATTTGAGACTGATTGAGTTTAATTTTGGTATCTATTTCATGGTAAATCAGGGGTTCGGTGTACTTTAAGCTTAAATCCTCCAATTCACTTTTAATACTGTACAATCCAAGACGATGAGCCAAAGGCGCAAATAATTCAAGAGTTTCGGAGGCAATTTTAAGTTGGGATTCTTTTTTTACCGCATCCAGCGTTCTCATATTGTGAAGACGGTCAGCCAATTTAATCAGGATTACACGGACATCTTCCGACATGGTTAGCAGGATTTTTCTGAAGTTTTCGGCTTGTATTGATTTTGTATTGCCGATGAAGCCACTGATTTTTGTCAATCCGTCAATAATTTTCGCTACTTTTTTACCAAAAATAGCTTCAATATCTTCAAGGCTTACAGCTGTATCTTCAACTGCATCATGCAGCAGACTGCAGATAATGGACGTGGCTCCCAGCCCAATTTCTCTGGCTACAATGATGGCAACTGCCAGAGGATGAAAAATGAACAACTCACCGGATTTTCTCCTTGTGTCTTTGTGTGCATCCAAAGCAAAATTGAATGCTTTTCGAATCAGCTTTTTGTCCAGTTCGGTTACTATGGGCTTGCATGCTCTCAGCAGAGTGCGGTAATCATTACGCAGATATCTTTCTTCCTGCACACTATCAATTTTCATTTTTACCGCTGAATTTGGTTAAGATTATTTAATTTCAATTCTTGAAACAAATTCAAAGTTAGAAAATACTTCAAGTATTTTGCTTTATTAATGCACAATGTTTCTCCTAAAATCATTTTCATTAAAATTGATTCGGTTTCAAGTTACTGAAAAACATAGCATTACACCGAGAAGGATGATCCTGAAAATTTGTAGTAGTAAAAGTTTCTTTAAAGTTGGAAATTAATAAACTTCAAGTAAATTTGCGATTCATTTAAAATTGACATATTTTGAAAAATAATAACATTTTAGATTTATTTTAACAACACCATATGAAAAACAAAGGAACAATTACGTTTTTTGCTATTGCACTTGCTATTGTATGTTTATTCCATTTATCATTTACTTTGCGGACATACATGATTGAAAATAAGGCACGCAACATTGCAAAAGGGAATAAGGAAGTCGAAAATCATTATTTGGATTCAATATCACATAAAGTGGTTTATAATGTTCTTATCAAAAAATACACGTATGCAGATTGTAAGGAAAGAGAAATAAATCTTGGTCTGGACCTCAAGGGTGGTATGCATGTGACTGTTGAAGTGGTTATGGAAGATCTTCTGAATGAATTATCAGGAAAAAACCAGGAAAAGGTTTTCCAGGATGCATTGAAACTTGCAAGGCAGAAAAGGAAAGAAAGTCAAGATGATTTTATTACCTTATTTTATGAATCCCTAAAGGAGGTAGATCCAAATGCTGACTTATCCTCCTTCTTTGCCACTTTAGAAAATAAAGATGAAATATCGCTTGGCACTTCTCCGGAAAAGGTACTTGATTTCTTAAGAAGAGAGTCAAAAAGTGCTTTAAACAGTACCTTTGAGGTTCTGCGCAAAAGGATTGACAAATTTGGAGTAACTCAACCCAATATTCAACTGCTGGAAGGTACTGAGAGAATTTTAATTGAACTTCCCGGTGTGGATGATCCCGACAGGGTACGTAAATTATTACAGGGTACTGCAAGGCTTGAATTTTGGGAAACATACGAAAACAAGGAGATCCTTCCGTATATGGAGGAGGTCAACAAAGTGCTGAGTCAGAAATTTAATCTTGTAAAAGATACCAATATTAGCGATACAACAAAAGTTAAGGAGGAAAAATCAAAAGACTTCTTTTCAAAGCCGGTCACTACTGCGAAAGATAAGGTCAAATCAGATACTGCTTCAAAAGACAATGACCTTTTAAGTAATTCAGGAAAAGATACGGCCAAAAAGGACACGGCTAAAAAGGATGAGCAGCTTACTCCTGAAGAAATTGAAAAAAAATATCCTCTTTACAGATATTTGGCTCCTGCACTTAATCGTACCGAAGAAGGAGCATTTTATGTTAAAGGGCCTATTGTAGGAACTTCATTTTCCTATGATACAGTCAAAATTAACAAATATTTGGCCTACCCGGAGGTGAAAGCTGTTTTACCACCTGATGTTAAATTTGCCTGGACTGCACAGCCTATTGATGAAGGTAAATCTATCTACCAGTTGATCGCCTTGAAGATCACTACCCTTGACAAATCTGCACCTCTGGATGGCAAAGTGGTCACCAATGCTCGAGTAGATATCTCTCCATTAGGGGAAAGGGAAGTATCCCTGACCATGAATGCAGAAGGTGCCAAAAAGTGGGAAAGGTTGACAGAAGCTAATATTCAACGGAGTATTGCCATTGTGCTTGACGGACTTGTAAGATCATTCCCGACTGTTCAGAATAAAATTCCGGGAGGGGTTTCACAGATCACAGGGGGATTTGATAATGCTGAAGCACAGGATTTAGCCAATATTCTTAATTCAGGAAAGCTGGAAGTAGGGGTTAATATTATTGAAGAAGCTGTTGTCGGGCCTTCGCTGGGAAAAACATCCATCAATAAGGGTTTATTTTCATTGGTATTGGGATTATTGTTGGTGCTGGCATTTATGGTTTTTTATTATAACCGAAGTGGATGGGTTGCCAACTTAGCTTTGGTCGCCAATATCTTCTTTATCTTTGGTATTCTTGCCTCATTGACAGCAGCATTGACATTACCGGGTATTGCCGGTATTGTATTGACTATTGGGATGTCGGTTGATGCCAACGTTCTTATTTTTGAAAGGATTCGTGAAGAATTATCTGCTGGCAAAGGTATCAGGCTTGCCATTAAGGAAGGCTACCTCAGATCTTATTCTGCTATTATTGACGCCAACCTCACCACTCTTTTAGTGGGTATTGTTCTTTATACTTTTGGGCAAGGGCCTATTCATGGATTTGCCATTATTCTGATCATAGGTATTCTTTCTTCACTATTTTCGGCAATCTTAATCACACGAGTCATTTTTGACACATTACTCGTCAAAGAAAAACCGATTAAATTCAGTACAAAATTTACTGAGCATGCCTTTAAAGACATTAAAATAGACTTCTTACGTATTAGAAAATATGCCTATATTATTTCATCTGTAATTATAGGTCTAGGAATCATTTCCATGATTGTTCAGGGATTAAAATATGGAGTAGATTTTAAAGGTGGTTTCAGTTATGTAATTGCTTTTGATCAGGATGTAACTGCTAATAATATTACGCATGTTCTCACCAAACCTCTGAATGGGAAACCGGAAGCAAAAACCTTTGGAGCAAAAAACCAGATAAAGGTAACAACTTCTTATTTACTCGATTCTGATGTGAAGAGTCCTTCTGATTCCGTGGAAAATATTATCACCAATTCTCTGAAAGAGGCGTTTCCTGATAATAATTTCAGGATACTAAGTTCTCAACAAGTTGGGCCAACCATTGCTGATGATATCAAACTCTCGGCATTATGGTCTATCATCTTTTCTTTGATTGTGATTTTTATTTATATTTTTGTGCGGTTCCGAACCTGGCAATATGCTTTGGCCGCAACCTTGACGCCTTTTCATGATGTTATGTTCATTCTTGCCATTTTTTCAATATTCCAGAATATTATGCCTTTCTCCCTCGAGATTGATCAAGCCTTTATCGCTGCCTTGCTGACCATGATCGGTTATTCCATAAACGATACGGTGGTGGTTTTCGATAGGATCAGGGAAAAACTCAGTTTGATCAAGAACAGGCCTTATCATGAAACGGTCAACTCTGCTTTGAATGAAACATTGAGCCGTACGTTAATGACTTCATTGACTACCTTAATTGTGGTAGTGGTATTGTTTGTTTTCGGAGGTGAAATAATACGCGGATTTTCATTTGCATTACTTATCGGTATTGTCGTGGGAACATATTCGTCAATTTTTGTTTCCACACCAATCTTGATCGAGTTTTCAAAAAAGAATATAAATGAATTCAAAGAAACACAATCTGTAAAAAGAGTTTAGTTTTACTATGCCTGCTTTAAGGATTTTAGGATTACTGTCATTTATTAATTTCCTTGTATTCAATACGATTGTTTACGGACAAAAGAATAAAGGAAAAACCGAAATTGTTGAGATCGGGACATCATACGGTACTATTTTGGTGTGGTTATATGATGAAACACCCCTGCATAAAGAAAATTTTCTGAAGCTTGCAAAAGAAGGCTTTTATAGTGGAACAACTTTTCACAGAGTAATTAAAAATTTTGTCATTCAGGGAGGAGATCCGAATACAAAGGACGACAATCCGGCAAATGACGGGGAAGGAGGACCCGGATATACTATACCTGCAGAGTTTAATTCAAAATTCAAGCATGTTTACGGAACTGTGGCAGCAGCAAGGATGGGTGACAATGAAAATCCGGAACGAAAATCCAGTGGTAGTCAGTTCTATATTGTCATCAATCAAAAAGGAACACCTCATCTGGATGGCACCTATACGATTTTTGGCAAGGTGATCACCGGAATGGAAGTAGCTGAAAAAATTGCCTCGCAACCTACCAGTGACAAAAACAGACCTTTAGGTGATATAAAAATGACGGTAAAGGTCATCAAAATAAAGGTAAGGGATTTAGAGAAAAAGTATAATTTTGCACCTTAAAATGGGACGTTAGCTCAGTTGGTTTAGAGTACATGCTTGACAGGCATGGGGTCACTGGTTCGAACCCAGTACGTCCCACTACAGAATAAAGGGTTTCAGAACATTGGATTTTGAAATCCTTTTTTATTTGCAAGCCATTTACAAACCGGCACCTGTATTATAAAACAATCCAATAAAGGAATTCCTTAATAAAAACAATAATTGTCGCAAAGTAAAGGCAAGAATTAGCGTAGCGTTTTTTTTGCGATCATTTTTAAAATGATATCCTGTATTTTGAAGAACTCAAACGATTTTTCAAGGAAATAATCGGCTCCCAAATCTATGCAAGCTTGCTTGTACTGTTCGCTCGGATAATTTGTCATCATGATGGTAACCGTTTTTAACTGCTTGTTTTTTATGTGGTTTAATACGTCAATGCCACTGCTGTCCTTCAATCTGATATCAATAATGGCAAGGTCAGGAATTTCTCCTGACAGATATTCGAAAGCTTCATCTGCTGATCGGCAAATACCGGTAATTTTTACTTCGTTGATTTCTGCAATAAAGTTTATTATTCGTTCAAGAATAAACACAGAGTCGTCAACTATCATGATTTTTAATGCTTCCTTCATCTGAATAATGGTTAAGGTTTTGGTATTTTTACTGTTATTTTGGTCCCGTCTTTTCTGGCGCGCTGAATTCGAAATATACCGTTAAATGCAAGTGTCCTTTCATTCATGCCCGCTATACCATATTTATCCGGTTTTTGGGCTTTACTGAGGTCAATTCCAATGCCATTGTCAATGATTTCAAAAATGTATTCTTTCCTGTTTTCGTCAAGATAAATTTTAACTTGTGAAGCGTAAGCATGTTTGGCCACATTGGTCAGACATTCCTGTAATATCCGGTAGAGGGCGATCGAAATGTTTTTGTCTTTAATAATTAGGGATGAATTCAGTTTTAGTTTCACCTTTATTTCATAACGCTTTGAGAAACTTTCAGCATACCAATGAATGGCAGCTCGAAGGCCCAGATCATCCAGAATACTTGGCCTGAGTTCTGTCGAAATTTTTCTGACAACCTCAAGCGTGTTGTCTGTAAGACTTGTCAATAATGTTAATCTTTCATGTACTTTTTCAGAGTCTGAGTATTTGGTGAGCCAGGAGACATCCATTTTTATTGCTGTAAGCATTTGTCCCAATTCATCATGAATTTCTCTGGCGATGCTTTGTTTCTCTTCTTCCCTGATGCTTTCGTTGCGAATGGCAAGCTGCCTTATTTTTTGATTTGAGGCAATCAGCATTTCCTCGGTTTTTTTCAGTTCGGTAATATCCCTGACGAAGGCAACAATACCCACATTTTCAATATATCCAGGAGAGTATATATCAAGAATATGCCCATTAAAATGAATGTGGAATTCACTAAATGATTCTCCGGATAACAATTCCCTGACTTTCACAATTACCAATCTTGATGTTCCTGGATTCATTATTTTTTGAATGATTTTTATGGCACTGCGACCAATAACCTCTTCAGATGAAATGCCCGTAATTTCCGTCAGATAAGGATTTATTTCCTGTATGACCCCTTTTTTATCCGATATGATAATTCCTAATTTGGAATCATGTAATATGGATTCATATTTGCGAACCATTTTTTCCTGTATCATTTGCATTTTGCGAAGGTCTGAAATATCATGGCCTTCAGCCAGCAGGTTGATTATTTTTCCCTCATCATTTTTTATGGCCTTTAATGAAAAATCAATAATTCTGACTTCATTGTTCCTGTCGAAATTAATGACCTCAAATTTTACTTCCCCTTTCTGTTCAAATTGTTGTATGGCATTCTTTAATTTTCGTTGTGATTGCCTGGTTTTTGTCCACCATGGACAATCCCAAAAGAACATTCCGGTAAGATCTTTTTTTTGCCAGCCAATCATTTCCAGTGCGGAATCATTAACATCCTGAAGTCTGCCATCAACTTTAAGTAAAGCGGTAAGCTGATACTGCTGGTTAAAAACTGCATGGAATAATTGTTCATTGTCGGTGATGACTTTTCCCCTTATTTTTTCTTCAGTCACATCCATGATAAATCCCTCGAGATAGGAAGGTTCCTCGCTATGATCATAAATGGCACATCCTTGTTCATTAACGAAATGTATGTTGTTGTTTTTGTCAATGATGCGGTATTCCAATTGATACGGTTTTTTTTCTTCAATTTTTTCTTTTATGATATCAGCAACCTGTTTTCTATCTTCAGGATGGGTAATATCATCAAAAAACATTTTTCCACTCATGAAACTATCGGAGCGGAATCCTGAAATCTTATAAATGGAAGAGCTTATATAGTGTATTTTCCAGGGAGGTTGAATATCGCTAAGATAGACCGTTCCGGGAAGGTTTTCAGTTAAAATGCGGAATTTTTTATCACTTTCCTTTAGCGAAATCTCACTTTTTTTAATGGCTGTTATATCCCGAACGGAATTAACTGTACCAATCAAGACATTTTCCTTAATAAGAGGATATATGGTAAGTTTAAAACATTTATCTCCGGGATAATGGTGAATGTCAATGATTCTAAAGGTTTGGTTTGAGATGACATCCTCAAAAAAATCCTTATTAATCTCATCATTCAGTTTGCGGGTGTAATCATAAATCTTCTTTCCAATACACTCATTAGCAGGGATTTGCATGATATCCATGCTATATCTGTTTGAATTGACAATGTTGCAATGCCTATCACATACGGTTATCCAATCCGTTATACTTTCGGTCAATTGCTCCCAGAAGTTTGTCGGAGTTCCGAATACAAAATTCTTATTTTGCTTATCAGATGATTTATGTAAGAAAAACAGAATAAGTATATCCTGATCAGATTTTACTGCAGATAGATTAGCATGAACCTTAATAATTTCTTTTAATGAGAGTTTCTGAATATCAAAATCAGAAGAAAACGGTTTTTCAAAATCAGCCAGATTTTTAAATGTCTGAATCAGTTCGGATTGTTGGGGGTGTTTGCATAAATCGAAAAATGACAGTGCAGGATTTGCAGTTGAATTTAGACCTATCATTTCCTGAAAGAGTAAATTTGATTTCATGATGTTGCCCGACAAATCAGTAATAATAGCCGGGAAAGGATATTGGTCAATTATATTAATAGTTAAGGTTATCGTTTGGGGAATTCTTCCTTGATACATAAAAAAGCTCTTAATGCTTATGCAAAAATACGTTTAATTAAAGATTGAACGTTTAAGCCTTCGACAGGAAAGTCAATTCGTGAAAAAATTATTCTGCCCAGTAATAGATCCAGCTTTCGATTCCTTCTTTTTGAAGTTCAAATTGTTTCTTCACTGCTCTTTCGTAACTTCTTTGCACACTGGCGCATATATAATACCAGCCCCGTAATTTATTTTCAAAGAGAAATACTTTGTACCCTTTATTATGCCAGTTTAACATCGCATTTTTTGCATTCTTTTTCTTTTTAAACGACTCAATAATGACATAATATTCTTTAACAAGATCACTTTTTTCAGCTTGAATTTGTTTGATAGCTTCAAAGTTTTCAGCTAATAAAAGGTCTTTCTTTTTAATCATCTCTTCAGTTTTTTTGGAATCATCACCGATATCCCTGAGAGCAATTTCAATCTCTCTTAATTCTACCTGAAGTTCATCCAGTTTTTCACTGATATTTGCCTGCTTCTTAAGATCTTTTGTCAGAGAGTCTATAACATTACCCTGAATGTCATAGGCAACTATCTTTTGTCGCGCTCTCACTTTTCTGAGTTCCTGGGCTATATTCTCTAAAGGAATCAATAGAAGAAATAAAAGAGCCAGTAAATAAATGAATCGTGATTTATTCATCGCTGTAACTTAATTTATATGATTCAATATTAGCGAATTATAATCGTTCCGGATAATTTTTTTATCCACATTAAGGTCATTTGTACCTTATTATTCAAACAGAAACTTAAATATTATTGCATATCTGTTTCATGTTTTATAGTATTTTTGAAGTGCTTGTAATATCAAAAAACGCATCAAAAAACAGTTAAGTTTCATGTTAGCCAAAACGTACGGCAGTGCAGTATTCGGAGTTAATGCAAAAACCATAACGGTTGAAGTGGATGTTGGTCAGGGAGCCAAGACATTTATGGTTGGATTGCCCGACAATGCAGTAAAGGAAAGTCAACAGCGCATTGAAGCTGCCTTAAAGAATACGGATTATCATATGACGAGAAGAAGAGTGATCGTCAATCTTGCCCCGGCAGACATCCGAAAGGAAGGTTCAGCTTATGATCTTCCGATTGCAATAGGCATTTTGGCTGCTACAAAACAAATCAATGATTCCCGGTTAAAAGACTATGTCATCATGGGTGAACTATCTTTGGATGGGGAACTTAAACCAATTAAAGGAGCATTACCGATCGCAATTACGAGCAGAAAAGAAGAGTTTAAAGGATTGATACTTCCAAAACAAAACGAATGTGAAGCGGCTATTGTAGATAATCTTGATGTAATCGGAGTTAATAACTTAACAGAAGTAGTAAAGTTTCTTAACGGGGAGATTGAGCTACAGCCATTGAAAGTGGACACCAGGCAATTGTTTTATAATAACCTTGCGGGTTATGACCTCGATTTTGCAGATGTAAAAGGACAGGAAAATATTAAAAGGGCTTTGGAAATTGCCGCAGCAGGAGGACATAATGTGATCATGATCGGCCCACCGGGTTCGGGAAAAACCATGCTTGCCAAGCGACTTCCCTCAATATTACCTCCTCTTGATTTGCATGAGGCTCTTGAAACAACGAAGATTTATTCCGTAGCAGGCAAGATAGCTTCCAATTCCACTTTAATGACCATTCGTCCATTTCGTTCACCACACCATACCGTCAGTGATGTGGCTTTAGTGGGAGGGGGAAATGTACCGCAACCGGGAGAAATATCTCTGGCTCACAACGGAGTTTTATTTTTAGATGAGTTACCAGAATTCAAGCGTTCTGTGTTGGAGGTGCTGCGCCAACCGATGGAAGAAAGAAGAATTACAATATCAAGAGCAAAATTTTCGGTGGAGTATCCTTCCAGCTTTATGCTCATTTCTGCCATGAACCCTTGTCCCTGTGGCTTTTATAATCATCCCGACAAAGAGTGTGTCTGTTCTCCGGGTAGTGTTCAAAAGTATTTGAATAAAATCTCGGGACCTTTACTTGATCGAATAGATTTGCACATTGAAGTAGTTCCTATCTCTTTTGATGAATTAACAATTCACCGAAATATTGAATCATCTGAAAATATAAGGGAACGAGTGATAAAAGCAAGAGAAATCCAGAAGGATAGATTTAAGGAATTCCCAGGTCTTTACTGTAATGCACAAATCAGTTCAAATATGATACAGGAACATTGTGTGATTTCAAGTGCAGGACTAAATCTGCTAAAAACTGCAATGGAAAAATTAAATTTGTCGGCAAGAGCGTATGACAGGATTCTGAAGGTGTCAAGAACTATTTCTGATTTAGCAGGAAGTGATGAAATTAAAATTGAGCATTTAGCAGAAGCAATTCATTACAGAAGCTTGGATCGCGAAAACTGGGCGGGGTAAAAAAATCCATAAAAATGATAGATACCCATGCTCATTTGTATTTACCCGAGTTTAATGCAGATAGAAATGATGTGATCCTGAGAGCTATACAAAAAGGGATTGAAAAAATAATCCTGCCTAATATTGATATTGAAACCATTGTTGATGTTTTGCAAATGGCATCTGCTTACCCTAAATATTGCTATGCAGCTATGGGGCTTCATCCTTGTTCTGTTTCGCATGATTATATGAATCAGCTTGAAGTTATTTATAAAAATGTTAAAGATGCTTCGAATATAGCGATCGGAGAAATCGGGCTTGATTATTATTGGGATTTGAGTTATTCGGAGGAACAAGTACAAGCTTTTAAAATGCAACTGGGATGGGCAAAAGAAATGAAACTTCCTGTGATTATTCATGTCAGGAATAGTCATCAACAAGTCATGGAAGTAATCCGGAAGGAATGGTCAAGTGATCTCAGGGGTGTTTTTCATTGCTTTTCCGGGGACTTGGCAGATGCCCTTGAGATTATTGATTTAGGTTTTTATTTGGGAATCGGTGGCGTGGTCACATTTAAAAACTCAAATCTGTCAATGATCTTATCCCAAATCTCAATGGATCACATTTTACTGGAAACAGATTCACCTTATCTCGCACCTGTGCCGCATCGAGGTAAGAGAAATGAAAGTGCATATCTGGATTTGGTTGTTGCTAAACTGAGTGAAATATATCAGGCAGATAAAGGTACCGTCATACTTCAGACAACTCTAAATGCAAAATCCCTGTTTGGATTTTGATTTGCAATTTATTCCCGCTAACTATTAAAAATATAATAAAATAATTTGATCATAAGACTAAAAATTATGTATTTTGCGCATTGTTTGAGTTGATGTTCTTTAACATTATGCTTGATTTTAAAGGAGAGATGGCCGAGTGGTTGAAGGCGCACGCCTGGAAAGTGTGTATCCTGTCAAAGCGGGATCAAGGGTTCGAATCCCTTTCTCTCCGCAGAAAGAGTAGTTAAATGTTGTCATCAACCCAAGATATTTGAAATTTTAGTAACCAATAATTATAAAAGTAAGAAGATGAAAAAGACAGTATTTTTTCTCGCGATTTTAGGGTTAATTTTTATTGCAGGTAACAGTATTGCACAAGACAATGCAGCAGACCCGAATGCTCCTGAGGTTGTGAAAGCAGATAATGCAGTCGCACCGGATACTTTGGCTGATAATGAAGCTGCCGTGGAAGAAACTGATGCTGAAGAACCTGCCGTTCCCAAAAGGTCAGGTACTCAGGTGCTGAAGAAGTTTTTTATTGATGGCGGAAACTTTATGTTCCCTGTTTTATTGTGCTTTATACTCGGACTGGCTATTGCAATTGAAAAAATGATTACCTTGAATATGAAATCAATTAATGTAAAAAAACTTCTTATTAAAGTCGAGGATCATTTTAAAAAGAAAGATATCGAAGGTGCTCAGGAACTTTGCAGAAGTACAAAAGGTACGGTTGCATCTATTTTTTATCAGGCAATTTCAAGAAGAGGTGAAGGAATCGAAGGTGTGGAAAAAGCAATTGTAAGTTACGGTTCAGTACAAATGTCTTTGCTTGAAAAAGGACTGGTTTGGATTGCTTTATTTATAGCACTCGCTCCCATGCTTGGATTTATGGGAACAGTCGTTGGGATGATTGATGCTTTTGATAAAATCGAACAAGCAGGTACAATTTCTCCTTCTCTGGTTGCAGGAGGTATTAAAATAGCATTGATCACAACTGTTGGTGGTCTTGTCGTTGCTGTTGTGCTTCAAGTGTTTTACAATTATCTGGTATCAAAAGTGGATAGCATTGTAAATGATATGGAAGATTCTTCCATAACCTTAGTGGATATGATGGTTGAATATGATGTAGCGTCAAAAAAGTAAATAATATAAATCAAGAACCATGAAAGGTACAAATAAATTGGTGATGATTGTCAAAGCAGTATTTTATATTGCAGTTGTCTTTCTTAGCGCTTTATTTCTTTATCAGTTTCTTTTTAAAGAGTTACCACCAAATGTTATTGGAGAACCTAACTGGGAGGTTTTTGAAATAACACCGCAAGTTGGTGATCCATCAGTTGGATTGATATTAGGATATGTCTTGTTCGCCATATCAATTTTACTTATTGTCTTTTTCTTTATTAGGCAGCTTATTGACAATCCAAAGAAAACAATCGGATCACTATTTGGTTTTATAGCCATAATAATTGTTTTCTTGCTGGTGTGGGTAATTTCAAAAGATAATACCACTTATGATAAAGTTTCTGAAACTGTTTCCAGAATTGTGGGAGCTTCCTTAGGATTGCTCTATATTATGGGAGGAATTGCAGTTTTAACAATTTTAGTTACAGAAGTTTGGTCATATTTTAAATAAAGGTTATGGGAAGGAAACCACGATCAATGCCGGAAATTAATGCAGCTTCAATGGCTGATATTGCATTTCTGCTGCTTATCTTTTTTCTGATGGTGACCACTATTGAAACAGATGAAGGTTTGTCAAGAAAATTACCTCCAATGCCCGAACCTAATCAGGAAATAATTTCAGAAGTTAATAAAAGAAATGTTTTTGAAGTAAGGGTAAATTCCAATGATCAGTTATTGGTCGAAGGTGAATATGCCACCATTGAAACACTTAAGGAATTAACGAAAGCTTTCATTTTAAATTATGGGAAAAAAAGCAATCTTTCTGACAATCCACAGGAGGCAGTAGTGTCATTAAAGAATGACAGAGGAACAAGCTATAAAATTTATATTGCTGTACAGAATGAATTAGCTGCTGCCTACAACGAAATTAGAAATGCAAGAGCTCGTGAACTATTTGGATCAACTTTTAATGAAATTAGTGAGGATGAGCAGGAAAAAATTAAAGATGAATTTCCAATGAAAATTTCTGAAGCAGAACCTGAAAATATAGGAGGTGGAAAATGAGTTCAAAATTTCAAAAGAAGAAAGCAAAAATGAGCCCTTCTATTTCTACAGCATCTTTGCCGGATATAGTTTTCATGCTTCTTTTCTTTTTCATGACTGTGACAACTATGCGGGAATCGGAAGCATTTGTTCAAACAAGAATCCCAAAAGCTTCAGAAGTATCAAAACTCGAAAAGAAAGAATGGATTAGCGTGATAAATATTGGCCCTCCTGTAAAAACTTTTGAGTCCCTGAAAGGAACGGCACCAACAATTCAGCTTA
>Ga0265297_10003535_pt1 | contig 27957 bp, 30 predicted proteins | sample Munlanlwell13791_FD_192502 | JGI IMG/M metagenome (GOLD analysis project Ga0265297, IMG submission 192502) | Leachate microbial communities from a municipal landfill in Southern Ontario, Canada - Leachate well 137-91 | ecosystem: Engineered > Solid waste > Landfill > Unclassified | place...
TGATTATTTCGTCTACGATGTCACAGCCGTCAAAAACAGACAGGGTCAGCAGAAGTATAGGGTTTCCACCCAATTCAAGAAAAAGCTTGCCTTCCTCTGTCTTCATGCGGGACCCGGAACCTCCTGCCGCTATTATCGCCGAGGTCCTCATTTTGGCGCCTTTGTCAGTATTTCGTGCCCGTTCTTATTGACCAACACCATATCTTCTATCCTTATGCCGAACTTATTCTTAAAATATAAACCCGGTTCGATCGTGATAACCTGGCCGGATTTTAATCGCACGGGCAGGCGGCCGCCTGCCCCTATCGATGATATCCTGGGCTGCTCGTGGACTTTCTTTCCTATCCCATGCCCTGTGCTGTGAGTAAAATACTTTTCCATGCCGTATCTCTTAAATTCTTTACGGACAGCTTTATCTATATCGGCCACAGCAACCCCCGCCTTGACCATCTTTATGGCCTTTGATTGGGCAGATCTAATGATATTATATATTTTTTTCATAAGGTTGGGTGCGGGGGACATTGTAAGGGCAGAACATTGTTCTGCCCTTACGAAAAACATCCTGGTTATATCCGAACAATATCCGTCGTAATGCACCCCGATATCGATCATCACAATATCATTTTTGCGGATAACCTTTTTTGTGGCATAGCCGTGGGGCATGGCGGACCTTTTGCCTGAGGCAACTATTATCCTGAACGACTCGCGGTGACCGCCTCTTTTTTTGATATGCTTTTTAATTTCCAGCGCGGCCCTGTGCTCTGTCATCCCCCGCTTTATTAGATCGGGGACCAGGCTGATGACCTCATCTGCAATGCGGGCAGCGGTCCTTATCCTTGGAAGCTTTTCTTTAGGCATGGGCCTTATTTCAAAATTGCCGCGGCGGCTCTAAGGCCCAGAAGATAGCTGTCGGCGCCAAAACCTGTTATCTGCCCGGCGCAAACAGGCGCAATGACCGATCTTTGCCTGAATTCTTCCCTGCTGTAGATATTGGAGAGGTGGACTTCTACCGCTGGCAGTTTGACCGCAGAGATGGCATCCCTTATCGCCACACTGTAATGAGTGTATCCGCCGGGATTGATAACGACAGCCGAAAAGCCGTCCTTGGCTTTTTGAATAGCGTTTACTATCTCCCCTTCCACATTGCTCTGGAAGGTCTCTATTTCCACCCCCAATTCCGAGGCCAGTTTGGCCAATCCGGAATTGATCTTATCCATCGTAACGTTGCCGTACTGGTCTACTTCGCGCTCCCCCAGGAGGTTCAGGTTGGGCCCGTGAATAATAAGTATCTTTTTCATTGATTTCTCCTTATGATGATATAAATATATCACAAATCCCCAAAAAACGCTTTCACACTGAGATCAGCCCCGGTTTTTGGCGATAAGTTATATAGAGGGGGATACAGCATGACAAGCACATCACAAATAACGGGTTATATTGCAACGCTGTCTAACGCAGCCAGGTACTTGCAAAAAGCACGGCCTTTCTTATCCTTAAGCAATCCTACCAGGCTGGCCATCATAGGAGCTATGCAATGCATCGGTAATGCCGTTGATATTTCTGCTATCACCCAAGCGCTGATAACAGCCGACAAAGTTGTCCAACTGGTAAAGGAACTCAAACAGTCTATCCCTCCTGTTTTCTGCACCGGAAAAGCCACTCACTATTCAGCCGCGAGAGGTTCCGAAACAGCCAGCGGCGAGGGCTACAACCCTGATATTCTTGCCGCCGCGTACAACGGAACTCCCGGGAGGGAGCTTCCCTGTGGCAGCATCGTCAGGGTGACCAATCTTGCCAACGGAAAGAGTGTCGAGGTGAAGATAAATGACCACGGCCCCTGGATAATCCGCAGCAGTAGGGAGAAAATACCCTATCCTGAAGGCGGACGCAGGATAGACCTGACCCCGGCAGCCTTTTCAAAAATAGCCGATCTTGGAACGGGGGTTCTAAATGTCAGAATAGAAGTAGTGCAACTCGGGAGCGGAAGACAGTTTTGAGATCATCACCGATTTTCCCCGATGTATGTACGATGGGGATTTATTACAAAAGGAGGGCTTATTAGATGGTATCTTCGACAGAACTGCTTCTTATAAAATACGGAGTGACAGGACCTTCCGGCACGATCAATTACACAAATCCCAGGTTCAAGAAGATCGATGCCAACCATAACGACCAGATAAGCACGGAAGAAGCGTGGAAGTATCTCTATGACAACGCCCGCTCGTTTTCGCCCAGCATGCCGCCCGTGATCAACACCCTTCTGTCTGAACTTAGATCCGGGGATGCCGGCACAAGGATAAATGCCGCGGTAAGACTGGGCAGAATGGGCGCTACGGGAGCTATCCCTTCCACTCTTGCGGCAAGAGTAAAATCGGAACTCACAGCAATTATCAACAAAATGAACCGCACGGGGGCTTACTGTGAACCCGCCGTATTGAGAGCCGCAGCGCTGGTTGCTTTGGGCAAAATAGGAGGAGCCGATACGTGCAGCAAGATAATAGAGGTCCTTACAAAAAGATGGGGTCCCCTTGCAGTCAACGAAAGCGTCCTGGTCATGCGTGAAGCAATAAGAATGATAGGAGTTATGACACTTAACGGCTCAATGCCCTACACAAAAGCCGAAGAAGCGCTGAGCTTTATCAGGAACCAATACGGTGTTAAAGTAGATTGGCCAAAAGACCTTAGGACTTTTGCTTCCACAACCCTGGTTAATTTGCGCGCTGAAAAAGGATATTACCGCCTCCCGGACCAGACCTATCAATACAGAGAAGGTTTTCTCTGGCACAGGAAAGCATCAAGGACTGTTTCCATGGACCCGTCCAATGTTAAGGATGAGCTTTACGGCATAGAAATGTATTATGACGAGCAGATACAAGACTATGTGCCCAAAGTATTCCATACTCATGAAAAGATCTCTCTTCAGCCTCTTACAGACGATGAGGTCATGAAAATACAGGCGGCTCTGTTCCTTGTAGGAAGGATCTCGGCAGAGCAGATGAAGGTCTATGCCAATCGGAATGCCTGCTCAGCCGCTGTCAGGATACTTCAAATGGACCACGGAATAAGCGGCGGCGACGGGGGCAACAGGTTCGGAGTCGGCACTCTGGGAGCGCTTAAGGAAGAAGCGGCTAAATTCGCGGGACGCTGACCGGCTATTTTGAAGGCGTCTTTGGGACCGGAGCAAAATAATACATTTTGCTCTCCCCCTTAATGTTCAACTCCAAAGCAAGAGGATACTCCAGCTTAAACCCGTGGTAAAAGGCCAAAAAACCCTTTCTTGAACTATTGGCATAGACCGGCCTGAACTCAAAGTAATTCTCTATTATGTTCTGCAGGTTGGACCCCAGATATGAACTTGAGGGCAGACTGATCAGGGAATCGACGGCGGACACCGCGCCCTGTATCGAAGGGTTGGAAAGGCTGAACCCTTTTGGGTCTATCAGCTTTTTTTCTATCTGATAAAGGTCCTCTTTGGTAATAAGCTTTATGGGTAAAAGGTCCCTGCCGTCATAAAGTTTAAGACTGTATTGCTCCGGCTCGATATCCTTTCCTGTTTTGTTCCTTATCTCAAGCCCGAGAGCAAGCAGCTCTTTGTAACCGAATACTGCAAAGGCAGCGTCATGATACCTGCTTTCTATCACAAAATACTGCTCTCCGTGCTTTACTATCTGCTTAAGGCCCTTAGGCTGAAAAACATAATAGCGGTCAATATCTATTGTTTTAGGCAGGCCTCTGTCGCAGCCGGTCAAAGCCAGAGCGGCCATCATGCCTGCTGCCACAGCTATCAGAGCGGTTATCCTTTTCATTTTACCTCCCGGACAGTTTCACCAAGATTATAGAACAACCCGCCTGTTTTGGCAAGAAATCACATCTCAGCCTGAAATCAAAGGTAAAAAGTGACGATGATCTATCGGAGGTTTTTTTATGCGCGTAGTTCCTTCGGCACAGACAAGATTTTCTATCGCCAACAGGCTGTCTTCTGCAGCGGGACACTTGTCAGGGGCGGCAAACCGACTCGGGCTTGTGCGGCCAAATGTGTATGAACACGACCTTGGGCAGTGGAGACACTTTTACCGCAACGGGGCCACAAGGCTCGCCGGACTGCTTTGCCGGGAAGCAGCGGAGCGCCCTGTCACCGTTATGGTGGACGACTTAAGAAACCTGTCGATAGAAGGCAGGCTGCTTCCAAGGTTCCCATTTATCAACGATGAACTCCCTGCAGGAAGGAATTTTTCTTTTTTTGTTCCGCAGGGCGCAACACCAAAACAGATAGATCCGTCACTGCTGTACTTTATGTCCTGGCTGCCTGCGGTATCAAGGGACATCACAAAACCAAAAGTGACCTATGAGCTTCTCAATGGTACGGACAAAAGCTTTGAACTGCAGCTGCCTGAGCAGAACGCCTGCCCTTTTGTCTGCCAGGCGGACGAGGAAGGTTTTTTTCCCGGACATGAAACAGACATAGCCCTGTTCTCTTTTGAAAGGCGCCAAATCACTCTCGAATACGCCCTGCTTCACATCCCCGTGCCTCTGCATGTAAAGCTTGGGGGAAAAGTCATCATGGTGGGCGATTTTGTTAAGAGTTCCTATCTTGACGCCTCAGCAAGAGGAAAACTTGCAGTTAGGACAGCGGTCCACAACCCGTGGGAAAGCGGGCTCGAAGCTCTGGACGAAACTTTTTTTATCGGAGACCTTTCGACCTTTATGAGCGGGGTCTTATACGGCGATCCTTACTCCCTCATCTCAGTATTTCCCACGATCGGAGAATAAAAAAACCCCCCGGAAAACCGGGGGGCTGTAAACGCTTATCCGAGGCTTTATCAGAACGCGTACCTGTAGCCGATCTTAAGGTCTATACCTTTAAGAGCTGCCGCAGTGTCAGCATACTTCAAAGCTCCGTATCCGAGTTCGGCGTTGATGATACCGAAGTCAGGTACATTGTAGTTGGCGCCGAGGTATGCCTCTGCACCCCACTTCCCTGTTCTTCCGGCATTCACCTTCACCGGCAGCAGGTATGCACCGCCTACATAGTAGGACAGCGGCATTCCCAAAGCTGACAGGTAGTCGGTGATGTCATAAATGGCTCCCAGCTTCAAGCTGATAGCCTTCATGTCATCAGACCCTGTCGGGTTGGTGCCTGCAACATAGTTGCCGCCCACCCTTACTTTGAGGCCTGTTGCTCCGATGCCTGACAGATCGTAGTCGAGGTTGCCCGCAACTCCGAAAAGCCCTGCATCAAGCCCTGCGTTAACACCGAGGGTCATCCCCATTCCTGCAGCCGCCGGTGCCGCCTTTGGGGCGGGTGCCGGTGCAGCCGGAGCCGGTGCTGCCGCAGCAGCCTCTTCTGCTTCTAATTTTGCTTTCAGCGCTTCCCATCTGCGCAACGTTCCCTGCTTTTCCGCCTGCATCTGCTTCATCTTGACGGTATTGCCCTGTTTCCTGAACTTGATGATCTTAGCATCAACAACTTTCAGGTAGTCCCTTACCGCCTGCTTTTCCTCTTCGAGGGTTCTTGCAAAGGAAGAAGCGGCAACTGTTGCGACAAAAGCGATAGCCAAAAGCACTGCTATTGTCTTTTTCATTTTGTGGTTCTTCCGGTTTTTAGATTTTCGGGTTCCCGGGTTTTCTATTCCGGAGTATCCTAGTTTCCTCCGCAAACGCTTCCCGTTCTTCCGCGTTCTGATGGTAACCGGTCGTTGTTTCACCACCTTTCAAGTCCATCAAAACTCCTTCAATCATACCCCCTGCCCCCTGTTTTTGTCAATACCCGTTCTTTCTCCCTTGCCATATTACCCAAATGTATTATAGTATTAAGGCATGACCCCATTTTCCCTGTTCAAACAGCAGCCGAAACATCCTTTCTACGAGGAAGAACGCAACATATATGTGGGCAACCTCAACCTTGAGGGGGACCAGCTCAAAGACCTGCATCACCTTAAGGGCATCTTTAAGCGCATTCTTCACAAAAGAATAGACCGCTTCCACCCTGACAACAAAAGGGTCATCACCAGATTCCTTGAGATAGGCAGCCCCTCCCATCTGCGCTCGGTCATAAAAAGAGCAGTTGAGCTTGGCAAGGAAGAAACCCAAAAGAGGACAGCCGAGGTCATAAAAGAATTCTCGAAAAGACACCACAACTTCGAGGAAATACTTATGAAGAACTACCTGAGAGTGGAGGGGATAGCCGCCTCTTTCGGCCATTTTCTGTACAGGGAAAAGAAGCTCTTCATCGGCTCTCTTTTTACGCTGGAATATTCGCATGAATCGACCAGCCTCTTTAATCCTTCCGTTGTCCTGTATCCCAAGCAGAACGACCTGAAAGAAGGCCAGTTGAGAGTGGTCTTCTGCTTCAGGGCCACGGGAGAGGGGCACATATCCTCCATAGTGTTCAGAAGCGCGATCATAGAAAGCAATAACGACATATATCTTGAGCCTGTGAGCCGCTTTGCCGCCACCCCTGACATCATTATGGACCCCAGCTATGACAAGGACAACTTTATTGAAAAGCTAAGGGACCTTAACTCCTATGACGATGCCGCGGCTTCGGTCATGGGGCAGTTGGGAGACACTTTTACCTACAGCGAACTCATGGAAAAGCTAAAAGACCCCAGGTCCCGGCTCAAATGGCTGGCAGACTGCAACTACGAGGTCCACTTTCCTGCCGACAGGCTGATCTCTGAAAGGGTCGTCTTCCCCGTATCTCCCAGCGAGAGCAACGGGATGGAGGACGCAAGGTTCGTACGCTTTGCAAAGGAGGACGGGACCTTTACCTATTACGCCACTTACACCGCTTACAACGGCTCGGCCATCCTGCCAGGGCTGCTGGAGACAAAGGATTTTCACCATTTCAAGATAAACACCCTCAACGGAAAATTTGCAAGGGACAAGGGCATGGCGCTTTTCCCCAGAAAAGTGAACGGAAGGTATCTGATGGTATCCCGCGCCGACGGGGAAAATCTTTTTCTTATGTATTCGGACAACCTTTACTTTTGGAACGAAGCCGTCAAACTGCAGGAGCCCCGCTATGCCTGGGAAATGGTAAAGATAGGCAACTGCGGCTCTCCTATAGAGACCAAAGAAGGCTGGCTGCTTTTGACGCACGGGATCGGCCCCATGCGCAAATACTGCATAGGAGTGGAGCTGCTGGACCTTAACGATCCCTCCCGGGTCATTGCAAAGCTTGAAGAGCCTCTGATAAGCCCGACGGAGGAAGGCAGGGACGGTTATGTTCCCAATGTGGTATACAGCTGCGGTTCTATCCTGGTAAGGGACAAACTGATAATCCCCTATGCTTCTTCGGACTCTGTTTCAAGCATCGCTATCATCGGCGTAAAGGAGCTTTTGGACCGGCTGCTGAAGCGCTGATCACTCCAGGTCTTCTATCTCGTGCTCTTCCATCATAGCAAGCAAAGCCAAAAGAAATGATATCGTGCTTTCCGCACCCTGGTTCAGGCTGGCCCCGCCCTTCATAAGCCCGTCGGAACAGCCTTTGGAAGCGATGTCGTACATCGGTATCCCAAGGTCGTTCTCTCCCAGGAACCAGTCAAAGGCCGTCTTCATCTTCTTCAGATAGCCGGTGTTGTGGGTAGTTCTGTAGGCAGACTGAAAAGCCATCACCATAGCGGTCACATCTATAGGCTGCTGGTCAAACTGCGCTTTTTTGCCCCCTTTGCGGTACCAGCCGTCGTTGCCTATCACCGAAAGGATGCCGTTGTTAAAGGTCAACTTTTCAAGAAAAGCAAGCGAGGCCTCGGCGGCTGAAAGCAGGCTTTCGTCCCTAAGTATCCCGTAAGCGTTAAAGAGCGCCATGGGCAGGACCGCGTTATCATAGCAGAGTATGTCCTCGAACCAGTCCCAGCCCGGCTGTGCGTGTTTCTTGTACGCTTCTTCCAGTTCCAAAGCCAGTTTTTTTAAAAGGCTGTAGGCCTGCTCGTCCGAATTAAATGTCCTAAGATAGCAGGACAAACCCAGGGCCGCAAAAGCTTTTCCTCTTAAGTTAAGCCCGGAGATCATGTTAAAAGACCTTCTTATCAGTTCGGCGGCAAAAGACCTGTAGGATTCGTCCTTGTTCCTCCAGATCAAAAATCCCAACGCCCAGACCGCCCTGCCGTTGGAATCATCGGAGCCTTTTTCTTCCAGCAGGTTCCTTTTGTAATCCATAAAATTGGCAAAGGAGCCGTCCTGCTTTTGCATATGTTTTATATAACCGCAATAGACCGGCAGCAGTTCCTGAGCCGCCTCCTCTTTGAGCAGGAAAACAGCCCATGCGGCAACCATGATCGCCCTTGCGTTATCATCCAAGCAGTACCCGGTGCTTCTGTCCGGTATCAGATACTTTGCGTGCTGTATGATACCGGTGTCATCGGTCAGCCTCTTGATGTGCGACAGGTCAAATTCCGGCAGCCCCATCGTGGAAGTGGACTTGGGGTAATGCAGATAGACCGCTTTCTTTTCCCCCGACACCTTTGACAGCAGTTCGGCGTATCTGGAAGAGACTTTTTTCCAGGTCATCTGCCTGCCGAACCCATAGGTCCTTGCCTGAAGTTCTTTTAATTTTTTCTCGTCCTTGAGCAGCCCCAGCAGCAGCTGTGAAAGCTTTTCGCTGTCGTTAAAATCAAAAAGCAACCCCTTGTTATCGCAGAGCATTTCTTCCGCGTACCAGTAAGGGGTGGACAGGATCGCGTTGCCCGCCCCTATCGCGTAAGAAAGGGTCCCGCTCACCACCTGCGCCTTGTTCATGTAGGGCGTAACATAGATATCGGAGGCGATCAGCCACTCATAAAGCTCTTCCAGCTTTACGAACCTGTCGTCAAAGATCACATGCGGTCTTAAATTGAGCTTGCCGACAAGCTTGACAAGGCTTTCCCTGTATCTTTCCCCGTGGTCCCTTTTGACATGGGGATGGGTCCTGCCCAGGACCACATAGGTCAAATCCGGGAACTCTTTTACCACCGGCGGCAGCGCCTTTATGACGGCCTCTATCCCCTTGTTGGGGGAAAGCAGACCAAAGGTCAGGATCATTTTTCTGCCTTCAAGTTTGAAGCGCTTTTTGTAATGAGAAGAATCCAGAGAGGTAAAATCGGGTGTGCCGTGGAATATCATCTCTATCTTTTCGGCAGGGGCTCCGTACACTTCCTTTAGGAGCTCTATGCTCTTTTTGCTCATGACCACGACCTTGTTGGATCTCTGGATAAGTTCGGACATTATCCTTTTCTGGTTGGCATTGGGCGTTTGAAGAACTGTGTGAAAGGTCGTAACCAGCGGCACCGTCAGTTTGGACAAAAGGGAAAGTATGTAGATGCCGTCCCAGCCGCCGAAGATGCCGAACTCATGCTGGAGGCAAACCACCTGAGCATTGCTGGTGTTTATTATGTTGGCAGCCTCGATATAATCCTTTTGCCTGTTCTGGTTGATAGAAAAGATGACTTCCTTAGGATAGTCGTAGAGCTTTCCCTCATCGTTGAGAGCTATGGCAAAAACACTTGACTTGTCCGAAAGACTCTTCATCACGGCCTTGCACAGGTCAGCTGTAAAAGTGGCTATGCCGCAGACCCTGGGAAGGTAATTGCCTATAAAAGCAACATTAAGGTCCTTTTTGCGCTTGAACATCTTTAGAAAGCCGTCGCTGTCCCTAGCTTGAAGTTAAGGCCTTTAAGGGAAGGTTCGCTGTCCGAATACTTTATCCCGGAATAACCTGCCTGCATGTTAAAGGTGGCAACATCCGCAAAAACATAGTTTAGCCCAACATACGCTTCTATCCCCCATTTGCCGGCGGCGGCATCGTTGACCTTGACCGGGAACAGATAGGCCCCTCCTATATAATAGGAAAGCTTTTGCTGGGGAGATACAAAGATATCTGTCAGGTTCACCAGAGCGCCGAGTTTAAGGTTTATCACCTTGACAGGAGCCTGCACCGGGGTCTGATCGGCTCCGCTTGCAAAGCCGATGCCCGTCCTTATCCTTACTCCGGTTGCCCCGAGGTTTGTTATGTCATAATCCAGGTCGGCTGATATCCCAGGGATTCCCGCGTCGTAACCTGCGTTAAGGCCAAGGAGCAGCCCTGATCCTTCTCGGACTTTTACTTTTTGTTTTGCGGGAGCAGCGGATTCTGCCGGCAAAGGGGCTGCCTCCGCACTGACAACAGGAGAAGGTTCCGCCGCCGGAACTGGCATCGGCACCGGTTTTACAACGGGAGAAACCTTTGCTTTAGGCGTCGGTTTAACAACTTTTTTTACCGGTTTTTTTGCTGCGGGCTTTTTCTTGGCTGCCGCAATTGTTGCAGCCGAAAAACCTGCGATCAAAAGCAACGAAAGAGCAAGCGCTATTAATTTCTTCATTATTATGATATCCTTCTATATTCTCAGCCGCCCGACACAAAATACTATCATTTCTCCCCAAAAGAGTAAACAGTTCTCCAGTCCTTCTTCATGTCAACTACCGTCCAGCCATTGGCTTTAGCCATGTCAAGGCCTTTGTCCAGTCGTCCGACCGCGGACTTGCGGTCATAAGCCCACTCGCGCTTGGCATCGGTATGATGAATGTACATGCAAAAAGAGGGGCCGCTGCCGGCAGCAGTCCACTGCATCATCGGCAGGTCGCCGTCCGAATTGCCGAACGAGGCGATCGGCCGTCTGCCGATGCGGGATTGTATTCCTAAGGGTTTCCCGTCCCTGTCGTTGATAAAGCCAAGCTGCGGAAGAGCAACGATCACAGGTTTTCCGTTGCGAAGCTCAAACTTCATCTTCAATTCACTGCCAATAACCTGCTCGGGAGGAATGCCGTAAACTTTTTCGGTCCACGGGAGCATGAATTGCCTGTCGCCGCCCGAAACAATGTAGGTCTTAAACCCGCTGGCTCGCAGGTAAGAAAGCAGCTCTATCATCGGCTGGTATACCATTTCCCTATATAGTCTCTTGGTCTTTGGATGTCTTGCCTTATTGATCCAGGCAGCCGCCACTTTTTCAAATTCCTCGGTGGTAAGCCCTTCCTGCGCGGCTACAAACATTTCCATAAGCGCCTTATCGCCGATAGAAAAAGCGGACTTTAAATCTCCTTTGAGTATTGAAGCAAAAGGCTGTTTCTTTTTCCACTCCGGGTGCTTAGGGGCAAGAGCCTTGATGCGGTCAGCGGCAAAGTAGTATTGAAAATATACCGGTTGCTCCGACCAGAGCGTACCGTCATTATCAAAGGTGGCAATACGTTTGTTTATTTGTACAAAACCGGGAGAGACAGGTTTTGTCACCTTTTCAACAAATGCAACGATGGCTTTCTTTGGCGCTGTGTTATTCCAGGACGGCAGAGGATCAACTGCAGCAAACGATGTGTTTGCTGTCAGCAGCAGGATTAGAAGAAACTTTAACGGGCCTCTCATTTTAATTTCGCCCTCATTTCCGGGCTCAATTGCTTAATAAGCTCTGCATTATAGGAACCGGTCGGCATCGGCTTTATTGTCGGATCTTTAGTCGGATTATAACCGTATATGTTAGCGCCGGTTATCTGCTGCGCCGCAACGGCATATTTGCGCGATCTTGCCGCGGGAGTCCCTTCTTTGACCGAAGGATCAACATTAGTTGTGACTATCGATACCGTGTTATCGCTGTTAAGATAGAGCTCAAAGGTACGCAGCTGTTGCGGAAAATCCCTAAGGGACGAAGTTTCAACTCCCCAAAATCCTTTTTCTGGAGCATTTGGATCAGGAGACTTAAAGGCTTTTACGGTATTTAAATGACGGTGCCCCGACAACCACATGAGCAGATTAGGATGGCTTTGAAGCTCGGCTATCAGCCCCGGCAGGGTAACTGCGTTTTGAGGATCGGTCCACCAGCCCATTTCGGACCTTGGAGCTGTCTCTTCTACTCCTATCGGCACATGCGCTGCGATCATCATGAGCTGACCGGCGGCATCACCGGCGGCCAGTTCTTTTTTAAGCCAGGTCCAGCGCTCCTGATCAAGAAAGCCATGCCCGTGGACATCGTAAGAGCCGTCGTTATCCTTTTGAGTATCATCAAGTACTATCACCTTGAGCGGCACGGATGACTTAGGCACAAAACTGTAGCAGGCAAATCCCCTGTCGGCATCGGCTTTGTTAAAGCCATGCCCTGAAGGTTTTGTTGAAGTATTAAAGAATTCCTTCATCCACTCCCCTCTTAGAAGCGAACGGCGGTTTGGGTCGGCCGCAACTTTTGGAACATCCTTAAAGCCTGTAACAGGTCCGGCATATTTGACATCACCGTAAGGGGTGGAACCGTCAACAACTCCCATATAATAATCAGGACTGTTAATGCCCAACGGATCCCTTAGGATATCTCCCATGGCAATGACTTCACTGGACACATAGGACTGGCGGAGATCTTTTCTGGGACCATAGTCAACGGGGATCGATCCGAGCCAAAAATGATCATGGTTGCCTATCGTCTGGTACCAGGGGATGGACTTATCAAGCCCTGCCGCTTTATAAGGCTTTTGATAATCTATCTTATCAGCCCCCAGATGAGCGCCAGAACTCGGTGTAATTACCTTGCCATCAAGAACATCGATATACCATCTTGTTTCGTTGTATTGCGTGCTATTTCCAGCATCTCCCAAAGACAGGCCAAAATCAAACGGCTCCTTTTTATGAAGAGCATTGATGGTTTGCACTGCCGCATCAAGGACATGCGTTGTATACAGCATGACCCCGGAGTATAGAGAAGCGCTGATCGACAAGGCCTTATAAATGCGCGAAAGAAATATCCCCTGATTGGGAGCCTCTTTGTCCGTTATATGAATGTCAGAAATAGTAAAGAACCTCAGAAGTTTTTTCCTTCCGGCAACTGACGGAGATCTATAACCGGCCGGCATGATATCTGTACGCACCGCGGCTTTGGCAGGAGCACCATAGGTCCAGTTCCCATAGCCGTATCGGTCATATTTTGAGATCTCATCAAGCCGGATCTTTACCGAAGGTCTTGGCCCGGGCACTATCGTCCGCTCAAGAGTTGTAGAAACCCTCGGATCGATAGGATATCCTCCAGGCGCAGAGCACCCCGCCAGAAAAAAGGTCAGCATCCCCATCACCAACACTAAACCGGCTTCTGCTAATTTGCGGACGGTCATTATAAGACCTTCTCTCTGTTAATTCTGGACCGCGACAAAAGGATTTTACCTTGTAAGGAACACTATGTAAAGGAATATTTGCTGATCTTGTACGGCCAACAGCTCCACTATTGGTCTTCTGAGGCTGGAGCGGAGGCGTCCGCAAGGCCCAGCCTCTGGGCAACCCGGTTTATCGTTATCCCCTGAAAAAGAAGAGAAAGGACAACGGCAAAAAAGATAATATTGAAAATATCCCTGCCGGCCTCAATTCCCGCAGCCACAGGATAAGTGGCCAGAACTATCGGGACCGCACCTCTTAGTCCGCTCCAACTGACAAAAACCTTCTCTTTTATGCTGAAGTTGCTGAACGCGGTGCACAGCAGGACCGCAACTGGCCTGGCTATAAAAGTGATGATGACAAAAAGCGCCAGCCCCTGGACCCAGATAACACCGAACTCTCTCGGAAATACCAGCAAACCCAGGATGACAAAGATGGCCGCATTGGCAATGGCAGAAAGCGCTTCAAAAAATGCGGAAACGGCCGCCCTGCGGTGAAGCACTTTTGAGTTGCCCATCACATAGCCTGCAAAGAAAGCGGACAACATTCCGCTACCCATGACCATATCGGCCGCTCCGTAGGACAAAAGCACGATGCCTATCGTGAACAGATAAAGATATCCCCTGTCCAGGCTCCTTATGCGCTCAAAAATATAGCAGCCGGCAAATCCTATCAGCAGGCCTATGCCTATGCCGGAGGCGAACTGCCAGAAGAGGGTGCTGCTTACCGCAAAGGGGTGCTGCATCTTGTCCCCGATCAGGGATACCATGACCATAGTAAGAACGATCGCCATGGGATCGTTGGTGGCAGATTCTGTTTTTGTCAGCATCTGAAGCCTGGGATTGGTCATAGGGAACCTAAGGATAGAAAAAACAGCGGCGGCATCCGTTGAAGAGATTATGCAGCCCAGCAGCAGCGCATGATAGAGCCCGTAGCCCAGCACCGCATGTAGTAGAAAGCCTGTGACACCCGCAGTGAGCGCCACTCCAATGGTAGAAAGCGCAATGGAGGGCCAGAACACTGCCTTAAGCACATCTTTTCTGGTGCCGAACCCGCCGATAAAAAGCACAAAGACAAGGCACAGGTCCGCGATCTGCTTTGCGAGCATGGAGTTGTCAAAATAGATCACCCCGGTAACATCGCTGCCAAAAAAGATGCCTGCCGCCAGCGCTATCGCCACCAGGGGCAGCCTCCACCGGCTGACAAGTTTGGCCGCCATCACTATCGAGATCAAAATAAGCGCGGATATAATGTACATGTCTTAATCAAAGCAGATAATGCTGTTATTGTCCAGACCACCCTTTCTAAAGCCGAAAATCATCCGATCAGGAATTTGACAAGGAAAGGCCTAGCGCTCCAGCGGCCTTTCAAATATCTTATTCCGTAAGCGGTGGCGATCAAAAAAAGCATGAAAAGAGCGTACAGTACTATAAAAACATCAAAACTCTGCCCCGGCCAGAATACTCCCAGCAAATATTTGATGAGCGCAAGGTGGAAGATATATGTAAAGAGAGAGCTTTCTCCCAACACCTGTAAGGGCTTTAAAAGCTTAAGTCCGGGATTTAGGTCCACCGCGGAAAAAAGCGTAAGGATGATGCCTATCGAGGTCACTATGTAGCCGATCGTCGGAAAGTAGAAGAGCTCGCTGTAATTTTCGCGGATCAAAAGCGGACCGGGATATACAGCCCACAAAGCCGCCCCGGATGCCAGGATAAAGAGCCCGATCAGGAGCGACTTTTTGCTGCCAAAGCGCAGAGGGCTGGCCAGCCTTGCTTTTTGAAGGACCGGGCCAAGGAACGAAAAACCTAGCCAGGGAAAAAGAGGAAAAAAGCCGTCGGCTATCCAGTTCTTGGCTGTCTGTACAAAGTCTACATCCAGATTAAAAAGATTGAACGGCCTCAGGATCAGCACATCATACTGCTGATAACCAAGCAACCATCTAAAGACCGGCCCCAAAAGAAAGATCAGGAATATTGCCGCCCAGCGGGAACGGTCGCTCAGTTTTAGGAACAGGTAGGCAAGAGGCATGGAAACGCCGATGGTATAGAGCACGTCCACGCTTATAAAAGGCAGAGTGTGCCAGATAAATACATCTATGAGCGCGGCCGCGCCCAGCGTCAGCAGCCCTCTTTCCAGGTAATATCTAAAATCGTGCTCCCCTGCAGAACCCTTAAGGGCTATCATAAGGCCGCTCAGCATTATAAAAAGCGGAGCCGCAAAAGTGCCGAAGAATCTGAAAAGAAAAGGAGGCGGCATTATTAGCACATAAGCTGACATATTGGCCGCCACCATGGTCAATATCGCTATCCCGCGCATGATGTCGATAGACACATCCCTCTTTTTCTTCTGATCGCTTTCCATTTTTTTCTCCTTTGCTTTCTTTGGCCTTTAACAGGACATTGTATTAAAGGTCCTGATCGTCTGTCAGCCTTCTATCTTTATTCCAAAAGGAGCAAGCAGGGCTAAGACATCGGGTATGGAAAATCGTGCCTGCTTCATCCTGTTACCGGCGGGATCAATATAGTAGTTGTAAGCGCCGACAAAATTAGCCTTTTCCAGGTTCGTTTTATGAAATCTGCTTGCCTTAAGGTCGGAGTTCGAAAAATCGGAACCGGAAAGGTCGGCGTTCACGAAGTCCGTATCCCTGATAGTGCATCCCGTGAATTTGCTGTTCTTCATCTTTAAGGCGCTAAAGTTGCACAGCTCTATCCTGCATTTTTTAAAGCCCCAGTTCAGCAATGACGCATTAACAGCAGAGAATATGACGCCGAGAAGCTTGCAGTTCTCAAAAACTGTCTGCTGAAAAGTTGAGTTATCGACCTTTATATTGGAAAGATCGCAGTTAATAAAACTGCAGTCTACAAAGGATGACCAGGAGAATTTGCTCTCATTGAAAGAACAGTTCTTGAACACGCAGTCAGAGAATTCTTTTTTACTGATGTCATGCTTATTCAGGACAACATCGGTAAATGTCACCCCCTCATACGCCTGCTCACTAAAGTTTTGAATAACCTGTTCGATCATTTGGACCATAATACCAATTATAGTCCGATGTGGTCAATGTTTAGGTGATCAGGCGGGAAAATTGCTGCCCTTCGACTCGGGGGCTCGCTCAGGGCAAGTAACCGACATAAAGGAGGGCTTTATTCATGAAAAGATCCAATAAGGTTGATGAGGGTGTTGAAAAATCCAACAGCCAAACAATTATACCTATCGAGATCATAGAAAACAGGATATTTCTGATCAGAGGATAAAAAGTCATGCTTGATAATGATCTTGCTGAATTGTACGGGGTAGAAACAAAGAACTTTAAAAGAGCTGTCAGAAGAAATATTTTCCGTTTTCCGCATGATTTCATGATCAAACTTACGATTGAAGAACAAAGTGCTTTAAGGTGCCATTTTGGCGCCTTAGAAAGAGGCAAACATTCAAAATATTTGATGTACGCTTTTACGGAACAGGGCATCTCAATGCTGTCCAGCGTTTTGAGCAGCAGAAGGGCTATATCCGTGAATATCCAGATCATGAGAACTTTCACAAAATTAAGAGCAATGTTATCTGGATATAAAGAGTTAAGAGAAAAGATTGAGGAAATGGAAAAGAAATATGACGGACAATTCAAGATCGTTTTTGAAGCTTTGAAGGAAATGCTATATGAAAAGGAAAAGCCAAAAGCAAAAATCGGTTTTTTAAGGGATTAAACTGGACGATTAGCCACGGGTTTGTGATATAATTTTGTTTATAATCCCCTGTAGCCCATCGACTCGCGCTTCGACAGGCTCAGCGCTCGCTCGGGGCTTAGAGGATAATTGTTTGGGAGTGGTAATCCCCTGTAGCTCAATCGGTAGAGCACCTGACTGTTAATCAGGTTGTTGCTGGTTCGAGTCCAGCCGGGGGAGAATCTTTTTTGTTGCAAACCATTGTTGATGTTAGGCGGCTTGGAGGCGTCGCAAGATGCCGACAAGCCGCCTGATCTTTATTATCACCACAAAACTTATGTTCCGCCGGAGGTTCGCGAAGCGGACCGGAGGCGGGCTCTACGCTCTCGGAATACAAAATTTTGACTTCTATTGTCTCTTTCGAATAAATGACCTTTTCGATGTGCCTTTTCAGTATTTCCCGCTTCTCATATTTACCCGCAAGAGCTGATGCTTTTACAATATTTTCAAGGGTTTTCATGAAGTTTTCGGCTGAAAAGCCATTTTGCGGTGATCGCACCCCCTGTAGTTCGAGTCCTGCGGTCGTATCCTTCTTTTCATTGTTAAGTCTAAAAATAAAATCTTCCGCGAACTGTTTGTTCTTTGACATCATGTCGAGATTATTGATGATAAAAGCTTCCAGGCGGTCCGCGCTTATCTGCCTTGTCCCGCACGCGGAGCAGTCTCTTTTATATGTGCTTGAGCATCTGTAATAGAAATACCGGGTCTGTTTCCCTTTCTTGTGTTTATTGCTGAACACAGAAGACATTATCGAGCCGCACTCTTTGCACTCGATCATTCCCGGGAACAGCGTATTATTAAAGGCCTTCCCTCTTTTAATCCGGTATTTCTTGAATTCCTGCGTATCATCAAATAGCTTTTGGCTTATTATCGGCTCATGCAATCCGTCATAGATGTTATCCCTGAATTTAATCTTACCCAGATAGATCACGCCTTTTCTTAATATCCAGGTGATCTCTGATTTTGAGAAGACCTGCTCTTTTCTGTAAAGGATCTTCTTATCTTTGAGCAAGTCATAGATTTTACCGATGGATTTTGTTTCGATAAAAACCTTGAATATGGTCCTGACGATCCTTGCTTCATCAGGATTTATGATAAGTCTCTTGTTCTCGAGCTTATATCCGTATGGAGCCGGTCCGCCATGCCAGAAACCTTTCTTTGCTCTTTCGATCATTTTATCTCTCGTCCTTTCACTGATAAGCTCCCGCTCAAACTGGGCAAAGGTGAGCATTATATTCCTTAACAGCCTTCCTGACGGCGTCGAAGTGTCAAACCTTTCAGTAACGGATATGAAACTGACATTGTGATTATCAAATATCTCTATGAGGTGATAAAAGTCTTTCGGAGACCTTGTCAGCCTGTCGATTTTATAAGCAATTACGGAGTTAATAAGTCCATGTTCTATGTCATAGAGCATTCTTTGAAGGCTTGGCCTTTCAAGACTTGCCCCTGAATAACCCTGGTCTGAATAAGCGTCATGGATTTCAATATCGTCCTGGCTTTTGATGAACGACTTTATCTTGAGTTCCTGTGCCTCGCATGAATTAAACTCTACCTCTGCCTGATTATCGGTAGATACTCTTGTATAGATTGCAGCTTTCATATTATTTACCTCCTTTTATGGTAATTAAGCTTTTCAATTCCTTGATCAAAATGTTATGGGATTTAAAACTACTCAATTTCTCTATGTAATCAAGAAATTTTTTGCAGGATACTTTTGCAGAATTACTGCAAGGATAACCAACATGGCAATAACAACATGGATGAATTGGATATATAGGCATAACTAGATCACCCCCCTTGTATTAAAGACATGACAACGGTAGGCCAGATCAGGCGGAAGCGAAGCCCCGCCGCCGCAGAGAAACACAATGACCGGAACACCCCGGGAAACAGCCTGACGAACCGTGTAGAGAGAACCGCGTGAAGCGCCATGGAGAAAAGCCACAACAACAGAGGACCCGGAAACCAAACGCCTATTGCGGCCAAGAAGAGCAGAAACAGCGACAGGACGAGGAGAACCGGCAGAAGCAGAACCCCAGACAACCTGACCACCGGCCGCAATGAAACGCCCAATATCAGCCTGCGTGGAAGAAGGAAAACCCGAAACAGAAGCCCAGGCAGAATAAACAACACCGCGGGCAGAAGCCCCCTGACGCAGAACCGCAGACAAAGCAAACTGATCAGCGCCCACGGCACCACCGGAAGCCACAGAATAACCACGGGACAGAAAAGCAGCCACAACCTGATCAACGAGCGGAGCAAAACGGACCGGAAGAGAACGGGACCCGACAACACCAACAAAATGACACATATGTGACACCTCCTTGAGCTTCAAGTAGCATTTCCCCGCCGCTGTCACCCGTCAGGGGCGTAAGGAGGCAGAGCAAGGACTCTGCCGACTGAAGCAGGGAGCGCAACGGAGCGAGCCCGAACTCTATGTGTCCTTGGAAAATGTGAGGGCAAGTGAAGTGAAGCGACCTTGACAGCGAAAAAGCGGGGAAATGCTATCATGGAAAAACAGGAGAAGTTACTTAATAGATAGCAGTGGCCCTTGGATAAGATTTAAAAAGGCACATCGAAAAGTGGCATTTATTCGACAGAGGCAATAGAAGTCATTTTTGTATTACGAGAGCGTAGAGCCCGCCTCCGGTCCGCTTCGCGAACCTCCGGCGGAACATTTGTTTTGCGGTGTTAATAAAGATCAGGCGGCTTGTCGGCATCTTGCGACGCCTCCAAGCCGCCTAACATCAACAATGGTTTGCAACAAAAAAGATTCTCGACCGGCACTGCACTTGCCAACCCTTCGACAAGCTCAGGGCTTTGTTCTTTCTCTATGCATACCTAACACCTTCGCGGATGCCAACCTCCATATGGCCAGCGCGCACCTTAGCCCCACTAGAATGATTGCGCTGGCCAAGTCAAAAACTGTTGATATTTCATCTGTATTTGTTTCGTGATATAATATATCACTTGTGAATATAGAAGAAATATGGAAAACATACAACTATCAAAGCTAACTAAAAAGATAGACATAATAGTAAATCTACTACTTGAGAAACGACAGAAGGAAAACAAGTATTCAGATGAAGATCAAGCATTATATTTAAGTTCTTTTGGTCTCTCTCCTTCAGAAATAGGCGCTCTGTTAGCAAAGAGTTCAAATGCCGCAAGGGTTTTACTTGCAAAGTTAAGAAAAAAAGGGCGACTGCAAAAGTATAATCCAATGATAGGAGAAAATTGTGCCAGAAAAAAATGATAAAGAAATCATTGAACGCCTAAATATTATTATTAATTTGCTTCTAAGGATATGCATTGACAAGAAATTGAAATTCACATCAAGAGAACAAATAAAGATATTGAATGACATAGGGATATCCTCAGGAAATATCGGCAAGATCATTGCTAAAAAAACGCACTATGTTACTGCGAATCTATCGCAAATCAAGAAAAGGATTAATAACCATAATGTTTGATTGTAAGCCAAAAAGTATTAATCAAAATTAGCAAACCGGAGGACAAAATGCCAAACATTAAAAGCGAATCGGCTGATCGTTATGCGGGCATCACTTCTGCTCTTTCCTCACTACAAATAAAACTCGATGCAATTTGTGCAATTCTTCTTAGATTAACAAATGATGAAGCCCTGGAAAAATGGGAAAAACAAGACAGACCCAATATGGTAAGAATGTTAATTAATCTTGGATTTGACAACAAGGACATCTCAAGAGTCGCAAGTCTCACCTATGGCTCAGTAGCGAATATTCGTTCAAAGATAAAGGGAAGAATAAAATAATGAATAATCAGGCATCTTTTGACAAAACAAATTTTGATCTCTCATTTGTCGCTAGACAAATACAACTAACAAATAAATTGTTGGCTATAGTTGCTACGGATAAAGACTTCTCTAGTCATCCCCAAGATCGCCAAATCTCAATTTTAGGAAAAATGGGATTTAGGCAGTGTGAATTAGCGGAAATATTTGGCGTAACAAATCAATATATAAACAATGTGTTTCGGAAGTTTAAAATCAAGCGTTCTTGAAAATAGATAATAAGAGCCTTCACACATTATTAATTCTGGGGGCAGGCGCAACTAGAGGAGCTCTTTCCACCCCATCTCCGAATAAGATTAACCCTCCTTTAAATTGTGATTATTTCGATATTTTAGAAAAATATGTTCACACCACTGAAGGGAAAAAGTATTTATCCGCATACAATCGATTAAAAAACTTCATCGATAACGAAATAGGTCAAAAAGGCATAGAAAACATATCGATGGAGCAGGTATTTAATGTCCTTTTTATTTCCAAAGATTTACCCGAAATATTTAACAAAGGAAGGGGAAGACGGCGTTTAGCTGGTTATAGGCAGGGGGTTAAAGACTTTCTCTCATTGTTAATCAGATTATTCCATTTTATTCAACTCCATAGCAAAAACAAAAATAGCATAAACCATTACGAGCTTATCGTTAAAAATCTCTCAGCTGGCGACATAATCATGTCTCTTAATTACGACACACTAATTGATAACGAACTTGTTAAGGGCGGCTGGAATCCTTCTAAGGGATATGCCTTCAAGCCGCAGATTAAATATGAAACACCAAAAACAAAAATATATTCTGACAATTTAAGGGATGTTCTATTATTAAAACCTCATGGTTCTTTTAATTGGTTTGCAAAGGGATCATTTAATAATTTAGAAAAAGCGCTTGAGCGAAGGCCTGTGTCAGTTGTTATTCTTTCTAAACTCCCCAGATTGTATCAGAATAAAAAAGACAGATTATTACATTTTTTTATCCCACCATTATATACAAAGTATTTCAAAAACTCATTTTGGACAAACTTATGGGTAAAAACCTATGAGGCAGCAAAACGAGTGGATCGCATTGTCATAATTGGATGTTCTTTAATAGCAACTGATTATCATTTGAGAGCCATACTATCAAAAGCAATAACTGATAAAAAAACGAAATACAAAGAAATTGTTGTAGTTGATAAAAGCAAAAGAACACGGGAGAAATTAAAATCATTTTTTCGCGGTTCTGCTCTCAATGGCGTAACAACATATTCAAACTTTTCCACTTTTTGTATAAAAACGCTTAAATAATATATTTTATAAGGGAAACGCCTTTTTCACATTCCAGATGACAAAAGATGATGCTATTAATGTGTAGCAAACACAATTTATTTAAAGGAATTTCCAAATATCCCCGCATAAAAGACGATCAAACGTTCTAATCTGATCCTTTAAGATGTCCTCAGTTAACATATTCGGGCGAATATCGCAATAATAAACACCATCAAGTGGATTCAATTTAACAGTATACCCACGAAAGTGCCCGGGCAAAAAAGTTGCGTTGATACCGTACTTATTCTTTTTACTTGTGTTCTTACGTTGCACATCATTAAGAAACACCGCGATGTGCGGAGTATTTGTATCAGTGAGTTTGCTATATAAAAACTTATCAATGAATATCTTGTCAATTCGATCCTTGCTGGATGTTTTTATTGATCCAATCAACTTAATCTTTTCATCCGTCTTAATGACCAAATCATGTTGATAACTCATTTTGAATTGTTCTTTCCCTCTAAGCATGACCGGAACTTGAATGACACCAGGTTCACACTTAAGACCAATACTGCGAATTACAAGGCGAATGAGATGCTCAAATAAATCCCCATTGATTTTACGAGCAGTATTAGATTTTCCCACAGGCAAAGCATCTAGAGCAGAACCTATTGACATCTGTAATGTATAAACAAATCGATTTATTCTTTGTCTATCATCTGTTGAAGTTATATCTTTAACATTTTTAAGTGATTCAATAAATGTCTTTTTATTTAAGAGAAATTCAGTATTTGTGTACATAAGCCGAGAATTGATTGGGCGAGTAATTTGATATCCACCATCAGAACCGTATTGATAGAACTGATAATGATTCTCATTTTGAGAAACAATTACTGCTTGCAATTTAGTAGCGACATATTCGAGATACAGCTCGGCAAAGTCAACAAAATTACCAAGAGCCTTGAATTTTGACTTATCTGTTGCTATTTTAGTAATTTGCTTGATTTTCATCTAATGGAATTTCTCCGTTTAAGATTTTCGAAGTCATATTGTCTCCAGTGCTCAATCGGCCAATCCTCCACGAGTTCAATTCTATTTACTACCCATTCTAAATATTCAGACGAAATATCACAGCCAATCCATCTCCTCTTCAATTGTTCTGAGCATACAGCGGTTGTACCCGAACCAAGAAATGGATCAAATATTAAATCGTTTTGATTTGAGGATGCGGAAATTATCTTTCTTAAGAGTTCTTCTGGCTTTTGTGTCGGGTGTGGTGTTTTTTCATGCATTCCATTACAGGTGGTTGGTATCTCTAAAACATCTTTTGGCTTTGCTCCATTTGGGTTTGGTTCCCATAAATGTTGTTTGCCATTTCCATATTGGCTGGTTAATGCCTGGGGGTGCTCAGGATATTTTAATGTATGATCAGAATATGGGATTCGCACTTCATCAACATTAAATATAAAATCCTTGCTTTTCCTGAAATGCAAAATACTTTCATGTGATCTTCCCCATTCGTTTGTTAAGTTTGCTTTATTTTTATAGTGCCAGACGATCCACCGGCAATTATCAAAATATTGCATTGCTGGAGACTTTATGTCGGCAAGTATTTCAGAAAATCCACATACATATAACGAACCCATTTTTTTTAAAATTCTTGCAGCTTCTTTTATCCATTTTATGGACCAATTAAGATAGTCTTGCTGAGAATTAAAGCGATCCCAATCAGCTTTCTTAATATTGTAAGGTGGGTCAGCAAAAATTAAATCGATCGAATCACTATCCAATCCTTTCATCACGTCTAGACAGTCACCTATAAATATTTTGCCATTTGGATGTTCATAGTAAAGGTGAGGCTGAGATGAGTCTTGTTGTTTCTGACTATCAAACACCTTCCCCTTGAATTGTTTTTGACCAAAAAACTCATCGATTTCTGTCTTGCGTTTAAAAGTTGTCTTTGTCGGCGTCGATGCATCCATATTGGTTGATATTATAGCACTTTTTGTTTGATTTATTAAAACAATAAGAGCAGTTAATTAGCCCTCTTCGCGGGGTGTGGGGAAGCGAAGAGGGCTAATCCCATACCATATGTTATAATCTCCCTATATCTTTCTTTCGGCATCCGTGAATAGTGTTAGGTATGCATAGAGAAAGAACAAAGCCCTGAGCTTGTCGAAGGGTTGGCAAGTGCAGTGCCGGTCGAGGACTTCGACTCGGTCGCTTACGCGACCTCGCTCAGTCCAAGTCTCTTATTAAAGAGAAGGATTATTCGTTAAAAAACGAAGTCGGCTGAGCGACACTGAGCGAGGCATTGAGTCCGACGAAATGCCGAGTCGAAGTGGAGTCGAAGCCTAAAGATCAATATATGCCCTACCACCTTTATATCCTGCAATGCACCAACGGATCACTTTATACCGGAATAACAAATAACCTTGAAAGAAGGTTCAATGAGCATTTTTCCGGCAAAGGCTGCAAATATACCATTGCCAACCCCGCCAAAAAGATGAGATATACAGAGAAATTTGAAACCCGCAGTGAAGCGGCAAAAAGAGAAGCGCAGATAAAGGGCTGGACAAGGACAAAGAAGCTTGCTTTGATCAAAGGACATAAGGGAATACTTAAAACTTCCGCAAGATGTAAAAACAGGCAGAAATAAACGGCGAGCAAGCGAGCCGAATCCAGGACCAAAATCACACCCCGCCTCCTTTACCCGCTAATTGACAGATAGTAATTATTACTATATAGTATATACATGCGCAAAAAGAGGTCAACAGGCCGAATAACGCACGAACAAAACCCCCTGTCCGGACACGGGCTTAAACTGACCCCTCAGCGGACAGCCATTTACGATCTGATCAAGGACTCCAGGCAGCATCCTTGTGCGGAGCAGGTGTATAGATCGGTCAAAAAACAGCTCCCCAATATCTCATTTGACACGGTATACAGGACCCTGCAAAGCTTTTCGGAAGCCGGTCTTATAAACGCCGTAGAAAACCACGGCAGGAACCAAAGATTTGATCCCAGGACAGAGCAGCACCACCATTTCCACTGTATAAACTGCCGCAAGATAGTGGATTTTGACTGCAAAGAGTTTGACAGCCTGCTGGCACAAAAACAGATGCAAAAAGGGTTCAAGATAATTAGAAGGCGGGTAGTGTTCGAGGGTTTGTGCAAAGACTGTCAAAAAGAAAGGAGAAAAACCGACACGGCCCGCGGCCCAAAGACCAATAGCATAAAAAGGAGTTCTTGACATGGAAAACAGCAGCCCCTGCGCCCACATGCCCCTGATCAACGAAAAAGCGCCTTCGTTCAAAGCGGTAACCACCCAGGGCGAATTAAACTTTCCGGACCAGTACGCGGGAAGCTGGGTCATTTTGTTCAGCCATCCTGCCGATTTTACCCCGGTGTGCTCGTCGGAATTCATGACCTTTGCTTCTCTGTCAGAAAAATTCGAAAAGGTCAATTGCAAACTTGTCGGGCTTTCTGTTGACGGGTTGTACAGCCATATAGCATGGCTAAGGACCCTGAAGGAAAAGATCGAATATAAGGGTATGAAGAATGTCGAGGTCCAGTTCCCCCTGATAGAGGACATAACGATGGAGGTAGCAAAAAAATACGGCATGATACAGCCGGGGGAAAGCTCGACAAAAGCGGTCAGGGCGGTCTTTGTCATAGATCCCAAAGGCATAATCAGGACCATACTGTATTATCCGTTAAGCCTGGGAAGAAATTTTGACGAGATCTACCGAATTGTTGTGGGATTGCAGACAGCGGATGCTTTTTCCGTTGCTCTTCCCGCGGACTGGCAGCCCGGGGACGATGTTATCGTTCCTACCGCCGGCTCATGCGGAGTTGCCAAGGAAAGAATGTCGGGCAAAGAAGACATAAAGTGCTATGACTGGTTCTTCTGCACCAAGAAACTTCCAAAAGAGAAGGTTTTTGGCGCGATAATGAAGAAATGACGGTATAACCGGCACAGGCAAAAATACGGGGCCGGGCGGCTGATAAGAAGCCCCCTGCCCCGTTCATTTTGGCTAAGAGGAAGCAGCTCCTTTTTCCATCCTTTGCAACAGCACATATAGGCAGATTAGCACAAGCGGCATGATAAGGTCGCTGACAATGATAGAGGGCCCGATGTTGTAGGCCGCACTGTTCCCGCCTAAGATAAAGTCCTTTACATGCCCTGCCATACAGCCCAAAAGGAACACCGCATTAACAAGGATGGCCGCCAGCCAGAACTGCCCCCTAAAAAAGATGCACATTATGCCAAGGCTGCCCATTGCTATGTCCGCTACGCCGACTTCGTACTGAAAAGGGCTTCCCGCGCCCCAGCCTATCATTTTGGCCACTTCGGGCCCGTTAAAGATATGCGCCGCGCCCGCCAGGATATTGCCAAAACCAATGTTTATCACTATCAGATAAAGCAGGATAACTTCGACGATCTTTTTTGGGGACCTGTTCTTCATAAGTACAAGATGTATCAAAACCGCAACCAGAGTAATAAGCAGAAAGAACATTGCCATGGGCTGCCTCCTTTGAACTCTTCCACGGTTAAGCGGGATATCGATCTATTATATCCCATTCTCCCCCATAAGGGCTTTAACATTTTCCGGCGACGGCAGCTCTCCTTTAAGTTTTTTGGGTAACTGTTTAAGGATCCTATATTTTGCAACACCTATGGGGCCTGAACTTTTTCTTAAAGCGTACTCGACTATGGTCCGGTCCTTGTCTTTGCAAAGGATAATACCGATAGACGGATTCTCACCTCTTAATTTGACGAGATCGTCCAAAGCTGCCAGATAGAACTGCATCTTTCCGACATATTCCGGAATGAATTTACCTATCTTTAGCTCGATCGCCACCAGGCACTTGAGTCGTCGGTGATACAGAAGAATATCTATAAAGAAGTCATTGCCGTTGATCTCCAAGCGAAACTGATTCCCCATAAACGCGAACGCACCGCCCATCTCCGCAAGAAATTTGCTCACTTTAGCGATCAAAGCGGCTTCAAGTTCCTTCTCCCCGTATTCTTCTCCAAATTCCAAAAAATCAAACATGTATTCATCCTTAACCGCAAACCTCGCCTGGTTTTTTATCCTTTCAGGAAGGTTCTTATTAAAACTGGTCTGATTAAGCATCGTCCGTTCATATGTTTTGTTGTCTATCTGATGGATCAGGGCATTCTTTGTCCAGCCATATTTTTGGGTCATGCGGATATAAAATTCCCTCTCAAGATCGTTCTCGCATTTATCGAGGATTATCAAATTGTGCGTCCAGCCGATTTCTGCAACCAATGGTTGCAGTTTTGTGTTGCTTTTGTATGTCTTGTAAAAATTGCGCATATACCATATATTCCTAAAGGAAAAGCCCTTTGTACCCGGAAATTCCTTTTGCAGATCAGCCGCCAACTTTTTTACGATCGAGCCGCCCCATTTATTCCTTTTTTGTCTTAAAACGATCATCTTCCCGATATCCCAATACAGATTTATCAGCTCCTTATTAACGGCTTTAAGCGCCTCATACTGCGCTGCTCTGATGCGTTCCTTTATTTCCCTCAAAAATCTATGATACCCGGCACCAACGACCTTGCTTCCCATATGTATCCTCCTTCCATTGTGGGATTTTTCAACACCTCCCCTAGCCTTTTCACGCTCAAAGATAGCTTTTGGGGACTTCAATACACCTTTAGTAGCAATTTCCCCACCAGGATAGAGCCTAAAGTGATGGGGGCCGGCTTATTGGGGGGGGTTAATGAGCTCGTATGAATTAGCTCTTGAAGAGCCCAGGTGCGAGGCCTTAACTCTGCCTTTAAAGGGGTTCTTTTTCCAGCGCTTAAAGAAATCATCCGGCGATCCAAAGCGGGAAAAAACATATCGCGCGGTTTTGGCGGAGGCGGCTATCATAGAAGGTATCTTTTTGAACTCAAACGGCCCCGCATCAAATATCCCCGGGTTGATTATCCTGACCGCTATTTTGTTCCTTATAAAGACATCGTCATTAATATAGCGGTTGATCTGTGAAAACGATGTTGTAA
>Ga0265297_10003536_pt1 | contig 27943 bp, 21 predicted proteins | sample Munlanlwell13791_FD_192502 | JGI IMG/M metagenome (GOLD analysis project Ga0265297, IMG submission 192502) | Leachate microbial communities from a municipal landfill in Southern Ontario, Canada - Leachate well 137-91 | ecosystem: Engineered > Solid waste > Landfill > Unclassified | place...
TACTACTCTTGAATATACAGAAAATAGAAATGGACAAATTTATCAAGAATTTTTATGCGATTGTGGAGTAAAAAAGATAATTAATAAAGGAACTATGTATTTTAAAACACCCCGATGAAACTTACTTACGAGGCTAAAATCTATCCGAATAAAAGACAGGAAGCGAAGCTCTCCGCTATTATCGAAGGTTGTCGCCATCTCTACAATCAAGCATTGGAAGATAAGATAACTATTTACAAGGACTCAGGCAAGTCAATCTCCCGCTACGACCTCCAGAAAGCGTACAAAGGAAGCGAAAACTACCCGTCCCTTCCCGCCAGCGTCAAGCAGATGGTGTTCTACCGGCTGGAGCGGAGCTATTCCAATTTCTTCAGGAAGTCGGGGAAGTTCCCCCGATTCAAGTCTTACGGCAGGTACAGGAGCTTTGAATTAAGGACTTACGGAATTGATTACAGATTCAAGGATGGCAAGCTGTCAATTTACAGGGGCATCGGGGAGATGAGGATGAGGGGATTCAGGGAATCGGAAAACTATGCCATGGGAAGAATCGTAAAGAGGGCTAATGGCTGGTTCGTGCAGTACGGAGTTGAAGTTGCGGAGAAGAATCCTGTAAAAATCAAAAAGAAGATAGGCATCGACGTTGGATTGAAGTCCTTCCTCACTGATAGCGACGGGAATCATGTTGATTCACCGAAGTTTTTCAGGAAGTCGCAGAGGAAACTGTCCGTTAAGCAGAGGCTATTATCCAAGGCGAAAAAAGGAAGCAACCGTAGGAAGAAGAAAAAACAACAAGTTGCCATTCTGCACGAAAAGATAGCCAAGCAGAGGAGAGACTGGTTGCATAAATTATCCAAGAAATATGCGGAAAACTATGACCTGATAGCGGTCGAAGACTTGAATATCGGAGGAATGGTCAAGAACCGACATCTTTCAAAGTCAATTTCTGATGCTTCATGGGGGATGTTCACAAATATGCTCGGCTACAAGATGAAAATTCTTGGTCGGCAGATGGTGAAGGTAGATCCCAAGTACACCTCGCAGATTTGCAGCGGTTGCGGGGCGATGGTCAAGAAATCACTGTCTGTCAGGACGCACAGATGCCCGGAATGCGGACTAGCGATGGACAGGGACGAAAATGCTGCACTTAACATACTTTCAAAAGGCAGGGAATGCCTTGCGGCGAGGGTAGGCTGTCGAGCCTCCTTACGACCCGCGGATATGTATTAGGTGTTTCCAAATACATAGTTCCCAAAGTAAGAGTAAATTTTGTTCAAAAAAATGTGATAAGTATTTTAAGCATAAAAAATTTATAATGAAAAAAAAGAAAACAAAAAGCACTAATGCTTTATTAAAAAAAGAATTATGGGTATATTTTAGTCAGTTTATAAGACAACGAGATAAGGGTATATGTATTTCTTGCGGGAAAGAAGATTTTTGGAGAAAAATGGATGCTGGTCATTATATACCTAAGACGGCTGGATTATCTCTTTATTTTGATGAAAGGAATGTAAATTGTCAATGTACGTATTGCAATAGATGGATGCACGGGAATCTTTCTCGTTATGCCATTGCATTAAGAAAAAAATATGGAGAAAACATATTAGAAGAATTAGATAAAAAAAGGATAAAAATTAAAAAAATAACTAATGATGAATATATAAAATTAATAGAAATATATAAAAATAAAATAGATGAATTAAATAAATAACCGTTTCACAATTAATACATTAATGTATAAAAACTGAAATGTGGAAGCAAAAATTTTTTGACAGGAATAATGGGATAATGATAGACGATGTGGTTGATTTTCTCAATGACAATAAAGCGATAAATTTCAATATTTTAGAAAAAAACGACGATGAATTTTGGGTAATCTATCAAGAGGAAGATATTTGATAATTCATGTCTTTTCGTCAGACAACCTCTATTCTGCCGACAAAATATTTGCAAGAAAGGTTGCCTTCAAAATACAAGCTGTCCGGTATATGGAAACCACGTTCCCTGACTACGTAGGGGGGACGGGCAGGTGGCGGCAATGAGACCGGGCTAGGGCAGGAAAATGCTGTCTGGCGAAAAGATGTAAAGTAAAATTCCTCTACCGTGAGAACTGCGGCCTGAACCCTGGAAAGGGAAATCTCCGAATAAGTCAGTGAATAAGGAGACGGGGCGGTGCAATACCTCGTAGCGTCAGTTGCTGATGACGCATGGAGGTGGGAGTAAAAGCCCAGAAGCAAGAGCCCCGAAAATTAATGCGGGATTGAGAAGCGGATTCTCGGAAGGTTCATATCCTTCAATAGGCGGGTTCGACTCCCGCTCCCGCAAAATAAATAATTATTTTATAATACTATGGAAAATCAAACAACGGATCAGAAAAACGAGGAGATAAAAAAACTAAAATCCCAGATCAAATCATTGGTCGGGAAATTAAACAGATGCCTAGAAATAATTGAAAGTGCGGTGGAGGATGTTGAGGATTAAATAATTATTATTTAAATTTATGCCAGATTGGACTGGAAATAAAAAATCTACATTCTCTACACTGGGTGCAAGCAATCATTCTGACTACGAAAGGGCAGATGGAGATTATTATGCTACCGATCCAAGGGCAATGGTTTTATTGCTGGAGCAAGAATCTTTCAGCAATGTATGGGAGTGTGCCTGCGGGGGGGGTCATCTGGCAAAAGTTTTAGAAGAAAAGAATTTACTAGGAAAAGCTACTGATTTGGTAAATAGGGGATACGGGGAATATGGGATTGATTTTCTCCTTGAAACTGATGTTTGGAACGGAGATATCATAACTAATCCCCCATATAAATATGCTAAGGAATTCTGCGAACACTCAATGGAAATCATTTCCGATGGAAGAAAAGTTGCGATGTTTCTCAAATTGACATTTCTTGAGGGAAAAGACAGGAAGAAATTTTTTGCAAAATATCCCCCTAAAATAGTTTATGTATCTTCCTCGAGAATCCATGTGGCGAGAAATGGAGATGCGGAAATGTTTAAAAAAAGCAGTGCCGCCGCATACGCTTGGTTTGTCTGGGAAAAGGGATTTATGGGAAATCCGATCATCAAATGGTTCAATTAAAAAATAACCATATTTTATATGCCTCTCGAATCCCAAGAAGTATCCAAAGAAAGGATAGAATTCCTCTGTCCCTGCTGTTCTCAAAAAGTGAATATTTTGGTTTCTTACTTTCTCCATCCCGAATACCTGAAGCCAAAAGTCGTGGAGACCGCTTCGGAAGAAATTTGCAAAGTGGCCAAAGAAAGACTCCGAAAAGGACTTGTGGAAATAGAATTCGGCGACAAGGAAGTGGAAAAATATGCGGGGGAAAATCTGGAGAAATCCATTATATTCCCAGGGGAAGTAAATATGATACTTGAATCGCTAAGGGCTAAATACGGGAAGAAATAAATTAATCAAAAATATGCTTGATTTCGACAATATGTTTGGAATAATAACCGCTTATTGCGATGAAGAAGGATGCAAAACCGAAGAAGATTTTGACAATGGAGAGCCAGGATATTGCAATCTTTCCGGAACATTGGATGAGATGAAAAACGGCGGATGGAAAATAAGCAGGAAAGACGGAGATTGGTTTCATTCATGCCCTAATCACAGGGAAGATAAATAAAATTCTAAATTTATGATCATCTTAAAATCCCTTCATCTTCAAGATTTCCTAAGCCATAAGGACACTGAACTTTATTTCCAACCTTCTGAAAAAGTACTTTTTTCGGGGGCTTCAGGATCGGGCAAGAGTAGTTTGGCATCCGATTCCATATTTTTCTGCCTATTCGGAAGAGGTCGTTCCGATTCCACGAAGAATCTCATCCGCAAGGGAGCTAAAAAAGCCGTCGTTTCCCTGACCCTTACCGACACCGAACTTCATAAGGATTGGATTGTAAAAAGGTCAATATCAGATGCCAAGCATGAACTGAATTTATTTGAGCAGAAAGAAGGGGGAGAAAAACCAATTCAGGTAAAAACATTGGGGATTCGCGAATCGCAGTCATATCTTCAGGATAAAATACTTCATTCTTCTGCCGAATTATTCTGCAACTCGGTTTTGTTCCCCCAGTCGGGAGAATCTTCTTTCGTTAATCTTCCAGCATCGCAAAGGAAAGAACTGTTGCTTGAGATCATCGGCAATCAAAATTTTGAAGAACTTCTTGAAAAAGCCAAAGTTTTAATCAAAGAAAACAAACTTAAACTTTCCGGACTGGACTCCCTTATCGTTGAAAAGAAAAAGCAGATTTCATCCAACGAACTCTCCTCGAAAGACCTTTCCCAATATCAAGAAAGGCAGTTTGTTTTGCAGAAAGAGTTGGAAACACTGAATGTCCAAGAGTCTGAAATCCGTGTAAAATTATCTGAAATCACCAAGAAGAAGGTCGAAAGTGAAGCGAAGAAAAAAGAACTTAATGGATATTTGTCCGAATACGACACTAAGTCCGCCAAGATAGATTTTTTAAATATAGAATTAAGGGAACTTTCTAAAAAAGAAGACATTGTCTTGCCCGGCATTGAAGAGATAAATTCCAAGAAGAAGCAGGTTGCGGAATATGATAGGGTAAGGGAATCAATCAATAAGTGGAATTCAGATCAAAAAGACATTATTTTAAAAACTCCAATCACTTCTTACTGCGATGATAGGATAAAATCCCTTACCGCCAAGATGTCAGAAGCCTTTCAAATGCCTGAAGAAAAGTGCCCTTCCTGCGGATTCGTGCTTTCGGACATAAAGCAGAAATCTATATCTTCCCTGTCGGCGGAACTGATGGCAGAACAGAAGAAATTAAATGAGATAAGGGCGGAAATTGAAAAATGCAAAGCCGAATCTCTTGCCCTCGGAGATTGCCCCAAACAACTGCTGTCCGAAGAAGAACTGAATGCGATAAGTTCCGAGCTTGATGCCTTTGAAAAAAACAGGGAAAAAATCCAACAGCAGGAAGTAAATAAAGCGAAGATGGCCGGAGTTGCCAAGGAACTGATGGTGGCATCTTCGGAGAAAAAAGCTTTGGGGGAAAAGATTGAAAAATTGATGGCGGAAAAGACGGTAGATTATGATTCCGTAGAGAAGGAAGCCAATGAAAAAATGCGGATATTGGGAGAAGAGAAAAGAAGACTGAATGTTGAAATGGAAAATAACACCTCTCTGTTGGCGGTGGCTAAGTATGCCGCGGAGCAATTGGGGGCAAACAGCATTGAATTGGAAAAAGCACTGGGGGAATCGGTGAAGGTGCGGGAGGATTTGGAATGTCTTGAGTTGATAAAGGAAGCTATGGGGGATAAGGGGTTGCCGTGTCTTTTGATAGATTATTTCATTCCTCGCCTTCAAGAGGAAATAAACAATACCTTGTCTGAATTTTCTGATTTCCGGGTAATTCTTGATACGCAAAAAGAAAATGCAAAAGGAAATTCCGTCATCGAGACCCTTTCCATTTGCATAAAGAATGATGTCGGAGAAATTATGGATATAGAAAATTTTTCCGGCGGAGAACGACAAAAAATAATATTCAGTATTTTCGATGGATTTGGTAAATTCACAAAGATTAATTTCAGGATATTAGATGAGAGTTTCATTGCCCTCGATCAGGAAAGCCTTGAAAAATTCGGGGAAATAGTGGTAAAGATGAAGGAAGGAAATGGTCAATTAGCGGTTATTTCCCATGAAGAAACTATCAAGGAAATGTTTGAGCAGAGGATTGAGGTGAAAAAAATCAATGGAGTGAGTAGCATTGAAAAATGATCAGCCACAAGTTATCCACAATCATAGTTTGCACGCAAGTTGAAAATATGCTATATTAAATATGTAAATAATGATAAAATATGAGTTTATTAATCACCGGCAACGAAGGCTTCATCGGATGTCATCTTTCTGAAGAATTAAAAAAAAGAAGTATTAAATTTGTCGGCTACGATCTTCGGTCTAATTTTGACATCCGCGATAAATACCAGCTTGATGAGTTCTTTGAAAAAAATCAAGTTACGGAAGTCATTCACCTTGCCGCCCTTGCCGGAGTTAGGCGGAGCAAGCTGTATCCAGAAGATTATGCCGCCACCAACATCTTGGGGACGCAGAATATCGTGGATTGCTGCGAAAGGAACGGAGTTAAAAGGATCATATTTTATTCCAGCTCTTCGGTATTCGGAAATCAGGAGAAACTTCCGGTGACTGAAGAATCGGAGAAAAATCCCATTTCCTTCTATGGAATTTCCAAACTAGCCGGGGAAAAAATAGTCAATAATTTTTCAGGGCAGACAGTTATAATCAGGCCATTTACCGTTTATGGGGAAGAGGGAAGGAAAGATGAAGTCGTATTCAAATGGCTGGAACAGATAAGGAATGGATTGCCCATTACCGTATATGACGTTGATTCCTTCAGGGGATATGTCTATGTCAAAGATTTGGTCAGGGCGACCGCTGATTTGATTGAAAAAGATTGGGATTGGCAGCATAATGATTTTAATCTCGGCGGAAGTGAAGAGATAAGATTAGGTGAAATATTGGAAATTTTTGAGTATGAATATAAGAGAATTTTCAAAAAAGAACTTGAAGTAAAGCTTCTTGAAAGGCAGAAGGAAGACGTATTCCAACAATATACTTCCCTTAAAAAGATAAATGAATATATTAAATTTAATCCCAGCCCAAAATTTAAGGAAAATGCAAGGAAAATCGTAAGGGAAGGATTAAAGGAAATAAGATTTAACTCATAACAAATAAAAAAATGTTTAATGAAAATTACTACAACAAAAAAATGGGGGAATTGGTCGACAAGTTCCAATTGCGGGGAGAAAAATTCATTAGAAAAATCATTCAGGAAGCGATAGAATTGCAGGATGACAGGAGGATGATTGACAATGAAGCGAAAGAATTGTCCGAAAAAATAGAAGAAAGCAAGAAGGTAACAGAAAAAAAGAAGAATGGTTTGGCGGGAATATCCGATGAAAACGCCAAAAATAATCCAGCGAGAGAAGTTGTTTCTGACGATGAAGGGAATGTGAAGATTGAAGATATTTCCAAGGATAATGCAGAAGAGGAATTGAAAAAATAACCATTATATAATATGAATAAAATTGCATTATTTGGATATAAGGGATATATAGGTTCGGCTACCCTTAAAATGATAGCCACCCATTATCCTATCGTGGCAAAAGAATTAAATTCTTATGCCCTTTATGAGCCGAAAAAATCCTCCAATGGAAAACTTTCCGGGAGAGAATTTGAATTAAAGGAAGAATTAAATATCAATTGCAGTTCTACAAATGAATCTGCATGGGAAAAAATATATTCTTGCAATGTTGCGATAATTTGCGTCAATACTCCTGGGGGAAAGTATGGGAGGCTGGATATTTCTACCGTAGAAGAAATAGTGTCTAAGGTTAGTGCGGAAACGATAATCATCAAGTCAACCCTTCCCGTAGGAACAGTTGATATGCTGGAGAAAAAATATGGGAAAGACATTTGCTTCATGCCTGAGTTCATCGGACAAAGTTCTTATTTCGTTCCAAAAGATTTAAGTGGATTTGACACTGACATGAAGGAATGTCCATTTGTCATATTGGGTGGAAGGAAAGAAGTTTTAAAAAAAGTAATGTCATTAATTAAGCCGATACTCGGTCCGATGAAAAATTATTTTCAACACGATGCAAAAATTGCTGAAATGATCAAGCTTGCCGAAAATACTCTCTTTGCCGCCAAGGTTTCCATGTGGCAACAGCTTTATGACGTATGCAATGCGCTAAGAATTGATTATGATATAGTAAGGGAAGGACTTTTTCTTGATCCGAGACATGGTTCCAAGATGCATACGGCCGTATTTGAAGATAATCGAGGCTGGAATTCATTCTGCTACAATAAAGATGCCCCTCAGCTTATAAGGTCTTCCATAGAAAATGGATTTATTCCCCGTTTATTTTTAGAAGTACTGAAGTCAAATGCAGAGATAACTTCTGTGGAAGAAGTAAAGAGATTGCCAGATTTATTCAAAGATATAAGATAATTATTTTTAATCTAAAAACTATGCCGTACGAAGAAGAATTAGACGATGACGAGTTAGATGATGAATGTCCGCTTGAAGATGAAGACGACCCTGATTTGCCATCAGAAGATGAGGCACAGGAAGAGGACGAAGAATAGGAAATTCATACATTGCTCCTTAGCGGGGGCAATAATGAGAATCTTATCCATTTAACTCAAAAATCATGTCAGTAGAATACTCACGGGAAAAAGAATTTTCGGGAGAAGATATAGTTTCTTTTCCTTCCATTAATGTTGCCGAGGAAGAGGAAAAGGAACTTCTCAAAGAATATCAGGCAAAATATGAAAGTTTTGTAACTGCTTATTCAAAAAATGCCAAGGATGCCAGAGATGTGGGACTGAAGTATGGGGAGTTGGCCGGATATTGCGGAAGATACCTGACTTTATTAAATGATGCGGAATTTGCTTATAATAAAAAACTCAAGGAATTTGAAAATGGGAAAGATGAGATTACTGAAAAGCCATTCAGTTCCGCTAAGGCAAATTCAATGGCTATGGCTAGTGATGAATGGAGAAATTATATTGAATTGAAAAGACATGTAGAAAATATAGATAGGTTGCTCTCAGCCTGCAAACAGATGCAATTTAATGCCATGAAAGATTGGCAGAATTCCAAGAATTCCTATTCTTACGGTGAGCAGGAATAAGAATGCTCGAACTCCCTAAAACAGCCCTTTTAAGCCCTCCCCATTTTCAAAGTGCTACCCTGATACCTTTTTCCATTTTTCGTGCAGCCTGGGGCAAATTCGGAAAAACTCGAGCCACGCAAGCCTTTATCTTAGCCAATTTAAAAAACGGTTTTTTGGGGTTTCGGAAACAAGGGAAGTTAAAACCTTATTTTATCAAATTTATGAAAAATCAGAGAGAACGGGAAAATTTTGACACATCAATGGGACTAAAGATGTCTGGGTTGAAAAAATATCCCAAAGGACGTTATGCCTTATTCGAATTGCCAGTCAGGGAAGAAAACGGCAACTATCAGGTTTGGAATGGAGAGGAGTGGAATCAACTTCGTATTAAAAAAGGAACAAAAGATATTAGAAAATAATCGTATCAAAGCAACATCTTTATCGTTGCAAAATGATACGATTAGCACCATCAAATGATATTAATCCATAATTTGCTGTCATTATGGAAAAGAAATTTTTTAATGAAGATGGATTTCTGTCGGCACCCAAGCCCCAGAAAACATTCAAGAAATGCAAGTACTGCCACAAGCCTTTTGAGGTAAAGAGGTATAAGCAGGAATTCTGCTGCAAAAGGCACTGGGAGAAGTGGAAAGTAAAAAATAAGCCTCCTAAAAAATTTCCACTTTGGAAATGCCCGGCATGCGACAGGTATGTTACGATGGACTTTGACATACGGAGGGGGAACAGGTGGGAGGAATTCCGCTGCCCATTCTGCGGACACAGGGTTTGCGACGACATAGACGAGGAAAGGGTTGCGGAGGAAGTGGAAGATGACGTGATGAAAATTTTGGGATAAGATAATAAAAAGCGCTTCTTTTTGGGAAACGCTTTTTTGTTCGGGTTATTTCTTTTTTGGCGTATAAATTATTTCATATTTCTTTACCGCCCCTATCTTGGTAAGCAAGTCTTCCAGTGATCTTTTTTGCTCTAATTCATTGAAATATTTTTGCGTTTCAATGTCAATTACCTGCGGTTTCAGCCCAGTAGTAGTTTTTAATGCCTTGACAAATCCCTTTAGGTCGTTTCCAAATACTTGATCCAAATAAGATACTCCCCTGGAAGTAAATAGACTTCTGGCAATAAGCAATTTTTCCGGATCTGCAACATAAGTTTTTTTAGTTCCGATAATTACAGGATTTCCGTCTTTATCCTTATATTTTGCATATATTGGTTTTTCAACCTCGTGGATATTAAGCATATCTTTAATTATCTGCGGAGCCATTTCATATTCATTGGCAGCATAAACATCTTTTAGATCGCGTTGCCTAAAGCTATCTTTTCCAATTCCAATTTCAATCGGAGTCTTAAGGATTGGATTCATTTGGCTGATGGCTTTCAATATCGGATTTTTTCCGAAAAGTTGAGCAAATGCTTCTATTGGAGTTCCAAAGGAAGTTATATATTGCTTTAATCCTTCTGGAGTGTCGGGAAGTTTTATTCCGATGGATTCTTGTATATATGCTGGTAAATTTTTCTTTTCTTCTCCCATCGGACGTTCTCCCATACTTCCAAAAAATCTTAATATCTGATTTATCCTTTGCGGATTTTCTCCCAATGTCTTAAGCTGAAGTTCCGTGTTGAATCTCGCAAAACTATAGAATGGCACTATCCTCCGCATTATCTGACTTTCGAATCTAGTCAGTGCCCTATAATCAAATCCGGCATTTGCAGCTAATTTTAATGCATTGTCAATTGTTTTCCCCTGAGATAACGCGGTAACATAAGCAGTTGCCTTTTGCTGATGCTCTATGAATTGTCCGATTGCCCTTGCGGTTCTTATAGGCACTCCTTCTTGACCCACCAACGGAAGTATATTTCCCTTTTCAAACCCCAACGTACTTCTTATTGATGATTTTGATAATATTTTTTGCGATGATTTTAATCCCAATCCGCTTTTCAGTGCAATTTCAAAATCATTATTATAAAAAGTATCTCCCGTAAATCTGTCAATGAATGGTTTCATTAAGTCGCTGAATTTTTGGGTTTTTCCTCCAACGGTAATTAATTCATCTGGAATTTGTTTTCCCCTTCCCATAAGATATGCTATTTTTTGACCAATGGCAATATTTTTTGGATTTAGGGTATCTTTCCCCAGTGCTTCAAAATTTTGTATTATTCCAGAAACATAATTCCTAATATGAAACGGGACGAATAATCCGGTGACAGATCTTTTGAATAATGAAGTTACGGCATCAAATCCAGTCGCCTTGGCCAGCATATTGATGGTTTGAAATTCGGGAGATATGGAATCTTTTATCAATGCGGCATCATATTTATTTACCCACCCCAATTCTTTCCCGAATATTCCCTTATCTTTTATTAAGTAATATCCTTCTTTGGCAGCATCGTCGGAATTTTTAAATGCATTTAATTCCTTGCCATAACTTTTGACAAAATCATCTAAAAAATCTTTTGTCATTTTATCGGAAACAATCTGACTTTCTCTGGTAAAAAATGCCTGCGCGGGATCCATTTCTAAATTTTCATCGGTAAGAAGATTTTTAAATTGTTTTCGATATCCTTCACTTCCAATTTTTACTTCAGTAGATTCATTAAGAAATTTTTGAAGCTTATCTTTTTTAATAAATGGAAAATATATTTCATAGGGATTTTCAGTTATTCCTTCGGAAAATTTCTTAGACCTAGAAAGCTGTTCTTCTATTGTTTTTTGGACAAGGGGATCAGTGGAATTTAATTTTATTTTTTCCACTAAATCCGGGGCAATTGCTTGAATCTTGGAATAATCGCCAGTTTCCCTTGCGGTCTTAATAAGAGAAGATCCGCTTATTCTTCCTCGAATTGCCGTATCTAAAAGTTGCGATTTCGTCGCCAAGTCATTTTGAAGTTTTTTAATCAATCTTTCTCCGTAAATAATAGTTTCTGCGGGAGTCATTGGAAAGGTAGAAATTCCAGGGGGTTTTATTCCTGGGGTTATGTTTGGTTTATTTTTTAAATTTTCTAATTTTTTAGATAGATCTTCAATGACTTCTCCCAATCTTTGTTCTTCATAATTCAATAAAGAATTATGGGCAATTATAGATTCTTCTTTTGTTATTTTTCCGCCCAAAGAAGGAATGATCGGTTCTTTTCCAATCATTCCAATAGTTCCTTTTTCTCCTTTTATTTTTTTAAGTTGATTTTTTAATCTATTTACCACCTTATTTAATTCATCTATCTTTGCATAGCTTCCCAATGCAGGGGTAGATTGTATTCCAGCATTGAACTCTGGCATTGTCATTCCTTTTTTAATGGCAGATTGCCTTGTTTCAAAAAATGGTTTGACTATTTGGTCTACTTCATTCCTTATTTTTTCAACGCTTTTTTGAGTAGTATCTTCCAGCCCATTAAGTATTTTTTCCGCCTTATTCGCATCCGTAACTTTTAATTCTGGAAATAAATCATTTACCTTCTTAATTGCATTTTGAGATACTTCTTCTCCAAATTGATATTCTGCCCTTTTACCAGCAATCATTTTCAATGCCAATTCTTCTCTTTGTGCCTTTGATAAGACACCTGTTCCCAACCTATCCAAGTTAGATGCGGCCAATTCAATCTTTGCCAAAGATTTTCTAGACATAAATGTCAGTAATTTTTCCTTCGCCCCTTCGGTAGATTTATATCCGTATTGAAATGCCCTTCCCATGGCATCTTGCAATCCAGCTCCTGCTAATTTTAATCCCGTTTCTGTTTCTGGGGCAATTTTCCCGATTCCCTTTAATGTAATTTTTCCAGCACCCTTTACTCCAGCACCTATCCCCTTGGCAATTGCCCCGCCAAAATAAGTGGTTGGATCAAGCAAAATATCTCCGGCAAATCCTATTCCCCATTTTAATATTGAATTTTCAATTCCCATTTTTTCCGCCACATCGGAAAAATATCTTCTGTCTGGCTCATAATCTTTTCCGGTAAATGCAGATAAAACTCCCTGTCCTATATTTTTACCATATTCTAACGCACCTTGACCGGCGCCTTGTTCCGTTCCGGTTAAGATGGCTTCAGCGGGATTAAACGCACCAAGTCCTTTCCCTATTCTCTGGAGAAAGGAAAGCTTTGGAACTTTATTTACTATTGCCTTCGCTTCTTTTCCAATTCCAGATTCTTGCGCTTTTTGCAATAATCCTTCGGGAGTTGTCAGGTCAATTTTTGAAGCAACAGCTGTTTTCGGCGTAATTCCAAAAGGATTTATTTTTTCAATATTTTTCTTAGGCAATGTTCCTATTGTCGAGACACCAAATGGATTACTTTTCATTATTTTTTAAATAGAAAATTAGAAATTGCCCCAATGATAGGATTAATCGATGGATTTACGAGGGGATTTTGAGTGATGACGCTACCCAGTGCTTTATTGGTTATTTCTCCTTGTATTTTAGCATTATTATAAACCTGAGTAATTATTTCCTTAGCCTTATTTTTATCGATTATTTGCACTGGAGTCCCATCTGTATTTTTTAAACTACCGGCATCAATTTCAAGCAATAATTGATTCAATGGTTTTTTAAGTTTAATGGAATTTCTTGCCAATTGTTTTATTCCCTCATCTTGAACTCCAAATGCGGTATAAATTTGAGTGAGTATTTCCTTTGCTCTTTCTTTATTTTTTATGCCAGCAAAATTATTGAGATATGATATGCCATCTTCCAATGTTTGTCCTGTGGAAAAATTCTGAAATGCCAATTGTTTTAATTCATCATCGGTATATTCTTCAGGGGCATTTGCGGCGTTTCTTTTGTCCATAACGGTTTTTTCAGAATCTCCATAATCTATTCCAATCCCCGGATACATTTCTTTCAAATTAGTAATTTCTGTCAAACTTAATGCCTTAGTGCTATATTCCGTTTCTCCCCCTCCCAACTGTTCCGTTATGGATTTCGTGGCCTTATCCGCCCAATCATATATATCCATATCATTCTTCAGCTTTTTCTCCGCCGTATCCTTATAGTCGTAGACTTTTCCATACATCTCCTCCAAGGCATCGCTTATTGTTCCGCTGTTTTCCTTATACCACGCATTGGTTTCCGTCCGGATGCTGTCTATCGTTTTTTCCAAACTTTGCTCCAATGTATTGTATTCGTCCACGGCAACCTTCAGCTTAGCGTCGTTGTAAGCCTGCTCGCTTTTCACCATGTCCATGAACTGCCCGTATTGCGCCCCCTTCTGGGAATACAAAGAGTTCATATATGCGTCGGACTTCTTCCTGTCCGCGGGATTGCTCAAATCCATCCCGGCATAATGCTCTTGGGCGAGCCTGATTTGGTTGTCTATGCTTTTCACATAGGCGTTTCCATCGTTGATGTAATCCCGCATATCCCTGTCATATCCCGTACCGGAATTCTTCAGCTCGGTTATCTTGGCGAGCTTTGCGTCAAGACCGTATTTCTTCCTGAGCTTTTCCTCTTCCGCATTGATGGTGTCAGTCAGGGAAACTTGCCCCGTCAATAAGCTGACTTCATCTTCGGATAGGGTCGGATAAAGGCTTTTCATCAGCGAAGGGAGTTTCATTGCTTGGGAAGTTGCCATCTTGGGAGATACCATTTCCCCTTTTTCATTGAACATCGGGGCATAATTCTCTCCGAGGGAAGTGGGGGTGATATCGGTATTCAACGCGGACAGTCCGGAAGTCACCTCTCCGAGCTTTTGTTCCCTCATGGCATTTAGGTAGTCAAGGGAGGTTGGTGCTGGAGTCGGAGTCCACGTGGAAGGGGCAACAGTTGTGGGAGTTGTCATCGCAGAAGTCGGTCCGGAAGCAATTTTAATTTCAGGGACGGCCGGGACTATCGTAGTTGACTGGGGGGAAGTCGGGGCGGAAACTGCGGGGGCAACGGATTTTGCCGCCGAAGTCGAGGGGTAGGATATTTTGGGCACTTTCACGGGGGTAGAATACGTCGAGGTCAATGGTCCCGCACTTCCGCCCTGCCCTGAAAACTGATTCTTTTTTTGGATGGTATCGGAAAGCGTCTGCAAGGTCGAAAGCAAGTTTTTGCGGGCGACTGAGCCCGGAGAGCTTTTCATCGCCTTCCTGTAGTCTTTCGTCAGCTTGTCATTGTTGAATATTGCATTTAGCGCCCGAGTTTTTGAATTGTCCGTCTTTTTATTCATTTTCCCCGAAATTATTTTTTAAAAATTTATTATATTACCTTAATTATAGCATAAGCATCTATTTTCCGCTTAAATATTGGTCAGGGTTAATATAGCGATTCCATGCATCAAGGATGCGGATGTCAAGGTGACTTGGGTCTCCACCATTTTGGCTGTATGCTCCCCCCGAATCACCTATCTCAACAATATCACTCTGCCCAGCAGTAACAGAATCTCCCACTTTTACATTTTCCCTTAAAAGGTGGCTCAACTTAACCTTCTTTCCGTCGGGGGTGAGGATGACTATATAATTTCCAAATGACCCTATGCTGGGATTATTTACCTGCCCAGTCCTTACCTCTATCACCTTCCCCGAAACGGGGGAGTCGAACTTAGTCCCTTTGGGTGCGGCCCAGTCTTGTGCGGGATGTACTTTTTCAAATTTCGTGCTCGAATTAAAGGGAGTAGTAAGAACTGATTTTTTCTTAAAATTTTCCCATGCGCTATTGTCCACCCTGCTTGGCATCCCCGCCATTGAAAAATCAGCTTTCGGCTTCAGAACTGGATATGTCCCCGCATAATTCTGTATTTGCTTTGTCGAAAAGGCAGCATTTTTTTCTCCGTATGTCCCAGCATTTACCTCTTGCGGAGTCGGCAATCTTGGAGCCTCGCCTTGGGGCAAGATTCCCTTTCCGCCCTTCCATTTTTTCACAAAATCCTCTTCGGCCGACAAATCTCTCTTCACGTTTCCTTGGTTTAGGTAATTAATGTTTTGCCCGACTTCTGCACCTCCTTTTCCCTTCTTTTTTCCGCACCCTCCCTTTCCGCCTGTTTTTGGAATAGGCATCAAATTAGGAGTCGCATTCATAAAATATAAAGGTTTTTTTTGCTTAAATACCCTTTTATACATATCTGCAATTTCCGGATTATCCTCCATAATTCCTCCGATGGCTTGGTTTGCCCCGAGCCATGCGAATCTTTCATTTGCCGTGATTCCACCATAGGCAGGATTTTCATTAAGATTATTGTCTATCCATTTCATTATCTCCTGCGCAGATTTAATGCTGACTTCATTTGATTTTTTCTTTAAAAAATTATCCCACGCAATATTGAATTTATCCGATTCTGCCGGTTTTAAATTGGAAAAATTTTTGACAAGTCCTTCGTTCACATTATTCCCAAAGAAATTATGCAAAGCTTCGTGCAATAATATTTCTGTATTTGGCTCTGGCATATCAATGTAATGCTTATTATAAATGCCTTCATAAACATTATTGCTGAATGGAGTTTCCTTTTTACCCGTAGCAATCTGGGAACTTATGTCCGCAACCTTAGATATTCCCCTTTCAATTATATTAGGTTCTTTATGAACATACGATCCAGGAATCATATTGGGAGGATTTTGTCCCATTATAGCTTTTTCTTTAAAAAATTTATTCGAGAGAGAAGTATCTATCGGTATATTTTTTACCATTTCTATAACAGATGGATTGAGGGCAGGATAGGTATTCAATGTTTCCTGCCTGATAATTCTTTCTTCTGGAGTATCCACATTAAGCGGTGATGCCTTTTCCGCGACATTCCAAAAAACATTTTTTAATTTATCTCCGGTTTTTTGCAGAATATTTCTCTTGTCCGATTTCAGCGTGCCAAAAGACTGCGCCATATAGGGATTAATGTTGGGCGTCATCGGATAAGATGTCCCTCCCTTACCCCCGAATCTCCGTTGAAATTCTTTGGAATATGCGTGGGTTGGATTCTCTTCGGCGAATTTTTTAGCTGTTTGAAAATTCATCTTATTTCACTAAGGTAGATAATAGATTTTGAAGAGATAAAATTTCTTCACGGGCAATCTCTCGAGCTCCTTCGCTGATGCCGGGGAGATTCAGTGAATTTTTATATGTCTGAATGAGGCTCCTGATATTATTCGCAGAACTAGTCCCCGCATTCGCCCCCTGCATCAGTTTTTTCCCGGTATCGAACGCATTGCTTATCCCTCCAGCAATCATCTGTCCTGCGGTCTTTACGCTCGATTCGAGCCTGCCTAATGAATCGGCATCCAATTTCAAAGAATTTCTTATCTTATCTGCAACTCCCTTGTAATCGGAAATTCCCCCTATGTCCAAGTCGCTGACCGCATTGGCCAAGTCGGTCTTACCTTGGAAGTTAAGCTGATTAATGAAATCCCTCTTTACCAGCTGGGCGGCGGACTGCATTACTGGACTTCCGACATCAGTCAAAGTTCCCGTGGCACCCATAACCATGCTGGGAATTGATTTGGCTAATTTAGGCATTTTGCTTTTAATTAAATCAGGGATATTTTTTATCGTCTGAACGGGATTATTTACCAGTTCTTTCCCATAATCAACTGCCTTTTTAACTCCACCAATCAGATATTCGCTTTCCGGCTCAAGGTATTTCTCCCTGAAGATATTGGCAAGCCCAAGCCCGCTTACGGGAGATTTGTAGATGATGCTGTCTAAAATGGAATTATTTTTACCCGCATTAATCACCGGAACATTGGCGAAAAATTCGTCATCTGACATTGCGGAATAATTTGGGGAAGCGGAAATGCCCGTGGTTTTCGGCATAGTGGATACAGAAGCGGAAATTGATTCATTTTTCACCGGAGAAGCGGAAAGGGAAGGCTTGGCCGCGGAAATAGCCGCATTTTTAACGGGAATGGGAGAAAATTTGGAAACTGCAACGGATGAAATCTTGGCGGGAGGAGCGGACATCGGAGAAGCGGATAAAGAAGTTTCCTTTTTAATTCCGCCGTAAAAATCAGAAGACGCTCCTCCTTTTCCGCTTGGTTTGGAAAGGCTACCAATAATTTCACCAATTTTTTTAACTTCATCATCAGTCAAAGAAGGATATTTTTCTTTAGAAATTTGTTTTATAGATTCTCCAAAATTCCTTATTTTTTTAGGCAATACCTTATTTACTTCTTCTGCGATAGATTGAATATTATTTTTGGTCTGTTTGTGAATATTCTTAATAAAAAAATCATTGGATGCTTCGTATGCTTCTTTTTCTAAGGGATGATTCAGATAAGCATTAGTTCCGTTTGCCTTATCTTGTATTTTATATATTTCTTCCCATATTTTTTTAACTTTTGCATGGTCGTTTTTTACCAAAGCATTACTTGCTTCGTCATTTAATTTTTTTAGCATTGATTTTTCCGTTACTGTCAATTCTCTCCCTGCTCCCATCGTATTTTCTTTTACGCCTTGGATATAATGCTGTAACTCGTGTATTATACTTCCTCTCACATCTGCCGGATATCCTTCGGCATCCTTGGTATAAATTACTATTTTTTTATTAGCGGGATCAAAATAGGCGGTTGTTTGGTCAAAGAATTTTGACTTAGGTTTTCCGTAACCCAACTTAATATCCTTCAGTTCGGGAAATTTTTTAAATAAATTATCGTTATTTATCATCTCTGACAATTTAACCGCTCGACGAGTCCACCCATTGTTATCCTCTATTCCCCTCTCTATTATTTCCGGCAAATCTTCTTGCTTGAATTTGAATTTGGTATCAGAAAGGTCAATGCCATCCCTGATATAATTCTTGGTCTGTATCTTTTCCGGCATCTTGCTCGTTTCCCCCTGCGCCTCGTTCCAAATGTCGGATAGCCGTGATTTCAGGTGGTCGGTAGTAAAAATTGTTTTCCCCTTCTTAATATCATAAATTCCCAACTGGTTATTTTTAACGGCAATGCCTATCGTTTCTATTAAGTCATTTTTTACAATGGAAACATCCAAATAAAATTTTCCGTCTTTTGAATTATTCCATCCGCCAAAATAATTTCCATCCTGCATTAAAAGGTCTGTATTTTTTAATATGAAATTTCTAACAGACTCTGCGTTAACTTTATCTATGATAGTTTCTCTTCCCTTGTACGGAGAGACAACAAAACCATCGGAGATTTTATCTCCGTTCAGGTTAATGGTAAATCCTTCGGGGTTATCGTTTATTTGTTTGACGATTCCTCGGATATTAGGTCGACTATCTGCTGGGAAATTTCCAATTGTTCTTCTTCCGTCAACTCTTCGAACTTTCGCCCCTTGAGCAGTTTCGCCAAACTTATCAATTGTATTGTTTTTTTCTCCATATAGTTCATTATATATTTTTAATAAATTTTTGTCAACATTTTTATCCCCAACCCATTCCTCCGCACTCTTGTATTTCCTGGCCTCCGCCAGCAGGTCGTCGGAGATTTCCGATGACTTGTCGGCCCCCTTAATCCCTTCCTGTGCCCGCTTCCAGATGTCGATTAGCTGAGATTTGGTTTTGATTTGCTCTGGAGAAAGGGCAACGGTAGTTTCTCCCCCCCATTCTTTCCATTTTATTCCATCATACCCCGCATCCAATAGCGATTTTCTCATTGGACCGCTGTCACGACGAAAAATTTGCCAAGGAACCCTTTTCATTCTCTGTAGATCTGCCGACCTCATTCTGTCAAGTTTTTCCTTCGGTATATTTACCCCCCTGTCTTTTAATATTTTTTCCCAATCCTTTAGGGTAGCAGATTTTACTCCGGTAAGGTCAAGGGGATTTTTAACGTCTAAATATGCTGTTATTTTTTTTGTTGGCAAAGATACGTCTTTCGATGCCCCGCCCTTAATCATTTTTTCTACTATATTTGGCTTATTGCTGAAATAAAAATAAGAATGTTCTCCATAGCTTCCGTGGCTTGTTGGGGCGAAAGAAGTAAAAGATTCTTTCGTTTGGTGATAGACCGGCGTTCCTTGCGCTTTAATAAATTCCTCCGCCGTCGGATATTTCTTCGCCTCATTCATTTTTTCCTTTCCTACATCCGTTACGCTCAAACCTGGAAATTTTTTATTTTTTAATTTTGACAGCCCTTGCGTAAATCCTGGTTCTATCCAGCTTCCTTTGCTCTTAACGGCTCCACGAAGAGACAGCAACCCTATGGCAAGTTCCTGCGTTCCTCCTTCAATATCCCCATTTTTCAGCTTCTCCACGCCGCCCTTGATCAGCGGCGCAGTCATCATTGCCTGCGGTATCCTTCCGAATGGGGCATAAGCTGACGCAATCGTCCCCCCTTCCCCTATTTCTTTGCCGAATTGCCCCGTTGATTCAGCTGTTTTTAATGCACTTTCAGCTATCTTGCCTATATCAAGTTTTTTGGCGGCGATTATTTTGGGGTCAATAAGCTGGCGCAATCCTTCTCCAATTGACCCAACAGCCATCCCTATCGGCTTTCCAACCGCAGTTTCCGTAATTTTACCGATAGTTTTCGGCAATCCCGTTTTTTCCATCGCTTTTCCGGGAAGATTAACCAGAGATTCAGGAACGGTGAATCCGGATAATGGACTGATTCCCAAGATAGAGCTTGGTTTTATCTGATTTTTCAATTCCCCTGAAGTGTCGGTGAAAAAGTCCTTAATTTTCTGCGGCAAAGACGGTGCGGCGGAAATAGTTGCCTCTCCCGAAAGTTTATAGGATTTGACATTCGGAGTAATCAAATTTGGCGGAACAGAATTTGCCGCCGAAGTTGTCGGGGTCAGGGGGGTCATCGGATAAGTTTTGGATGGAATGGTCATTTTTTAATCAGTGAAATTTCTTCCTATTATATTTCCCTTATCGTCATAGATATAATTTCCTATCTTCTTCTTATTGGCATCGTATATGTCGCTGCTTTTTGTTGATAATATCGAATTTTCTATTCCACCCATCATTTCTTTATTTTTTTTTGCTATTATTTCTGGAGTAACCCATTGAAAATTAGTTATTGAAGCAGGATTGGGAGAAATATTTTTTTCTTTATTGAGATCGGAAGCATTTCCCGAAAAAGGAACGATGGGATTTTCCATGGATTTTATATTCGCATTTGATGGAGACGGATCAGTTGTTTTGGGGGTTAAACTTATTCCAGGATTATATCCGGGAGTTACCCACACAGACTCTCCCTTTTCATTGTATCCCTTAATTTTATTGGTTTCCGTCTTAACCGCCGAAGGAACCGCCTTGGCAACTGGCGTGGCAGAGATTCCCGGATTATATCCCTCGCTTACATAAACTACATTTCCATTTTTGTCCCACCCTTTAATTTTATTCGTGTCCGTAGGAGTTAAAGACGGGGCAGTAGTCGCGGCAGGCATCGCAGTCTTCGTTTCCTTCACTTCTTGCGGAGCGCTCGGGGGCTCCAGTTCTTTAACTTGGGAAAGTTGTACATTCTCCTGATTCTGCGCCAGCCCCAGCAACGCCTGCTCCCTCGCTTTTTGGTCTTTCAATGCCTGTTCGTAAACGGCGCCATACCCGCCAATCACTTTTCCGGTATTGGAATCGCGCTGAACCGTTCCCACTTGATATGCTTCTTTATTTTGCTGATTAGTCAACAGATTGGACGCCAAGTTGCTGTATGCCTCGCTGTTGCGGTTTCCATTGGCGTCAAAGGCCACATTCTGGTAAGCCTTTATCTGCTCATCCGTCAATTCGGGATACATTTTCTTCAGATTTTCAGTAGAAAACCACTCCACATCCTCCGCATCGGGAACCAATCCGTATTTTTCCTTCTGCTCCTGTGAAAGTTTGGCTATCTCCTCGGGAGACGCGTATTTCTGGTAATAAGTCCTGTCGGCATCCTCTTGGGCGGTTAATTCCCCTTGGCGGGTATATTCGCTTGATTTTCTGATGGACTGCAAGTATCTGTCCCTTGCCTCTTCAAACAATCCGCTGTCCAATATTCCGGCATTGGAATATGATTTTTCTAAAGACTTCAGTTGATTCCATGCAGTTTCGGCATTGTTGCTCAAAACAATCCCGTATTTTTGATCTATCTCATCTTGCAATCTCTTATAGGAATCCTGCGCCCGCAGATGCTCGGACTCCGTATTGGAACTCAGCAATTTTTCCTGCACGTCATAGAAAGCAGTCTTTATCTCATCCATCAGCGCTTTTCCTTCGGGAGTCGTCCAATCGGTAACCGGACTCATCGCATCCCTCGTCTCCTGCGACAGGGAAGTAATGGGAACGTCCAAATCTGCGGTATTTATGCTTCCTATCTTGTCCGGCAAAATCAGGGCGGCATTGGATTTGGAAGCCTGCCCCTCTGCGGAGGAATAGAAAGCGGAAGCCTTTATGCCCTCGTCTATCACTTTCAGGGCTTTCATTGATTCGTCCCCTGCGTTGGCCAAATCAATCCTCTTTATGTCGCGGAGGATGTCGTTGACGCTATATCCTCCTGCTGCCAGGGAGCTGATGTACAATCCCATTATCTGCGGGTCGTTGGACACTTGGCTCAAAGTATTGGCAGAAATGCCCGAATCTCCGCCCTGCAGACTCTTCAGCATCCACGTCAGGCTGTCTATGGCATTATTATTCTTGTTCTCATTTACCGGCATCCCGTAATTTTGGGCGAGCTTGGTTGCATCTATGCCTTTTTCGATTACGGGGACGGCGGGACGACCGGCTTCTGTTATCCCATAATCATTGCCCAATAGTTTGAAGCTTCCAAGTATTCCATTAGAATCAAGAGCAGTCGAATTAAAATATTTTATGAGTCCTTTAGCTTCCGCTTCCGCTGGGCTATAGCCAAGCGTGGCAGTAAAGGCATCTTCGCTAAGAAACGGCTGAAGGGTGCCATTTTTTGTATCAAGGTAGAATATGGCGGGAGAACCGATAATTTGCACCAACCCGTACTGGCCTAAGCTGAATATCTTGCCAATGTCAGGGGCTACGGAAGTATTAACATTTGAATTTTGCATGTCCGCCATATAATAAGTGATGACTTGTTAAATATTTAAAATATGATATTAATTATCCTCATTCCGAATAAAATATGGGTTATTTCTGAAATCATCAAAACAGTCGCAATAAAAAGTACCGCATTCAATGTCAATCCCGCCGTTATTTTCAATAATCCCCTAATCATCAATGTACAATCGCTACGATATCAGGATCTCCGCCCGACCTATAAAGTTGGCCAGCAACCAATCCCCCCGCCAAGGCTGCCGCATTATTTGCATAAGAGGACAGGGAGTTGACGAGCGATTTCCCCATCAATTGTCCCTCGTTGATTACCGTTCCCGTGCCGCCGTCGGAATAGTTGCCGCTGGCGCAGGTTCCGAAGTAATTCTGGGAGAACATATTAGCAGAACAGGTTCCTGTAAAATTAGAAACTTTCCATCCGTATCCTCCGGCAGAAGAAAGCCTGACCCCTTTGATTAGATGATAACTGGAGTCTCCATTAGTAGCTCCATAAATATAAATGGCGTGCTTATTCGCTCCTGCGACGCTGATATTTCCCCCAAGTACCGTATTTCTTAAAGTACCAGAACTTTGAAATCCTTCGTGGGTTCCGTACATAGCTATGCCGTGGGAAGCGGAGCATGATATGGTGGGATTAATTATAAGATTATCATAAGAACCAGAATATCCAGGATTTCCATAAAATGATATTCCCGGATTGGCGGTTGTATTTACAATCAATGGGGAATCTATGGTATTTTTTACTGCATAAGAACTTAAGTAAATGTTCCTTACGGTCGGACGGAGGAAATAATTATAAATCACATTTCCCATTTGTCCTCCAATGAAAATTGCGCCATCGGAATAAAAATCTTCATAAATATTTCCCGTAGGATAAACTCCTACGTCACTAGACAAAGAAAAATTATGCGTTGCAGTGGAATTTTCTATTCTTAGATTCTTTCTGAAATAATATGATGCTTTATCATAAACGTAATGATTAGTTCCTCCGAAATCAATCTTAGCCCCAGATTCAAATACGAGATTTTTTATAGTAGAAATATTAATATTAGCCGTCTCATTTATCGTTCCTCTCACATAAATGGAATACTTGCCTCCGGCGGCGATGGCAGCAGACAAGGTTGTATAATTCCCGCCGGAAGGGGCGACGACGGCATCATATATCGGAAGGGCCGTTATGTCGGACAGAAAAGCCACTGTTTCCGCCCCCGTATTTATCCGTACCCTTTTCCTGTGCAACGTGGAATTATACCATTCCAACCCTTCCCTCGTCCCCGCGTAATCAGTTGCAGAAGGAACGAACCTTATCGCTGTGGCATTGGCATCCAGATAATCATCCACCCATAGGGGCACTGAAGCGGTGAATAATTGGTCGCCCAAAGTTCCAGTTCCCGTACCACCTCCCGCTCCGTTCGTGGTGCAGGCATTATCGTCGGAAACGCTGAAATCCACACCATATGAAGTGTGATTGCAGTAAAATACCGTGGTGCTGACCTTCACTTTAATCAATGCGGTCGCCCCGCTGAAATTTCCCGTAATGGTATCTCCGACGGCAAAGGCAGTCGGGGAAGAAAAGGTTAATTTTTCAGTTTGAAATGCAAGTCCGGAATATCCGTCCAAACCTTCCCCTGCGATATAAGTGGAAACTCCGTATTTTGTCGGATCATCCTTATGGCGGTCATAGGAATACATGGACATCCGTTGCCAATACTTATGCATTCCGCTTATTTCTGCGGCCACGCTCCTGGTTCCGTTAAGCATCACGAAATCAGTGTGGTTGGAATATGAATTGGTACCATCCCTGCCGAGGAAAAGATAATTGTATTTTCCCCCATTGGCATCTTTTTCATAAAACATCTCCACCGCGTTTTCGTCGTCGTAATTTATCCCCGCCCGGTGCTGGATGGAAAATTTCTGGGCCAGATCATCGGAACGCTGCATATAGATATGATCGGTAAGTCCGGTCGGAGGATTCGTCCCTCCGGTAGTATAATCATAGAGGTAAATGTCTCCGGGATATACTGCGGAAGAATGGAGGTTGCGGATATAGCCGTTGAGGAAATAAGAAGAAAGTGATCCAATATCGTAAGAATCTGTGGCATTCGGAATAAAATGATTTCCTGCGGTTATATTAAGATTATCAGTAACATATAACGGAGAAATTGATTGCCATAAAAAAGAATCTACTTTTGCCGTTCCGCTTCCTCCGCCCGCACCATCGGTAGTGCAGGCAGTGTCAGTTAAAGTATTAAAATCAATCCCATAGCTGGTATGATTGCAGTAATAATTATTAGAATCTATCTTATAAATTATCTTTGCCGTAGCATTGGATGCATTTCCAGAAATAGTATCTCCAACTGCAAAAGAAGGACTTAAGGAAAATAATGTATGCGTTCCGCTTTGCGTTGTTGAAATTACCGCATTTGTTATATTGGATTCCACCATCCCTCCCGCATTGGCAATGTCAAAATAATTAAGGCCAACATTAATGATGGTAAAAGTTCCGTTATTTAAGGCATTAAATCCGCTTATTATTATGGTTTCTCCGCTGGACAAATAACCATTTATCAGGGGATCAGTTCCCGTTCCGTCCCAAGTATATCTGAAAGTTGTTCCTCCTGGATTAGTAACATCCCATTGGCTTGTCAAATCCCCTATTGTAAAATTGCTTGTAGTTATTGTTATTCCATCCAATGCATTGGCATAAGATAACGCAATATTGAAAGTATCGTCATTTATCTTGATGACATAATAATCGGTCATCAAAAATAAGGTATGCGTCCCACTCTCTGTTCCAGTAGTAGCAATAAACAATCCGCTGGAATCAGTTAAATTAAAAGTATCGTCATTTATTTTATAAACATAATAATCCGTATTGGGAAGCAAGCCCGTAGGAAGAAATCCCGTAGTGGTAAATCTCACCCTGTCTCCGGTGAGTAATAAGTGTGAAATAATTGTTATAATTGCAGGGTTGGATATGCTTATTGATGCAATTCCCCTACTTAAGCTCTTTGGTAATAAGGGAAAAGGCAACCATCCCGTAGTAGTGAAATTAATCTTATCTCCAGTTAATAATCCATGGTCGGTAAGCGTAGCAACTCCAGGATCTGCTATGCTTATTGTCACTACTCCCTTATCCGTATTATTGGAAAAAATCAATCTTTCAGTTAAAAATGCCAATGAAGAAAATCCATTTGATCCTTCTCCCGCTATATAAGTTCCAACTCCTTCCCCTAACGCTGATATTGCATTTAAATTTGTAGTGTAAATTGACGGCCTTTGCTCATATTTATGCACCCTATTCACTTCTGCCCTTACGTCATAAACCCCATGGAGAGTGGTTTGGTCTGTGAAATTTTGCTTTTCCGCCGTTCCTTTCCTGCCGATAAAAAGGTAATTTTTCCTGAAATTATCCGCCGCCGCCTCATAATACATTTCCAAAACATTATCACTGTCATTATCTATTCCTTTTCTCCTCCCCATTATGAATTTCTTCAATTTCGCGGAATCATCCGTCCTGACGAAATTCAGGGAAGCGCTGTTTCCAACCAACGGATTCCGTCCCCCGAACGAATAATCATAAAGGTAAATGTCGTTTTCCCTCATTTCCGTGCCGTTTCCCACCCAAAGTTCATTCGTCTCTATCTTTCCCTGCCGTGCGTCCAAAAGGAATCCCTGGCAACGGGGCTTGTAATTCACGGATTTCATCCATGTGGAAAGGTATGTATCGCCAAGGGGAGATGCGGAACTAGGATATAATGATTGCTCCTGTTCTTCGGAAATTCCCATATCAAAAGATACCCCTTCCTGTTCCCTAAGAAGGTCGTCAGAATATTTTCCGTCTTTTAAATTGGAATAATCTTCGGACATTTTAATTTGAATTACTTTCTTCTTCCATTGTTTCGGTAAAAATTACAGACATTCTACTTATGCGCACAATTGATCGAGAACTATCCCTGATTGAAATTTGAAAATATCTGCAACTTGGAGGAGTGGAAAAATCATTATCTTTTCCATTAATGACAATTGAATTCACGCCTCTTTTTAAAATCGTAGAAAGTTCATAAAACGGCTCTCCGTCCAATGAAATAAAAGCACTCAGATTGCTTCCCCTATCTACTTTGACAATTAATCTATTTAAAAAAGCTATATTTTCCATATTTAAACATGGCGTTACTTCTTGAGTATCGACTCGCCATGGAATTTCTGCTCCATTGTCCAATTCCGTATCCAGAAAAGAATATGTATTTCCCGAAGAACCGCAGATAGCCATAATGTCGGTATCCGTGGCAGTCTGGTAATGGGATGCGAATTTAGCATCTATCCCGATATGAATAAAGCAATTATTTTGCCTGACATTATATTCAACAGTTACATTGGATAATATTTTTTCCACGGAACCATCGTCGTTGTAGATAGTACTGTTTCCTATCGAACAAAATACGCTGTCTTCATTCTTCCACACTTTTCCCGCTTCCAGTCCCGCAGTCGTTGCCCCGTCGAATATCCTCTGCACCTTTGCCGTTTTTGGTGTTGGGAAAGTAGACGAATTTGAAGCAAAAAGTCCTCTATAATGCAAGAAATACAGCAATCCGTCTTTTTCCACGTATCCCTGCTTGCTTACGCATCCTATAGAACTGGTAGCGATATCCATTGAACTTCCATTCCAGTATCCGAAGTTGTTCTTGTTGGCAATAGCCATCACCTTTCCGACATTTGTCATCATTGTAAGTTCGGAAGTGTCATTCTTTGCTGGAAATTTAAAAGTATCGTACTGTTTCACATTAATTCCAGACACAGGATTGGTAGCCCACCTAAACAGCCTCTTTCCCAAATAAGTATTATAGACCCACATTTCATCAGCAGTCTGCAATGCGACATTGAACGGAATAATGGTCAGCGCGGTTTCAGTCTTGGACGGAGGAATAATGGAAGTTATGTTCATTATGATATTCACCTTATTTGATTCCACCGCACCGCTCGCATTCGTGACGGTGAATGAATCTGTCCCCACTCCCGTGACTACGAATGTTCCGTTATTTCCCGCGGTGGAAAATCCGCTTATGGTTATCGTCGATGCTTCCCTAAGATATGTTTCAACCAAAGGATCCTTGCCCGTTCCGTCGTATTTATATTGGAATGAACCTCCTCCCAAATCAGTTATGTCCCATTGGCTCGTAAGATTTCCCAATGGAGCGGTAATGAGGTTGTCTCCCCTATAAATTTGCAGGGAATCTCCCCATATATATTTGGTGTCCGTAACATTTAGCGTTGAAATTCCCGATGCCACCGCATAAACGGTATGTGTCCCGCTCTGCACCCCAGTAGTGGTTATCCTAATGTCCGCAATGGCATTATCGTAAGTGGTAGCCACGTAAAAAGTAGTGGCAT
>Ga0265297_10003538_pt1 | contig 27925 bp, 24 predicted proteins | sample Munlanlwell13791_FD_192502 | JGI IMG/M metagenome (GOLD analysis project Ga0265297, IMG submission 192502) | Leachate microbial communities from a municipal landfill in Southern Ontario, Canada - Leachate well 137-91 | ecosystem: Engineered > Solid waste > Landfill > Unclassified | place...
CAGTCTCCAGGTCGGCATCGGCAAGCTGTTCCCCGCCGACTCCGACACTTCGATCGAGGCGGAAATCTCCTTTTCCTCCCAAAACGGCGACTGCTGGGTGTTTCCCGGCCGCACCCCGCTGGGCTTTGACGGCGGCGCCATCCGCCAATATTCCGAGCCCCGGATGAAGCATACGGGCAATCGTTCCACCTATGAAGTGGCGATTCCGTGGGACAAGATCCGCTTTATCCGCCCCGGGGACGGCGCGTTCCGCTTCTCGATCCTGGTCAACAACAACAACGGCACGGGGCGGCTGGGCTGGCTGGAATGGGGGTCCGGCATCGGTTCGGGCAAAGACCCCGCGCTGTATCCGGTCATGACCTTCGTCAAATAGGCAGGAAAGCCACTCGCGGCTGACCCAGCCGCGGCTGCAGCATCACCCCAATAATACTAAAAAATATTTGTATTTTTGGGGCGCCATTGCATATTCATGTGCAGCTACCCTATTGGGGGAAAACGGCATTGCCCCCCCCCAAAAAAAGCGGAGGCTGCCATGAAAGAATTGGGTTCTGGTGGTGGTTGGAACAATGGGAACTATGGGAGTTATGGGAATAATGGGAGTTATGAGGCAGGCCCCCTGCCCGCCTCCCATAATTCCCATGCCTCCCATGCTTCCCATAATTCCCAGGTCTCCCAAAGCCCCCCGGTCTCCCAAAGCTCCCACCCCATCCTGCCTCCCCGGGGTGACTATCGGACGCTGCTGTCTTACCAGAAGTCCGAAGTCATCTACGAGATCACCTATCGCTTCTGCCAGCGCTTTCTTTCAAAAGGCGACCGTACCATCGACCAAATGGTCCAGGCCGCCCGCTCAGGCAAGCAGAACATCCTTGAGGGCAGCAAAGCGGGAGCGGCTTCCAGGGAAACCGAGATCAAGCTGACCAGCGTCGCCCGGGCAAGCCTGGAAGAGTTGCTGGAGGACTACCGGGATTTCCTGCGGGTGCGCGACCTGGCGGTTTGGGACAGGCAAAGCCGCCAAGCGCAATATGTGCGTCGGTTGGGCACGGTTGCGCCGCTGACCTTTGCGCCGTTCCGTGAGTTTGTGGCGACCCGGCCCGCCGAAGTCGTGGCCAATATCGCCGTCTGCCTGATCCACCAAGCCAATTACCTGCTTGACCGCCAGCTGACCGGATTGGCAAACGCCTTCCTTCAAAACGGCGGGCTTCGTGAGCGCATGAGTTACGCCCGACGACAGGCGCGCAGGCTCCAGCGGGCGTGAGGTTGGCAACCCTGGGACTTATGAGAACAATGGGAGTTTTGGGACAGACCGCCCCGGCCCGCCTCCCATAATTCCCATGCCTCCCATAGCTCCCATTTTTCCCACAATTCCCCTTCCGGCCCATCCTTCTCATGTCGCCGCCGTTGCCCTTGGGGCTATTTCGGCTTGGGCGGGGTGTCGCCGCGCCGGGCGGACACCAAGTCTCCGGCCAGGTCCTGAATGACCAGGCCGGCCAGGGCGAACCCGAAAGGAGCGGTGACGTGCACCAGGGTGCCGTTGATCCGGGCCTTGGCCAGGCACAGGTTTCGCTCGTTCTTGTCCGGACAGGCGCAGACGGCGCTGCCGCAGCCGGTGCGTCCCTGGTTTTCCAGCGGCAATTCCTCGCTGTAGACGCAGGGGAAGTCGCCGGTGACGCCGGCCTGGCGCAACCGCTTGCGCACCATGCGCGCCAGGGGGCAGTGCCGGGTCTTGCTTAGGGGTGCCGTGCGGATCTGGGTGGGGTCCAGCTTGGCCCCGGCCCCCATGCAGGAGTAGACCTTCACCCCGGCCGCCAGCGCCCGCTGCAGGAGCAGGATCTTGTTCTTCAGGGTGTCGATGGCATCGAGCACATAATCATACCGGCCGAGCTCGAACTGGCCGCAAGTCGCCTCCTCGTACAGGGCCTTGACCGCCACAATCTCCGCCGCCGGGTGAATCTCCAGCAGGCGCTGGCGGAGCGCCTCCACCTTGGGTTGGCCGACCGTGTGGGAAGTGGCCTGCATCTGGCGGTTGAGGTTGGTGGCGCAGACGACGTCCGAATCCACCACGGTCAGCTGCTGGATGCCGCTGCGCACCAGCGCTTCCGCGGTCCAGCTGCCCACGCCGCCGACGCCGAACAGGATGACCCTGGCCGCCTGGAGGCGCGCCATGACGGCCTGGCCGAGCAGCAACTCGGTACGGTTCAGCCGGTGCGGGGATGGGGGTGCTTTCATGGCGGCGATGAATATCGTCCTTCCCCGGGCGGGGTCAACCGTTCAGGGAGGGGCGCATGTCCGTTCCGTCGGGGCTTCTCTTGCGGTGCGCTACGCGCAGAGTATCAATCAAGAATTCACCAAAAACGCAAAAACAAGGCGATCCTGATTCCGACCCTGACCTCGATCCCGAGGGCCTTCCTCATCTTCGTCTGCCACGGCAACCCCCTCCACGGGCGGCACGCCCATAGCCATCAGGTTAAGGTTTTTTAAGGGTGCATTGAACGGTGTTCAGGCAGGGCCAACGGCCCGATTTTATAATAGCCTGGGGCAGCGCCCCAGGTTTGCGAGAAGGAGAAAGAAAGGGCTGAAGGCCCGCTTCATGAAACGCCCCTTCAGGGCTCAAACGTTATACGTCGCCTTTCCTGGGGCGTTGCCCCAGGCTGGTATGAAGGCGCGCCGTTGGCGCTCAAAAACGGCTTAACCTGATGGCTATGGGGTTGCACCCCGCGGAGAGGCGCGGCCGGTCAAGGAGTTGCCAAACGGATCACCAAGGAATCCCGACGGAATTGACAGGCGCCCTTCAGCGATCAGAAGGTTTGCAAACCTTCCGGCTTTACAGTAAGTTTGGAATGGGTATGGTGTTTTTGCATCCACCGGTTCCCAACCCAAAACAGTCATCGAGGAGGCTTTTCGACATGTCGCGCATCCTTTCGTGGTCCCTCATCCTGGCGGGAGTGGCAGGGCTGGCCGGTTTGGCCAGTCTGCCGGTGGCCGCCGATGAGGTGGTGTTCCAAAATGGCGACAAGCTCACCGGCACGGTCAAGGAAATGGCCGGCGGCAAGCTGGTGTTCGCCTCCGCGGTGGCGGGGGATGTGACCCTGGACCTGGCCAAGGTCAAATCCGTGTCCACGGAGGCGCCGGTGACGGTGGAACTGGCCAACGGCCAGCGACTGCAGTCCAAGCTGGCCGCCGGCACGGCCCCCGGGCAGGTGGTGCTGGGGGAAACCGCGGGAGAAAAAACCTTTGCCGAAATCGCCCGGCTGAATCCGCCGCTGCCCGCCTGGCACGGCAGCCTGGCCGGCGGCGCCACCTTCTTCCGCGGCAACAGCAAGACCGATGCCACCGCCCTGACGGCCACCGCCTTCCGCCGCTCAGACACCGACCGCATCACCCTCAACGCCTCCTACATCAACGCCCGGGAAATGGGGGAGAATGACGACGCCTACAGCACCACCCAGGACGCCTGGAATGCGGAAGCCAAATACGATTACTTCTTTGCCAAGAAATGGTATGCCTACGGCGACCTCCGCTATGAGCACGACCGCATTGCCAAGCTGGACTGGCGCTATTCCCCCAATGCCGGCGTCGGCTATCAGTGGTTTGAGCAGCCGGACCTCAACTTCTCAACCGAAGGCGGCCTGGGCTGGGTGTTTGAGAAGTACAAGGACAGCGACCAGGACGACCTCGACCCGGACCATCCCAACCTCCGCCTGGCCTATCATTTCGACAAGGCGTTCAACCAGTACGTGTCGCTGTTCCACAACCTGGAATACCTGCCCAGCCTCAGCGAACTCGGGGATTACACCATGCGCCTGGACGCCGGCGTCAAGGCCCGCCTCACCGCCAAGTTCTTCGTTGAGCTTAAGTACCAGATGAACTACAACTCAAACCCGCCGTCCGGGACCGTGACCACCGAAAACTGGTATGTGACCAGCGTCGGCTGGGACTTCTAACCGAGCCCGGAACGTCAGTGACGGGTCAAAGGCGCGGTTTTTTATGGGGATGCGGGGGTCTCCGGCATCTTGCCGGACGACACCCCCTTGGCGGAGGAATCCTCCGGCACGGGCACCGTGCTGAAATCCGGCTGCTGGCCAAGAATGGGCCCCAGGACGACCCGGAATCCCAGCGCCGGCCAGGCCTGGTCGGAAACGGCGAACAGCCGGGCCGAGGAGCGGCAGCGCTCCGCGGGGTCGCCCCAGCCGCCACCCCGGATGCCGTGGCTCCGCCCCCGGTCCATGGCCAGCGGATCCGTCACCGGCGCGGCGTCATAGGATGAGAACGTGTCCAGGCACCATTCCTGGACGTTGCCGTGCATATCCTTGAACCCCCAGGGGTTGGGACGGTACCGGCCCACCGGTTGCGCCTTCAGAGTGCGCGGACCGGTGGGGTCGACATAGGCAAAATTGGCATAGGCCTTGAGCACGGCAGAATCGTCACCGCAGGAGAAGGCGGTGCCCGTGCCGGCCCGACAGGCATATTCCCACTCCGCCTCGGTGGGCAGGCGGTAGCAATAACCCGCCGGCAGCCGCAGGGCCTTGCCTTCCTGCGCCGTGAGCACTCCGCAAAAACTCATGGCCGCCGCCCAGGAAACGGATTCCGCCGGCAGCGTGGGGTCAATGGTGGCCGGGGGCGGCGTCTTGCCGAGAATGGCCCGAAAGGTGCCCACCGTGATCTCGCATTCGCTCATCCAAAACGGTTTGGCGAAGCGCACCTGATGGGGGGGCGCCTCATCGCTCTCATGCCGGTCCGAGCCCATGCGGAACTCGCCGGCCGCCAGGGGCAGCAGGCGGATGTCGGTGTCTGGAATCCCCCAGGGCCGGCCCGGTGCCGGGGCGCCGCTGCTGCGCCCGGCGCCGCCGGCCGGCGCGACCGCTTTCCGGGTGAACAGCGTCACCTTGGCCGCCGCCTCCATCGGGCCGGCCCAAACCGGCTGCTGGAGCAGGTGGCTGCGGGTCCGCCAGACGGCGAAGAAACGGTCGACGCCGGCCAGCAGTCCGGCCAGGGTCAGCTGGGGCGGCGGCGGGGTGGCGCCGGCCCCCGACAGGCTCCATTCAATGGCGGTGGCGAACACCGTCTGCTTCAACGTGTTGTCGCCGTAAGCCACCTGGTCGGCGGCGGCCGGGGCCAGGCAAAAAACCCCCGGCCGGATCAGTTCCCCGGCATTGGCGGCGATACTCCGGCCGCTGGTGTGCGCGTGGCCGGAATCGATGGCCAGAACAACCGTTACCCCCGGCCGGACCTGCAGCGTGTCGCGCACCCAGGTCAGCGACAGGGTGCCGGCATCCAGGCCGCCCAGCGGCACCAGGAAGGCGTCGCCGGTCACGCCGCTGGCCAGGGCGTGCCCGCAAAAATAGAACAGGATGACATCGTCCGGCCCGGCCGCCTGGCCGGCGGCGGTAATGGCCTGGCGCAGATTGTCCAGGGTCGGCCGGCCGGCCGGCGTGGCGGCATCGGCCAGCAACAGGGTCAGGTGGCGGTCGTCCAGGCCGGCCTCCCGGCGCAACTGGCCGGCCACGGCCCGGGCGCTCCCCAGGGCGTAAGGCACGTTGCCAAACTGCGGGTATTCGGAAATCCCGGCCACCAGCGCCCGCAACTCGCCACCCGCGGCCGCCAGGCCGAGGCACAGGGGAAGGAAAAACAGGAACTGGGGGAAGATACGCATAAACAGCCACCATAAAGCGGCGGCAAGCGGAAATCCAGTTTGATACCAATACCAAAAGGGAGAATCATCCAAGCTCCGCTTTCCATCGGGGTCGGTATCGGAATCGGGATCGCTGCTGCCAGATCGTATTCCAGGCGCGCCCGGCCTCGGGCGGACCGGGGGCGTCCGTCGCGCCGCAACCCTGCGAAAAGCCAAGACCGGCAAGATTGCCTGTCTACTGGAATTTGGCGAAAACCCTGCCCCCAGCCGATGCCGCACTCCGAAGACAGCCTGAAGGCTGAACTCAAACACGGGGCGCCTTTCGTTTGAGTTCACGCTTTAGCGTGTGGCGGAATCCGCAACTGGCCGCCCGCCCGGCACGCCACTACATTCCACCGTCCCTGGTCCACAGGGATTCCGGAGGCCGCTTCCATGCAGGACAACCCGCTCCGTTTTGAGGAACTGGTGAACCGGCGGCGCAGCGTCCGGCGCTACACGCCCGAACCGGTGCCGCGCCCCCTGGTGGACCGCTGCCTGGAGGCGGCGCGGCTGGCGCCCTCGGCCTGCAATTCCCAGCCGTGGTCGTTCCTGGTGGTGGACAAACCGGGACGGCGGGACCGGCTGGCGGCGGCGGCGTTTGCCGGCGTTTACGCCATGTGCGCCTTTGCCCGCCAGGCGCCGGTATTGGTGGCCATGGTCACCGAGCGCTCGCGCTTCAGCGCCGCCCTGGGCGGCTTCTGGCGCGGCGTCCAGTACAACCTGGTGGACATCGGCATTGCCGGCGAGCATTTCGCGCTGCAGGCCGCCGAGCTGGGCCTGGGCGCCTGCTGGCTGGGCTGGTTCGACGAAAAGGCGGTCCGCCGGGAGCTGGCCCTGCCCCGCGGCACCCGGGTGGACATCCTTTTTTCGTTGGGCTGGCCGGCCGATGACCCGCCGCCCGCCGGCAAAGTCCGCCGGCCCCTCGACGCCGTGCGCCGCTACGTGGATTGATGATTTCACGCCACGCCGAAGCGCGGCTCCGCAACCAGTTGCGAATGTCAGCCGTTGGCAAGGCGAAATCAGGGAATTAAATTGTCCTTGAACGCTTGGGTTCAAGGAAACATCATGGTCACCACGGTCACCGGCAAAAACCAGATCACCATTCCCGCCCCCCTGGCGCGGGAACTGAAGATCACCACCGGCACGCGGCTTGAATGGAGCAAGGGCGAAGACGCCGGCACGGTCCGCCTGCGCATCAAGCCGTCAGCGGACAACCGGGTGCGCGAACTTCGCGACCTTGGCGCGCCGTATCGCGTCAAGGCCCCCAAAATCCATGCCACCTTGCAGCGGATGCGGGAAGAAGAATAATCAGCGAGGCCAAACCGGGCATTGAAACGCGGCCAAGGACCCGATCGCATGCCTCCTTCCTATCTGCTTGACACGTCAGCGTTGGCGGCTCGTTTTTTGGGCGAACCAGGCGGCGACTTTGTGGCCGATTGCCTGCGGAATGGCGGCGGGTATGGACCTTGTGCCGTGAACTCGTGGTCAACGTTCATGCCATTGATGAGACGGTCGCCAATCTGGCCGTTGAAATCCGTGCCCGGGGCGCCGCCCGCATTCCGCTGGCCGATGCTTGTATCGCCGCCTGCGCCGCCCGCCATGGCCTGACGCTCATTCACGCCGACGGACATTTTGCCGCCTTGCCGCCCCAGGTCAAAGCCATCAACCTTCGCACGGTCGCCTCCTCATCGCCTGCCGCCTGAATCGGTTCAGCCGCTGTATAACTCCCATGGGACAGCGCCCCATGGCTTACAAGGAATCATCGCGCCATGTCAGACGTTGCCACCGCCCCTTGGCGGGCGTTGTATCCCTACGCCTCCCATTATGTGGCGTTGCCCGGCGGGCAGCGGCTGCATTATCTGGACGAGGGCCGCGGCCCCGCCGTGGTGTTGGTGCATGGCAATCCCACCTGGTCCTTCTTCTTCCGCGACCTGGTGCGCGAACTCCGCGACGCCGGCTTCCGGGTGATCGCCCCGGACCATCTGGGCTGCGGCCTGTCCGACAAGCCGCAGGACTGGGATTACCGGCTGGCCGGGCACATCGCCAACCTGGAATTTCTCCTGTGGGAACATTTGCGCCTGGAGTCGTGCGACTTCGTGGTCCATGACTGGGGCGGCGCCATCGGCGGCGGCGTGGCGGGCCGGGCGCCGGCGCGCGTCCGCCGCTGGGTGGCGATGAACACGGCGGCGTTCCGCCTGCCCCGCTGTCCCTGGCGCATCCGGGTCTGCCGGACGCCGGTGCTGGGGGCGCTGGCGGTGCGGGGCGGCAATGCGTTTGCCCGCGCCGCGGTCCGGATGGCCACCACCCGCCCCGGCGGCCTGCCGCCGGCGGTGCGCGCCGGGTACCTGGCCCCCTATGATTCCTGGGCCAACCGCATCGCCACCCTGCGTTTTGTGCAGGACATTCCGCTCAGCCCGCGCCACCCCACCCGCGCCACCCTGGAGGCCGTGGAACAGAATTTGCCGCGCCTGGCCGACAAGCCGCTGCTCCTGCTGTGGGGCATGCGCGATTTCTGCTTCACCCCCGCCTTCCTCGCGGAATGGCGCCGCCGTTTCCCCGCCGCCACCGTGGTGGAGTTCCCGGACGCCGGGCATTATCTGCTGGAAGATGCCGGAGACCAGGCCATTCGCCGCATCCGGGAATTCCTGGCCGCGCCCGTTTGAATAAATGGCCGAGGCCCAGCGTTTCCTTGGTTGACGGGGTTCGCCAGGCCGATCCGCGGCGACCCCGGCAAAGGAAAGGCACTTCCATGAATTCGTTTTGGCGCAAAACCCTGCTCAGCGCAACGGCGGTTGCCGCCGTCGGCGCGTGGAGCGCGGCCCCGGTCCGTGCCGGCCAATCGGAATGGGCCACCGCCGGCAAGATCCTGACCGGCGTGGTGGCGGCGGACGTCCTGTTCAACCATGTCCCGGCGGCGATCTACGGCCCGCCCGCCCCGACCGTGGTCTACGCGGCCCCCGCCCCGGCCCCGGCCTATGTCTACCCGCCGGCCCCCGTGGTGGTCTACACCGCACCGCCCCCGCCCCCCGTCTACTATTACGGCCCCACCTACTACCCGGCCCCGATCGTGGTCGGGGGCGGCCGGTACTATGGCCGCCCGCCGCCCGGACCCGGTCCTGGCTACCACCATGGCGGCGGCCACGGCGGCGGGCCGGGACCCCACGTCTGGTGACACCACAAAAAAGGGCGCCCGCCTGGGCGCCCTTTTCATACGTTCAATTCCGAGTCGCGGACTGAACAGAAGGCCGCCAAGATGGCGACGGCTGGATGGTCCTGAGGCGGCAGCCTCCCTGGAGTGTCGGCGGCTTCGACGCCGCCCTGGTCTTTTTCTTCATTCCCGCTCCCCGGCGGCCGGCGCCGCCGGCCGGTAGCAGGGCGGCGTGAGGACCCGCCGCACTCCAGGGCGCCTGCCGGCGCAGGAAACAAAACCGTTGAGTTCTGCTAAACACCAAGGGCGCCGGCGGGTTGAGCCGGCGCCCTGTTGGTTACACCTTGCGGTGGCGCGGGGGGGGGTCAGTCCCGGCGCCGGCCCGAGGAGAGCAGAAGGGTGCCGGTGAAGCCGCCCAGCAGCAGGGCCAGCGACGGCTCGGGCGCGCCCATCAGGCTACGGATGTTGCCCATGCCGATGTCAACGGCAATCGTCACGTCGTTGTAGTCCACGCCATATTTGTCCCGGCCCTCAAAGGTGATCAGCAGGTACGGGCTGCCGGAGAGGGCATACGCCCGCGCATTCACGTTGCCGTCCGCGGTGGAAAAGACCATGGAAAGGTCAGCATCACTGCCGGTGGTGTAGCCGGGATTGGGATCGGCGATGGCGAAGAAATCCAAGTGCGAGCCGGCGGCGAACTGGCCCAGATCCACATAATCGCCCGGCAGCAGCGGGAAGGTGCTGTTGGTGGTGGTTCCGTTGGTCTGCGCCGGGTTGAAGATCAGCTCCGGTGAACCGCTGGTCACGCCCGGACCGGCCGGGTTGAAGCCAACGGCGTAGGTCTTGTCCTTGCCGTTGCCTTCCTGGTCGCCGACGAAATAGACGCGCACATCGGCGGCCGTGGCCAGGTCGATCTTGGACGGATCCACTTGCACGCTGGTGATGCCGGGCACGGCGGTCAGGTTGGTGAAGTCGGTTTTGTCCTTGACCACGACGTCATAGAGCGCCGAGGCAAAGTTTTGGCCAAAGGCGGTCTGCGAGCCGTCCTGGACCGGCCCGGCAACCGACAGGCCAAAGGGCTGGGTGACCGGCTTGGCCGCAACGTTCATCGCTCCGGCAAATGCCAGCATCCCCAAGAGTGGGAGAAAACGAAGGATGGTGTTCATAGGCTATACTTTCTCAAGTTTCGTTTGGGGTCAGCCCCGGGTTGTTGTGACCACCGCGCCGCCCTTCCAAACGGCGCCCAGTATCCCCAGCCTGACGATATAAAAATACACCAAAACCGCAAAAAAACAAGCGGGACCGCCAACTTTTGTGAGTAACTAACCCCATGCCAGACTCTCTTTTTGCCCCCGTCCGCATCGCCACCCCCGACGGCAGCGAAAGCGCCGGCCTGTGCCGCCAGGGCGCCCACCTGCTGGACTGGCACGGCCCGGACGGCGCCGGCCGCCTGTTCCTCAGCCGGCGGGCCGAGTTCGCCCCCGGAGCGGCCATCCGCGGCGGCGTGCCGGTGGTCTTTCCCCAGTTCGGCGACGGACCGCTGCCCAAGCACGGCCTGGCCCGCAACCGGCCGTGGCGGGTGGCGGAGGCGCTGGCCGACCGGGCCACCCTGGTGCTGGAAGACGATTCCCAAACCCGGGCTCTGTGGCCCCAGGCCTTCCGCCTGACACTGACCGCGATGCTCGCCCCCGGCCACCTCACCGTGCGGCTGGCCGTGGAAAACCGCGGAACGGCATCCTTCGCCTTCACCTGCGCCCTCCACACCTATTTCGCCGTCGCCGACATCCGTCAAACCACCGTCCACGGCCTGGCCGGCGTGCCGTTCCTGGACAGCCTGCGCGACGGCCACCGCGACACCGAAACCCGCGACATCATTCCGTTCTGCGGCGAAGTGGACCGCATTTATGTCGGCGCCCCCGACCATGGCCTGGCCATCCGCGACGCCGGGCACGCCCGTTCCTTCACCCTCGCCAAGAGCGGCATGCCCGACGCCGTCCTGTGGAATCCGTGGGTGGACAAGGCCCGCCGCCTGCCCGATTTTCTGCCGGAGGAATACCGGCGCATGGTCTGCCTGGAAACCGGCGTCATCGCCACCCCGCAACACCTCGCCCCCGGCGCCAGCTGGTCCGGCGAAACCGTGATCGGGATAGACAAGCCATGAAGCACGACCGCTGGCCATTCGGGACTTGGGAACGGGACGAGAACGGTTTGCCGCGGCTGCGCCTGAACCCCCTGCAATTGCCGGCCGGCGACGGCCCGTGGAGCCACCTGCTGGGCAACGGCCGCCTGGCCGTCCTGGCCGAGGCCACCGGCCGGCTGCACTTCATCGCCGCCGACGCCGAAGCCCCGGCCCGCCTGACCCCGGCCGGACCGGGCGAGGGCGGCGCGTTCCAGCTCACCGTCACCCCGGCCAGCGGCCGGCCGCGGTCGCTGCTGCAGTGCGAACTGCTGCCCGGGGAGGAACCGGACTGCGCCTGGGGCGTCGGCCATGTGCTGTACGGGGGGGAGCCGGTGCTGGATCCCGTGGCCGGCACCCGGCTCCGCTTCCAGGTGGAGGCGGTGCTGCCCCCCGACGCCGGCTACCTGATGGTGACGCTGACCCTGCGCAACCCCGCCAAAACGGCGCTGGCCTTGCGGCTGGCCGCCGGCAGCCAGGTGCGCCGGCCGGCGGCCGAACCGTTCAACCCCCTGCCGGCTTTTTGCCGCCAGGGCGTGGCGATGGTCACCGACGTGCATCCCGCCGTGGGCGACGTCTTTCTGGCCGGCGGCGCCGGCTGGACCGCGGACGAGCCGGCCCCGGGCTGGCTGCGGCTGGAACGCGACCTGGTCGTGCCGCCCCGCCAGGAGCAGCGGCTGGTCCTGCTGGCCGGCGTGCAGCGGGACTGTTCCCTGGCCTGGGCCCTGCAAACCCTGGCCGCCGCCGAGCCGGCCGCCGCCCGGGCTGCCTGGGGCGCGTGCCTGGCCCAGGCGCCCAAACCCGGCGAGCTGTGGCTGCGCGACGAGGCGCAATGGCAGACCGGCCTGTGGCTGGCCTGCCGCGTCGCCCCCCGCAACACGGCCGGCGCACTGTTCAAGGCCCGCGCCGAGGACGACCGGCGGCTCGGCCTGGGCGGCAGCGCCCTGGCCGGAACCCCCTCGCCGGAGCCGCCCAACACCCCCGCCGACCTGCTGCAACTGGCCATGGCGCTGGCCGCCGAGGACCCGCCAACGGTCCTCCGTTCCCTGCTGGCCGTCACCGCCCGCCAGGAACGCTCCGGACGCCTCCCCGCCCCCGGCCGGCCGGCCGCCCTGACCCGGCCCGACCCCGCCCGGGACCGCAGCGATTCCGAACTGTGGCTGCTGCTGGCCTGGCTCACCTTTCTGGAGACCCTGCCGGAGGCCAAGGCGGCGCCCCTGCTCAACACCCCGGTCCCCTTCGCCGAGGGCGGCGTCACCCCGCTGTGGGAACATCTGGTCCAGGCCTGGCGCTGGATCCGCACCGACATCGGCACCGGCGCCCACGGCCTGCTCCGCCTGCTGGCCGGCGACTGGTGCGGCTGGCTCAACCGCGCCGGCCGCGACTGGCGCGGCGAGTCGGTGGTCAACACCGCCATGGCGGCCTACGCCGGCGACCGCCTCGCCCGCTGGGCCCGCCAGCGCGGCGACGGCACCCTGGCCACCCTCATGGAAAACACCCGCGAGGAATGCCGGCGCGCCGTCGGCGACGCCTTTGACGAACGCACCGGCGGCTTCATCTGCGGCCATGCCGATTCCGGCGCCGTCATCGGCGGCGCCGCCGACGGCCGCCTGTTCCTCGACGCCCAGGCGTGGGCGGTGCTGGCCTGCTGCGGCAGCAGTTCCCAGCGCGACTCCGCCCTGGACCGGGCCCTGGCCGCCAACCGCGGCGCCGCCGGCCTGACCCTGGTCTCGCTCCCCTGGCCGCCGCCGCCCGATCCCGCCCTGAGCGCCCTTTTCCTGCCCTCCGGCGAAGGCCCCAACGGCGGCGTCAATCAGGCCGCCAACGCCTGGTTCGCCTGGGCCCTGGCCGCCGCCGGCCGCCGCGACACCGCCGCCGCCCTGGTGGAAAAGATGGCCCTGCGCGCGCGCCTGGCGGAGATCCCCGGCAGCCGCCTGCCCCACCTGCAGGAAAATCCCTGGTGCAGCGGCCCCGCCGCCGGCCCCCGCGAAGGCGGTCCCGCGCTGCTCTTTGCGGAGTCCGCCAGCGGCTGTCCGGCCGCCGCACCGGCCGCCTGGTTCCTCTTCGCCCTGCGCCGTGTGCTGGCTTGAAGCCGCCAAGTGTAACGTTACAGTTAGTGGTAAATCCGAATTTTTCTGCGCGTCATATCCCAAGGAAAGGGTGGTGTTTCACCATGACTCAGTCTCCCGCTCCCGTCCGCCTCGGCATTATCGGCTTCGGCAACATGGGCCGGTTCCATGCCGAGTACCTCCGGGCCGGCCGGATCGCCGGCGCCGAACTGGCGGCCGTTTGCGATGTGAACCCCGAGGCGTTGCAGCATCCGCTGGCCAGGGACATCCGCCACTTCACCGACAGCCGGAAATGCATCCGCTCCGGCAAGGTTGACGCGGTCATTGTGGCCACCCCGCACTACGACCATACCGTCATCGGCATTGACGCCCTGAAGGCCGGACTGCACGTGCTGGTGGAGAAGCCGATCTCCGTCCACAAGGCCGACTGCCAGCGGCTGATCGCCGCCCACCAGAACAAAAAGCAGGTTTTTGCCGCCATGTTCAACCAGCGCAGCAACCCGCTCTACCAGAAAGTGCGCGAGCTGATCCAGAACGGCGAGCTGGGCGCCCTGGTGCGCGTCAACTGGATCGTCTCCGACTGGTTCCGCACCCAGGCCTATTACGACAGCGGCAACTGGCGCGCCACCTGGGGCGGCGAAGGCGGCGGCGTGCTGATGAACCAGTGCCCGCACAACCTCGACCTGCTGCAGTGGCTGTGCGGCATGCCGCGGCGCGTCCGCGCCTTCTGCAAGCTGGGCGCCCGGCACCGGATTGAGGTCGAGGACCAGGTCACCGCCTACCTCGAATATGACAACGGCGCCACCGGCGTCTTCATCACCAGCACCGGCGAGGCCCCCGGCACCAACCGTCTGGAGATTGCCGGCGAACGCGGCAAGATCCTGGTGGAGAACGGCAAGCTGCTGTTCTACCGCAACGAGACCCCGGCGGACGAGTTCCTGCGCACCTCCACCCAGGGCTTCGGCGCCCCCGGGCTGTGGAACATTGAGATTCCCGTCCCCGCCGAACAGCAGCAGCAGCACCAGGTGCTGATGCAGGGGTTCATCGACGCCATCCGCCTCGGCAAGCCGCTGCTGGCCCCGGCGGCGGAGGGCATCCATTCGGTCGAGCTGGCCAACGCCATGCTCTACTCCTCCGCCCTCGAAACCACCGTGGAATTGCCGTTGAATGCCGCCGCCTACGAAAAGCAGCTCAAGCGCTGGATCGCCGGCTCCAAGCTCAAAAAAACAGCCGCCAAGAAAGTCACGGTCAATTTCGGCGCGTCGTTCCAAAAGTAAGCGGCAGACTCGCGATCTCGACTGCAACCGGTCGCGGTCGATTGCAGTCGGCCGCAATCGAAAGTCTGTGTTTTAACCACCGGCCCCCACGCCAAAGGCCTCCCATGCCCCGCTATTACCTCACCGGTTTTGCCGACGAAGCCGCCAAGGATCTGGCCGGCCAGATCCGCGCCACCCAGGACTTGGGCTGGCGGGATATCGAGAGCCGCAACATTGACGGCAAGAACATCCACGACCTCAGTGACGCCGAGTTCGACACCGTCTGCGGCCAGCTGGCCGACAGCGGCGTGCGCATCAACTGCTTCGGCTCCGCCATCGCCAACTGGGGCAAGCCGATCGACCAGCCGTTCGACAGTTCCCTGGCCGAGACCCGCCGCGCCATTCCCCGCATGCAGCGGCTGGGCGCCAAGCTGGTGCGCATCATGAGCTTTGCCGTGCGCAAGGACGCCGCCGGCGCCGACCTCCCCGACCAGCTGGAGGAGGAGCGCTTCCGCCGGGTGCGCGAACTGCACCGGATGTTCACCGACGCCGGCATCACCCCGGTCCACGAAAACTGCATGAACTACGGCGGCATGAGCTGGCGGCACACCCTGCGGCTGGTGGAAAACGTGCCCGGCCTCAAGCTGGTCTTCGACACCGGCAACCCGGTGTTCACCGACGACCGCAGCCAGCCGGCGCCCTACCCCAAGCAGTCGGCCTGGGAATTCTACCAGCACGTCCGCGAGCACGTGGCCTACCTCCACATCAAGGACGGCACGTGGGACGCCGCCGCCAACAAGCCGGTGTTCACCCACATCGGCGAAGGCGATGGCGATGTGCGCCGCATCCTGGCCGACCTGCTGTGGCGCGGCTATGCCGGCGGCATCTCCATCGAACCGCACCTGGCGGTGGTCTTTCACGACCCCGCCCAGCAGTGCGAGGACGCCGTCCGCTACGCCAACTACGTCGAGTACGGCCGCCGCCTGATGCGCCTGCTGGCCGAACTCGAAGCTGCCCACGGCTGATAAGCAATATGGGGGCGCCGCCCCCATGCCCCTGCTCAAGGAACCTGTTCCTTGAGAATCCTGATATCCCGATTTGGAAAAGGCCAGGGCCGGGCGCCGCTGCCGATGTCGACGCTTGGCCACAGCTCCCAAGGCGGCGCCCGGCCCTGGCCTTTTCCAAATGGAATGTTTCGGGGATTCCAAAGGGACTGGTCCCGTTGGCGGGGATTGGGGCAGAGCCCCACATTTTTCGGCCGCAACAGATTTGCTTTTTCCCGGATTCATGATACGATGAGAATAGGCAGTGGGAGTTGAACCTCTGAACAATCATAACATAGAAGCCTACATGGCTTTACCTTAAAATGGTAAGCGGAGCGCTTCCTCCCACTGCCTGTTTTAAACTCGCGGTTCTCGGACACCCCGTCCGACACAGCCTTTCGCCCGCCATGCAGTTGGCGGGCTTTGCTTTTTTGGGGCTGCCCGCGACGTACGAGGCCCTGGACGTATCCCCCGACCAGTTGGGGAGCCGTTTCCGCGACCTGGTGGCCGCCGGCTACCACGGCTGGAACCTTACCGTGCCGCTCAAGGAGGCCGCCCTGCCGTTCCTCGACTGGGCCGACGCCACGGTCAGCCGCGCCGAATCGGTCAATACCATCGTCGTCCGCGACGGCCGGCTGCTGGGCTATTCCACCGACGGCCACGGCCTGGCCGCCGCCCTTGGCGAGGCGTTCAACTTCCAGATTCCCGGCCAAACCGTCGCCCTGCTCGGCTGCGGGGGCGCCGGCCGTGCCGCCGCGGTGGAGCTGGCCGCCCGCGGCGCCGCACGGCTGCTGCTGCTCAACCGCACCCTGGACCGCGCCCGGCAGACCGCCGCCCGCGTCGCCGCCGTCAATCCCGCCTGCGCCACCGGCTGCTTCACCCCGGACGACCCGGCGCTGCCCACCGAACTGGCCGCCTGCCGGCTGCTGGTCCAGGCCACCTCGCTCGGGCTCAGGCCCGGCGACCCGCCGCCGCTCAACCCCGCGTGGCTGCCCGCCAGCCGACCGCTGTTCGACATGATCTACCAAAGCACGCCCCTGCAGCGCGCCGCCGCCGCCCAAGGTTGCCCGGTCGCCGACGGCCGCGGCATGCTGCTGCATCAGGGCGCCCGCAGCTTCACCCTGTGGACCGGCCGCGAGGCCCCCGTCGCCGCCATGCGCCACGCCCTCGACCAAGCCCTCGCCGCCCGCGCCGTAGCGGCGGAATTTGCGTGACGAGCATGAGATGACCAGAACAACGCGATATTTGGTAGGAATTGGAACCGGGATTGTCGTAGACCTCTTCGCCATTGCCCTTGTAAATGCCGTTTGGCCTGATTGCTTCCATTCCTTTAAAGATTGCCGCCGACTCCTTTTTGAACGCCCGCAAAAGCATCCGCCGGCGGGCGTTTGGCGGAATTCACAAATTGAGCACTCCCCCGCTCTTTTTCGGCTTCCTGACACCGATCTGTTCTTTGCGGAATATCATTGCTCGGACGCGCAGTTCATGACCCTCCGCACAGAAAGGACGTATGAAACAGCCGTGCGGATGCATTTTGGTGGAATGATTCTGGATAGGGGCCACTGGCAGGTCACCAAGACCGGTGACATTGTGCTACGGTCGGACATGCAGTACCACGACTTGCCTTCCGACGACCTTTGGTACCTCAGTGTAAACAGCGACACCCTCGCCGATCTGCCGATGATCAAAGCCCGCGTTCAGGACTTCCTCGAACGAACCCCCGGCGAGTCCTTCCCTTTTGCCACAGTCAAGGCAATCCACCGCCACCCCGTGCGCAACAATCCCCAAAAGACGTATTCGGCGTTCACGTGTTTCCACCCATCCCCCGTTCGACGCCAAAGCCTCCAGAGATTGCTCGCACAAATTGACGAGTACCTGGCATGGCCGGACAAAAATGCTTTTCATTTCCGGCCGGTCACCTATAAGTCATACGTGTTTCTTGTGGATTTGGACGCCAAGTTTCCCTCGCAAAAAGAACAAATAGTCCAGTTCAAAAATCGGGTTGATGGTCTCACGGGATCACAGATTCCCTGGGACACATATATCGCGCTGACTCGCGAAAGGTTTGCGGAAGAGACCGGACGAGCGGAGCCGTTCAAGACCGCGAAACCCGGTTGGGGGTGGTTCAGGTGACAGGACGGACCGGGTGCCGTTTTCCCGCCGTTTGCAGGTGTCTGATATATTAATCTGCAAGGTCTTTGCAGGAACAAAGAACAAAGCCCCCCCCTTGGAGCGTTCCATGAAAACATGGCCGAAAATGTGGATGGCGGGAGTGGCGGCGCTCCTGCTGGCGGCGGGTGCGGTTTGCCTGCACGCGGAAGACGCGACCCCGAAGAAGCCGGCGCGGGTGCCCTATTGCTACGTCGACAAGGACCTCAATGGCAAGTGCGACCGCTCCCACCTTGAAGGCGGCAATTGCCCCCAGTTCCACGCCCGCGCACTGACTGACAAGGAAAAGAAAAAACTGGAGCAGAGGCAGAAAAAGGCGCCGGCCGGTGACCCAAAGACAATGAACGGCTGCCCCGGGCAGGGCCTGTGCCTGACCTGCGGCCTCTGCGCCGGCCGGGCATAAGCTTTCCGGCTTGAAAACGGCCGATGACTGAGTAAAATCCCGTCCGTCAAAACGCACCGGGGAGGCCGCTTGCCCCCCAATCACCACCCCCCTGCAACTGGAAAACAGGGAAATCACCGTACGGACAATGCGATGAAAGCCGTGATCCATCCGAGCGCTTGGGTTGCAACCGATACCAAACTTGGGGATGGCGTGGTGGTCGGGCCCTGTGCCATCATTGGGGAACATGTCGAAATTGGGGACGGCTGCCAGATCGGCGCCCATGCCGTCATCCAGCCAGGGGTGCGCCTGGGCCGGAAGAACATCGTCCACCCGGGCGCCGTCATCGGCGGACTGCCGCAGGATTTGAGTTTCAACCCGGAAACGGAAAGCTGGGTGGAGACCGGCGACGACAATGTCTTCCGCGAAGGGGTGACGGTCAGCCGGGCGACCCGCCCCGGCGGAGCAACCACCCTTGGCAGCCATTGCTACCTGATGGCCAATGCCCATGTCGGCCATGACTGCCGGGTGGGCGACCACGTCATTTTCGCCAACAGCGTCGCCTTGGGCGGGCACGTGCAGGTGGGCGACCGGGTGTTTTTCGGCGGCGGCGCCGTGGTGCACCAGTTCTGCCGCGTTGGCAGCTATGTCATTCTCCATGGGCTGGCCGGGGCCAGCATGGACATCCTGCCGTTCATGATGGTCGCCGAGTGCCCCGCCAAGCATTACCGGCTCAATTTGATCGGCCTGCGTCGGGCGGGGGTCGATGGCGAACGGCTCAAGGCCGTTTCCGCCGCCATGCGCCGCCTACGTTGCCGGGAAAGCCTGGAGGGCCTGCCGGCGACCCCGGAGCTGGAGTACCTGGCCGGCTGGCTGAAGGCGGAATCGAAACGGGGTCGGGCGGGATGGGCCGCTTAGTTCTACTTTGTTAGATTGAAAATCGTGGTCGTTATCGTGCTCGTTGTCGTCATCGAATCGAGTACGAAAACGACCACGACAACAACGATGAACACACCCTGTCGAGAATGTAACAAGGTCAACCTCGTAGGACGGCCGCGCCAGAGGCTGTTGTTGAAAATGATGGGATTGGCCGTACGGTTACGGCAATGGTTTGTGGCTTCATGATGACGGTGGTTTCGGCCTGGAGGGCCGGGTAATGGGAATCAGCCTGCAATGTTTCGGGGCGGCCCGGGAAGTGACCGGGTCCAAGCATCTGCTGACCTTGGACAACGGGGTGCGGCTGCTGCTGGACTGCGGCGAGTTTCAGGGGCGTCGCGCCGAGGCCGCCACCAAGAACCGTGAATTCCCCTTCCCTCCCGGCAAGATCGATGCCGTGCTGCTCAGCCACGGGCATCTCGACCACAGCGGCGCCCTGCCGATGCTGGTCAAGCAGGGGTTTGACGGCCCGATCCATACCACGCCGGCCACCCGCGACATTGCCGGCCTGATCATGCGCGATGCGGCGCACATCATGCAGAAGGACTATGAGTGGCTGCTGAAAAAAGAAAAAGGCAAGAAGGCCTACCCGCCGCTGTATGACGAGAACGACGTGGTCCACACCCTGGAACAGATGGAGACCCACGGCTACCACCGGCCGTTTGAAGTGGCGCCGGGAGTCACCGCCGAGTTCTATAACAGCGGCCACATCCTGGGCTCGGCCATGATCGTGCTGACGGTGGCGGGAGCGGCCGGCACCGCCCCGCTCAAGATCGCCTTCACCGGCGATGTGGGGCGCCGCGGCCTGCCGATCATCAGCGATCCGGAGCCGCTGCCGGCGGTGGACTGCCTGATCTGCGAGGGCACCTACGGCAACCGGCTGCACGAGCCGATGGACGATGCCAAGCGGCAGCTGGCCGAGGTCATCCGGGAAACCGCGCGCAAGGGCGGCAAGATCATCATTCCGGCCTTCGCGGTCGGCCGCACCCAGGAACTCATTTACCTGCTGCACCTGCTCAAGGATGAAAAGGCGATCCCCGACCTGGACATCTTTGTGGACAGCCCGATGGCGGTCAACGCCACCGGCATCTTTGAGGCCCACCCCGAATGCTACGACGAGGAAACCCGGCAGGCGTTTGTGGCGCACCATGCCAATCCGTTCGGCTTCAATGGCTTGAAATACGTCACTGACGTCGAGGAGTCCAAAGCCATCAATTCCCGGCCCGACCCCTGCATCATCATCTCTTCCAGCGGGATGTGTGAAGCGGGCCGCATCCTCCACCACCTGAAGAACAACGTCGGGGACCCGCGCAACACCGTGCTGATCGTCGGCTTCATGGCCCAGAATACCCTGGGCCGCGCCCTGGCCGACAAGCGGCCGGTGGTGAAGATCTTCGGCAATCCGTACCCGGTGCGGGCGCGGGTGAAAATCCTCAACACCTTCAGCGGGCATGCCGACTGGCAGGATCTGCTGGCGCTGGTCGGCGCCCTGGACCGGCAGCGGTTGCGCCAGCTGTTCCTGGTCCACGGCGAATCGGACGCCCTCGAAAGCCTGCGCGACCGGCTGCAGTCGGCCGGGGCGCCCCCGGTGCTCATTCCCGAACCCGGCCAGCACTACGGGATCGGATGACGGTCATGCCCACCCCCTCTGCCGCCGGCAGTCCGTCTACAGGGCCCGGACCGCTCGAGGCCCTGCTGGCGGCCGCGGACCGGGCGCTGCTCGCCTGGGAGCAGGGTGCCTCCTTGGATGATCTGCTGGCAACCGATCCGCCGCCGCCGCCGGCCCTGCGTCACGGGCTGTTCGCCCTGTTCCGCCACCGTGCCGCCGTGGACTGGCTGATCGCCCGCTTTGCCCCGCGCCCGCCGCGGCCGCGGTTGCTCCGGATCCTGCGCTGGGTCTTCATCCAGGTCCTGTTCCAGGACGGGGTGCGGCCGGAAGCCGCCGCCAACGCCGCCGTGGCCCGGGTCCGTCGCCGCTACGGCTCCGCCGAGGCCGGCTTCCTCAACGCCGTCCTGCGGGCCGCCCTGGCCGGCGGCCGCGCGCCGCTGGCGGCCCTGCTGGCGGAGTCCGCACCGCCGGCGGTCCGGCGCGGCCTCGGCCCCGAACTGGAGGCGGACTGGGGCGTCTGGATGCTCCCGGCACAGCTTGAGCGGCTGGCCGTTGTGCTGCAGGATGAGGCCCCCCTGACCTTTCGCCTGCGCCCCGGCGCCCCGGCGCCCGAACCCGCCTGGGAGGCGGTGCCGGTGAACGCCACGGTGTTTTGGCGCTGCGGCTGTCCCGCGGCGCTGCTGGCTTCGGCGGCGTTCGCCCGCGGCGACCTTTACATCCAGGATCCGTCGACCCGGCTCGCCCCGCAACTGGTTGCCGCCCGTCCCGGCGAACGGATCGCCGACCTCTGCGCCGCGCCCGGCGGCAAGGCGCTGCTGCTGGCCGAGGCGCTGGGGGCGGCGGCCGACACCGCCTCCTCCTCACCGTCTCTGCTTCTCTGCGCCGACCGTTCCCCGGTCCGCCTGCGGCGGCTGCGCGGCAACCTGGACCGTTGCGGAGTCCGCATCCCGGTGCTGGCGCTGGCCGCGGACGCCACCCGGCCGCCCCTGCGTCCGGGGGAGTGGGACGCCGTGCTGCTCGACGTGCCCTGTTCCAATACCGGCGTCATCCGGCGGCGGCCGGACGTGCGCTGGCGCTTTACCCGCGCCCGCCTCGCCGACCTGGCCGCCTTGCAGGCGCGCCTGCTTGACGGCGCCGCCCCGCTGGTCCGGCCCGGCGGCCGGCTGGTTTACAGCACGTGCAGCCTGGAGCCGGCCGAGAACCGCGGCCAGGTTCAAGCCTTTTTGGAACGGCACCCCGAATTCCGCCTGGTGCAGGACGAGGCGCTGTTTCCCGACACCGACCATGACGGCGGCTATGCCGCCCGGCTGGAACGGCTGCCGTGAGGCGTGACGCGTAAGGCGCGACGCGTGACGGGCACCAAAATTCAGCGCCGCGACTCACGAGGCGTTGAGCGACTCCGCGCGGGCCACCTCGGCCAGGCGCTGACGCAACGCCGCCACTTCCGCCGCCAATTCGGCTTGCCGCGACAGCAAGCTGCGGCACAGCTGCATCTGTTCAACAACCCAGGGGTTCTGCTCTTTTTCCTGATTCTGGTCGAGGTAACGCAGGATCACCTCGTCACCGCTGCCGGCGGTGGCATCCCCGGCCCAGTTCCGGAACATGGCGGGGGTGCGCAGCCGGCACTCCGCCGCGTGCAGGGCCCGGCTGGCGGCACGCAACGCCGGCGGCACGGGAACCGTGGGGCCCGGGCACAACGCGGCGGCGACCAGCGCGGTCATGGCGTCGTGCCCCGGGTCACCCGGGTGGACGCGATCCTCGCCGACGAGCGGCTCACCGGCCACGCAGCGCCGCCGCAGCGGCGTGTGCAGGTCCACCACCGGCAGGCGCCGGGCGGCCGCCAGGCCACGCACCATGCCGCCACAAACGGCCAAGGCGTCATCGACTCCCGGCAGGTTGGGGGCCGGGCGCTCGGGCGCATATTGATCAAAGGGCGTCGGGGTCACCAGCACGACCCGGACCCCGTCTTCCAGCAGGCGGTCGACCAAAGCACTGCTGGCGGCCAGGAAGCGGTCCAAGGCCTCCGCGCGCCGCGTCAGCATCGCCTCCGTGGGCGACGGCGCATAACAGTCCCGCCAGACGTCATTCATCCCGAACATCACCAGGGCCAGGGTGGGATGATGGGGCGCAATGTCCCAGTTGTAGCCGCGCAGCGCGCCCTCGGCGCCGTCGCCGGCAATCCCGCAGTTGCGGAAATCGCAGTTCACGGCCGGCCGCCGGGCCAGCAACTGCTCGCGCAGGCTGACCCACCAACGGCCGTCATAGGTGATGCTGTCGCCGATCATGGCCACGACATCGCCATCACGGAAAATACTGCTCTTGGGGCAGGTCATCGTACAAAGTCCTTTTCATGGGGTTGACATCAACCACCGCCAGGCTGGCAGCGCTTGAACCGTGACGCCCTCACTCTCAAGGCGTTGTTCCTGGCTCATGGTGAGGATCAGGTTTTCCTTGGTGCCAAAGTGGCGGGCGGTGGCGATCAACGGTTCCACTTCGCGGCGCAACGTGTCTGGAAGGCTGATGTCCTGGCTGACTTGGATGGCCAGAACCGGCTTGCCCTGAGCGTCGGACACGAGAAAGTCCACTTCCTGGCGCCGGGTGCGGGTCAGGTAATACCGAACCCGGGGATAATTCCGCAGCAGGTGCAAACACACCATATTCTCAAAGGCGCGCGAGTATGATCCGTCCCACACCCGGCTGTTGCAAATCGCCAGTGCCCAGTCGATGGCGTAGATTTTACGATAGTTCCGCTCCTGTTCTTTTTGGGAATCGGAGTGGATGAAGACCGAAAAGAGCAGCCAGGCATCCTCGGCCCAGGCCAGATAATCACGCACCGCGTCGCGACTGGTGGTGTGGCCGGCTTGTTGCAGAAACTCGTACCCGCTTTTCAAAGTACAGGGCCGCCCGATCATGGAAAGCAGGTAACCGTAGAGTTCGGTGCACTGGCGGGGTTTGCTGACATTGAACCGCTGGACAATGTCCTTGAGGATCATACTGTCGAAGTACCCGCGCAGAAGCGCCTCCCGCGAGTGTTCCGGGGCGCTGGGCAACGCCGGGTACCCCCCCCATTTCAGGTAGTCGTCGAACTGGGCCTGAATTTCCGCCCGTCCCGTGGTTGAGGCGGCATTCGCCGGACTTTTCTTAAACCGTAAAAACTCCGAAAATGACAAGGGATAAACGGTTGATGAAACGGCTTTGCCGCGCAGGGCGGTGCCGATGTCATCTCGCAGCAGCTTGCTGGAAGAACCGGTGACCATGACCTTCCAGTGCGGATTCCGGGACAGGTCAATCACATAGTCCTCCCAACCGGGAACACGATGAATCTCATCGAGAATGAAGACCAACGGCGTTTTGAGGCCGAATTCCGGACTGACCTTCAGGAAGGTGCCTTCGATTTGGTGCAGATCTTTGGCGGACATGCCACCGAGGATGGGGTTGTCGAAATCCACCGGGCACACGTGCGCCATCGACGTGATGACCCCCTGTTGGATCAGTTCATCCGCGGCCTGGAAAACGCGGTAACTCTTGCCTGACCGCCGCGCCCCGATGACGGTCGAGACCATGTGGTTGACGAGATGGATTTTTCCTTCCCGGGCGACATACGCCGGCATGCCGAGTTCCCGGAAGTCCGCGATTTTGCGTTGGAGTTCCTGTTCGATCATGCGGTACTTTGCATCAATAAAAAGTCATAAAATAAACAAGTATGACTAAAATATAGTCATAAAATAAATACTCGTCAAGCCGGGGCGTTTGGGGACGGTGACTTGTGAGTACCCCCCCCGGCTGAAGTTGGGACAACCAACAAACCCTGTCGATCGCGGAGATTGGCGTTCCCCGCTTCTTCACCTTCCCGCCCTCACGCCCGGACGATCTCGGGCGGGCAGGCGCGGAAGGTGGCGTGCAGGCAGGGGATGCCGGCGTCACGCTCGTCCAGCACGGTGAACCCTTCGGCCTCCAGCAGCCGGGTGAGGCATGCGGAGTCCGCAAGCCCGTCCACGGCCAGGTCGACGGCGGCGCCGTAGAGGTGGCTGGAGATATAGCCTTCCCGGCGCCCGGCGAGGACATCATAGACCGCCGCCGGGTCCGGCGGACCGCCAACCGCGGCCCACCGCGCCTTGAGCGGCGACAGGTACTCGGGCTCGCCATGCCGGCCATAGAGCGCGTCGAGTTGCACGGGGGTCATGGCAGCCATCAGCTCGGCCTGGCGCCGCAGGGTGCGCCGGCCGCTGGTGACCGTGACCGTGCCGTGGCCGGCCGCGGCATAGGCCGCCGCCGCGCGCTCCAGCGCCGCCACCAGTTCGGGGGCCAGCCCCGTTGTTGAACATGCCCAATCCAGCATCTGTCAGGACTCCCCACTCAAAGACAGGGACAACATAGCCGCATCCCACCCCGGCGGTGACGGTTGCCTGGAACGGTTCTGGAATGTCCATATCAGGGCGGCGGCTTCGACGCCGCCCTGGTATTTTGGTTTTTCCTCCCCCGGCCGTCAACACCGGCGGCCGCCAAAAGAACCATTATGGTGTCCGCATGCCCGCCTCCCCCCCCTCATCCGTCGAACTGCTGGCCCCCGCCGGCGGCCTCGACGCCGCCTACGCCGCCTTCAGCCAGGGCGCCGACGCCGTCTATCTCGGCCTGCGCCGCTTTTCCGCCCGCGCCGAGGCGGCCAATTTCGCGCCCGAGGAGGCGGCGGAGATCACCGCCTTCGCCCACGCCCAACCGCGGCGCCGCCGGGTCTTTGTGACCCTCAACACCCTCCTCGCCCAAGCCGAGCTCCGCCCCGTGCTGGACACCCTGGAGCTGCTGGCCGGCATCGGCGTCGATGCCGTCATCACCCAGGACCTGGGGCTGGCCGCGCTGGCCCGCCGCCACTGGCCGCAGCTGGAGCTGCACGCCAGCACCCAGATGGCCGTCCACAGCCTCGAAGGCGCCCGCGAACTCCGCCGGCTCGGTTTCGCCCGCGTCACCCTGGCCCGCGAACTGACCCTCGACGAGATCCGCGCCATCTCCGCCGGGGCCGGCCTTGAAACCGAAGTGTTCATCCACGGCGCCCTCTGCTACAGCTATAGCGGCCTCTGCCTCTTTTCTTCGTACCGCTGCGGCCGCAGCGGCAACCGCGGCCGCTGCGCCTACCCCTGCCGCGACCGCTTCCGCATTCTCGACGGCGGGCCGCCCGGCGCCCCCGCCGAGGCGTTCCCCTTTTCCATGAAGGACTTCGCCGTCCCCGGCCGCCTCGACGCCCTGCGCGACACCGGCGCGGCCTGCTGGAAGATCGAGGGGCGCATGAAGGCCCCCCTCTACGTGGCCGCAACCACCGCCTTCTACCGGCGCCTGCGCGACGGCGAGCTGCGCGACCCCGCCGCCCGCGCCGACGCCGAGGCCCAGCTCAAAAGCATCTTCAGCCGCCCCTGGACCGACCTGTTCCTCGCCGGCCGCCGCCGCCCCGGCACCGTCGATCCGGAACGGGTCGGCCACCGCGGCACCCCCGCCGGCACCGTGCTGGCCGTGCGCCGCGACCATCAGGACACCGTGCTGCGCCTGCGCCTCGACCGGGCCGTGGAACGCCACGACGGCTTCCAGGTCGAGCCGGCCGGCGCCGACCGCCCGTTCGGGTTCGCCGTCGATCCGCTGCGCCTCGTCCCCCGCGCCGGCGGCACCCCCCGCGACGTCTTCGAGGCGGGCCCCGGCGCCACCGTCGAGGTGCCCCTGCCGCTCGACGCCCCCCCGATCCCGGCCGGGGCCACCGTCTTCCTTTCCAGCTCCCAGGCCGTCCGCCGCGCCTTCACCTGGACCCGGCCGCGCCCCGACGATTTCCGCCTCCGCCATCCCATCACCGTCCGCCTGGAGGCCGCGCCGGACCGCCTGTCCGCCCGCGCCACCCTCGTCGCCGCGGCCGCCGCCGGTCTGCCCCCGGTCACCGCGGAGGCCGCCCTGGACGGACCGTTCGAAACGGCGCGCCAACCCGGTGCGTTGGCCGAAGCCGCCCGCAAGGTGTTCGACCGGCTCGGCGACACCCCGTTCCAGCTCGCCGGACTGGAGGTGCAGGATCCCGGCGGCATCTTTGTCCCGGTCTCCCGCTTCAACGCCCTCCGGCGCGACTTGGCGGACGCCCTGGGCCGTGCCCTGGACGCCGCCACCGCCGCCCGGCTGCAGGCCGTGGCCGCCGCGGAAGCCACGGTCTTGATGCCCGTCCCGCCGCCCACCGCCCCGGCCGCCACCGCCGCACCGGCGCGCTGGAGCGTGCTGGCCGACGACCCGGCGGTGCTGCTGGCCTTCCCGGCCGACGGCTCCGATGCTCCCGACGAGGTTCAGGCGCCCCTGGCCGCCTGGACGCCCGAGGCGCTGGCCCAACTGGTGGCGCGTTTCGGCGCCGGCCGCGTGCGTGCCGCCCTGCCGCCCGTGGCCCGCGACTGGGACGCCGACTGGCTGCGCGACCGGATCGCCGCCGCCCGTGCCCTCGGCATCCGCCGCTGGCTGGTGGCCAACCTGGCCGGCTTCGACTGGCTCCGCGCCGACGCCGCCCCCGATGACGACCTGCTGGCCGACTGGACCCTGCCCGTCGCCAACCGCGCCGCCGCCCGCGCCCTCGCCGATCTGGGCGCCGCGGCGGTGACCCTCTCCCCCGAGGACGGCCGCGACAACTTGGCCGGCCTGCTGGCCGCGCTGCGGGAACGCGCCGAACTGCCGGTCTACCAGGACACCCCGCTGTTCCTCGCCGAATCCTGCGTCTACGCCAACCTGGCCGGCGCCTGTCCCGGCCCCGACCGTTGCGGCTTCCGCAGCATGACCTTGGAGCACCCCAAGGGCGGCCGCTTCCTCGCCCGCCCGGAAGGCTGCCGCACCGTGCTGGTCGCCGACACCCCCTTCTGCCTCGGCGGCCGCCTGGACGAACTCGCCCGCGCCGGCGCCCGCCGCTTCCGTGCGGAGTTCGCACACCGGTCCTATGCCCCCGCGGACGCCCTCGCCGTCTGGCGCGCCCTGCGCGCCGGCCGCGCCCTCCCCAACACCCACACCGCCAACTACTTGCGCGGCTTGGCCTAGCCTGGGCTATTCATAAAGACCGCTTACTGAATGGCACTCGCCGCCCAAGGTGAGACAGGCAATCTTGCCTGTCCTGGCCTTCCGCAGGGTTGCGGCACGACGGAGCCCCCGGTCCCGAGGGCCTTCCTCATCCTCGTCTGCCACGGTACCCCCCTCCACGGGTACGGTTTTCCCGTCCCCGCGGGACGGGGCGGGAATAGGCAGGGGCTTTAGCCCCTGTTTTGCCCGCCCCCCTATTTCGCGTGCCGTCAGGTACGCGGCGAATCGCGGCGTACCTACGGCACGCCATCGTTTCATTTCCCGGAACAGGGGCTGAAGCCCCTGCCTATTGTCATTCAGTCCCTCCGGGACGACGACGGCCCCAAAAAACGGACTTGTGCCAAACTCCAAGCCGGGCAACGCCCTAGGAAAAGAAAAAGATAACGTTTCAG
>Ga0265297_10003539_pt1 | contig 27921 bp, 29 predicted proteins | sample Munlanlwell13791_FD_192502 | JGI IMG/M metagenome (GOLD analysis project Ga0265297, IMG submission 192502) | Leachate microbial communities from a municipal landfill in Southern Ontario, Canada - Leachate well 137-91 | ecosystem: Engineered > Solid waste > Landfill > Unclassified | place...
AGAAATAGAATACGCAAGGAAATTGATAGATAACCAATGACTATAGGGTTATTGCAATTAATTATCAAGATCCCCGGGAGTAATTCCTTGAAAGAAAAACGCAGGGTCTTGCATAGCCTAAGAGATAAATTAAGAGATAAATACAATATTTCTATAACAGAGATTGAAGATCAGGATAAATGGCAGAAGTCAACTTTGGCAATCGCCAAGGTTGATCAAGGACGCAAGATGCTTGATACGTCTTTCGGGAACATCGTAGATTATATCAGGAATTCAAATAGCGTGGAAATATTGGATTACCAAATAGAATTATTTTAAGATGAGCAGGATAGAGAAATTAAATCAGCAATTTAAAAGGGAAATCAGCAGTATCGTCCAGAACGAGCTGAATGATCCGCGTTTAGGTTTTATCACTATAAACAGAGTGGAGATTACGCGGGATTTAAGCTACGCCAAAGTTTATTTTAGCGTATTAGCCGACGCCAAAAAGACCCAGAAGGTAGAAAAAGGATTACTGAGCGCCGCCGGCTACATCAGAAAATTATTATCCGAACGAATTAAGGTAAGGCTGACGCCGGAACTGATTTTCAAATTAGACAAATCTACTGAATATAGTGTCCACATCGCAGAAGAACTAGAAAGGTTGAAAGATGAATCTAGAAAAGATAGTAAAGGCGATAAAGAAATATAAGTATTTCTTAATTAGCGCGCATACAAATCTTGAGGGTGACGCGATTTGTTCTGAACTTTCCTTTGCAAGATTATTGCAAAGAATGGGCAAGAAGACTTTTATCGTTAATTCTGATAAAATCCCCGAGCTTTACAATTTTCTACCAGGGGTGAAGTCGATTTCAAGATTCCAAGGAAAAATGCCGGAATATGAAGTTTTTTGTGCCCTGGATTGTGCCGACAGGGAAAGGCTGGGCCGCATAGCTAATTGTATTCATAAAGATAAAATCATAATTAACATTGATCATCACAAAACCAATGTAAATTTTGGCGATATAAATTGGGTGATGCCTTACGCTTCATCTGCCTGCGAGATGGTTTATTACATGTTTAAGAAAACCAAAATCAAAATAGATAAAACCTCGGCGCTATTATTATATGTGGGGATTTTGACGGATACGGGATCATTTCGTTACAGCAATACCAGTCCTAACACGCATCGTATCGTTGCAGAATTGCTTAGTAAAGACTTATCCGCCAACAGAATTTATCAGAAAATCTATGAAGCAAATCCTTTAGATGAAATGAAAATTTTGTCCGATATTATTAATAGGTTTGAAACTGATAAGAAAAGAAAGGTAGCATGGGTAGAAATTAAAGCCGATACCATGCAAAAATTATATTCAAGAGTCGATATCGCCGATAATGTTTTTGATTTCTTAAGGTCGATAAAAGGGATAGAGGTTTCGTTGATTTTTAAAGAGATTAACTCCAGAGAAACAAAAGTAAATTTCAGATCGCGCGGCAGGGTTGATGTAGCAAAGTTTGCCAGGATTTTCGGCGGGGGAGGCCATCATAATGCCAGCGGTTGCAATATCTCCAAGGGGCTAAAAGGCGCTAAACAAATAGTCCTTCAGAAATTATATAAATTGGTATGAAAGAAGGAATTCTGCTTATTGATAAACCCCAAGGGATCACTTCCCATGATGTTGTAAATTCTGTCAGAAGAAAATTGGGAATTAGAAGGGTAGGGCATGCAGGCACGCTTGATCCCCTTGCCACCGGTTTATTGATAGTTTTGGTCGGAAAGGTTACTAAGTCCTTTAATAAATTTGTTAGCTTTGACAAGGAATATTTTGCCACTTTAACTCTTGGTGCGTCTACCGATACGGGGGATGCTTTGGGGAAGATTGTAAAAAGCCGATCTTTTGAGCATATAACCAAAGAAAATATTGAAGAAGCTTCCAAGAGATTTATCGGTGATATCGAGCAGATTCCTCCTATGGTCTCGGCCCTTAAATATAAAGGCAAAAGGCTGTATAGCTTAGCCAAAAAAGGCATCAGTGTTCCTCGCGAATCAAGAAAAATAAAGATTTATTCCTTGGAGATCAAAAGATTCTGTCCGCCGGATGTGGAATTTCAGGTAATTTGTTCTAAGGGGACCTATATTCGTAAGCTTGGGGAAGACATAGGCGAAGCCCTTGGCTGCTGTGGCCATATATCAAAAATACGAAGAATTGCCATAGGTAATTTTAGAATAGAAGAGGCGATCAAACTTGAAGACGTCAATGAAAGTTTATTACGGAGTTGGCCAGCTTAAACGTAAGCTAATAAGACCGATCTTAGCGATCGGTATTTTTGACGGGGTTCATCTCGGACACCAGTGCTTAATAAAAAAGATTGTAAAGAAAGCTCGCCAAATAAAAGGAACGAGCGTTGTACTAACTTTTTATCCTCATCCTTACCACGTTTTAAAACCTAGAACGTACCTGCCGTTTCTGATTTCTTTAGAACACCGGCTAAAGTTAATTGCTGATTTGGGAGTCGATGTATGTATAGTTCAGGAGTTCACGGAGAAATTCTCGCAAACCGATAAGATTTCTTTTATAAAGAATTTTTTATTTAAAAAGATTAATCCCCAAGAAATTTTTGTTGGCAAAGACTTTACTTTTGGAAAAAAAAGATTAGGCAATGTAAAATTCCTTGAAGCATTCAGCAATATTTGCAGATACAAAACTAGAGAGATGCATTCGGTTGTTGTCGACGGAAAAAGGATAAGCAGCACCTTTATCCGCAAATTGATACGCCAAGGGAAGCTTAATCTTGCTGCTAGGTTTTTAGGAAGGCCCGTATCAATTTTTGGCAGGATAGTTAAAGGTTCGAGGCGGGGAAAGATATTAGGATTTCCTACCGCGAACATTGATTATCATCACGAGATATTGCCACCGACAGGAGTATACGCCGTTAGGCTAAATTTGGGCAAAGAGAAACTTTTCGGGGTCGCAAATTTAGGTTTTCGGCCTTCTTTCAAAAAAACTTTTAAGCGGGAAAAAGTTGTTGCAGAAGTTCATATCTTTGATTTCGATAAGAATATTTATGGAAAAACTGCGGAGTTGGAGTTTATCAAAAGAATTCGTGCGGAAAGAAAATTCAAGAACAGGACAAAACTAATTTGTCAGATAGAAAAGGATCTTAAAACAGCAAGGCAATTTTTCAAAATCTAACCCAAAATCCCCACCTAAATCTATTCATTAAATCACAATATGTAGTTGTATAGCTGGATTTTTGACACTATTTGTTGTGTAGCAACAAAATAAGGCGAAATTTCCCTTGACAAGTGTATCCAAAGTAGTAGAATTTGACTATAAAGTGCCACAAAGTGGAGGGAAGTGGCAAAGTATAAAAACTTTTTAAACTTTTGAAAAAATATGTTTTACGGTGAATATCTCCATACATTAGATAGAAAAGGCCGCATAATCCTGCCATCAAAATTCCGTGATGCTGCCAAAGCAAATTTCGTTGAGAAATTCTATTTAACTAGAGGACTGGATAAATGTTTATTTATGTTTGCTGAAGAGGAATGGAAGCTTCAGGAACAGAAATTCAGGATCATGTCTTTTACTAAGCAAGAATCAAGAAAATTTAACCGAATATATTTTTCTGGTGCAGTTGAAATTATTCCTGACAAACAAGGCAGGATTCTTGTCCCGCAATATCTAAAAGATTTTGCCGGAATAAAACGCGAAGTAATTATTATCGGAGTTTCGAATAGAATCGAAATCTGGAGCAGGGATTCTTGGGGAGAATTTTATAATTCATCCAAGGAGTCTTTCGAGGATATTGCTGAAAAGTTAATTGAGTAGGCGGAAATGGAGCATAAACCAGTTATGCGAGAAGAAATAGCACAATATCTGAATCTTAATCCGGGCAAAGTCGTTCTTGATTGTACGATAGGGACAGGAGGCCATGCCCAGGAGATCCTTAAGAAGATAGCTCCGCAGGGGAGGCTTATAGGCGTTGATAGAGACGCCGATTCCCTGTCTATCGCAGAAAACAATTTGAAAGAATTCAGCGGATTTTACACTCTTATCAAAGACGATTTCAGGCACTTAGATAGGATATTAGAGAATTTAAAACTGCAGAATATTGATGGAATTCTTTTTGATTTAGGAATTTCATCGTTCCAGCTGGATAACTCCAAAAGGGGATTTAGCATAAGAGAAGACGGCCCCCTTGATATGCGCATGGATAAAAACAGTTATATCTCTGCGTATGATTTGGTCAATTCACTCTCAGAAACGGAAATTTCAGGCATACTAAAGAATTTTGGTCAAGAGAGATGGCATAATCGTATCGCCCACTATCTTGTGGAAGAGAGGATGAGAAATCCTATTTCAACCACTAAACAGCTTTCTGATGTTGTTATGAAGGCTGTCGGTTATAGATATGCGGCGCAAAAAATCCATCCGGCGACACGTACTTTTCAGGCCTTTAGAATCGCAGTCAACAGGGAATTAGAGGCCCTTGATATGGCATTGGATAAAGCGATCAGGTCTTTGAATAAAGGGGGCAGGATCTGCGTTATCTCTTTTCATTCTTTAGAAGACAAAATAGTCAAAGAGAAGTTTAAGAATTTCTCAAGAGAGGGCATTTTAAAGATTATTACCAAGAAACCCTTAAGATCTACCGAAGAAGAAGTTTCAGATAACGTTCGCGCCAGAAGTGCCCGCTTGCGGGTGGGTGAAAGGATCTAAATGAAATTAAGCAGGTTTTTTGGATTTTTAATAATATTAACGGTTATCAGCCTGCTTTATGTACAGATGCAGGTAACAATTTTCCAATCTGCCTATGCTGCAAACGATAAAGAATCCCAATTACGTGACTTGCTTGATACTAAGACGGTTCTGGTGTATAATATTAACCGATTAGAGTCGGCGCAAAATATAGGCAATAAGGTACTTTGCTCCGAATCCGACCTTCAGTTTACCGCAGAAAACCAGATATCGTCTTTGAAGTTGCCGGCTCAATTGGCTAAATCTTGGAGTGCAAGCTCAGTGGCGCAACAGCAACGTCCAAGATATAATTTAGTTGCTTTATTGTTTAACTTAGGTTCTCAGGCAGAAGCAACAGAGAGAATCAGAAAGTAATCTAAAATTGTGCTTATTAAGAAATCCCCCAACCGCCTCAGGGCGGTTATCTCCTTTCTATTATTAGCCTTACTTATTTTCTCAATTAAGCTCGTCCTTATACAAATCTTTAAGTCGGAACATCTCAGAAAAATTGCCCAAAAACAACATAATTTATTATTGGAGCTAGAGCCGGAAAGAGGCGTAATATTTGACCGCCACATGAGGCCGCTATCTACTAATCTGCCCGCGCAATCATTATACGCCGTCCCCACAAAGATAAAAAACAAAGATACTTTATCCGGAAGGCTCGCGGAGATTACGGGGCAAAGAAAAGATTTCTTTCTTGAAAGATTAAGCCGCAAAAAGGCATTTATTTGGCTGGCAAGGAAACTGACTGACAGACAATATGATGAAATAAAAAAGATGAACATTGACGGCTTAGGCTTTAAGCGCGAGACAAAGAGGTATTATCCGGATGCGGAACTCGCCTCCCAGATTATCGGCTTCGCCGGCCTGGATAACGTTGGGCTTGAGGGGATAGAGCTTAACTATGACAAATATCTTAAAGGCAGGCTTGGTTGGTGTATGATTTTAAGGGATGCGAAACAACAAGGAATAATGCTGGAGGAGGAATTTGTCCCTCCAAAGGATGGCTACGATATTGTTTTAACTATCGATGAGACGATTCAATTTATAGCCGAGAGAGCGCTAGATGAGTCATTTAAGAAACACAATGCCAATGGCGCAAGTATAATAGTTATGGATCCAAAAACAGGAGAAATACTTGCCATGGCTAACCGTCCGACATTTGACTTAAATAATTTTGATAATTCAATTGCAGAATCGCACAGGAATAGGTCTATATGCGATTTTTACGAGCCGGGTTCCGTATTTAAGATCGTTACCGCTTCAGCTGCCCTTGAAGAAGACAAGGTTAAGGAGACAGATGAATTTTTCTGCGAAAACGGTTCATATAAAGTAGGTAATCATATTTTGCATGATTACCGTCCGCATGGAACGTTGACATTCAAAGAAGTAATAATGCAATCCAGTAATATAGGAGTCACAAAGGTAGCCCAGATTTTAGGTCCAGAGCTGGTATATAAATATGCTAAACTTTTCGGTTTCGGCTCTTTAACAGGTATTGATCTTCCCGGAGAGGTAGAAGGCCAGAACAAGCCTCCGGAGAAATGGTCAAAAACTTCTATTGGTGCAGTGCCAATAGGCCAAGAGGTGTGCGTTACAGCCATACAGTTGGTTACTGCGTTGTCTGCTATTGCCAATGATGGAATTCAGATGAAGCCGTATGCCATTAAACGTATTCAAGATAAAAAGGGAGAGACGATTAAGGAATTCTTTCCGCAAGAAGTAAGAAAAGTTATAAGTGAGAAAACAGCATCAAGAATGAAGGATATTTTGGAAGCAGTAGTTGCAGCAGGCTCGGGAAGAGGAGCGAATATTCCTGGATATAGGGTAGCCGGAAAGACCGGGACCGCTCAAAAAGTAGAAAACGGAGTATATTCGCACTCAAAATTCAGGGCCACTTTTATGGGTTTTGTTCCGGTTGAGGATCCAAAGTTAGCCATCGTTGTTACTTTTGATGAGCCTCATCCAGCATATTTAGGGGGAACGGTTTCCGCTCCCGTTTTTAAGAAGGTTGCAGAAGATGCCTTAAAATATTTAAAGAGCATAGAGGGGATGGAACTAAGTAGACTTAAATGAAACTAAGAAAGCTGTTCGCTAATCATAATAATATTCCAGACCTAGAAATCAAAGGCATAAATACCGATTCCAATTTAATTTCACAAGGAGAGCTTTTTGTAGCGATTAAGGGCGCAGAGCAGGATGGCCACAAGTTTATAAAAGATGCCGTTAAGAATGGCGCAGTTTGCATAGTAAGGCAAAAAGATAGCTCCGTCCCAAAAGATTTGGACTTTAAGAAGACTGTTATTATCAATGCTGCTGACACCCGTAGAATAATTTCAGAACTAGCAGCAAGATTTTATAATTATCCTTCCAAGAAATTAAAAGTTATCGGAGTGACTGGCACCAATGGCAAGACTACAATTACATACTTGATTGATAGTATTCTCGAAGAATCAGGCTATCCCACTGGTCTAATAGGCACAATAAATTATAAATTCAGGAAACATATTTTCCCGTCGATAAATACAACTCCTGGCGCGCTTGAAATGCAGGCATTCTTAGCAAAAATGGTTAAAGAAAAACTGAGCTATTGTGTCATGGAGGTGTCATCGCATTCCCTGGATCAGGAGAGGGTAAGAGACGTTAATTTTCATATAGCGATTTTTACCAATTTGACCCAAGATCATCTTGATTATCATCATAGCTTTGAGGAGTATTTTACGGCCAAGGCAAAATTATTTACGAATTTGGATTCTAAATCTTACGCCGTCGTAAATATTGATGATCCTTTTTCAGCTCGTTTGCTAAAACTTACCAAAGCCCATAAAATCACCTTTGGTTTTTCCAAAGAAGCAGAAATAAAAGCAACAAATCTTAAGTTGAGCATCAAAGGAAGCGAGTTTGAGATACTGACACCACGCGGCTGTTGTAGAGTAAAAACTAAATTAATTGGCAGGCATAACGTATATAATATTTTGGCAGCTTTTTCCGTAGGATTTATAGATGGTATTAAATTTGGCACGATTAAAAAGGGTATTGAGAAAATTGATTGTGTAGCCGGTAGGCTTGAGGCAATTGAGGAGGGCCAAGAGTTTGGTGTTTTTGTTGATTACGCTCACACGGAAGATGCTTTAAAAAATGTTATTTCATCCTTAAAAGAGTTCCACAAAGGAAAGATTATAGTAGTTTTTGGTTGCGGTGGACAGCGCGATACCACCAAGCGTCCCAAGATGGGAAAGCTTGTAAGTAGGCTCGCGGACTATTTTATTATTACCAATGACAACCCAAGACAAGAAGACCCGAAAAAAATAATTAAAGATATATTAAAAGGCATAAAAACTAAGAACTATGATATTATCTTGGATAGAGGCAAGGCGATAGAAAAAGCTATAAAGATGGCAGGGGATAAGGATACTGTTTTGATTGCCGGAAAAGGACACGAAACAAGCCAGATATTGAAAGACAAGAGTTTAGCTTTTGACGATAGAGAAGTTACAAGAAGGATATTGAATTGTTTAAGGTAAAAGAGATATTGGAAGCCACCGGGGGAAAGCTGCTACAAGGTAGCTTGGAAGCTGCTTTTAGAGGCATCTCTACAGATACGAGAACTATAAAACCTAAAGAGCTGTTTCTGGCTATAGAAGGCGATAACTTTAACGGTCACTCTTTTATAAAAAAGGCGATAGAGAAGAAGGCGACAGGAGCAATCGTCTCTGAAAACAGACGGAATGCTTATCCCAAAGATTTTGTAGCTATCTTGGTCGAAGATACAGTTAAAGCCCTAGCCGATATAGCAAATTTTCATCGTAAGAAATTTGATATTCCTGTTATTGCGGTTACCGGTAGCAATGGTAAGACTACAACTAAAGATATGATCTCCCGTGTCTTATCGGAGAAATATAATGTTTTATCTTGTCAAGGCACGCATAATAATCATATCGGAGTTCCGTCGACGTTGTTGCAATTAAACGCTAGGCACGAAGTAGTCGTCTTGGAGCTTGGTACGAGTCACAAAGGGGAGATCTCAAATCTTTCCCGGATCGCTATTCCTGACATAGCTGTCTTTACCAATGTCGGACCTTCGCATTTAGAGTTTTTTAAGAATATAAAATCAGTTTTTGATGAAAAGATAAGTTTGTTAAAGAATTTACGGCCTAAGGGGACCGTGGTCATTAATAAAGACGATTGTTCTTTGCACAAAATTGAGTCAAAATATAAAAAAAGATTTAAAATATTAAGTTATAGTGTAAAAAACAGTTCTAAATTCCAGGCAACAAAAATAAATTTAGGATTTGATTCTTTGGAGTTTTTGTTAAATAATAAGACTTGGATTAGATTAAACACGCCGGCAGAACACAATATCTATAATGCCTTAGCGGCAATTGCCTGCGCCAATCTTTTTAATATAGATATAGCCATAAGTAAACGAGCATTGGAGAGCTTCGTTTTTCCTAAGTCTCGTTTTAATTTTCTAAAAGTTAATGATTTTTCTTTGATAGATGATTCCTACAACTCCAATCCGCAATCTTTAGAAAGCGCATTGAAAGTTATATCGCGCTTCGATTCAAAACGTAGAATTTTGGTCTGCGGAGACATGCTTGAGTTAGGCAAGGGCAGCAGAAAATTCCATTACGATTTAGGTAAGAAGCTGGGTGATTACGGTGTTGATATACTGATTACGGTTGGAAAATTAGCAAGGTTTCTGGGCAAAGGCGCTTTGGATAATAGCTTTGATGAAAAAATGATTTTTAGTTTTGATTCTATAGATGGCGCGGGAAACAAGCTGATTAATATCATAAGTTCTGGTGACGTGATTCTTGTCAAAGGTTCTCGATCGTTAAAGTTGGAGAGAATAGTAGATAAAATAAAGAGTAATTTTTAGCTAAAGTTAGGAAAATAGCATGTTTTATCATTTTCTTTATCCGTTAAGAGATTTATTCTTTGGTTTTAACGTTCTGCGTTATATTACTTTTCGCGCTGCCATGGCTTCGGTTATGGCCTTTGCGTTATGTTTTATTTTTGGGAAGATTTTCATTCCTAAATTTGCCAGTTATAAAATCCGTGAAAAGGTCAAAAAAAATGATAGCCTGAAACTTGACGATATGCATGGTCATAAAGCCGGCACCCCCACTATGGGCGGGATTTTTATTTTGTTAAGTGTTTTTATAACGGTTTTATTATGGGCAGACCTTACTAATAAATTTATTTTACTTTCTTTATTCGTCAGTCTATATTTAGGCGTTTTAGGAGCGACCGATGATCTTTTAAAACTGCGGAGCAAAGTTTCCAAGGGTTTGTCTGCTAAATCAAAACTATTCTGGCAGTTAATGTTAGGTTTGTTAGTCGGGATATTTCTTTATCTCGACCCTAATTTTTCTTTGGAACTAAACTTGCCATTTTTAAAAAATGTAGTAATAAATGCTGGTTTATTCTATATCTTATTTATAGCACTTGTGATTGTAGGAACTTCCAATGCAGTCAATATTACTGATGGCCTTGATGGTTTAGCTATAGGTTGTATTAGCATAGCCGCCTTAACAATTGGAATTTTAAGTTATATAAGTGGCAACCTGAAATTTAGCGAATATCTTTTTCTTCCCTATATAGTAGATTCAGGCGAGCTTACTGTTTATTGCGCCAGCATACTGGGAGCAAGCTTAGGATTTCTGTGGTTTAATTGCCATCCCGCGGAAATCTTTATGGGAGATGTTGGTTCTCTTGCGCTCGGAGGGACGTTGGGCGCAATAGCCATATTCATAAAGAAGGAATTCCTGCTTATCCTTTTAGGAGGAATATTCGTTATAGAAGCGGCTTCGGTAATTTTGCAGGTCGGTTCTTTTAAGTTTAGAAAAAAGCGCATATTTAAAATTGCCCCATTACATCATCATTTTCAATTTCTAGGTTGGGATGAATCCAAAGTCATTATTAGATTCTGGATAATTGCCATTATTCTAGCCTTAATTACTTTAGCCACGTTAAAATTAAGATAAGATGATTTTTAAAAACAAAACCATTACTGTTTTTGGTTTAGCGAGAAGCGGTCTTGATGTTGCTTTGCTTTTATCGCAGATGAATGAGGTCTCTAAGATTAAAGTTACTGATATAAATGATAATCCTTCGATTAGAGTAAACGCAAAGAAGCTAAATCCATCAATAGAGGTAGAGATAGGTAGACACAGCGAGAATTTTATCACAGATAGTGATATTATCGTTATCAGCCCAGGAATAAGGACGGATTTGCCAATATTAGAATGGGCGAGGAAAAAAGGAATAAAAATTATCGGAGAGATAGAGCTGGGTTTTTTATTGTGTCCGGCGCCAATTGTGGCCGTGACAGGAACAAACGGTAAAACCACGGTGACAACTTTATCTTCCCAAGTCCTTAAATTAACTGGCAAAAACGTGCATTTATGCGGCAATATCGGAAACCCTTTTTCAAGAGAGATAACAAAAATTAAAAAAGATGATTTAGTCTGTCTTGAAGTTAGCTCATTCCAATTGGAAACCATTGAGACATTTAAGCCGAAAGTGGCGGTATTTTTAAATCTGAGCCCAAATCATCTTGACCGTTATAAGAATATGCAAGATTATCTTGCGGCAAAAAAGCGCATTTTCATGAATCAGGACGATAAAGATTGGGCAGTATTGAATTACGACGAAGAGATAATGAGAAACATCTCAAAAGAAGTAAGGTCTCAGTCTGTATTTTTTAATAGTAGTGAGGATATAAAAGAGAATCTTAACTCTAATTTCCTGGCAGTGTTGGAGGTGGCTAGGATTTTCGGAGTAAAAAAAGAAAAATGCCTAGAAATCTTCAGAAACTTTAAGGGAATAGAGCATCGCTTAGAATGGGTTAGGAATATTGATGGCGTAGATTTTATTAACGATTCCAAGTCTACAACCATAGAGGCAACGATATGGGCGCTAAGCAATATAAACAGGCCTATTATTATGATTGCGGGGGGTAGGGAAAAGGGGTATGATTTCTCGACGATAAAGCAGCAGATCGGCAAAAAAGTTAAAAAGCTTATTCTTATCGGAGAGGCGCGCCAAAAGATAAAGACGACTTTAGGAGGAGCTACTCAGATTTTAGAGGCAGAGACTTTAAAAGATTCGATTAATTTAGCTCGTAATAGTGCTCAAAGCGGCGATAGCATTTTATTTTCTCCTATGTGTAAGAGTTTTGATATGTTTGTTGATTTCGAAGACAGAGGAAGAAAATTTAAGGAGATAGTTAACAATATTTAGATAACATGCAAGACACGCGAAAATATTTGGTTATTGTTTCTGCGATATTAATCTGTCTAGGGATAGTAATGATTTATAGCTCAAGCAGCATCTATGCCTGGCAGAGGTTAAGCGACCCATTTTACTTTCTTAAGCGCCATATCTTTTATGTTTTGCTTGGGATATTATTATGTTTATTTGCTATGGGCATAGATTACCGTATTCTAAATAAGTATTCCAAGCCTCTGATGTTAGTATCTTTTTTGATGTTAGTTTTGGTTTTAGTCCCTGGGATAAGTAAAGAGATCGCCGGCGCCAGACGTTGGTTTAGATTTCTGGGCTATAGTTTTCAGCCTTCAGAGTTTGCCCAATTAGTTATAATAATTTACACCGCGAGCTTTTTATCCCGAGAGGACAAAGATATCAAAGATTTATTTTCAGGTTTTGCCCCGATGATGATGGCTTTAGGGGCATTTGTTCTTTTGATATTGGCACAGCCCGATTTAGGGACAGCTGTTTCTATATCTGTAGTGGTTTTTGTGATGCTTTTTATAGGGGGGATTAGGCTGTCGCATCTTGGAACAATTATTTTATTAGCGTTGCCAGCTCTTTACGTATTAGTTTTCAGCGTTCCTTATCGTCGTAAGAGAATTATTTCTTTCTTGAATCCCTGGTTGGATCCCCAGGGGATTGGTTTTCAGCTGGTTCAGTCCCAGCTGGCATTAGGTACCGGAGGTATCTTTGGAGTTGGTTTGGGCCAAGGCAGGCAGAAATTGTTCTATTTACCAGCCGCACACACGGATTTTATATTCTCCATTATTGGAGAAGAGTTAGGTTTAATTGGAACAGTTGCGGTTGTGATTTTATTTATTTTATTTATTTGGTCGGCTGCTAAGATAGCGATGAGGGCATCTGACGGATTCGGCCATTATCTCAGTGTGGGTATTATTTCCTTAATCGCTTTTAAAGCGATAGTCAATATCGGCGTCAGTATAGGTAGTCTTCCGACAAAAGGCCTGCCGCTTCCATTCGTTAGCTACGGGGGGACTTCTTTGGTTTTTAACATGATAGGATTGGGGCTGCTGCTTAATATTTCAAAATCAAAAGACACATGAAGATATTATTTTCGGGGAGTAGTTCCGGAGGGCACATTTTTCCCGCATTGGCGCTCGCTGAGGAACTCAGCAAGAAGAATAATGCAAAAATCTTTGTTCTTCAGACAGGTAATGAAGACATAGATAAACAGATTGCCGAGAAGGGTTTTCAAATTGTACCGTTTAAACTTAAGGATGTTTCTTTTGTTACTTTCGGCAAAGCTTTTTTATCCGTTTTTAAATTAATATCCGCTTCAATTTATTCTCTTCGAATTCTATTTAACCTAAAACCCGATATCGTACTAGGCTTCGGAGGCTATTATTGCGCTCCGGTAGTCATGGTTTCTCATTTATTGGGGATTCCAACTTTGATTCATGAACAAAATGTTGTTCCGGGCAAGGCAAACAGTATTCTTGCCAAATTCGTTGATAAGATAGCTGTAAGTTTCAAGGAAAGCATGAAATATTTTAGCGCCAAGAAAGTGGTTTTTACTGGTTGCCCTGTGCGTAAAGATATACTCGGCGCGACTATTGAAGATGCGCGAAAAAGATTCAATTTAAAGGATGAGAAATTTACAATATTTATTATGGGAGGAAGCAAGGGGAGTCATAGCATAAATTCGAGCTTCTTGGAAGCGGTCTCCGGAATGCGAGATAAAGAAAATTTTCGTATAATTCATGTCACTGGCCATCAAGATTATGATTTTATCCTGAGAGAATATTCAAGAATGAAGATTGATGCTTTAGTGTTTGCATTTTTAAAAGAAATAGGTTATGCTTATAAACTAGCCAATATTGCGGTGACGCGGGCTGGGGCTTCGACAATTTCCGAGCTCATAGCTTTAAAGGTCCCGGCGATAATAATTCCTTATCCATTCGCCGGTGGGCACCAATCAATGAACGCAAAAATATTGTCTGATGTTAACGCGGCAATCATAATAGATGAACATGATCTTTCTACAGGGGAATTGGAAGGGCAATTAGAATTATTTGTATCAGACCCCGTTAAAATTAAGCAGATGAAGGTAAATTTTGAGCGCATAGAATCCTATAATGCCGTGAAGAATTTAGCAGTGGAGGTTTTAGCCATAAGAAAATGCTAAGCAGAACTTTCGCCATTCTATTTATTTTAGCCATTTTACCGAATACTTCTTTCTGCGAGGAGCAAAGATGGGAAGACAAAGGCAGTAATCATTTTATTGTTTACTATAAAGATGCCCCCGAGGATTTCATAGCAGAAGTTATTGATGCGGCAGAGGATTATTATCAAAAAATCACCAGGGACTTAGGTTTTACGCGTTATGATTATTGGTTATGGGAAGATCGTGCCAAGATTTATATATATAAAGATTCCGAAGATTACCATGCTACTTCCGGAAAACCTTCTTGGGCCAGCGGACATGCAGAGTACGAAAACAAGACAATTTATACTTATCCCTTGGCCTGGGGTTTTTTTGATACCTTACTTCCTCATGAACTGGGCCATATAATTTTTAGGGAGTTTGTGGGATTCAAAAACAATAATGTTCCATTATGGCTGGATGAAGGAGTAGCTTGTTATCAAGAACGCACAAGAAGATGGGGTTCGGAGAAGGAAGTAAAGAAAGCAATAGAGCAAAAGAAATTCATCACCATAAAAGAGCTTACGGAAATAAATTCATTATCATCTTTTGACAATGAGAAGGTAGAGCTTTTTTACAATGAGTCAGTAAGCATAGTTTCATTCCTCATCGGTAATTATGGAAAATATAATTTTGTGAGGCTTTGCAGGGCGTTAAAAGACGGGAAGAGCCTGGATAGCGCCATCGATTCAGCTTACGCCAGATTCGATAATCTAAAAGAATTAAATGATGTTTGGTATAAATATTTAACTACAAATGAATAAGTCAATCCATTTTATAGGCATCGGCGGTATCGGAATGAGCGGCATCGCCAAGATTCTCATGAAGCAAGGGCATTCAGTTAGCGGATCGGATATAAAAGCCGGTAGCGCTACGCAAGAGCTGAGCGGCTTGGGGGCGAAGATATATATAGGTCATGATGAAAGAAATCTTAAGGATAAAGATATAGACTTGGTAGTGTATTCCTCCGCTATAGATCCGAAAAATTCAGAATTGGTTTTCTCTCTGCAAAATAATATTCCTATCGCAAAAAGGGCGCAGGTCCTTTCGGAATTGATGAAGGATAAGAAAGGTATTACTGTTGCCGGCGCTCACGGCAAGACTACAACGACCTCCATGGTTTCTTTTCTTTTGAATAAATCCGATTTTAATCCGACTATAGTCACCGGAGGGAACGTCTTTAACTTCAACAATAATGCTTTATTGGGGGATGGTTCCTTTTTTGTTGCCGAGCTGGATGAAAGCGACGGTTCATTTTTGTATTTTAATCCGCTGTATTCCATAATAACAAATATAGATTTTGAGCACGTGGATTATTATCATAACTTTGAGAATATCCTTGATGCCTTCAAGAAGTTCTTCCGGCAGACCAAAGAAGATGGCATGCTTTTTGTTTGCGGCGATGACAAGAATGTCATGAGTATTTTAGATAGCAAAAATAACAAATATTTGACATTTGGGTTATCTGCAGATTGCGACATCTACGCCGACCAGATTTCATTGAAGGATTTTTCTTCTTCATTTCGCTGTATTTATAAGAACAAACCATTAGGCCAGATAAATTTAAACGTCCCCGGGAAACACAATATCTCAAATTCCCTAGCGGCGATAGCCTTAGGGCTTCGTTTAGGAATTGATTTTGAAAAGATTAAAGAATGCCTTTTTCTCTATAAAGGCGTTCAACGTAGATTTGAACTAAAGGGAGAGATAAATAATATCAAAGTAATCGAGGATTACGGTCATCATCCCACAGAGATTAGGGCGACCCTTGAAGCGGCAAAAAGTCTTAACCCGAAGCGATTAATAGTCGCTTTTCAGCCTCACCGTTATTCACGGACAAAATTCCTTTTCGAAGAGTTTGGTAAAAGCTTTGATTTAGTCGATTATCTAGTAATAACCGATATATATGCCGCTAGTGAAGTTCCCATACCAGGCATTACCGGTGAAAGTTTATGTAATAAATTGAAACAGACTAGCAAAAAAGATGTTCATTTTGTTCCAAGAGATAATATTGCTCAGAGTATTGCCGGTATTGCCAAGCCGGGAGATCTTATCATCTTCTTGGGGGCAGGGGATATAGGCAGGCTTTCAGATGAATTATTGCAGAGACTTAAAGAAAATCGTTAAAGGCAGAATTGTTTTTAATGAGCCTTTGTTAAGGCATACGACTTTTAGGATAGGCGGGCCAGCTAAGGCTTGGGTAGAGCCGGCCGATGTGGAAGATTTAAAAAACATTCTGAAGTTTATCGGCAAGAATAAAATACCTTTTTTTGTAATCGGTCAGGGAAGCAATCTTTTAGTTAGAGATAAAGGGTTTAATGGTATAGTGCTTAAATTAAATTCCAGTTTCTTTAACGACGTAAAATTAAACAAAGGATATATTTTTGCAGGAAGCGGCGTTAAGCTTACAAAACTTACAGATTTTACCAGAAAAAAATCGCTTAGCGGTTGTGAATTTCTTTCCGGGATACCAGGTTCAGTGGGTGGCGCTTTAGTAATGAATGCCGGAGCAAGACTAAATTCAATATTCAATAATGATTATAAAAGCATAGGGGATTTAGTGAAAGAAGTGAGGGTAATGGATGCTGGCGGCAAGACAAAAATCTTGAAGGGAAATCAATTAAAATTCGGATACAGGTCTTCAAATTTATCCAAATATATCGTACTTTACGCAAAACTTAAATTAAAACCTGGCAAAAGGATTGAGATTGAACGCAACATAAGCAATTTTTTAAGATATAAGAAAGATACACAGGATCCAAATTGGAGAAATGCCGGATGCGTATTCAAAAATCCGAGCATTGCCCCGCATGATAATTCTTCTTCGCGTTCTATTTCAGCAGGCTATTTGATTGACTCCAGCGGCTTAAAGAAATATCGCGTCGGAGGGGCAGTAATTTCTGGCAAGCATGCTAATTTCATTTTAAACGATAACAATGCTAAGGCAAAAGATGTGATTAATCTTATCAGGTTTGTCCAGAAAAAGATCAGGGATAAATTTAACATTAATTTAGAGCTCGAATTAAAAATTGTATAGATATGGCAAACGAGTTATTAAAATATAATTTTGGTAAAATCGGCATTCTAATGGGAGGGCCATCAAGCGAAAGAGAAATATCCTTTAAATCCGGTAAGGCCGTCTTTGAAGCTTTGAGTGGCGCAGGATTAGAAGTCGCGCAGATAGATATAAAAACCGACAATGGACCAGAAGTGGCATCGCTTATAAAAGATTCAGGAATTTCGGTTGCCTTTATTGCCTTGCATGGAAGTTTTGGCGAAGATGGAGGAATCCAGGAGATCTTAGATACTATTAAGATTCCTTATACCGGTTCAGGAGTTGCTGCAAGTCGGTTAGCCATGGATAAGGTAGTTTCTCGTAAGGTGTTTGAAAAAAATAGCATCCCTGTGCCTAGCTCTCATGCTTTTGATAATAAAAGACAGGTAGAGTCCTTTGTGAAGGATAGAACATTTAATGGCTCGGTTTTAGTGGTCAAGCCTTCGGCGCAAGGTTCAAGCGTGGGGGTGTCATTTGTTGATAATCAGAAAGATTTATTAAAGGCAGTTGATGAAGCTTTCAGATATGATGGAAAGATAATTATTGAAGATTATCTCCATGGAAGAGAGGTTACAGTCGGCATCCTAGAAGAAGAGGCCTTGCCGGTTGTAGAGATATTGCCCAAGAAAAAATTCTTTGATTTTCAGGCAAAATACGAGAAAGGCATGACAGAATACGAGGTGCCGGCAAAATTGCCCCAAGATATTGCTAAAAGAGCCCAGGAAGTAGGGTTAAGGGCGCATAGGTCACTAGGTTGCCGTTGCTTCTCCAGGGTTGATATAATTCTAAAAGACAATATTCCTTACGTCTTAGAGGTTAATTCTATACCGGGGCTTACAGCGACGAGCTTACTACCTAAGGCTGCAAAAGTCGTAAATATAGATTTTCTCGAACTATGTTTAAGAATTCTTAAAGATGCGTATGGCAAGAAAAAAGACAAAGACAATATTTAATTCGTTTCCTTTTATTTTGGTAGGGGCGGCTATATTGATTGTTGCGATAGCCGTAACCAGCTTTCTAAAAAATAGCCCTTATTTTAATATTGATGGCATACTTTGTTACGAACAAGATAAGCTAGCAAAAATTGAGAAGCTACTCAACGTAAAAGATAAGAATATATTTTCCGTGGATTTAAAAGAAGTTTCCCGAGTCATTCAAGAAAAATATCCTGGAATTTTTGAAATAAGCGTCACCAGGGCTTTTCCTAACAAGCTTCAGGTCGCTTTTAAGGAAAGAATTCCTTTGGCTAAATTGAGTCTACCTAATAATAATTTTATTATTGATAACGAGGCAGTAATCTTAAAAGTTCCGGAAGATTTTGATGATAGCGTTTTACCGGTTATAAACGGTTCATATATCGCTTTTAAGGATTTAAAAACCGGGCAGAAAATAAAATCCAAGAATTTAAATGTTGCATTGTCTTTTCTGGAATATATGTCTGATTCTGGACAGTTAAAGAAATATAAAGTCATAAAATTAGACGCTGCAAATTTGAATAAAATTTCTTTTACAGTCGATAATAATATTCAAATAATAGTCAGAGAAGAGGATTTCAAAGAAAAGCTGAAGATTTTGAATTCTCTATTTGACCAATTAAGCCAAGAGGTTAATAATATTAAGTATATAGATTTAAGATTCAAGGACCCAGTCATAAATTATAAAAAGAAATGATAGGACAGAAAACAATTTGCGCAATAGACCTAGGTAGTTCCCATATAGTTGCTGCTTTGGCAAAAGTAAATAAAAAAGGAAAATTTGATTACTTGCATGTTGAGGAAATAGCATCCAAAGGGATTAATAACGGCGTTGTCAGCGACATTGCCTCTTTATCAGATTCTATCCAACAAATCGTGCAGTCATTCAAGAATAAGACTAAATTTAAGATCGGCGATGTAATAGTAAATGTTAATGGCAACAATGTTTCATGCCGTTGTAGCCAAGCAACAATTCCTCTTCAAGAGAGGGGAAGCAAGCTTATATCCGAAAATGATGTCAAAAAGGTTAAGCACCAGGCACGAATCCTCGGGCTTGATTTAGAAGAGGAGCTGTTGCATGAATTCGTGAGGAGTTATTCAATAGATAATTACGGCGAGGTCAAGAACCCTGTAGGGCTTTACGGAAGAAAAATCTCTGTAGATTTATACATGATTATTAGCAAATCCAGTTATACCGATAATATAGTTGAAGCCTTAAGCCAGGCAGGATTAGAAGTAAGAAATTTAGTTTTTTCTGGTTTTGCCAGCAGCCTTTCGGTTTTAACGGAGCATGAATTACAGAGCGGATGTTTCTTGATTAATATGGGCGCGGCAACAACCGAAATATTATTCTTCAAAAATGGTACTCTAAAACACGTAGAAATTCTGAGAATCGGAGGCAATAACATTACCGAATGCATAGCCTCTAAGCTTAAGATTTCTTGGGAACTCGCAGAAGAATTAAAAAGGTCATACGTTAGCGCGATATTAGAAGAGATTAGGATAGATGAAGAGGTACTGGTTAAGAAAACAGCTACATATCGGCCAATAAAGAGAAAGTTGATAGCTGAGTCCTGCAAAGAAACAATTGACGAGATGATAGAGCTTATCAGGGAAAAGATAGATAATTCATCCTTCAAAGACCAGGCTGAGAGCGGGGTTATAATAACCGGAGGCGCCAGCCATCTTGCGGGATTGCTTGAATTAGTTGAATCAAAAGTAGGTTTATCAACTAGGCTGGGTAAGGTAAAAAACGTATCTTCAGCCGTGCATAAGAATCCGAAATTTGCTACCGTTATAGGCTTAATTTCTTATTATATAGATAATAGCCTGCTTAATAAGCATCCTATCCAAAAAGGCAAGAATATAATCGGAACGCTTGTCAATCAAGCAAAATATATATATCAAGAGTATTTCTAATAATGAAATATATTTTTGGTCCCTTAAAATCAAGAAGGCTCGGTAATTCCTTAGGCATAAATGTTATTCCTGCCAAGACTTGCTGTTTTGATTGCATGTATTGTCAGCTCGGCCGCACCACAAATAAAACAACCGAAAGAAAAGAATATGTTATTGCAGATGAAGTTATCTCCGAGTTAAAATATTTCTTACAAAACTATAGTTCGCAATCCGATAAAATAAATTTCGTAACTCTTGCCGGGTCCGGCGAGCCGACTTTAAATTTGAAAATAGGCCAGATTATCTCAGAAACAAAGAAGGTTACTGCCATCCCCGTTGCAGTTATCACAAACAGCAGTTTATTGTCGTTGGAAGAAGTAAGACGAAGTTTATTATCAGCAGACGTTATATTGCCGACTTTGAGTTTTTATGATAATGAGACTTTTTTTGCTATTCACAGGCCGGCCCAGGAATTAAAATCAGAAAATATCTTAAATGGCCTTATTGGCCTAAGAAGCGAATTTAAAGGAAAAATCTGGCTTGAAATTATGCTAGTAAGAGGTATGAATGATAATCCCAAGAAGATGAAGAAGCTTAAAGAGATGGTAGATTTAATTAAGCCAGATAAAATTCAATTAAATACGCCCACAAGAATGCCTAAAGATATAAAGATTCTCACGCCAACTCGAAAAACGATCCAGAAAATTAAAGATTTGTTCGGCGAAAAGTGTGAAGTCATATAAATGCGCCTATAGCTCAATTGCCTGCCTGCCGGCAGGCAGGGATAGAGCGCCAGTCTTAGGAGTTCCTCGTTTAATGGCATGGTTTCTATCCTGAGGTGTTCGTTGTTTGTAAAAGAGAAGCTGCATTAAGAAAATAAATTCCGCGCTCGTAGCTCAATGGATAGAGCGCCAGCCTTCGGAGCTGGGCGTTGGGAGTTCGAGTCTCCCCGAGCGCGCTGAAATTATTATTCATCATTAATTGTTGAAAGAGAAGGGTGGGGTTAGGCGTTGGGGGTTCAAGTCCCTGTCTGCCGGCAGGCAGGCCTCTAGGCGCGTTTTTTTTATTTATTTTTTGATTTTTTATTTATTGTGCTATAATATGTTAGATATTTTCTTGAAATGGATAAAAAAGCATATTATGGCAGTCTTTAAAATCCCAAGCGATTTAAGGATAGTCAAGAAGACAAGTTATAAGATCTTAAATTATTTAAAAGATTTGAGTCTTGATGAATACACCCTTTTTAGGATAGTTCTTTCCGCTGAAGAGGCATTAATAAACGCCATAACATACGGAAATAAATCCAACAGGAAACTTCCTGTTCAAATTAAAGTTATTAAGAAGCCAGACCAGGTTGAAATCACCATTAAAGACCAAGGCACCGGTTTCAACTATAAAAACTTACCCGATCCTACCGATGACGAAAACCTTCCTTTGCCATGCGGCAGGGGCTTGTTTATCATAAAAAAATTAATGGATAACGTATCATTTTCTGATAATGGTAGTTGCATAAAGATGGTTAAGTATTTTAAGAAAGGCAGGGATTTTATGCAGATAAGAGAGAAAAAGCTAAATGATATTACAGTTTTGGAGATTGAAGGCGAAATTGATTTGAATTCTTCTCCAGCAATGCGCAAGAAATTCGACGAGCTAATTAAAAGTAGCGCATCTAAAATTGTTATAAACTTCCAAAACGTAAACTACATTGACAGTTCTGGTTTAGCCACGATAATCGAGATGCTGCAAAGGTTAAAAAAGGTCCATGGAGAGCTTCGGATGTCAAATTTGCCCCAGAAAATAAAGAATCTTTTTGAAATAACCAAAATAGATAAATTGTTCCAGATGTTTCTTACGGAACAAGAGGCGCTAAAAGATTTCTAAACGGAGAGTTTGAATGCTAAGATTTCTAGAAATACTCGGGACTTTTGCTAAAAATCAAATCATCACCTTGATAAATTTTACTAAACTTTTCTTGGATACTTTATTCTGGATATTTGTTGCGCCATTTACCCGTCGGAGATACTTAAAGCGAGAAAGCATATTTTATCAGATGGTTTTTATGGGGCTTAGGTCCGTTATTATTGTTTTCTTTGTTACTTTCTTTACAGGATTTGTCCTTGCCATGCAGGCGGCATATCAATTGAAACAGGTTGGAGCGGTTGTCTATGTGGCGAGCCTAGTAGCTGTTTCATTGGCCAGAGAGCTTGGCCCGGTTTTAACCGCTTTAGTTGTCGCAGGGAGAGTTGGAGCAGCCATCACAGCAGAAATCGGTTCAATGAGCGTAACCGAACAGCTCGAAGCCCTAGATACCATGGCCATAAATCCTACAAGATTTCTCGTCGTTCCCAGGTTGATAGCGCTCTTTTTTATGTTGCCATGCTTGACAATTATCGGTGATTTTGTCGGTATGTTTGGAGGCTATCTTATCGGCGTTTTAAATCTTAAGATTAATTCCGCGCATTATATACATGTAACTCTAAAGTTTTTATCCTTAAAAGATATCTACACGGGATTAAGTAAATCTTTTGTTTTTGCGATTATTATTGCCATGGTAGGATGCTACCAGGGCTTAAATACCAAGGGAGGCGCTCAGGGCGTAGGAAAGGCAACCACTCTAAGCGTAGTGACAAGTTTTATTTTGATAATTTTAGCCGATGCCGTTTTAACCGCTATTTATTATTTTTCGAATATCTAAACTATGGAAAATAGAGAAGTAGTCATATCTGTGAGGGATTTAGAAAAATCATTGGGAGGCCTCAGGGTCCTCAATGGCATTAGCTTTGATATCTATAAAGGCGAGACTTTTGTCATCATGGGAGGCTCGGGCTGCGGCAAGACTACGCTGCTTCGGCATCTCATTGGTGCGTTAAAGCCAGACAAGGGGCATATCTATTATGCCAATAAAGATATAACCACATTGTCATCTATGGAAATAGATAATTTCAGAAAGAAATTCGGCATGGTTTTCCAGTCAGCGGCGCTTCTTGATTCCTTAAGCGTAGAAGAGAATGTTGCCCTACCTCTAAAAGAACATACCAAGCTGGATGAAAATATTATGAAAATAATAGTAAAGATGAAATTGGCTTTAGTTGGCCTTCGTGGGTTCGAAAATCTTATGCCTAGCGAGCTTTCAGGCGGGATGAAGAAACGTGTAGGTTTAGCACGGGCCATAGCCATGGATCCGGAAATAGTTTTTTATGATGAGCCATCGTCGGGGCTAGATCCAATTGTAACTGCGGTTATCGATGACCTAATTTTAGATTTAAGTAAAAAATTACTTATTACTTCTATTGTGGTAACACATGATATGAATAGCGTGTTTCGTATTGCAGATAGAGTTGCTATGCTTCATAAAGGAAAAATACTGGAGATTGGCACGCGCGAAGAGATTAAGAATTCCAGCAATCCAATAGTCCAGCAGTTTATAAAAGGTGAAACTGAAGGCCCGGTAGATTTCTTCAAAAAAGGCGAGGATTATTTAACTGAGCTAGTAGACCAATAAAAGGAGAAAAAATGAAAATGAATAATGAGATAAAAATTGGCATTATGGTTTTTATTTGTCTGGCTGCCCTGTTTTTGTTAACCTTGAAGGTGGGCAGTTTCTCTTTTTATAAAAAAGGTTATAATATTAGAGTTCAGTTTCAGAATATTGACGGTATGGAATTGAGCGGCCCGGTGAGGCTAAATGGCTTGGAAGTGGGAATGGTTGAAGACATCAAAATGGCTTATGACGATACCACTAAGATGATCCTTACTCTTTGGATAAAAGAAGATGCCAAAATTCATCTGGGAGCTCAGGCGTATATCAAGACAATGGGCCTTATAGGAGAGAAGTATGTAGGAATCATGGATAGGCAAGAGGGGCCGTTTCTTGAGCCTGATAGTCTTATTATTGGCGAGGAACCGTTTGAGTTAGAAAAATTACTCGGTAAAAGCGAGAAAATAGCCGAGAACCTAGAAAGCGCAAGTACAAACCTTGACGAATTTAGTAATGATGTGAAACGTAATCCCTGGAAATTGCTATTTCGGACAGAAAAAGGCAAGTAGGCATGCCAGAAGACAAGAGAGTTTTTCCTAAAAACGAACTAGATATCATTTTTGATTCTATCCCAGCGATTATCTTCTATAAAAATACAGAAAACTGTTATATACGCGTAAATGAGGCGCTAGCTAAAGCTTTGGGGACTACAAAGGATAGGCTCGAGGGGAAATCTATGTTTGAATTATACCCCAGAGAACTTGCTGAACATTACTGGAATGATGATAAGGAAGTTATTTGCTCGGGCAATGCAAAGAGGGATATTATTGAACAAATGGAGACTCCGGAAGGTACAAGATGGGTTAAAACCGACAAAATACCTCTTCGTGATGGAAAAGGTAGTATCATTGGTATAATAGGCTTTGCCATAGATATAACAGAACAAAAAAAGATGCAAGAAAGATTAACTGAAGATGAAATTAAGTATCGAGCTCTTTATGAGTCTTCCAGCGATGCGGTTATGATGTTAATTCCGGGAGAAGGATTCTTTTCCGGAAATCCTGCTACGGTAAAGTTATTTGGCTGCAAGGATGAGGCAGAATTTATTACCAAGTCACCGGTAGATTTGTCTCCTGAGTATCAACCCGATGGATCTTCATCTATGATGAAGGCGCAGCAGATGATGGCTGTAGCTATGGAAAAGGGCTCAAATTATTTTGAATGGGTGCATAAACGAGTAGACGGAAAGGAGTTTTCTGCTAGTATTTTGTTAACGAGAGTAGAGATAAAAGATAAGAAATTTCTGCAGGCCACCGTTCGAGATATCACTTCGGTTAAGGAAACAGGTGAAAGATTGCGGCAAGTCGCTCAGGAATGGGATAGGACCTTTAATTCGATATCAGACATGATTTTTATCATTGATAAAGACCATAGTTTCAAAAGAGTCAATAGGGCTGCTTGCGAGGTGTTAAAGATGAGAGAGGAAGAATTGGTAGGAAAAAAGTGCTATGAAATCTTACATAAAAGGAACGAGCCTTGGCCTTTGTGTCCCATGGAACAAACTAACCAAGACAACATGCCTCATGCAGAAGAGGTAGATGATCCTGTTATTGGTGTTCCACTTCTTGTTTCAACCTCTCCGATATTTGATGAAGCAGGCCAATACGTCGGAGTTGTGCATGTTGCAAAAGATATAAGCGAAAGAAAAAGAAATGAACAGGAATTAATTAATAAGATAAACGCTTTGGAGAGATTTCAAAGGATCACCGTGGACAGAGAATTAAGAATGAAGGAGTTAAAAGAAAAGATTAAAGAGCTGGAAAATAAGATAAGCCAGATCGGCACTAGGTAATGAGCTGTCCGTTATTCGTTGATTACACAAGGGAATGCACTAAAGAAATTGAGAAGCTGCCTCTTGACACTTTTGATTATTGTACTACAGATAGATATGTTGATTGTCCGTTTTATCTATTGATTAATAAAAAAATATCTGCCTGCGGAAATATAAAAAGTTGTCCTGTATTTTCTTGGTTTAGAGTTGGCGGTTTTCAGGAATTTATAAAGATAACAAAACAATATTGTCTTTCAGATAATTTCGTTTACTGTAAGAGGTATATGCTAAAGAAATCTGGGTTAAAAGTTCCAGAGGATCTTTTCCCGGATGGCAGTAGGATCAAATGAGCGCAAATATTAAACATAAAACAGGAATAAGTAGAAAACTCGCATGGTTTATCGTTTTGCTATGGCTTATTGTCTTGGTGCTGGGAATGGGGATAGGGTATTATGGCGGATATAACTTATTACGCAACAGTATCAGCCAGCACCATATAGAGATGGCGCAGATGATTAGTTCGTCGCTGAATAGGATACTCGGTGAAGAAGAGCAGGATTTGGAAGTATACTTGAGCCATTCTAAAAGGAAAGACGTTATAAAACAATATAATCTCAAGTATAAAGATATGAGCCAAGAAGAAATTGATAGTTATTTCAAGAATATGGACGAAAAATGGCTCAACCTGACTCCTGAAGATCCGTTGTATAAAGAATATCTTGTTAATCAAAATAGCATAAGATTAAAAGAAATTTCAGAAGTTGACGAGGGAATTGCAGAAATTTTCTTGACCGATAGGTATGGCGGCCTAGTTCTTGCTTCCGGAAAGACAAGCGATTTTTATCAGGCTGATGAAGATTGGTGGAAGCAGGCGTTCAATAACGGTGAAGGAAAAATATATTTTAGCGATGTTGAATTGGATCAGTCGAGTAATGCAATTAGCGTGTCTTTTGCTATGCCCCTGAAGGATGAAACAGGAGAAATAATTGGTATCGGCAAAGGCGTCTTAGATATCAATCGCATGCTAGCTCCTTTGCAGGATTTCAGCATTGGAAAAACAGGTCATGCCGTCTTAGTTAATAAAGATGGATATGTTATTTTTCTTGAGGGAGTGAAGCCGTTAAGTAGGAGGTATTTTACTGATAAACAACTAAAGGATCTCCAAGAGTCGGGGAATAAGTGGTTATTAATAAATAATCAAGATCTGAATGAAAAAAATGTGATTGTGTCTTGTGCGCCGGTTGATTTTCATCTTTTTTCGCAATATGGTATCTATTGGAATATTTGCGTAGCTCAGGATGAGAAAGAGGTGTTTTTTCCTCTGAAGATGCTATTCTTACAGTTAATTGTGCTTTTCAGCGTATTAGTTGCGATGATCGTTTTTATATCAAATATTTTTGTTTCATTTTTTGTTAAACCTATCAGAAAATTGCATGAGGCAACCGAGAAGATCGCAGAAGGGGACTTAGAATACCCGATAAATATTAATACCGGAGATGAAATTGAGCAGCTTGCCGATTCTTTTCAATATATGATTTCAGTGTTAAAAGAAAAACAGAACAACCTGCTAGTTTTGACGAATAGCTTAGAGGATAAGGTTAAAGAACGCACATCTGAATTGGCTAAGACCCAGGAGGCGACCTTAAACATACTAGAGGATTTAACTGAGGCCAAAAGAAAAATCGAGGAATCCATGCAGATTAAGTCCGAATTCACTTCTATGGTTTCCCATGAATTAAGGACTCCGCTTACGGCAATAAAGGAAGGCATAGGCATTGTTTTGGACGGCTCTGCAGGCCAGATTAATATTGACCAGAAGGATTTCTTGGAAACCGCCAAAAGAAATGTTGACAGGCTAGCCCGTCTTATTAACGACGTATTAGATTTTCAGAAATTAGAATCTGGGAAGATGAATTTTAATATTCAAGAGAACGATTTAAATGAGTTGGTTAAAGAGAGCTATGAAACAATGAAGCCGCAGGCAGATTCGAAAAATATCCAATTAGACCTTAATTTAGCTCAAAATCTGCCCCAGTTGAATTTTGATAAAGATAAGATTGCCCAAGTAATGACGAACCTGATTAATAATGCGATAAAATTCACCGATAAAGGAAGTATAAAAATATCTACAATCTTAGGGAATAATACCGTTAAGGTTTCTATTGAAGACACCGGCCCGGGGATTAAAAAAGAAGATATCCCAAAACTTTTCCAGAGATTCCAGCAATTAGGCGAATATCACGAGCGTAAAGTTGCAAGTTCTGGCTTGGGTTTAGCTATCTGTAAAGAAATCATAGAGATTCATAAAGGTAAAATCTGGGTGGAATCAGAGTTTGGCAAAGGTTCTGTATTCTATTTTGTTTTACCGATTAAAGAAAGGCGCGAATAATATGTCAAAGAAAATCCTGGTAGTTGACGACGAGCCCGATATTCTAAAAGTAGTCTTATTCAGATTAAATAAACTCGGTTACGAAGTATTAACCGCTACCAATGGTATTGAGGCGCTTGATTCCGCAAG